>Ga0190273_10000100_pt1 | contig 45994 bp, 40 predicted proteins | sample Popmic504IS_FD_134513 | JGI IMG/M metagenome (GOLD analysis project Ga0190273, IMG submission 134513) | Populus adjacent soil microbial communities from riparian zone of Shoshone River, Wyoming, USA - 504 IS | ecosystem: Environmental > Terrestrial > Soil > Riparian zone > Trees stand | place...
CGCCGACTCGGCGATGGAGGTCACCACCGACGCCGTCCAGGTCTACGGCGGCTACGGCTTCATCAAGGAGTACCCGGTGGAGAAACTGATGCGCGACGCGAAGATCATGCAGCTCTACGAGGGGACGAGCCAGATCCAGCGCCTCGTCATCGCCAAAGAAGTGCTGCTTCCGCGCCAGGAAAGCGCTCCCGCGCCCGCACCCACCTCGCAGGCGTCCGAGCAGAGCCAGTCCGAGCAGGCCGCCGCAACGGTCTAGCCAGCCCCCGGCCCAGCCCGGGCGCAAACGTCTCGCAAAAGCCGCCGGTCCCCGGACCGGCGGCTTTTTGCGCTCCGAGGGCAGTCGAGGAACGAACAACAGGCTGGGTAGGGGGAGAGTTAGGGCGCTCCGGTCATTTGCACCGCTATGCGGAACAAAAGGCCGGAGCAAGCCTCTGCTGCACCTGGATCACTTGCGGATCTCGCCAAGCGGCAGCATGGCGTGGTCTCGATCCGCCAGATGACCGGACCGCTTGGGTATTCACGTAGCGCTGTGTATCGAGCCGTTGATGCGAGGCGCCTGCATCGTCTGTACCCCGGCGTCTACGCGGTGGGCCACACCCGTATCTCGCTTCACGGCCAGTGCCTGGCTGCGGTTCTCGCCTGTGGACCCGAAGCGGTTCTAAGTCACGTTTCCGCCGCGTGGCTCTGGGACCTCACGAGCACCTCTCCCTTACCTGCTTCTGTAAGCACTCCACTTCACCGCAGACGCCGGCCACCGCTCCGGCTTCACGAAGCACGGTCCCTCACGGTGACTGACCGGGCGCTGCGGGACGGGATACCGGTGACTTCACTTGCTCGCACGCTGCTCGACCTCGCCGCGACCGTCCGCTTGGAGTGGTTGGAGAAGATGGTGGAGCGCTCCGAAGAGCGAGAACTCTTTGATTTAGGAGTCGTTGACGAGCTTCTCGCGCGGACGGTGGGTCATCATGGCCACGCGCGGCTGCGGAAGGCGATTGCCCTCTACAAGCCAACCAGCTTCACCCGGTCAGGGCTGGAGCGACGCTTCCTGGAATTGGTGCTCGAAGCCGGGTTGCCGCAGCCGCGGACGAACTACGTCGAGCACGGGTTCGAGCTCGACTGCTACTGGCCTGAGTTCCGCTTCGCGGTCGAACTCGACGTCTTCGAGACGCATGGGACCAGGGCGGCGTTCGAGCGCGACCGCAAGCGTCAGGAGGACTTGCTCCTCCTTGGGATCGGGATGACGCGGGTCACGGGGCCGCGGCTGGAACGGGAACCGGACGAGGTGGTCGAGCGGGTCGCGCGGCTGCTCAGCGCGCGGGGGCTGCGGCGCGGTTCTTCGAGGCCTTCAGGCGCTTGACTTTCTCCAGCTCGACCTTGCGCAGGCGGATTGCATCCGGGGTGATTTCCACGCACTCGTCCTCGCGGACGAACTCCACCGACGCTTCCAGGGAGAGCCGGATGGGCGGTGCCAGCCGCTCGAGCACGTCGGCACTGGCCGCCCGCATGTTGGTCTGCTGTTTGGCCTTGGTCGGGTTGACGTCGAGGTCCTCCGAGCGGGAGTTCTCGCCGACGATCATCCCTTCGTAGACTTCCTCGCCGGAGCCGACGAAGAGCCTGCCGCGGTCCTGCAGGCTCATCAGCGAGTAACCGGCGGTCTGGCCGCGGCGGTCGGCGACGAGCGAGCCCGTTTGGCGGGTCCGCAGCTCGCCCGCCCAGGGCTCCCAGCGGTCGAAGACGTGGTGCATCAGGCCGCTGCCGCGGGTGACGGTGAGGAACTCGGTTCGAAAGCCGATCAGACCGCGAGCCGGCACCAGGTACTCCATCCGCACCCACCCGGTCGAGTGGTTGACCATCTGCTCCATCCGCCCCTTGCGCCCGGCCAGCATCTGGGTGACGTCGCCGACGTGCTCCTCCGGCACGTCGATCGCCAGCCGCTCCACCGGCTCGTGCATCTGCCCTTCGATCTCGCGGGTCACCACCTGCGGCTGCCCCGCGGTCAGCTCGTATCCCTCGCGCCGCATGATCTCCAGCAGGACCACGAGCTGCAGCTCGCCGCGTCCCTGTACCTCCCAGGCGTCGGGGCGCTCGGTGTCTTTGACCCGCAGGGAGACGTTGCCGACGAGCTCGGCGTCGAGGCGCGAGCGGAGCTGGCGGGCGGTGAGCTTGTTGCCCCCCTGCGTGCCCGCCAGGGGCGAGGTGTTGATGCCGACGACGATCGAGAGCGAAGGCTCGTCCACGGTGATCACCGGCAGCGGCCGTGGGTCCTCGGGATCGGCCAGCGTCTCGCCGATCGTTACCTCTTCGATCCCGGCCACGGCGATGATTTCCCCTGGCCCCGCCTCCTCGGCCGACACCCGTTCCAGGCCCTGGGTGACGTAGAGCTCGGAGACCGCCGCCCGGGCGGTGCTGCCATCGGCCCGGCACCAGGCGAGCTGCTGGCCCGAGCGGATCCGCCCCTGGCGGACGCGGCAGATCGCCAGGCGCCCCACGTAGGGAGAGGCGTCGAGGTTGGTGACGTGGGCCTGCAGCGGCGCCTCCGGCTCGTACTGCGGCGCCGGGATCTGCTCCAGCATCAGGTCGAGCAGCGGCGTCAGGTCGGTTCCTTCGACACCCTCCTCCAGCGCGGCCCAGCCGTCCTTGGCGTTGGTGTAGACGATCGGGAAGTCGATCTGGTCGGAGTCGGCGTCGAGGTCCATGAAGAGCTCGTAGACCTCGTCGACGACCTCGGCGATCCGGGCATCGGGGCGGTCGACCTTGTTGACGACGAGGATGATCGGCAGCTTGCGCTCCAGCGCCTTGCGCAGGACGAAGCGCGTCTGCGGCAGCGGGCCCTCGGAAGCGTCGACCAGCAGCAGCGCCCCGTCGACCATCGTCAGCGCCCGCTCGACCTCGCCGCCGAAGTCGGCGTGGCCGGGCGTGTCGACGATGTTCAGCTTCACGTCGCCGTAGGTCACGGCGGTGTTCTTGGCGAGGATCGTGATCCCCTTCTCGCGCTCGAGGTCCATCGAGTCCATCACTCGCTCGGCGACGTCCTGCCCTTTGCGGAAGGTGCCGGTCTGCCACAGCATCGCGTCGACCAGCGTCGTCTTCCCGTGGTCGACGTGGGCGATGATCGCAATATTGCGCAGGTCTTCTCTAGCGGTGCTCATGGCGAGTTGTGAGAGTAGGGGAGAGAGCCGATCGGGGTCAGACACAAAGAAGCCCGCCTTGCGGCGGGCTTCGTACTACTAAGAACGTTTAGCCGATTACTGCTGCTGAACGCTCGCCGCGGCCGGGCCTTTCGGGCCGTCCTCGGACTCGTAGCTCACTTTGGCGCCCTCGGTCAGAGAGCGGAAGCCCTCACCCATGATGGCGCTGTGATGAACGAAGACGTCCTTCGAGCCGTCATCGGGCGTAATGAACCCGTAGCCCTTGTCGTCGCTGAACCACTTGACAGTTCCAGTAGGCATGCATTGCCTCCACTTCATGTGCTGCGAACGCGGAGGATGCAAAAGCAACGACTGCGAGCGCTACGCACAACTTTCGCCGGTATTTACCGGCCCAACGGAAAGGGACCGTAGCAGGAACATCCCCCGGTGACCCCTCGCGCCCGGGGTGGGCTTAGGAGTGCGCGAGCGCTGCCGATAACAAAGAGGACGATGGCTCAGGGGTTGCGCTTGATCCGGCTCTCGGGATGCTCGCTGTCGATGGCGATCGCTGTCGCCTGCCTTCTTCCCATCCCCGCGGGGGCCGTTTCCCTGCCCGCGAAGAGCAGGGGCCCGCTCTCGCCGGCGCTGGCCCAACTGGCGAAGCCCGCGGTCGCGGCCAAGGCCCCTGCCGCCCAGGCCGAGGCCCTAGGCCTCGTCCCCGACGGCCCCGCCAGCCTCGTCCGCGACGGCGAGCGCGTGCTCGTCACCGCCCGCTTGGACGGGGACGCGATCGCCCGCCTGTCCGATCTGCGGGCCGCTGGGGCGGACATCGTCAGCGCCAGCCGCGACCAGCAGACGGTGACCTTGGCGGTGGATCCGAGCGCGCTCCCGGCGATCGGCGCGGTTGACGAGGTGCGCTCCGTCTGGCAGGTGCGCCAGCCGCTCCTCCGCGCGGCTGGAGGATGTGAAGGCGGGTCGGTTCTATCCGAGGGCTTGAGCCAGCTGCGGGTGGGCGAGGCGCGCGAGGCCTTTCAGCTCCGCGGCAGAGGCATCACGGTCGGCGTCCTCTCCGACTCCTACGACACCTCGACGGGCGCCGTCACCGACGCCCAGGCCGACGCCGCCTCAAACGATCTTCCCGGCCTCGCGAGCAGCTGCTCCCAGCAGCAGCTTCCCGTCGACGTCCTCGCCGAGGGCGAACCGGGCGGGACCGACGAGGGCAGGGCGATGCTGCAGATCCTCCATGACCTCGCGCCCCACGCCGAGCTTGCCTTTGCCACCGCCTTCGAGAGCGAAGAAGGGTTCGCCCAGAACATCGAAGACCTGGCGCGGCCGGTGTCCGAAGGTGGGGCAGGAGCGGACGTCATCGTCGACGACGTCTCCTGGTTCGAAGAGCCCTTCTTCCAGGACGGGCCGGTGGCGGCGGCGATCAACCAGGTGACCTCCGAAGGGGTCACCTATCTCACGGCCACCGGCAACGACAACCTGATCGACGGCTTCGGCCGCAACATCTCCTCCTGGGAAGCCCCGGCCTATCGCGACTCGGGCGGCTGCCCGGCTGCGATTGCCAATGTCGGTGGCCTCAACGGCACCCACTGCATGGACTTCAACCCCGGCGCGGGGACCGACCGCAGCTTCGGCATCACGGTCGGCAAAGGGAAGACTCTGACGATCGACCTGCAGTGGGCGGAAGCGTGGAACGGCGTCGCCTCCGACCTCGACGCCTTCCTCCTCTCGGGCAGCGGCCAGATAGTCGCCGCCTCCTACGAAAACAACAGCGGCCCGGCCGGCACCCAGCGACCGGTCGAGGTCCTGCAGTGGGAAAACCAGTCGGGCTCCGCCGAAACCGTGTTCCTAGCGATCAACCGCTTCCTTGGCCTGGGCCCACGGCTGAAGTTCGTGCTGCTGCAGAACGGAGGCGGCGTTAGCGCGATCGAGTACCTGGCCTCGAGCGGGGGCGACGTCGTCGGGCCCTCTGTCTTTGGTCACGCGGGCGCCGCCGCCGCGATCTCGGTAGCCGCGGTCCCGTTCAACAACAGCGCGATCGTCGAGCCGTATTCCTCCCGCGGTCCCGTCACCCACTACTTCGGTGAGGTCGACGGGCCGACGCCGGCGCTGCCACTGGGGACGCCCGAAGAAGTGGCCAAGCCGGACCTCGCCGCCACCGATTGCGGCGCCACCACCTTCTTCGCCTTCCTCTCGGCGGGGGCCTGGCGCTTCTGCGGCACGTCTGCCGCGGCGCCTCATGCCGCTGCGGTGGCGGCGCTGGTGCGCCAGGCGAAACCGACTCTTCCCGAGCAGCAGGTCCGCGACGCCCTGACCGAGACCGCGGTTCCCGTCGGCGCCTTCCCCCCGGAGGCGGCGGGCGCGGGCCTGGTCGACGCCTTCGCCGCGATCAGCGGCCTGCCGGGGCCGATCGAGGGCGGGGACGGGCCGGACGAACTCGTCGCGCCGCTCGAAGTCGTCACCGCGAACACGCCGGCTCCGACGGGGGGCTCGGCCACCGGCGTCCCCGGCCCGAGCCCGACGCCACCCCCGGCTCCGACTCCGACTCCCACCCCCGCCAGGGCGCCGCAGACCGGGATCCTCAAGCACCCGCCGCAGCTGGTCCGCACCCGAGCCCGCCGCGCTCGGGTCGGCTTCAGCTTCACCGCGGACCAGAGCCCCGTCACCTTCTTCTGCAAGCTCGACAGGGGTCCGTTCAAGGCATGCGCGGCTCGCATCGCCCGCCGGCTGCCGCTGGGGAGGCACGTCCTCCGGGTGGCGGCGCGCAGCGAGGTGAGCGGCCTCACCGATTCGACGCCGGCCGTCTTTCGCTTCAGGGTCGCCCGCCGCTGACGCTCGGCCGCCGCGCCACCCGGTGCCCGATCGCGAGCAGGGCCAGCAGCGCCAGGGCGCTGCCCAGCACCAGCGGGTCGGTGAGCGAGAGCCCTTCGAGCCTGGTGCCGAAGTAGACGGAGATCGCGGTGATCGGGAGATAGCCGAGAGCGGTGGTCCAGATGAATCGCCAGAGCGGCACCCGCGCCGCCCCAGCCGCATAGGAGACGACGCTGAAGGGGAGGATCGGGATCAGCCGCATCGCCAGCAGCAGCGTCGCTCCGCCGCGCTCGATCTTCCGCTCGACACGTTCGAAGCGCTCCGCGCCGAACCAGCGGTCGAGCAGCGGCCGCGCGATCGAGCGCCCGATCGTCCAGCAGATCAGGCCGTTGAGGAGCCAGCCGAACATCACCAGCGCCAGCGCCGGGAAGAAGCCGTAGGCAAAGCCGGCGGCCGCGTCGACGATCTCGGCGGGATAGAAGACGACGCTGTGGAGGAGGGCGAGGACGAGGATCAACAGCGGCCCGGCGACGCCGAGCTCGTCGATCTGCACGCGAACCTCGTCGTGGTCGCCTTGTAGGGCCGCCGCGACCGAGTCCCGCAGCGGCTCGACCGCCGCCACGAGCGCCGCCAGCAGCGCGATCCCGGCAACGGTTACGGCGATCTCGGCCAGCGGCAGGCGGTTCTTCTCCACCCGCCTAGGCTAGATGCCGTTGGCCGGCGTGGTCAGAGGCGATTCAGCCGCGTAGGCGCTCCGCCAGGCCCGAGTGGCGACCGCCGCTGTCGTCGCGGCGGACGGCGCCGTGGAGGACGGCCTGGTCGCCGACGAGGACGCAACTGCTGCGGGCGCGCGTGATCGCGGTGTAGAGCAGCGGCCGGTTGAGCATCCGCGAGTGGGAGCGGTGGCAAACGCCGACCACGACCGGCACCTCGCAGCCCTGGGCCTTGTGGACGGAGATCGCGTAGGCGAGGCGCAGGGTTCCGGTCTCGCCGTAGGGGATGGCGAGGCTGCCGCCGTCGTCGGTGTCGACCAGGATCGTCTCCTCGTCGGGGTCGTCGGCGCGGAGGAAGACGATCGAGCCGTTCATCAGCCCCAGCTCGTGCGAGTTGCGGGTTTGGATCAGTCGGTCGCCGATCCGGAAGCGGTTGTCGAGCGCGGGCTTGCCGTCCGGGTTGAGCTCGGCCTGCAGGCGCTCGTTGAGGGCGTCGATCCCGACCGGCCCGCGGTACATCGGCGCCAGCACCTGGACCTCGCGGATCGGGTCGACACCGAATTTCGCCGGCGCCCGCTCGGCGACCACCTCGACCACGGTCTCCAGGGCCCGCTCCGGCGTTCCCCGCTCGATGAAGAAGAAGTCGTGGTCCTGGTCGGGGCCGGGCTCGAGGTGCGGCGGCCGGCCGTGGTTGATCTCGTGGGCGGCGGTGGTGATCATCGAGCGCGCCGCCTGACGGAAGATCTGGGTCAGCCGCACCACCGGCACCGCGCCGGACTCGATCAGGTCCTCAAACGGCTTGCCGGCGCCGATCGGGGGCAGCTGGTCGGCGTCGCCGACGAAGACGACGTGGGTGGTCTCCGCCAGCCCCTCCAGCAACACCTGGGCCAGGCGCAGGTTCAGCATCGAGGACTCGTCGACGATCACCAGGTCGACCGGCAGCGGCCGGCCCGGCCGGAAGGCGGGCTCGCGGCCCGGCATCCACTCGAGCAGGCGGTGGATCGTTTTCGCCTCGTGGCCGGTGGTCTCCTCGAGCCGCCGCGCCGCCCGGCCGGTGGGGGCGCAGAGGGCGATGGTCGCGTTCGCCGCTTCGGCCTCGGCGACGATCGCCCGGGTCGTTTCGGTCTTGCCGACGCCGGGACCGCCGGTGAGGACGGAGACGCGGGAGGCGAAGGTCGCCCGCACCGCCGCCCACTGCTCGTCGGTGAGTTTGTCGCCGGCCTCCTCGCCGGGCTCGTGGTCGAGGTGGGGGGGAGCGGCGAGGCGGGCGGCGAGGGTCGCGGCGACGGCGCGCTCGCTCGCCAGCGTGCCCTCGCGGTAGATGCGGCCCTCCTCCGGGACCAGCCCCGGCGCCTGCACCAGCACGTCCGGGTCGGGGGCGATCCCGATCAGCCGCGCGGTGCGCCGCGCCAGCTCCTCGGTCGGCAGGTAGCTGTTGCCCTGCTGCTCGGCCTCGATCAGCGTGTAGAGCGCCGCCGCCTGCGCCCGCCGGTTCGACTCCGCCGGCACGTCGGCGGCGAGGGCGATCTTGTCGGCGCGGGCGAAGCCGACCCCGGGGACCTCGGTCAGCCGGTAGGGGTCCTCGTGCAGGATCGTCATCGAGCGGTCGCCGTAGCGGGCGTGGATCGGCGCCGCCAGGTGGGCCAGCCCGTGCGGGGCCAGCTGCACGTGGAGGTCGCGGATCGCCCGGCTCGCGTACCAAGACTGGGCTGCGGCGGCGGCCTGGTCGGCGCTGACCCCCCGCAGGGAACCGAAGACGCGTTCGGGGTTGGCGGCGATCGCCTGCAGGACCTCCTCGCCGTGCTCGTCGCAGAGCTTCTCGGCCCGTTTCAGGCCGATGTGGCGCAGCGAGCTGAGGTAGGCGACCTGGCCGTCGCGGTCGGCCGGATCCAGCGGCACCGCCCCCTGGGCCCGCAGCTGGCGGCCGTAGCGGCTGTGGGTCTGCCACTCGCCGCTCACTTCGGCGCGGGCGCCAGGGTCGAGATGGGCGACCGGCCCGATCAGGGCGAAGCCCTCGCCGCTCTCGACCTCCTGCACCTCGATCACGGCGTAGCCGTCGTCCTCGGCGCGGTAGATGACGCCGATCACCTCGACCGTCCCGCTGTAGGAGGCCGCGTCGGAGTCGAAGAGGGTTGCCGCTCGGGTCACGCACAAAGGCTAGGGCTATCCGGGGCGGGACTCGGCTGAACCGAGCCCGCAGTTTGCGCTCGCGGCGCCCGCGATGGGCTAGTTTCGGCCGATGGCGGGAGCGCGACCACCGGCAGGCCTCTGCGACCGCTGCCGCCACCAGCGGCTGGTGCCGAACACGCGCGGCTCGGTCTTCTCCCTCTGCGAGCGCTCCCGCACCGACCCCGCCTACCCGCGCTACCCGCGGCTGCCGGTGCTCAGCTGTCCGGGCTTTGAACCCAGGCTGGAGAGCGCTCCCGCTCCCGGCTCGCGCCGATAGCGGCGGCGATCAGGCCGAGGCCGAAGACGGCGGCGGCAAGGCCGACGATGAAGCCGAGGATCGGGACCAGGGCCAGCGCGCGCAGGATCGCTAGGCCGGCGAGGAAGGAGAGGACCCGGTTCCGGGGCGGCCCGACGATCCGCCGCCCCAGCGCCCAGGCCGAAGCGCAGTAGGCGACTGCCCACAGCGGCAGCAGTGCCAGCATGATCACGAGGGAGAGCGGCAGCCCGACGACGATGACCGCGGCGATCACCCCGGCCACCGGCAAGACGATCGCGACCGCGATGCCGATCGCGATCACCGGCCCGATCCGCTCGCGCGAGCGCTCGTAGATCGCGTCGGCGGCGCGGGGGGCGACCAGGAGTAGGAGCGCGCCGAGGATCGCCATCGAGACCCCGATCGCGAGCCAGAGGAAGAAGGCGCCGACGAACGGGAGGAGGTCGAGCGAGTCGAACCCGTCCTCCTTGGAGACGTCGCCGCGGACGATCGCGCTGCCGGCGACGACCGGCCGCTCGTCGCCGTAGTGGACGTCGCCGCCGACGTAGGCCTTTGGCAGCAGCCGGGCCTCGCCGCCGAGGGTGACGAGGCTGCCGTCGATCCTGCCGCTGACGAGAGCGTCGCCGGCCGCCAGCACCACGTCGCCGTCGACGTGCCCGGCCACGCGCACGTCACCGCTGGCGACGAAGACCCCGTCGACCGTCTGGCCGCGCGGGACCGTGACGTCGCCGGAGATAACGACGATCGCGTCCTCGCCGGCGTCGGATACCTGCGCGCAGGCCGGCGCCGAAAGGGCCAACGCCGCCAGGGCGATGAGGACGACTAGGGACGAGACGCGCCGCATCAGGTCCCCAGCCTATCCCGCTTCCTCAGGTTCGCATCGGGTCCGGTTCGCCGAGCTTGCTGCGGTCCGGGGCCTCGTAGACGCCACCGGGCACGCCGCCGACCACCACCATTCGCAGCCCCTCGGCGCCCGGCCAGACCTTCCGCTTCGTCTCCGGGCCGACCCGCACCATGTGGTCGGGGTCGAGCGGAAAGCGCTCGCCTTCGATCTCGATCTCGCCGCTGCCGCGGATCGCCATGAAGACCTCCTCTTGGCCTTCCTCGGCGTGGTCGTGGTCGGGATAGTCCGGGTAGTTCGGCGGCAGGTCGATCACCTGCAGGCCGAAGGAGCTCACCCCGAGCTCGGCCCGCACCCGTTTGTAGCCGCCGAGGAAGATCGCCTCCATCTCGTCGATCCGTTTCACCGCGTAGTCGCTCATCTCATTGCCTCCTGTCTGGCGGCGACCATCTCGCCGCGTCTGGAACGAACGTTCGTGCTTTTCTATAATGCCTGTCTGTGACTCCCATCACCGACAAGGGCACGCAGACGCGAGAGGCGATCCTCGACCGCGCCGTCGACCTCGCCTCGGTCGAGGGGCTCGAGGGCCTGACGATCGGCCGCCTCGCCGCGGAGCTACAGATGAGCAAGAGCGGCCTCTTCGCCCACTTCGGCTCGAAGCAGGATCTGCAGCTGGCGACCATCACCGCCGCCGCCGGCCGCTTCCGCGCCACCGTGGTCGAGCCCGCCCTCGCCGCGCCCGAGGGGGAGCCGCGGCTGCGGGCCCTGGCCGAGCGCTACCTCGACCAGGTCGACACCTACTCCGGCGGCTGCTTCTGGGCCGCCACCTCAGCCGAGTACGACGACCGGCCCGGGCCGGTCCGCGACGCGATCGCCTCCTCGCTCGACGCCTGGTTGCAGGAGCTCGAGCGCCAGGCCCGGATCGCCGGGCTCGCGCACCCGCAGCGTCTCGCCTTCGAGATCTACTCGCTGGTGATGGGGGCCAACGCCCGCCACCGCCTCAGCGGCGAAAAGCGCGTCTTCGGCTACGCCCGGGAGGCGATCGAGGGGCTGCTGGGTGGCCGCTGAGCTGCCGGTCCACCTCTTCGCGACCGCCACGGAGATGGAGTCCTGGCTGGACGAGAGCCATGAGTCTTCCGACGGTGTCTGGCTGAAGATCGCGAAGAAGGGGGCGACCGAGCCGAGCGTCACCTATGACGAGGCGGTGGAGCTCGGCCTCTGCTTCGGCTGGATCGACAGCCAGGTCCGCCGCTTCGACGATCAGCACTACATCCAGCGCTTCACGCCGCGGCGGCCGCGTGGGCGCTGGTCGAAGATCAACCGCGAGAAAGCCGAGGCGCTGATGGAGGCCGGGAAGATGCGACCGGCCGGCCTCGCAGAGGTCGAGGCGGCGAAGGCAGACGGTCGCTGGGAGGCGGCCTACGAGGGCCAGCGCACCGCCAAGGTCCCGCCCGACCTGCAGCGGGAGCTGGACGCCAACCCGACCGCCGCCGAGTTCTTCGCCTCCCTCAGCGGCGCCAATCGCTACGCGATCATCTACCGACTCGACGATGCGAAAAAGCCGGAGACGCGCGAGCGGCGCCTGAAGAAATTCCTCGCCATGCTTGAGCGCGGCGAAAAGATCCACTAGCCGACCCTCCTACACTCGGGGCGTGGATCAAGAGTTGTTGAAAGCTGTTTTGGCCGACGAGCCTCCGTATCGCCCCAAGCAGGTGTGGGAGTGGGTCGCGCGGGGCGCGCGTTCGTATGAGGAGATGACGAACCTGCCGGCGGCGTTGCGGGAGGAGTTGGAGGCGGAGGTGCCGCTCTCGGCGCTGAGCGTCGCCGCCGAGGCGAAGTCCGACGACGGCACGGTCAAGACGCTGTTCCACACCGCCGACGGGCGGCCGATCGAGGCGGTGCTGATGCGCTATCGGGACGGCCGGCGCTCGGTCTGCCTCTCCTCGCAATCGGGCTGCCCGCTGACCTGCACCTTCTGCGCCACCGGCCAGATGAAGTTCGGCCGCAACCTCGGCGTCGACGAGATCCTCGACCAGGCGCTGCACTTCCGCCGCCTCGAGCCGATCGACCACGTCGTCTTCATGGGGATGGGGGAGCCGACGATGAACATCGACAACGTCCTCGCCGCCTGTGAGCTGCTGCCCGACCTCGGCATCACCCACCGCCGCACCGCGATCTCCACCGTCGGCTGGGTGCCGGGGATCGACCGGATCGCCGAGTGCGAGATGCCGATCAGCCTCGCCCTCTCCCTGCACGCGCCGAACGACGGCCTGCGCTCGCAGCTCATGCCGGTGAACGAGCGCTACCCGATCGCCGAGGTGCTCGCCGCCTGCGAGCGCTACCGGGCCGCCCGCCGCCGCAAGGTCTTCGTCGAGTACGTGATGCTCGACGGGGTCAACGACCTCCCCGAGCACGCCCGCGAGCTCGCCGAGCTGCTCGACCCCCGCGGCTACAAGGTCAACCTCATCCCCTACAACCCGACCGGCAGCTACGACGGCTCCTCGCCAGAGCGGATCGAGCGCTTCCGCGCGATCCTCGCCGAGCACCGGATCACCGCCACCGTCCGCCTCACCCGCGGCCGCGACATCGACGCCGCGTGCGGCCAGCTCGCGGCGACCGCCTCGCCGGGATAGCGTCCCCTCCGTGACCGATCAGCCGGCAAGCCGCGGTCGCCGGATCGCGCTCCCGGGCGGCGAGGCGAGCCCGCTTCGCAAAATCCTCGTCCGCCTGGCGATCGCCCTCGCCCTGATCGCCTTCGTCGCCCTCATCACCTACATCGGCCGCGACGGCTACGTCGACCCCGAGGACGAACAGGTCAGCCTGCTCGACGCCTTCTACTACTCAACGGTCTCGATCACGACCACCGGCTACGGCGACGTCCGTCCGGTCTCCGACGAGGCGCGGCTGATCACGACGGTGCTGGTCACCCCCGCCCGCGTGCTCTTCCTCATACTGCTGGTCGGCACCACCCTGGAGATACTGGCCGAACGGAGCCGGGAGGCCTACCGCCTCGCCCGCTGGAGAAAGCGCTTGAAAGACCACACGATCGTCTGCGGTTACGGCGTCAAGGGACGCAGCGCGGTTCGGACCCTGCTCGGCAAGGGTCTGTCCGCGGAGAGGATCATCGCCATCGATCCCGACCCGCAGGCGCGGGAGCTCGCCGCCGCCGACGGGATCGTCACCGTCGCCGGCGGGGCCGACCGCCAGGACGTGCTGATCGAAGCGGGGGTGCGGGATGCCCGTGCCCTCGTGGTCGCGCCCGATCGCGACGACACCGCCGTCCTGATCGCGCTGACGGCGCGGGAGCTGAACGCGAAGGCGACGATCGTCGCCGCGGTGCGCGAGGAAGAGAACGTCCACCTCCTCCACCAGAGCGGCGCCGACGCGGTCATCACCTCCTCCGGAGCGGCCGGCCGCCTCCTCGGCCTCTCGACCGAGACCCCGCAGATGACCGAGGTGATGGAGGACCTGCTGACCGTCGGCGAGGGACTGGACCTGGCGGAGCGGACGATCGGCACCGAGGAGGCCGGTCCCTCGCCCGCCCGCGCCCACAAGGCGATCATGCTGGCGATTGTGCGCGACGGCGAGGTGATCCGCTTCGACGACCCGCGGGCCGCCGAGCTGCAGGTGGGGGATCGCGTGATCGAGCTCTTCAGCCACCGCGGTTAGAACCGGGCCGGCCGGCCGTGTAACTGGCCAGCTGGCCAGTACGATCATCTGCCATGGCCACCGTCGACACCGCCGCGCCGGTCGCGCGGCCGCCGGAGCTGTCCGGAAACCCGCTGCGACGGCTCGGCGGCGACCTCTGGGACGAGTGGCGGGGGAGGGGCAAGTTCCCGCCGGGGGATGTCGACTTCAGCTGGGCGCGCACCCACCAGATCGCCCACGATCCGCTGCCGCTCCTGCTTGGCGCCTACGAAGAGTTCGGCCCGATCTTCAGCCTGCGGCTGCTGCACTCGCGGGCGGTCTTCATGCTCGGGCCGGAGGCGAACCACTTCGTCACCGTCGCCCACCCGGAGAACTTCCACTGGCGTGAGTCGAGCTTCGGCGACCTGATCCCGCTGCTGGGCGACGGCCTGCTGACGGTCGACGAGGGCTACCACGACCGTGCCCGGGCGATCATGATGCCCGCCTTCCACCGCGAGCAGGTCGCCGCGGCAACCGAGGCGATGGCGGTCGAGGCCGACGCGGCGATCGCGGCGCTGCCGGTCGGCGAGGTCGTCGACGTCTACGAGTGGATGCGCAATCTGGCGATGCGGATCGCGATGCGAGCGTTGCTCGGGCTCGACCCCGACGAGGCCGGAAAGGGCGCCGCCGCGGCCGAGCACTTCGAGCGCGCACTCGGCTACTACGGGATCGACTTCCACCTGCGGCTGCTCCGCGGCCCCGGCTCGCCCTGGCGCCGCTTGGTCCGGTCCCGGGCTGTCCTCGACGAGATCGTCTTCGGCGAGATCGCCCGTCGCCGCGCCCGGCCGGACTCCGACCGCCGCGACGTCCTCAGCCTGTTGGTCCGTGCCCGCGGTGCCGGGGGCGAGGAATTCAGCGACGGCGAGATCCGCGACCAGGTGATGACGCTGATGTTCGCCGGCCACGACACCTCGACCTCGACCCTCACCTTCATGCTTCACGAGCTCGCCCGCCACCCGGAGGTCCTGCGGCGCTTGCACGAGGAGCAGGACCGCGTGCTCGGCGGCGAGACGCCGACGCCCGAGCAGCTCGAGAAGGAGATGCCCTACCTCGAGATGGTCCTCGACGAGGTCCTGCGCCTCTACCCGCCGGCCTGGATCGGGCCGCGCCGGGCGGTCCGCGAGTACGAGTTTGGCGGCTGCACGGTCCCCCGCGGCGCCTACGTCAACTACTGCTCCTGGGCCAGCCACCGCCTGCCCGAGGTCTTTCCTGAGCCCGAGGCCTTCATCCCCGAGCGCTTCACCCGCGAGCGCAAGGCAGCGCTCCCCCGCGGCGCCTACGTCCCCTTCGGCGGCGGCTCGCGGATCTGCATCGGCAAACGCTTCGGCCAAACCGAGGTGAAGCTGGTGGCAACGAAGCTCCTCCAGCGCCTAAATCTGGAAGCGCTACCAGGCCGAACGGTGACTATCCGCCAGATGCCGACGCTTTCGCCGAAGGGCGGCTTGAAGATGCGGGTACGCCGGAGAGGGTGACCTCCACCAGACACTCAACATCGAGCCATAGCGAGATGTGTCTGGAGGGGGTCACCCTCTCCGGCGCCGCGAACTACTTGATGAACAGCATCTCCTCGTACTTCGGCAGCGGCCAAAGTTCGTCGGCAACCACCCGCTCGAGCTTGTCGGCGGCCTCGCGGACGTTGTCCATCGCCGCCAGCTGCTTGTCGCGTGCGTGCTTTGCCATCTCCAGGCCCTCGAGGCCGGGGTCGGCGTTCGCCGCTTCCAGCTCGCCGAGGCCGGCGACGAGCTCGTCGACGAGGCCGCGGACCTCACCCTCGATCGCCGAGACCCCGGACTCGCCGATCAGGGCGAGGTAGTGCAGGGCGGCGGGCAGGATCATCGTCTTGGCAATCGAGAAGCTCGTCTCTGCCTCGATGTTGGCGCGGAGCCAGTACTGCTCGACCCAGACCTCGTAGCGGGACTCCAGCTCCGCCTTCGAGAGGACGTTGTAGTTCTCGAAGGCCTCGATGCTGCTGTCGGCAAGCACCTCGGGTAGGGCATCCGGGGTCGTCCGCAGGTTCTTCAGCCCCCGCCGCTCGGCCTCCTGGTGCCACTCCTCGGAGTAGTTGTCGCCGCCGAAGCAGACCTGTTTGTTGGCCAGGTAGCTCTCTTTGACGATCTCGATCACGGCCTGCGGCATCGCTGCCCCACCCGAGAGCTTCGCCTCCAGCTTGCCGGCGAGCTCGTCGATCGCCTCGGCGGCGATCGTGTTCAGCACCGTGTTCGGGAAGCCGAGCGACATGCTCGAGCCCAGCGCCCGGAACTCGAATTTGTTGCCGGTGAAGGCGAACGGGGAGGTCCGGTTGCGGTCGCCGCCGTGCAACGGGAGCGGCGGCAGCACCTGGGCGCCGAGGTCGAGGAAGGAGGCCGGAGTGTTGGGGTCCCCTTCGCCGGTCGCGATCGCCTCGAACACTTTTTCCAGCTCGGCGCCGAGGAAGATCGAGATGATCGCCGGCGGCGCCTCGTTGGCGCCGAGGCGGTGGTCCTGGCCGATGTTGGCGACCGAGGCCCGCAGCAGGCCCTGGTGCTTGTTGACCGCCTGGATCACCGCGGTGCAGAAGAACAGGAAGTGGATGTTGTCGGCCGGCGTGTCGCCCGGGTTGAGCAGGTTGGCGCCGGTGTCGGTCCCCATCGACCAGTTGTTGTGCTTGCCGGAGCCGTTGACGCCGGCGAACGGCTTCTCGTGCAGGAGGCAGACGAGACCGTAGCGGCGGGCGACGTTCTCCAGCGTTTGCATCAGCAGCTGCTGGTGGTCGGAGCCGACGTTCGAGTTCTCGAAGATCGGCGCGATCTCGTACTGGTTCGGCGCCACCTCGTTGTGGCGGGTCTTGACCGGGATCCCCAGCTTGCGCATCTCCAGCTCCGACTCGAGCATGAAGGCCAGGATCCGCTCGGGGATCGAGCCGAAGTAGTGGTCGTCGAGCTCGTGGCCCTTCGGCGGCTTGGCGCCGAAGAGGGTGCGGCCGGTCGCGATCAGGTCGGGCCGCTCGAAGAAGTACTGCTCGTCGATCAGGAAGTACTCCTGCTCGGGGCCGACGGTGGTGAAGACCCGCTGGCTCTCCTCGTCGCCGAGCAGCCGCAGCGCCTTGATCGCCGAGCGGCTGAGCGCGTCCATCGAGCGCAGCAGCGGGATCTTGGCGTCGAGCGCCTCGCCGGTCCAGGAGGCGAAGGCAGTCGGGATGCATAGCAGCGCCCCGTTCGGGTTCTCGAGGATGAAGGCGGGGCTGGTCGGGTCCCAGGCGGTGTAGCCGCGGGCCTCGAAGGTGGCGCGGACGCCGCCGGTGGGGAACGAGGAGGCATCGGGCTCGCCCTGGATCAGCTCCTTGCCGGAGAAGTCGGCGATCGCTTCGCCTTCGCCGCCCGGCTCGAAGAAGGAGTCGTGCTTCTCCGCGGTCGAGCCGGTCAGCGGCTGGAACATGTGGGTGTAGTGGGTGGCGCCGTTCTCCAGCGCCCACTCCTTCATCGCCTCGGCAACCGCGTCGGCGAGGCTGGGGTCGAGCGCCTCGCCCCCTTCCAGCGTCGTCTGCAGCTTCTCGAAGACGTCCTTCGGAAGGCGGTCCTTCTGGACGGCGGCGGAGAAGACGTTCTGCCCGAACGGGTTGTTCTCCGGGAGGGTCAGGTCCTGCGCGCCGAGGGCCCCTCCATTGGAGCTCCACTGCGCTGCGGTCACGTTTTGCTGGCGGATGCGAGTCATCGTTCGGGTTCTCCCACTATGCGCGCGCCCGTTGCCGGCGCGGTCGATTGAAATTCTCAGTCCCTAGAAAAGAGCACCACAGAGCCTAATAGGGGCACCCCGATCGCGCTTTGTACCGCCGTACAAAGCTGGAGAGGACGACGTTGTCCCTGCTGTCGCTGTAGAGAGACCGGCCCGGCTAGGCGAGCGGCGTGGCGGTGAGGAGGCCGAGGGGGTGGCGGAGGCGGAAGCCGCCGGTGGGGCGGAGCACCTCAGACCAGCCGGGGCCGCTGCGGTCGCCGTCTTCGCTGTACGAGGTGTCCCAGCGGAGGCCGGCGATGACGGCGAAGACGTGCTCCTTGTTGGCGTAGATGCGGACCCAGGAGCCGCCTCCGCCTCCGCCCCAGTGCATGAAGCCGGTGGAGTCGAGCGGCCATTCGAGCAGGCCGGCGGCGTGCATCACGTAGCTGACCGAGCCCGAGCAGTCGTAGCCGCGCGAGTTCCAGCTGCGGTGGCCGCCGCCCCAGTGGTAGGGCCGGTGGCGGATCCGGTTGGCGGCCTCGATCATCGCCTTCACCGCGGGCGGGGCGGAGGCCGGGGCGACGGCGCGGCCGTCGGGCAGCAGCCGCGCCTGCGGCACCTGAGCGCCGGCCGCTGCCGTGCCCGCGAGCGCGCCGCAGACGAGCAGCGCGGCCAGAACCGTGAAGAGCTTCCCCTGCCTCAGCATCAGGGAGCTTTATCGACGGCTCGGCGAGGAGCCTTGAAGGCTCCCGACTACGGAGTAGGAGAGATGTCCGGGACCGCGTCCGCCGCGACGAGCGACCCCATCAGGACGCCGAGCAGCAGGTCGCGCATTTCCTCCCGCTCGACGTCGCGATGCGCGGTCCAGTCGAGGCAGGCGCCGTCCATGAACCAGAGCCAGCCGCTGACCGCGATCCGCGCCTTGGCGGGCGGTCCATCGGGATAGAGGCCGTGGAGGATCCGCTCCGCCGTCACCCGGCGCACCTCGGCGATCAGCTCGCGAATCTCGGGGACGCCGGCCGCGCTTTCCATCAGGTTGCGGTAGGCGGTCGCGTTCTCCTCGACCATGCCGAGGAAGCCGTCTAGGCTGCGCTGCAGCTGCTCGACCGGCGGTAGGTCGGGGTCCGGGGCAGTCCGCTCCCGCAGCTCGTCCGCCCAGGCGCTCAGGGTCGCCTCGAAGAACGCCTGCTTGCTTGGAAAGTAGTGGTAGAGCAGGGATTTCGAAATCCCGACCTCGGCCGCGATCTTGCTCATCGAGAGCTCCTCGTAGGGGTGACTGGTGAAGAGCTCGGCGCCGCGCTCGAGTAGCTGGGCGCGGCGCTCGTCGACATCCATGCGGCGGTAGGAGGGCTCGCGCATCAGCCAAGTGTAACGCCTTATTGACCAGCGGTTGACAAGATTGCTACGGTACTGACCAACGGTCAATAAACAACGGAAGGGGAGTCCGATGTACAGCGAGAGACTTGATCAACAAGGAGGGAACGGCGAGGGGAATCCGCCGCCTTCGTCCTTCGACCCGATATCCCGAATCGAATTCGAGCGGGTGTTCGGTGGGCGCGTACTGGCCTGGGTCGGCGGCCTCGCGACCCTGCTCGGCGTCATTTTCCTGTTGCGCAGCGCGGTCGACAGCAGCTGGTTCACGGAGGAGGTCCGCACCCTGATGGCCGCCTTCGGCTCCCTCTTGCTCCTCGGCTTCGGGGTCTGGTTGCACGAACGCCGGGGGCAGCTCGAGGTCGCCCGCATGGCGGTAGCGGTCGCGCTTCCCGGCTTATACGCAACCACGGTCATAGCCACCCAGACCTATGACCTGATCTCACCCATCACTGGCCTTGAGGCCGCGGCACTGATCGGGGCCATAGGTGTCCTCATCGCTGTGCGCTGGTCGTCGATGCTGGTCGCCAGCGTCGGAATCCTGGGCGCGTTGGCGGCGCCGATGCTGGCCGGAACGGAGCTCGACACCGGCTCGATCGCCTTCGTCGCCCTGGCACTTGCTGCCAGCGTCGGGGTCCTCCTCTGGCAGCGCTGGGACTGGCTCGCGCTCGGCGCCTTCCTAGTCTCCGCACCGCAGCTGATCGCCTGGCTGCACGAGAGCGGCTTCATCGCCTTCTTCGAGGGAGAAGCGACTCCCAACGAACCGGTTCTGCTCGTGCTCGCGGTTCTGGCCGGGTTCTGGGCCCTCTACGCCGCCGCGGCCTTCGGCTACGAGCTTCGGAACCGGGACGGGGAATCGCTTCCGGTCTCCTCATGGCTGCTGCTCTTCTGCAGCAGCGTCTTCATCGTCTACGCCGGCTGCATCGTCGTCAACGGCGAGTCGGACTTCGCCCTGAACGCCTGGATCTTCGGCTTTGCCGCCGTGCACCTCCTCCTCGGAGGAGCCGCGATCCGCTTCGGCGTCCACCGCGAAATCGGCTCGCTGCTGACCGGGGGCGGGATCGCCCTCGCCAGCATCGGTGCAGCCAGCACCTTCGACGGACCGATGCTGGTGGCGGTCTGGTCGGGCTTGGCAGCGGCGTTCGCCTACATGTCGACCCGCGTCGATCGCGACCCCGCTCCGGCGCTCTCCAACGCGCAGCGGCTGCTGGTCGGGGCGTTCGGCTTCCTCGGACTGGCGATCGTCCACATGCTGGTCGTCGAGGCACCGCCGAACGCGATCGTCGAAGGGGTGGCGGATCTCGGCAGCTCCCTGGTCGCGATCGCCTGCTGCGCCGGCGCCGCGATCGCCTGCTGGTACTGGGGCCGCGAGATCGAGCCGACCACGGCCACGGTGGCCGGCTTCCTCGGCGCCACCGGGTTCGTCTACCTCGGCTCGGTCGGGATCATCGACGCGATCGGCGACAACGTTGGCGGCGAAGCCCGCGAGATCGGGCAGGCCTGGATGTCGGCCTTCTGGACGGCGATGGGCCTCGGCGCGGTCGTCTGGGGCATGGTGCGGCGGTCGGTCAACGCCCGCCTCGGCGGCCTCGCCCTGCTGGCGGTGGCGATCGTCAAGGTTTGGACCTACGACCTCTCCGAGCTGGAAGAGCTGGCCCGGGCACTCTCTTTCGTCGCCCTTGGCTTGCTGCTCCTGGCTGGCGCCTTCGCCTACCAGCGGTTCAGGCCGGAGGAGGAAGCCGAGCCGGCCGAAGAGGTGGAGGAGGGGGAGCCGGAGGCCTCCCTGTAGGGCGATCAGCGGGAGCCGCAGGCATCTCTATAGCCTGCGGTCTCCCGCGGCCCGCGCCGCCTTGCAAAGCCGAAAAGTGGAGGAAGCTTCTTAATGTTCGTCTCAAAGGCCGCCGTCGTCGGCGGCGGCACCATGGGGGGCGAGATCGCGCAGGCGATCGCCGCCGCCGACATCCCCGTCGTCGTCAAAGACATCGACCAGAAGTTCGTCGACGCGGCCGTCGAGAAAGCCCGCGGCGTCACCGAGGGCCAGCTCGCCCGCCTCGTCAAGAAGGAGAAGCTGACCCAGGAGCAGGCCGACGCGCGGCTGGCCGAGGTGATGGGGAACATCACCGGCACCACCACCTACGAGGAGTTCGGCGACGTCGACTTCGTGATCGAGGCGGTGCCGGAGAAGATGGAGATCAAGCAGGCCGTCTTCCGCGACCTCGACGCTGTCACTCCCGGCCACGCGATCCTCTCCTCCAACACCTCCTCGCTCTCGATCACCGAGATCGGCGAGGCGACGCTGCGGCCCGACAAGGTCGTCGGCTTCCACTTCTTCTACCCGGCTTCGATCATGCCGCTGGTCGAGGTGATCGTCGGCGAGGACTCCTCGCAGGAGACCGCCACCGCCGCCTACAACTTCGCCCAGGCGATCAAGAAGCAGCCGATCGTCTGCGGGGAGGTGCCCGGCTTCGTCGTCAACCGGATCCTGATGGCGACGATGGGGGAGATCTGGCGCGCCCAGGAGGAGCAGGGGCTGTCGCTGAAGGGGATCGACGAGGCGATCGCCGGCGCCCAGCTGGCGCCGATGGGCCCGTTCTTCCTCACTGACCTGCTCGGCCTCGACACCGTCCTGCACGTCGCCGAACACCTGAACGAGTCCTACGGCGAGCACTTCTACGTCCACAAGGGGCTACAGGGGCTCGTCGGCGAAGGCAAGCTCGGCGTCAAGAGCGGCGGCGAGGGCTTCTTCAAGGACGGTGAGCAGAACATCCCCGGCGACAACCAGCCCGACGCCGAGGAGCTGGTGGCGATGTTCTCCAGCCGCGCCCTGATCGAGGCCTGCCTGCTGGTTGAGGAGGGGATCTGCTCGGTCCGCGACATCGACCTCGGGATGATGGCCGGGGCCGGGCTCGACCCGCGCAAAGGTCTGCTGCCGCCGTTCTGGAAAGCCGACGTCACCGGGCTTGACCAGGTGCTGGAGACGATGGAGAAGCTGGAGGAGAAGTACGGCGAGCGCTTCACGCCGCCGGTGACCCTGAAGCGGCTGGTCGCCCAGCGCCGCTACGGCCTCGCGACCGGCCAGGGCTTCTACCCCTACCCGCAGGCCGACGAGGGCGAGCAGGCCGAGACGGTCAAGCTTGAGACCCGCGGCAACGTCGCGATCGCCTGGCTCGCCAACCTGCCGATGAACTCGCTCTCGCCGCAGGTGATCGAGGAGCTGGAGACGGTCTGGAACCGGGTCAAGTCGGCCGACGGCATCGGGGCGATGGTGATCGCCTCCTCGGTCCCGGTCGTCTTCTCCGCCGGCGCCGACATCAAGGCCTTCACCACGCTGGACCAGGAGAGCGGGGCGGGGCTGATCAACAAGGCCCACGCCCTCTTCCGCGACTTCGGCAAGGCCGGGGTGACGACGATCGCCGCGGTCAACTCGATCGCCTTCGGCGGCGGCTGCGAGCTGGCGATGGCCTGCGACGTGCGGATCGGCGCCGAGGCGGCCGTCTTCGGTCAGCCCGAGGTCAAACTCGGAATCATCCCCGGCTTCGGCGGCACCCAGCGCCTGGCCCGGCTGGTCGGGCCGAACAAGGCATTGGAGCTGAACCTGGTCGGCGACGCCATCCTCTCCGAGGAGGCGCTCGAACTGGGCCTCGTCAACCGGATCGTCCCCGACCACGAGCTGTTCGAGACGGCGCTGATGTGGGGCCGCAAGCTCGCCGGCCAGGCGCCGATCGCGGTCGAGCAGATCAAGACCGTCAGCCACCAGGGCGACATCGACGAGGGCATCGAGGCCGAGAAGCAGGGCTTCGCCACCGCCTTCTTCAGCGAGGACGCCAAAGAGGGCATCGGTGCCTTCCTCGGCAAACGCACCCCGAAGTGGAGCGGCAAGTAACGACGCGCGAGGTGGAGCGACTGGCCGAGCTGCTCGGCCAGTCGCGCCGCGCGGTCGCCCTCACCGGCGCCGGCGTCTCCGTGCCCTCGGGCATTCCCGACTTCCGCACGCCGGAGACGGGACTGTGGGCGAAGGTCGACCCGATGGAGGTCGCCCACATCAGCGTCTTCGAAGGCGACCCGGAGCGCTTCTGGTCCTACTATCGGCCGCGCTTCCAGGCGCTGGGGGACAAACGGCCCAATCGGGCGCACGAGGCGCTGGCGGAGCTGGAGCGGCGCGGCCTGATCGAGGCCGTGATCACCCAGAACATCGACCGCCTGCACCGGGCGGCGGGGTCAGAGAACGTGATCGAGGTCCACGGCTCGATCGAAACCTCCTCTTGCATGGAGTGCGGGACGGCCTTCGGGCTCGACGAGGTCGACGCCCTTTTCGACGGGCGGGGGGTGGCGATCTGCGCCGAGTGCGGCGGCGCGGTCAAACCGGACGTCGTCCTCTTCGGCGAGCTGTTGCCGGAGGAGGCGATGGCGCGGGCGACCGAGCTGGCCGAAGGCGCCGACCTGATGCTCTGCGTCGGCACCTCGCTGGAAGTGCACCCGGTGGCCGGCCTGCCGCAGCTGACCCTCGCCTCCGGCGGCGCCGTCGCCATCGTCACCAAGGGCGCGACGCCGTATGACCGCGACTCCGAGCTGAAGCTCGAGGGCGAGGTCGACGAGGAGCTGACCGCTCTGGTGGCGGCGCTCGGCTGATGGCCGCCGAGCTCCCCGACGCCGTCGTCTTCGACAACGACGGCCTCCTGCTCGACACCGAGTCGGTCTGGACCCGGGCCGAGGAAGACCTCTTCGAGCGCCGCGGCACCGACTTCACTCCCGCCGACAAGCTGGAGCTGGTCGGCACCTCGGCCGAGATCGCCGCTGGCATCCTCGAGCGCCGGTTGGGCGAGCCGGGGCGGGGGGAGGAGCTGATCGAGGAGCTGAACGTCTTGGTGGTCGCCGAGCTCGAGCAAGGGGAGGAGGCGATGATCGGAGCGCGGGAGCTGCTCGAGCGCCTCCGCAAGCGCGGCACCCCGATCGGACTCGTCTCCAACTCACCCCTGCGCTTCGTTCAGCGCTCGATCGAGATCGTCGGCTTCGAAGAGCACTTCGACGTGATCCTCAGCGCTCACGAAGTGGCGGCGCCGAAGCCGGCCCCGGACCCCTACCTGGAGGCCTGTCGCCGCCTTGGCGTTAAGCCCGGGCCGTCGGTCGTGGCCCTGGAGGACTCGCCGACCGGCGTCGCCGCGGCGCGGGCTGCTGGGCTCACCGTGATCGGGATCCCTTCGGTGGAGGGTGTGCTGCTCGAGGAAGCACACCACTTGGCGGAGTCGCTGCTCGACGAGGTCGTCGCACAGCGCCTCGCGATCTAGCCGCGGAGGACGCGGCGGCGGCGGAGCACGCGCTCGCAGATGCCGAGCGTCTCCTCTATCGACGCATTCGAGGTCTGCGCTTGCCGCTGCCGCAGCGTCACCATGTCCTTGTCGTGGCCGGGATCGTCGAGCGCCCCGTCTAGCTCGTCGAGCAGCGCTTCCAGACCGATTCGCAGTTGCAACGCGGCCTCGCGGGTGCGGCCGGCGTCGAGGTCGGCACGGGCTCGCAGCAGCAGGGTCTCGCAGGCATCCAGCTGCTCGCGGCCGCGGAGGATCGCGGCGACGCGTTCCTGGGGGCGTAGCTCTTCTTCGCGCTTGCGGCGGCGGGAGGTGTGCGGGCTCAGATCAACTTGGCGGGCATCGGTGTAGCGGCCGCCGGCAGCCTCCTCACCGCTGGCGTAACCGAGGAGAACCCGCTCGGCCTGCTCAGGCGAGAGCTGGCGGCCGTAGGGGTCGGCGCTGGCCACCGCTTGGGCGTGGAGCGCTCCGTTCAGGGTGGCGATCGCCTCGCTCGCCAGGACCTCGATCGTGTCCTCGGCCTCGCAGGCCTCGTCGAGCCAGCGCGCTGCCTCGGCCTGGCTCTCGAAGGGGGTGGAAGCGCGGATCGTGGTGACGCGCGTGAGCGGCAGGGGCTGCGGCGCCTCGCCGGGATCGGCGTTGCGCCCGCGGCGCCGGCGCCGCCCGCCCTCCGGCGGCGCGCCGATCCGCTTCAGGACCAGGACGCTCTGGTCCCCGGGCGCGTCCTCAGCTCCCTCTTCGGCTCCGGCACCCGCCAGGTAGCGGCCGTCCGCCAGCGGCAGCGCACCCGCGAAGTCGAACTGCACGAACCCGAACAGCTTGGCCACGGCGCGATTCTCGCCGCTCAGGTCGCGGGCTGCAGGTCCGAAGGGATCAGTCGCCGGCCGAGAGGCCGCCGTTGGCCAGGTCCGGTTCCGCGTACTTCGAGGGCCGCACCGGGACGCTGGGGTTTTCGATCTGGCCCAGGCGGCCGATCAGGCGCTGCCACTGGTTCGGTTTCAGCAGGGCGGTGAACTGGGCCCCGGCCGCCCCTTCCAGCGGGTGGTAGCCGACGTGGACGTGGTCGTAGTGGTCGGCCATCGCGAAGCTCGCCGGTCCTGGCAGATCCTCGAGCGAGATCACCTGGTGGGGGTGCATCGTCCCCTGCAGCTGCAGGACCTCGCGGATCAGCTCGTCGGTCGGGGTGCCCGGGCCCTGATTGCCGGTCACCGGGACGCCGTTGATGACGGCGATGTCGACCGCGTCGCCGGTGGTGTGCTCGGAGACGTTGCCGGAGGTGGTGAGGAGGCCGTGGCCGCAGGAGAGCGAGGTGATCGTCAGCTCGAAGCCCTTCACCTGCAGGTACTCGAGCATCGCCAGGATGCGGCGGTCGATCCGGCCGGCGGCGATGTCTTCGCGGCCGCAGCTGTAGATCTCGATTTTCTCGTCCTCGAGCACCCGTTTCTGCAGGGCCTCCTTGGAGAGCAGGAGGACGCCGGCGCCGCTGAGGTTGCCGAACGGCGTCTTGCCCTTGGCGCGGTAGATCGCCGTCGCCTCGAGCAGCTTCCAGCCGTCGAGAATCGGCTTCGGATCGATCCGCGGCGCGCCCTTGCCGGCCGGGCGGATCGAGAAGTTGATGTGGGAGTCGACGCCGTCCTCGGCGGCCGCGACGCGACCGAGCACGGTCCCGGCGATCACCTTTGAGCCGACCCCGATCGAGCCTTCGTGGCTGGCCGCGAGCGCCGCCTCGAGGTCGAAGGAGGAGGCCTTGTCCCCCTTGGCGCGGCCCGGGAAGGCGCGCAGGCGCGGCCGCAGGTTCTCGCTTTCGACCGGCAGTCGCTTCCACTTGCCGCTCGGCAGCACCACCAGCCGGTGCTTGCGGACGAGCTCGCCGAGCTCGGCGTAGGTGTAGCGATTGCCGTAGGTGTCTTCGAGGACGACGAAGTTGCCGAGCCGGGCCGAGTGGCCGACCTTGCGGACGATCCCGTCGTTGACGGCGACGACCGGCGCGCCCTGCTTGCTGAAGATGTTGATCCCGCGCGGGGTGGGGGAGGAGGAGATCACTTCGGAGGCTTCGGCGACGCTGCCCTCGCCGTCCGCCAGCGCCGCGCGGGCGGCGATGTCGTCGGCGTAGCGGGCGTCGGCGGCGACCGGGAAGCGGGCGCCCTCGGTGAGGCCGGTCAGCGAGCCGACCAGGTCAGAGGGGAGGCGGCCGTAGGCGCGGGCGTAGAGGAGCACCTCCTGCACGTACCAGTCGGCGTGGTTGTAGGCGAAGATCGCCTGGTAGAGGTCCTTGTGGGCGCCGGCCAGCTTCAGATAGCTGGCGGCGGCGCAGATCGCGTCGACCGGGTTGTAGGGGTCTTTCTTGCCGTCGCCGTTGGCGTCGACGCCGAAGGCTTCCCAGCTCGAGGGCAGGAACTGCATCCAGCCGAGGGCGCCGGCGGTGGAGACGTTGAGGTTGGTGCCGAAGGCGGTCTCGATTTTGTTGATCGAGGCGAGGACCTCCCAGGGGATCCCGTATTCGGTGCCGCAGGCCTGGTAGATCGGCAGCAGGAAGGGCGGGATTTCGAAGGAGTCGATGATGAAGTTGGGGACGCCGATCGGGGCGGGCCCGAAGGGGGCGATCGTCGTCGTCGGGTTGGCGACGGTCGGGGCGCCGCCGGGCGAGAACTGCGAGCCGCCGTCGGATCCCTCCGGCAGGGGCTGGTCGCCGCCGCCGTTGACGCCCGGGGCGGTGACGCCGCCGCTGGTGGCTTCGGTGCCGGGAGCGGCGAGTTCGTCCCCGCGGGCGGTGCCGTCGGCAGTGGAGCCGCCGATCGCGGTTCCTTCCTGAACGCCGCCGGCGGGCTCGTCCGCGTCAGGAGCGGGAGCCGGGAGCGCTTCGGTTTCGGTCGGTTCGGCCGGGGTCGTCGCGGGCGGCACCTCGGCGGTGTCTTCGGGCGATTCGCAGTCGGCGTCGGCGGTGTCGAGGAGGCCGTCGCCGTCGTCGTCGATCCCGTTGGCGCAAGCGGGCGCCTGCAGCGAGGGGACCGCCGTCGTGGTCGTGGGTGCGCGGTCGACCGCGGAGCTTTCCGAGAGCGGCTCGGCGCCCGCCAGGGCAGTGCCCAGGGCGGTTATCGCCAGGAAGCTGGCGAGTGCGGCGATCAGTGCAAACTTGGTTCTCATGCCGAGCGTGGGCTGCCCACCGGTTTCCCTCCCCGGGCAACCCGAAGGAGGCTACTCACTACTCCCTACGTCCACAACGCCCGTGGCCGCTCCCAACAAGTCCTTAATCAAGGTCTGAAACATCGCTAGGACCGAAGATTTCCAGTTGGGCCGGATGTGCTGGTCTAAGCTGCCCGGGACTTGGACTTCGAGGACTACGAGCAGGATGGGGACGGGCTGAGGAAACGAGCCGAGCAGGCGCTGGGCGAGCTGGCCCAGGCCCTGATCGACAATCCGACCCTCCACGACGCTGTAACCGCCGCCCTGGGAGCGCGCGAGAAGGCCCTCGAGGCCCAGCAGGCGGCGATGAGCGCGCTCAACCTGCCCTCTGCCACCGACGTCGAACGATTGGAGCGTCGCCTGCGCTCCTTTTCCCAGCGCCTGGAGGACGTCGAGGAGGCGATCGACGACCTCAGTCGTGAGCTGGGGGCTTTGCGGCGGGATAACGCGAAAAAGCCGAAGAAAAAGAGTGAACCTAAGCCTCAACCTTAGGTTGAGAGTATTGCGGCGGCGACCTGACCCGCGCTCTTAGCGGCGGCTTCGAGTTCCTCGTCCCCGAGCTGCTGTCCCCCGGCGGTCTCGGCAACGATCAAGAGCGCTGCGACCGCGACGTCGAGTCGGCCCGCCGCGGCGAACAGCGCGGCAGTCTGCATGTCCGCGCCATCGGCCCCGGTCTCCTTCTGGGGCGCGTGCCGGTGGAGGATGTCGAGGCTGACGATCGAACCCGCCCGCGCTGCTCCCAACTCGGGCAACTCCAAGCTTGGAGTTGCAACCTCCCCGTTAGAGGCGCGGGCCTCAGTGACTTTGACGACCTGCCCCAGCTCGAGCTCGCCGAGCGAGGTGCAGGTACCGATCCGGACCGCCCGCCGCACTCCGAGCTCGGCGAGGTCATGGAGGACGACGGTGGCGCTGGGCCCGCCCATGCCGGTCGACTGGATCGTCAGCTCGTCCCCGGCGTGGGTCACGCCCGTGTAGCCCCAGAGGCCCCGCGCGTGGTTGCTCATCTTCGGCTGCTGCAGGAGCTCCTGGGCCAGGATCAAAGCGCGGCCAGGGTCGCCGACGAGGATCGCCTCAGCCGCGATCGGGGCAGTCGGTCTCAGGCGTGCCGGCACGCGGCGACCCTACATCGGGGAGAAACGACCCCCGCCAGATTTGCTCCAGCCGTCCAAAGACCTGCTCCAGATCCCTCCATAGCTTGGACCCAGTAGTGGAAACCGCGACCGGCGGGGCCGTGAATCCCGTCGGGCTAGGAGGAAAGTGGAATGAAAAGGAGGCTGACGATCGCCGCTCCGGTGGCCGCGATCGCCTCGCCGCTCGTGCCCGGCGCCGCATTCGGTGCCGAAGCGCCGGCGATCCTGGAAACCCCAGAGGCCAGCATCAATGCGATGTGGGTGATCGTCGCCGCCTGTCTCGTGATGTTCATGCAGGCGGGCTTCCTGCTCTTGGAGGTCGGGTTCTCCCGGGCCAAGAACGCAGGCGCGGGCGTGGCGAAGGTATTAGTGAACTTCTCAATCGCCTCGCTCTGTTACTGGGCGTGCGGCTTCGCGCTGGCGTTCGGTGGGCTCGGTGAGATCGCTGGAACCCACGGGTTCTTCCTCGACGTCGGGTCCTCGGTCGAGGAAGCCGGGGCGAGCATCCCGTTCGTCGAAACGTATTCGATCTCCCCCGCCGCGTTCATGTTCTTCCAGTTCGTGTTCTGCGCCGTTTCGCTGGCGATCGTCTGGGGCGCGACCCTGGAGCGGATCAAATTCGGCGCCTACGTCATCTACGCGATCATCTTCAGCGCCGTGCTGTACCCCGTGCTCAGCCACTGGATCTTCGGCGGCGGCTGGCTGCAGGTGAACGTCGGGATGCAGGACTTCGCCGGCTCCACGGTGGTCCACCTGATCGGCGCGACCGGCGCCTTCGCGGCCCTGCTGCTGCTCGGCCCGCGGATCGGTAAGTACACGAAAGACGGCAAAGCGCGGGCGATCCCCGGTCACTCGATGCCGCTGGTCGGCCTCGGCGTGCTGATCCTCTGGCTCGGCTGGTTCGGGTTCAACCCCGGCTCGACCCTCGGCGCGATCGGCGGCCGCTTCGCTGAAGTCGTCGTCGTCACCAACCTCGCCGCAGCCGCCGGTGTGGTCGCCGCGGTCGCGGTGATGTACCTGAAGACGAAGACGATCGACATCGGCATGGCCGGCAACGGCGCCATCGCCGGCCTGGTCGCGATCACCGCTCCCTCCGGCTACGTCGAGTACTGGGCCGCCCCGATCATCGGCGCGGTCGCCGGAGTGATCGTCGTCTTCGGCGTCCTCGCGATCGAGAAGGTGATCGACGACCCCGTCGGCGCCCTCTCGGCCCACGGTCTCGCCGGTATCTGGGGGACCCTCTCCTGCGGCATCTTCACCTCGCCGCGGCTGGCCGAACTCAACGAAGTCGGCGACCCGGGCCTCTGGTACAGCGGCTCGTTCTCGCAGCTCGGCGCCCAAGCGCTCGGCGTCGCTGTCGCCTTCGCCTGCGTGTTCGTCGTCTCCTACGTGGTCTTCTTCCTGATCAAGAAGACGATCGGCCTGCGGGTGACGGCGGAGGAAGAGGACGCCGGGCTGGACATCTCCGAGCACGGGATGTACGGGTATCCGGAGCAGTTCATCCCGCAACCCGAGTACTCGACGGGGGCGCAGCTCGGCGGCACCTCTACGGCCCCGGCGGCCCCGAGGCCGGCGGTCAGCACCCCGATGATGACCAGTGAGTCCCAGGAGGTATGAGCGCATGAAAAAGATAGAGGCGTATATCCGCCACGAGGCGTTCGAGCCGATCCGGACCGAGCTACTCGACAGGGGGTTCCCGTCCCTGTCGATCATCGAGGCCAAGGGCTCGGGTCGCCAGAAGGGGATCGTCGAGCACTACCGCGGCTCGACCCTCACGGTCAACGTCCGTCCCAAGATCAAGCTCGAGGTGGTGATCGAGGACAAAGACAAGGACGTGGTCGTCGAGACGATCCTCAGGCACGCCCGCACGGGCGAGGTCGGCGACGGCAAGATCTTCGTGCTGCCGGTGGAGGAGGCGATTCGCATCCGCACCGGCGAGGACGGCCAGTCCGTCCTCCAACTGCACGAGGAGTCGGAGATCCCCACCTAAAAAGCAACTCCGACATTTCCCCCAGGAAAGAGCAAGCGGGGCGGCCTCCGGGTCGCCCCGCTTTTTGCTTGTCGGTAGGGAGGGGTGGGTGTCCCTCTCGCTCCCTGGGATTTTCGCCGCTAACTTCGCCGGCTCTCGCTGACTTGCCAGCGCGAAAATCAGGACGCCGGTCGCGAGAGGGACACCCACCCCTCCTGGCGACAGAGCTCCGGTTGACGCGCTCTGCATCGCAGCCGACTTTGACCCCACCCCGCTGTGGTCGAAGTCGGATGCGATTCCTGTCCAGCTGTCGGCCCTTGTTGTCTTGTTCAGCGTGTGGCAAAGGAGCCCGGTGACCCCCTGAACGTTTTGCGCATCTGGCCTGACAGCCATCGCGGCCAGCTGGCGGCGATCCAGCCAGCATGCGAGTGAAGGGGGTCACCGGGCTCCTTACCAGCGACCCGCCCGGCTAGCCTCGCCGTGTGGCGGATCAGCGGATCTCTCTCAGTGAGGCGGCGCGGCGTTCGGGGGTTCCCGCCAGCACGCTGAAACGGTGGGCTGAGGAGAAGATTGTGCCGGTGCGGCGGGGGCGGTGGACGGCTGCGGCGGCGGCGCAGGCGCGGGTGGTGGCGCGGATGCGGGAGCGGGGGTATTCGCTGGAGGACCTGAAGACGGCTGGACGGGAGGGGCGACTGGCCTTCGGTTTCACCGAGGACCTCTTCTCTGAACCCGAAGAGCGGCTCTCGGTCGAGGCGGTGGCGGCGGAGACCGGGATGGAGCCCGAGCTGGTCGAGCGGATCCTGGTCATCCTCGGGACTCCGGCCGATCGCCGGCGCGAGGTCAGCCACGAAGACGCCGAGGCGCTGCGGCACTGCGCGCGGGTCCTCGCCGCCGGCTTCCCGCTCGTCGCCTTCCTGCAGCTGGTCCGCGTCTACGCCCAGTCGATGCGACGAATCGCCGACGCCGAGGTGCGGCTCTTCCACCTCTACGTGCACGAACCGCTGATCCGCGACGCGGTCCCCGAGCTGGAAATGGCGGAGGAAATGGGGGACCTCGCCGCCAACATCCTGCCCCTGGCGGCGCCGCTGACCGAGTACCTGCACCGCCGCTACCTCCGCTTCTTCGTCGAACAGGACGTGGTCGGTCACATGGAGTCGGACTCGATCGCCGACACCGCCGAAATCGAACTCGGCCATGTCCACGTCAGCCTCTGCTTCATCGACCTCACCGGCTTCACCCGCTACACCGAGGAGCAGGGGGACATCGAGGCCCTCGACGTGGTCGAGAACTTCGTCGTCTCGGTGGAAGAGACCCTGCCGCGCGAGGCGACGATCGTGAAGACGATCGGCGACGAGGTGATGGTGGTCTCGCCCGATCCCTGCTCGCTGACCGAATGGGCGGTCGCCTTCCTCTCCCGCTTCGAGCAGCGCCCGCAGCCCCGCGTCGGCATCCATTACGGAGACGCCGTCTACCGCGACGGCGACTACTTCGGCAGCCAGGTCAACCTCGCCCACCGCATCGTCAACCGGGCGCTGGCGGGGGAGGTGCTGGTCACCGACGCGGTCGCCGAGGCCGCCGGCGGCAGCGGCCGGCTCGAGCTGGAGGGGATCGGGCGAGTCAACCTCAAGGGCTTCCCGGCCCCGACCGAGCTCTACGTCGTGCGGGCGGCGTGACCGGGCGACGACGGTGATCGGCGAGGAGCTGCCGCGGCGGGTCGAGGCAGGCGGCCTGATCGCCGGGCCGGGGGCGCTGCTGGTGATGCTCTCGGGCGGGCGGGACTCGGTCTGCGTCCTCGACCTCGCCGTGCGGCTGCGCGGGGCGGAGGCCGTGACGGCGCTGCACGTCAACTACGGGTTGCGTGAGGAGGCCGAGGCCGACGAGCACCACTGCACGCAGTTATGTGAGCGCCTCGGGGTGGAGCTGGGGGTGGAGCGCCCGCAACGACCGCCGGGCCCCGGCAACCTCCAGGCTTGGGCGCGAGAGGCGCGCTACGCGGCGGCGGCGCGACTGGCGGAGCCCCAGCAGGCGCGAATCGTCACCGGCCATACCGCCGACGACCAGATCGAGACCATCCTCTACCGGCTCGCCTCTTCGCCGAGCCGCCGGGCGCTGCTGGGGATGCGCTTGCAGGACGGGCGGCTGGTGCGGCCGCTCCTGGGGACGACTCGGGAGGAGACGACGGCCTACTGCGAGGAGCGGAGCCTGGCCTGGCGCGACGACGCCAGCAACGAAGGGGACGCCTACGCCCGCACCCGCATCCGCCGGGGCCTGATCCCGGCGCTCGAGCAGGCCCATCCTGCCGCCAGGGAGAACGTGCTGAGGACCGCGGCCCTGCTGCGGGAGGAGGCGGAGCTGCTCGACTCCCTGGTCGATGCCGAGCTGGCCGGGGGAGAGGGGATCGAGCCGGGGACGATCGCCCACGGGCGCTTCCAGGAGCTGCACCCGGCGCTGCGCCGGCTCGTCCTTCAGCGCCTCGCCGACCAGGCCGCCGGGCGCCCCGTCCCGGGCGCCGCCCGCTTCGCCGAGCAGGTGGCTTCGCTCAGCCGCGGTGGCTCGGTGCTCGATCTGGGCGGCGGCGTCCGCGCCGTCCTCGAAGCCGGCATCCTTCGCGCCGATCCCTCCTAGCCGCTCTATATCTAGACTGCCGCGCGTGAGCGATCCGGCGATCGGCGAGACCCTCGTCGCCAGAGACGACTTGCAGCGCCGCATCGCGGAGCTGGGGGAGAAGATCAGCCGCGACTACGACGGCAGGGAGCTGATCCTGGTCGGGGTGCTGAAGGGAGCGGTTCTCTTCCTGGCCGACCTCATGCGCCACATCGAGATCCCCTGCGAGATCGATTTCATGGCGGTCTCCAGCTACGGCTCCCAAACCGAGTCCTCCGGCGTCGTTCGCATCCTCAAGGACCTCGATGCGCCGATCAAGGATCGCGACGTGCTGATCGTCGAGGACATCGTCGACTCAGGCCTCACGCTGCAGTACCTGATGCGCACCCTCAACGCCCGCGAACCCGCTTCGCTGCGGGCCTGCGCGCTGCTCACGAAGCCAGAGCGGCTCCGCGTCGACCTCTCGCCCCACTACGTCGGGTTTGAGATTCCTAACCGGTTTGCGATCGGCTACGGCCTCGACCACGCCCAGAAGTACCGAAACCTGGATTTCGTCGCCGCCCTCGCCGACTAGCCCGCAAATTCCGCCCTGGTACGCTGATTTCACTCTTGAGGCGTTTCTTCAAAAGCGCGGCGTTCCCCATCCTGCTGGTCGTAATCCTGGCGTTCATCGCCTCGAAAGTGATCACCGGCGACGGCGGTCCCGACGCGCCTGCCTACAACGACCTGATCAAAGAGGGATCGGGTCTGATCGCCAAGGGCCAGATCGAAGAAGTCGACGTCAACACGAAGGACAACACGCTTGACGTCAAGCGGACCAACGGCGAGAGCTTCGAGACCGGCTACCCGCCCGACGGCGAACAGCACCTGGTCACGCTGCTCGAACAAAACGACGTCAAGACCGACGTCCACGGCTCCGGCAGCTCCGGGCTGCTCTCGCTGCTGACGCTGATCCTGCCCTTCGTCCTCTTCTTCGCCTTCTGGATCTTCCTGATGAACCAGATGCAGGGCGGCGGCTCCAGGGTCATGAACTTCGGCAAATCGAAAGCCAAACGGATGTCGGTGGACGCACCGAAAATCACCTTCCGCGACGTCGCCGGCGTTGACGAGGCGGTGCAGGAGCTCGAGGAGATCAAGGAATTCCTCGAGAACCCAAAGAAGTTCCAGGCGCTTGGCGCCCGCATCCCCAAGGGCGTCCTTCTATATGGACCGCCCGGCACCGGCAAGACGCTGCTCGCCCGCGCCGTCGCCGGCGAGGCCGGCGTGCCCTTCTTCTCGATCTCCGGCTCGGACTTCGTCGAGATGTTCGTCGGCGTCGGCGCCAGCCGCGTCCGCGATCTCTTTGAGCAGGCGAAACAGAACTCGCCCTGCATCATCTTCATGGACGAGATCGACGCCGTCGGCCGCCACCGTGGCGCCGGCATGGGCGGCGGTCACGACGAGCGCGAGCAGACGCTGAACCAGCTGCTGGTCGAGATGGACGGCTTCGAGATGAAGGACAACATCATCTTGATCGCGGCCACCAACCGTCCCGACATCCTCGATCCGGCGCTGCTGCGGCCAGGCCGCTTCGACCGCCAGGTCGTCGTCGACCGCCCCGACCGCAAGGGCCGCAAGAAGATCCTCGAGGTCCATACGCGGGGCAAGCCGCTCGGGCGCGAGATCGACCTCGACACGCTGGCCGGACAGACCCCCGGCTTTACCGGCGCCGACCTCGCCAACCTGATCAACGAGGCCGCCCTGCTGACCGCCCGTTCGGGAAGCCGCGAGATCACGATGAAGGAGCTTGAGGAGGGGATCATGCGCGTGATCGCCGGCCCCGAGAAGAAGACCCGCGTGATGAGCGAGAAGGAGCGCCTCATCACCGCCTACCACGAGGTGGGCCACGCGATCGTCGGGCAGCTGCTGGAGAACACCGACCCTGTTCACAAGATCTCGATCATCAGCCGCGGCCAGGCCCTCGGCTACACGATCAGCCTTCCCACCGAGGACAAGTTCCTCACCACCCGCGCCGAGCTGACCGAGACGATGGCGATGACCCTGGGCGGGCGCGCCGCCGAGGAGATCGTCTTCGGCGAGATCACCACCGGAGCGTCCAACGACCTCGAAAAGGTGACCGAGACGGCGAAGCAGATGGTGATGCGGTTCGGGATGTCCGAGCGCCTCGGCCCGCGCGTCTTCGGCCACGATCGCGGCCAGCCCTTCCTCGGTCGCGAGTTCAGCTCCGAGGCCGACTACTCCGACGAGATCGCCCGCGAGATCGACGACGAGATCCGCCGCATCGTCGAGAGCGCCCACCAGACCGCAAAGAGCCTGTTGAACGAGCGCCGCGACGACCTCGAGCGAGTCTCGAAACTGCTGCTGGAGCGGGAGACGATCGACGCCAAGGAGTTCGTCGCCCTGCTCGAAGGCAAGCCGGCCGAGGAGGTCTTCGTCGACGATGACGAGCACCCGGCGGCTCCGGCCGAGCCTACGCCCGAGCCGGAAAAGGCCGCCCGCGAGGGCGCCCGTCCCTCGCCGCGCCCCCGTCCCGGCTTCGCCGGCGGCGACGCTTCCTAGCGGAGCTCCGATGACGCAGTTGATGGGGGTGGTCAACGTGACCCCCGACTCATTCTCTGACGGCGGCCTGTTCCTCGACCCGCAGGCAGCGATCGCGCACGGGCGGGAGCTGGCGGCGGCCGGAGCGGAGATCCTCGACGTCGGCGGCGAATCGACGCGGCCAGGGGCAGCTCCGGTGACCGAGGAGGAGGAGCTGCGGCGGGTCGTCCCCGTCATCGAAGGACTCGCGGGCGCTGGATCTCGCATCTCCGTCGACACCTCGAAGGCCGCCGTCGCCGCCGCCGCGCTCGAGGCCGGGGCCGAGATCGTCAACGACGTCACCGCCCTGCGCGGCGACGCCGAGATGGCGCCCCTCTGCGCCGAGCGCGGTGCCGTCGTCGTCCTCATGCACATGCTCGGCGAGCCGCGGACGATGCAGGAGGACCCGCGCTACGACGACGTCGTCGCCGAGGTTAAGTCCTTCCTCGCCGAGCGGCTGGAGGCCGCGGTGGCGGCGGGCATTGAGGAGGAGCGGGTCTGGCTCGACCCCGGCATCGGCTTCGGCAAGACCGCCGCCCACAACATGGAGCTGCTGCGCCGGCTAAGCGAGCTGCGCGAGCTCGGCCGCCCGCTGGTGATCGGCACCTCCCGCAAGAGCTTCATCGGCAAGGTCGACGGCTCCCCCGCCGACCAGCGCCTCGGCGGCACGATCGCCTCCTCGGTCCTCGCCGCCGCCGAGGGTGCCGAGATCCTCCGCGTTCACGACATTGCCGAGATGCGCCAGGCCCTCGCCGTGGCGACGGCGATCCTCGGGTAGTTTCCGCCCATGGAGAGCCACGGCAACGGGATCGAGTCGAGCGTCGAAATCGAGCTGCGCGGCCTCTCGATCTACACCCACCACGGCGTCTCCGAAGCCGAGCAGGAGGTAGGGCAGCGGCTCGAGTTCGACATCTCCTTCGACGTCCCCGACTGCGACGCGGTGCTGACCGACCGGCTCGAGGACACGATCGACTACGGCCGGGTCTGCGACATCGTCGCCCTCGCCGCGACCGAGCGCAGCTACAAGACGCTGGAGCGCCTGGCCCAGGTGGTGGGGGAGAGGCTGATCGAGCAGTACGGCTGCGAGTCGGTCCGCGTCCGCGCCGCCAAGCCGGAGCCGCCGCTACCGCTGGCGATCCAGGAGATCGCCGTCGAGGTCACCCAGGAGCGCGCGGTCGAAGAAGACGAAGACGAAGGCGAGCGCTAGACCATGTCCGCGCCGGGGCGGACCGGCTACCTCGGCCTCGGCTCCAACGTCGGCGACTCCGCCGGCCACCTCCACGCCGCCGGCCGGCTGCTCGAAGCCGAGGGGATCGAGGTAAGCGCCGTCTCCTCCATCTACGTGACCGAGCCGGTCGGCGAGATCCTCGACCAACCCGACTTCCTCAACGCCGCGGTCCGGATTCGAACCGATCTCGAGCCCGAAGCGCTGCTAGACGCCTGCAAGCGCGTCGAGGCCGAGCGCGGCCGCCAGTTCGACCTGCCCCGCCACAGCCCGCGGCCGCTCGACGTCGACCTGCTCCTGCTGGGTGACATAGAGATGAGCAACGACCGCCTCACTCTCCCGCACCGCGAGGTGACCACCCGCCGCTTCGTCCTCGTCCCGCTGCTCGAGCTCGACCCCGAGCTGACGCTCCCGGACGGGACGCGGTTGCGAGAGGCGCTAGACCGGCTGGGCCCGGGACAGCGGGTCGAGCCACTCCGGCGGTAGCACCGGCGGCATCTTCCCGGGGTAGTTCGGGACGAGGCGCCTGGCCAGGGCGCCGGCGGGGCGGTTCTCGATCGCCGGGCGGAGGTCGTCGAGGGTCATCGCTAGGCCGATCGAGGGGGCGATCTGGAAGTCGGCGGCGTTCAGCTGGGTGCCGTTGAGGACGCCGCTCTCGATCCAGGCGTCCACTTGGTCCAGCATCGCCGGCAGCTTGGCGACCGCCTGGCGGGCGGTCTCGTCGGTGGCTTCGTTGAAGCGGGCCGAGAGGGCGACGATCGGCGCCGCCGTCTTCACTGCAAGGCCGAGCGGCACGCCGATCCGCGCTCCCTCTGAGTAGCTGCGGAGGGGCGCCCGATCTTGCTTCATCCCCCACCAGAGGATCTGGCGGACCGGGTGCTGCAGCTCCTCGTCGCCGAAGCGCTCGGCCTCCTCGACCGCCGCCCGCTGCGACGGGTCGGCGGGGAAGAGCGGCGGGGCCGGCCGCAGGCGCTCGAGCTCGCGGGCGATCGGCCGCGAGCCTTGGACCTTGGCGCCCTCGATCTTTAGCGCCGGCACGGTGACACCGGGGAAGCCGACCGCGCGCAGGACCCCCTTCGAGATCACCGGCAGCAGGTCGGTCCGCTTGTAGTCGATGCCCTTGTGCTTGAGCATCAGGTCGACGGCGATGCTCGGGTGCGAGGCGGGAATCACATAGAGGCGCGTGCTCATCGGGCGATCCTATGCGCATCCGGCCTCGTTTGGCTACCCAGCCAGTCACTGCCCCGTGATAATCCGCCCCATGCTCCTCGCCGTCGACGTCGGCAACACGCAGATCCACCTGGGCGCCTTCGACGGCGAACAGCTGGTCGAGCACTGGCGCTTCCAGACCCGCTCGGGTGCCACCGGGGACGAGCTGGCCGAGCGGATCGCCGGCCTCTGCTCGCTCTCCGGGATGTCCTTTGAGGCGATCGACGCGGTCTGCGTCTCCTCGGTCGTGCCGCCGCTCGGCAGCCAGTTCGAGCAGCTGGCCGAGCGCTACCTGGACGCCGAGTGCCTGACGATCGGCCCCGGGGTGAAGACCGGGATGCCGATCCGAATTGAGAACCCGCTCGAGGTCGGCGCCGACCGCCTCGTCAACGCGATCGCCGCCTACGAGCGCTTCGGCGAGGCCTGCGTCTCGGTCGACTTCGGCACCGGCATCAACATCGACGCCGTCTCGGCCGAGGGCGAGTACCTCGGCGGCGCGATCGGCCCCGGCCTGGCCCCGTCCCTCAGCGCCCTGATCGAACGCGCCGCCCGGATCACCCGGATGGATCTCGAAGAGCCGCGGGAAGCGATCGGCCGCTCGACCCGGGCGGCGATCAACTCCGGCTTCATCTTCGGCTTCGCCGGCCTGATCGACGGCATCGTCCGCCGGATCGAAGACGAACTCCCGAACCCACGCCTGCTCGCCACCGGCGGCTACGCGGCGGCCGTCGTCCCCTTCACTGAGACGATCGACGAGGTCGACGACCTGCTGACCCTGAAAGGGCTGCGGCTGATCCATGAGCGCAACCGTTGAGAGGGCGGGCGACCGCCCGGCGCTGACCGACCCCTTCGAGATCGGCGGGGTGCGGCTGGCCAACCGCGTCCTGCTGGCGCCGCTGGCCGGGATCGGCAACTGGTTCGTTCGCCTGCAGGCCAAACGGCACGGAGCGGGGCTGGCAGTCTCGGAGATGGTCTCCAGCTTCGCCCTCCACTACCGCAACGAGCGCACGCTACGGGAGCTGATGCGGATCCATCCGGACGAGCACCCGGTCTCGATCCAGCTCTTCGGCCACGACCCCGAGGTGATGCGCTCCGGCGCTGCGATCGCCGCCGAGGCGGGCGCCGACCTGATCGACATCAACATGGGCTGCCCGGTGCCGAAGGTGCGCAAGACCGGGGCTGGGGCCCAGCTCCTCCGCGATCCCGACCTCGCCCTGGCACTCGCCCGCGGCGCCGCCGAGGGAAGCGGCCTGCCGGTGACGGTGAAGATCCGCTCTGGGATCGAGGCCGGCGACCACTCCGGCTTCGATTTGGCGATCCGCCTCGTCGAGGAGGCCGGCGTCGCCGCGATCGGCTTTCACCCCCGGGTCGCCACTAAAGGCCACAAGGGCTCGCCGGACTACGCCCTCGCCCGCGAGCTGACGGACCGGATCGAGGTGCCGGTGATCATCTCCGGGGGCCTCGCCGACGCCGCGGCCGCCCGCCGCGCCTACGAGGAGTCGGGAGCCAACGCGGTGATGGTCGCCCGCGGCTCCTTCGGCAACCCCTGGGTGTTCGAGGAGCTGACCGGCCGTCGGGTCGAGCCGCCGCGCCGGGAGGAGATGGTCGCCGAGTGGCTCTGGGTGCTGGACCGGGCCGAAGAGCACCTTGGGCCGGAGCGGGCCGAGCGCTACCTGCGCAAATTCCACCCCTGGTACGCGGAGCGACTGGAGGCGCCGAAGGAGGTCGCCGAGGAGCTCCAGCGCAGCGCCGATCTACCCCGGGCACGGGAGTTGATCAGCTCTCTGGCGGCTCCCGCCGGGGTCGCCTGAGAGGCCCCTTTGGCCGGCCAGCCACCCTCGCTATAATCCCGCGACTCCGTGCCGGGTGTGCCTGCCTCAGGTAGCCGCACCGGGCGCGTTTTTTTAGGTCTAGGGGGACCGGCCAGGCTCCCTTTTCAATCCAGAAGCGAGGTCGTCAAGTGCGTCAGGCCGTCATAACCCCCGAGGGGCTGGAAAAACTCAAAGAGGAGATCGAGCTCCTCTCGACGACCAAACGCCGAGAGGTCGCCGCCCGGATCAAGGAAGCGCGCGAATTCGGCGACATCTCCGAGAATGCCGAATACGACGACGCCAAGAACGAACAGGCGCTGCTCGAGGCGCGGATTGCCCAGCTGGAAGAGAAGCTGCGCCGCGCCCAGGTGATCGACGAGAAAGCGATTAGCACCGACGAGGTCGCCTTCGGCTCGATCGTCCACGTCAAAGACCAGAAGACCGGCGACTCGCAGAAATTCCAGATCGTCGGCTCCACCGAGGCCAACCCGCTGGAACACAAGCTCTCCAACGAGTCGCCGATCGGCAAAGCCCTGATCGGCCACAAGCGCAACGACGTCGTCGAGGTCGAGGTCCCCCGTGGGCCGAAGAAAAAGCTGAAAATCACGAAGATCGAGAAAGCCTGACGCGCGGTAGGCTCGCGCCTTCATGAGCGAGCCCCCGCAGCAGGAACAGCCTCAGGATCTCTCGCAGGTTCTAGAGGACCGGCGCGAAAAGCTCGAGCGGATCCGCGCGGCGGGGATCGAGCCGTTCCCGCACGAGTTCTCCGACCGCGAGGACATCGCCGAGGTGCGCGCTGCCCACCAGGGGCTGGCGGCGGGGGCCGAGACCGACTCCCGCCACCGGGTCGCCGGGCGGATCGTCGCCCGCCGCGGCCACGGCAAGGCCTGCTTCCTCGACGTCCGCGACGGCAGCGGCCAGATCCAGCTGCACGCCCGCAAGGACGTGCTCGGCGACGAGGCCTACGAGCTCCTCGTCGACCTCGACCTCGGCGACATCGTCGGCGCCGAGGGGACGGCGATGGCGACCCGCCGCGGCGGCGAGCTCTCGCTCTCGATCGACCACTGGCGGCTGCTCGCCAAGAGCCTGCGCCCGCCGCCCGACAAGTTCCACGGCCTCGAGGACACCGAGACCCGCTTTCGCCGCCGCGAGCTCGACCTGATCGCCAACGAGGAGAGCCGCCGCGCCTTCCGCGTCCGCGCCCGCACGATCTCCGAGATCCGCCGCTGGTTCGACGAGCACGGCTTCGTCGAGGTCGAGACGCCGGTCTTGCAGCCGCTCTACGGCGGCGCCCTGGCGCGGCCGTTCACGACCCACCACAACGCGCTCGACCGCGACTTCTACCTGCGGATCGCGACCGAGCTCTACCTCAAGCGCCTCGTCGTCGGCGGCATCGACCGCGTCTACGAGCTCGGCAAGGACTTCCGCAACGAGGGCGTCTCCCACAAGCACAACCCCGAGTTCACGATGCTGGAGTGGTACGAGGCCTACGCCGACTACGAGAAGACCGCCCACGACCTGGAGATGGTGGTGGCCGAGGTCGCCGAGCGGGTTCTCGGCACGACGAAGGTGCGGCGCGGCGACGTGGAGATCGACTTCAAGCCGCCGTGGCGGCGGATCACGCTTCGCGAGGCGATCCAGGAGAAGTCGGGGATCGACATTGCCGAGCACCCCACCCGGGAGGCATTGGCGCAGGCGATGGAAACCGAGCCCGACCCCGCCGAGGGCTGGGGCAAGCTCGTCGACGGCTTGCTCTCGCGCGACGTCGAGCCGGGACTGATCCAGCCGACCTTCATCTTCGACTACCCCGTCGAGCTCTCGCCCTTCGCCAAGCGCCACCGCGCCGAGGAGGGGCTGGTCGAGCGCTGGGAGGCCTTTGCCGGCGGTGTCGAGATCGCCAACTCGTTCACCGAGCTCAACGATCCCGATGAGCAGCGGCGGCGGTTCGAGGAACAGGTGGCCGAGGGAAAACGGGGCGACGAGGAGGCCCAACCCTACGACGAGGCCTTCGTCGAGGCGCTCGAACAAGGGATGCCACCGACCGGCGGCGTCGGCCTCGGCATCGACCGCCTGGTGATGATGCTTACCGGCGCCAAGACGTTGCGAGAAGTGCTGTTGTTCCCCGCAATGCGGAGCTGATCCTGCGCGACTCATCCCTGCATCCGCACGGGAACGTGACGAGTCTCTCTTGAAATCTCGCTCTTAGCGCCCTAACGGCACCCGGAGCCGGACCTGCGTCCCCGGTAGAGTTAAGGGACAGATGGGCGCCTCCCGATAGGGGAAGCAGGCGTTCGGCGGTACGAATTCGGGTAGCCCGGGTTTGTTCAACCAGGAAGAGGTCTTCATTGTTCGAGCGATTCACTGAGAGGGCTCGCCAGGTCGTCGTCCTAGCGCAGGAGGAGGCCCGGACGCTCAAGCACAACTACATCGGCACCGAGCACATCCTGCTCGGGCTGCTCCGCGAGGAGGAGGGCCTCGCTGCCCGCGTCCTCGAGTCGCTCGACATCACCGTCGAACGAGTGCGCTCTCAGGTCGTCCGCATCGTCGGCTCCGGCGAGGAGGTCACCTCCGGCCAGATCCCGTTCACGCCGCGGGCCAAGAAGGTTCTCGAGCTGGCGCTGCGCGAGGCGCTCTCGCTCGGCCACAACTACATCGGCACCGAGCACATCCTGCTCGGCCTGGTGCGCGAGAACGAGGGCGTCGCCGCCCGCATCCTGCTCGACTTCGACGCCGACTCGGACAAGATCCGCAACGAGGTGATCCGGATGCTGTCCGGTCCCGGCGGCCGCCGTCAGGGTGGCGGCGGAGGCGGTGCTTCCGGCGAGGGCAAAAAGTCTTCGAAACTGCTCGACCAGTTCGGGCGCAACCTCACCCGCCTCGCCGAGGAGGGCAAGCTCGACCCGGTGATCGGCCGCGAAACCGAGATCGAGCGGATCATGCAGATCCTCTCCCGCCGCACCAAGAACAACCCGGTGCTGCTGGGCGAGCCCGGCGTCGGCAAGACCGCCGTCGTCGAGGGCCTTGCCGCGCGGATCAACAAGGGCGAAGTGCCGGAGCTGCTGAAGAACAAGCAGATCTACACCCTCGACCTGGCTGCGCTGGTCGCCGGCTCCAAGTACCGCGGCGAGTTCGAGGAGCGCCTCAAGAAGGTGATGAAAGAGATCACCCAGCGCGGCGACATCATCCTTTTCATCGACGAGCTCCACAACCTGGTTGGCGCCGGCGCCGCCGAGGGCGCGATCGACGCCGCCTCGATCCTGAAGCCGGCCCTGGCCCGCGGCGAGCTGCAGATGATCGGCGCCACCACGCTCGATGAGTACCGCAAGTACCTCGAGCGCGACTCGGCGCTGGAGCGCCGCTTCGCCCAGATCAGGGTCGACCAGCCCTCCCCCGAGGACACCGTGAAGATCCTCGAAGGGCTGCGCGAGCGCTACGAACAGCACCACCGGGTGACGATCCGCGACGACGCTCTCGAAGCCGCCGCCGAGCTCGCCGACCGCTACATCTCCGACCGCTTCCTGCCTGACAAGGCGATCGACTTGATCGACGAGGCCGGCTCGCGGATGCGCATCAAGAGCATGAGCACGCCTCCGGTCTACCGCGATCTCGAGGAGGAAATCGAGACGACGCGGCGCGAAAAGGAGGCCGCGATCGAGGCCCAGGAGTTCGAAAAGGCCGCCAACCTGCGCGACACCGAGCGCCAGCTGACCACCCGCAAGCGCCAGCTCGAAGACGAGTGGGCCGAGGGTGAGAACGGCGAGCGGCCCGAGGTGGGCGAGGAGGAGATCGCCGACATCGTCTCGATGTGGACCGGCATCCCGGTCTTCAAGCTGACCGAGGCCGAGACCAAGAAACTGATCCGGATGGAGGAGGAACTCCACAAGCGGGTGATTGGCCAGGAGGTCGCGATCACCGCCGTCTCCAAAGCCATCCGCCGCTCGCGCGCGGGCATCAAGGATCCCAAGCGCCCGGCCGGCTCGTTCATCTTCCTCGGCCCCTCCGGGGTCGGCAAGACCGAGCTCGCCCGCACTCTCGCCGAGTTCCTCTTCGGCGACGAGGAGGCGATGGTCCGGATCGACATGTCCGAGTACATGGAGAAGCACGCGGTCAGCCGCCTAGTCGGCTCGCCCCCGGGCTACATCGGCTACGACGAGGGCGGTCAGCTGACCGAGGCCGTGCGCCGCAAGCCCTACAGCGTGCTCCTGCTCGACGAGATCGAGAAGGCGCACCCGGATGTCTTCAACATCCTCCTGCAGATCCTCGAGGACGGGCGCCTAACCGACGCTCAGGGTCGCACCGTGGACTTCCGCAACGCGATCGTGATCATGACCTCGAACATCGGCGCCGGCGAGATCGCCAAGAACACCTCGATCGGGTTCACCGTCTCCGACGAGACCGGCATGTCCTACGACGACATGAAGAACCGGATCATGTCCGACCTGAAAAAAGTCTTCCGGCCGGAGTTCCTCAACCGGATCGACGAGGTGATCGTCTTCCACAAGCTCGCGAAGGAAGAGGTCAAGGAGATCATCGACCTGATGATCAACCGGGTCCGCGTCCAAGTCGCCGAGCACGAACTGCAGCTGGAGCTGACCGACGAGGCCAAGAACCTCCTGGTCGACAAAGGCTGGGACCCGTCGATGGGCGCCCGTCCGCTGCGCCGGGCGATCCAGCGCTACATCGAGGACCCGCTGGCCGACGAAGTCCTGCGCCAGGGCGAAATGACCTCCGGCTCGACGGTGATGGTCTCCCGCGATGAGGGCGGCGACGAGGAGGACAAACCGCTGAAGCTGGAGATCATCGCCCCGAAGAAGCCGAAGCTGAAAGCCGAGCCGAAGCGCGAGAAGGTCGGCGTCGGGGCGAAGAAGGACGACGGCGGCGAGGACGGCGACAGCGATGTCGACGCCCCCGAGGGCGCCGGCGAGCTCGACTCCTAGCCCGAGGCAATTGATGAGGGAGCCGGGCCGGGCCGCGATTGGCACCTGGAGCGGAGGGCGTTTCCTCCGCTTCGGGGAGGCGATCAGCGAGGAGCGGCTGGAAGCACTATTGCGACCCAGCGGCGGCATCGACACCGTGCTGACCGCTGACGCCTACGGCCAAGGCGAGGCCGACGAGGTGCTGGGCCGGGCGCTGGCCGGCGCTCCACGCGATGAGTACTGCCTGATCGGCGCCGTCGGCCACGACTTCTACGAGGGCGAGCGCGAAGGCCCGAAAGGCTTCCCCCGCTTCACCGACCCGCGCCTCCGCGGTCCTGACCAGTACGGGAGCTACCTGCGGATGGCGACCGAGAAGAGCCTGGAGCGGATCGGCGCCGACCGCTTCGACCTGCTGCTGCTCCACAACCCCGATCGCATCGGCTACAGCAGCGAGGTGGTCTGGGATGCGATGGCGGCGCTGCGCGAGGAGGGCCTGGCGGCGCGGATCGGCGTCGCCCCCGGACCCGCCAACGGCTTCACCCTCGACATCATCGACTGCCTCGAGCGCTTCGGCGACCGGATCGACTGGGCGATGGTGATCCTCAACCCGCTCGAGCCGTGGCCGGGGGAGCTCTGCCTCGACGCCGCGGCAAAGCACGAGGTCAAGGTGCTGACCCGGGTGGTCGACTACGGCGGCCTCTTCTGGGGCGACGTTGAGCCGGGGATGGAGATGGCCGAGCACGACCACCGCAAGTTCCGCCCCTCAGGCTGGGTCGAGGCGGGGCTGGAGAAGCTGGAGCGCCTGCACCCGATCGCTGGGCGCCACGACCTGACGCCGATGCAGTTGGCCTGCCAGTGGAACCTCGGCCATCCCGCCGTCGAGTCGGTGGCGCCGACCCTGATCCAGGAGATCGGCCCCGGGGCGCGCCCGATCGAGGACAAGCGCGCCGAGCTCGCGGCGCTCCCTGGTGAGCAGCGCCTTTCCGTTGAGGAGATCGAAGAGATCCGCGCGATCGGCGACAACGCAGGCTGCATGGCGCTCAAGGGGGCCAGCCCCGAGCACGAAGGCGAAGAGCGCCCCGACCGCTGGCCCCTCACCGACGATCTAACCGCCGTCGGCACCCGCTGGGGCATCGACCCGACGCGTGACCTCGTCGCCACTCACTGAGCTCCGGTTGACGGCGAAGGATTAACCGCATCCGATTTTCCACAGCCCGCTGGGTCGAAAGTCGGATGCAGTGGTGCGGTATAGCTGGAGGGGTCGGGTGGGGGTCCCTGGGTACTCAGCATGGAGCCGAGCCGCAAGCTTCTGAGGCGTCAGCCGCAGGCGAGTCTCTCGGCGGAGGTGCTCCCAGGGACCCCCACCCGACCCCTCCC
>Ga0190273_10000101_pt1 | contig 45873 bp, 52 predicted proteins | sample Popmic504IS_FD_134513 | JGI IMG/M metagenome (GOLD analysis project Ga0190273, IMG submission 134513) | Populus adjacent soil microbial communities from riparian zone of Shoshone River, Wyoming, USA - 504 IS | ecosystem: Environmental > Terrestrial > Soil > Riparian zone > Trees stand | place...
AGGTCCAGCTCCGCTCGGTCGGTCGCCGCCGCTCCGCCGGCCCGGTCTTGGCGCAGCGCCGGTCCCACCGCGTCAGCAGCTTCATCACCCGATCGAATTCTTCCGCCAGAGCGCCGGGCGGAAGCGCCGCCGCGCCCGCCGCGCCGTCCTCCGCCTCCTCCATCGCCGCGCGCAGCGCCACCTGGGCCGCCAGTCGCTGGCGCAGCGCCTCCGCCTCGAGCCGCACATAGCCCTGCTCCAGCGCCTCCTGGAACGCCGCCGCGAACACGCTGTCCTTGCGCCGGTGAACATAAACCGTGTTTTCGCACACCCCCGCTTCCCGGGCCGCGTCCCTCGAATCGCAGCTCCAGCTGAAATGGCTCAGAAACGCTTCCTGCCGCTCCTCGTCGAAGACGACGTGCGGCATCACCCGCCGCTGCCACAGGCGCCGGTTGTTGTACGTCACCCGGGTCGCGCCGCCCGCCCCCGGCCGCGGCCCGCGCGCACCCCGCCGCGCGCCGGCATTCGCCTCCGCTTTGGCCGCGGCCCAGGCGTTCCGAAAGGCGGGCCGGGTCTTGCCGTACTTGTAGAAGGCGCAGGCGGTGAACCCGGCCACGACCGCCGCATCCTCCACCCGCGCGCCCGCGCGCACCCCCTCCAGGAACGCCGCTTCCGCCGCCCCGTCGATGCGCCCCCGCCGCCGCCCCGAATCACCCGCCTCGTTCATCCCGAAGGATAGAACATAAAGGCAACGGTGTAGGAAAATGCTTTTTTGCGGGCCGGGCGGGGGACACGTCATGACGCCTCTGCTACAAGGCGGCCGCGGCGCGTCGAATCTCCGCGACAGCGTGAATCAGGATCGAGCAGTGCCCACCTACCACTTGAACATCCGCACCGAGTCCCACATCGCCGACACCCTCACCATCGAGCGTGACGATCATGACGCGCTTCGCATCGAGATGGCCAAGTTCGTTGGGCAAACCCTGCAAGACCATGCGGGGCAGATCTGGCTGGATCAGGACTGGCAGATCGACGTCTCCGACGCGAGCGGGCTGATCCTCTACGTGCTCCATGTCTCCGCCTTCCGGGCGGCGGCGGCTTCAGGCATTACGTAGCGCATCTTCAAATGCGAGTGCGTAATTCTTCTTCCCCTAAGGCTTGTCAGACCTTCAAACCTAGCGGCGGTCCGGGAGGAAGGGGTGACAGCGGCGGCTTCGTGCGACGGTCCTTGAGGAGCAGCGCTCGCTCCGATGTCTCCAAAGGGTGAGAACCAAACTTACACTTACTTAATCAGGTGACCTCGTAGCTGGCGCCTTGTCGAGCAGCGGTGCGCCAGATCACTAGCGCGGAGCGCCTGCTCGCACTCTGCCAGCGTGGAGAACCTGCCCCAGACGATGACGCCGTCGGAGGCGTCCGAAACCATTAGGTAGGAAGGCTCGCCACTTGTGACGCAGCCCGATAGGAGAAGGGCAAGCGCCATCGACCTCATGTGACCAGTGTGTGGGAAAGCGCGAATGTCAGCAATGGGTGGAAAGCGGACTGTTCGCACTCAGATGAAGTTTGCGTCGCATTTTGTGCATCTGTGTCGCAGCGGTAAATGCACGCCGCCATACTCCTTGCCCCAAAAGCGCGTCCAAAACCGCTCATCTCGCCTGAGCCTTTCATCCGCTTTGAAGTCGGCGAAGGCAGGATAGCCGCACTTGTAGCATCGGGTGTTGAACAGCCAAACACTTGGGATGAACCCGAAAAAAGCTACAAGTGAGGGCCACAAGAAGCCGAGGGTCCAACCGACGAAGCAGGTCAGAACGAATACGGCGCTTGCGGCTGCTGCGGGCCATTGCCAACTCCGCGCGATGCGGAAACGCTTGGGAATCCGGTTGATTTGATCGCTCATGGGCTGGTGGATGCCCCAGCAAGCCCAATGTCTGCAATGGGTCGAAAGCGGACATTGGTGCGGCGGGTGCGTCTGGTTTAACGACGCCTCCGAAGAACGCTTTTCAAAGGCCGGGCGAGAACCGACCCCCCCCCCCGCCGCGCCGCGCGCCCCTTGGCCGGCGAGTTGCGTAACATCCCGCGAGGAGTAAGCTCCCCTCGTGCGGTTCCTCTTCGGCCCCCTGTTGCTGCTTTGCCTGCTCGGCTGCTCGGCGCAGCAAGAGGCGCCTTCCGGGCACTGGAGCGGAACCGCGCAGCACCAGGGCCGCCGCGAGCACGTCGAACTCACAATCGATGAAGGCGGACGAAGCGGGCTGCTGCGGATCGATGAGGAGCGGGTGCTTCGCCGGATCGTGATTCGGCCGGACGGCCCCCGGTTTTCCTTCAACATCGCCACCGATAACCCGATCCAGGTCTCCGGCGAGACGGTGGGCGACGAGATCAGGATGGTGGCGCAAAGCGGGCCGGTCCGCGTGCCGTTCCGCCTGCAACGTTCGCCGCCGCCCCCTCCGCCCCCTTACGGGGAGGAGGAACTGCATTTCTCGGGCGGAGGTCCGCGGCTGAACGCATCCCTGCTCAGCCCCGCCGGAAAGGGGCCGCACCCGGCAATCATTCTGATCCATGGCTCGAGCACGCCGAGCCGGGAGGACTTCCGCTTCTATGCGGATGCGTTCGCCCGGTGCGGTGTCGCCACTCTCATCTACGACAAGAGGCCCGTGGTCGGCCCGGATGGCGTCACTCGCGCCAGCCTCGCCGAGCTTGCCGCGGATGCCCGCGCCGGAGCGGACCGGCTGCGATCGGATCCGCGAATCGACCCCCGGCGCGTCGGCTATTGGGGTCACAGCCAGGGCGGCTGGGTAGCGCCGATCGCGGCGGCCGCCGATCCTCGCGCGGCGTTCGTAATCTCCTTCTCCGGCCCGGTAGCGAGCTTTGCCGAGGTGAATCGCTACGCCGATCTTCAGCGGCTGAAGCAGCGCGGTTTTTCCGCCGGTGAAATTGGTGCCGCGGGCGACGCCATCGACCGCCTGGACGACTATGTACGCCGGGGCGGCGACGAGGCTCGGTTCCAAGGCTTCCTCCAAACAGCGCGCCGGCAACCCTGGGCGCCCTTCACCTCGCTGACGAGCGGCCCGCCCACCCAGGAAGACCGGCGCACCTGGCTGCGCTGGCGCGATCAGGACATCGACGCCGCCGGATACTGGAAACGGCTCCATATCCCCGTGCTCGCCTTGTTTGGCGCGCAGGATGACGTCGTCCCCGTCCAGTTCAGCGTCCAAAGGCTCCAGGCAGCCGTGAAGGAAGCCGGCAACAGCGGCGCCACAATCCGCATCTTCAACGCCGGCCACGGCATCGAGCGGCAGCCGGAGTTCATGCCGAATATGCTCCGGTGGCTCCGAACGGAGATGCACCTCCCAAGGCGAACCGATTGCCCATGAGCCGCCAAGCCCCCTCTCCCCGGCGGGGAGAGGGCTGGGGAGAGGGGGAGCGAGCGTTCAGCGAGCGTCGGGCGCCCGAGATAAACGCCCGGACGCCGAACCCCCTCACCCAACCCTCCCTGCGGGCGAGAGGGCTCAGACAGCCAGTCCGCGTCTCCCCCTGCCGCTTCCGCGCTCTCCCCATCGCCTTGCCCCCTCTCCCCGGCGGGGAGAGGGCTGGGGAGAGGGGGAGCGAGCGTTCAGCGAGCGTCGGCCGCCTGAGATAAGCGCTCAAACGCCGAACCCCCTCACCCAACCCTCTCCCCGGCGGGGAGAGGGCCTGGACAGCCGATCCCGCCTCTCCCCCTGCCGCTTCCGCGCTCCCCACCGCCAAGCCCCCTCTCCCCGGCGGGGAGAGGGCTGGGGAGAGGGGGAGCGAGCGTTCAGCGAGCGTCGGGCGCCTGAGATAAACGCTCAAACGCCGACCCCCCTCACCCAAACCTCTCCCCGCTGGGGAGAGGGCCTGGACAGCCAGCCCCGCCTCTCCCCCTGCCGCTTCCGCGCTCCCCCATCGCCTTGCCCCCTCTCCCCGGCGGGGAGAGGGCTGGGGAGAGGGGGAGCGAGCGTTCAGCGAGCGTCGGGCGCCTGAGATAAACGCTCGGACGCCGACCCCCTTCACCCAACCCTCTCCCCGCACGGGAGAGGGCTTGGACAGCCAGTCTCGCGCCTCCTGCTGCCGCCAGCCGCCAGGCATTGCCCCGCTTGCATCCCCAGCCCCCCTCCGCCATCCCGCCGCCATGCCCCTTATCGACATCCCCAACGGCCATGTCGGCGCCGTCGTCACCTTTCTGGAAATGACCGCGCGCCCGCCGCTTCGCCCGCTTCCCGCCTCGCCGCTGCGCCTGGAGCGCTGGAAAACGCCCGACCCGGCCAAATACCGCACCCTGTTCCGCCGAGTCGGGGCGCCGTGGCTGTGGTTTTCGCGGTTGCTGATGGACGATGCGCGGCTCGCCGCCGAAATCGCCGAGGTCCACGCCGTCACCGACCGCAACGGCATCGAGGTGGGAATATTGGAGCTCGATTTCCGCACACCGGGCGAATGCCTGATCCGCTTTCTGGGCCTGGTGCCGGAGCTTGCCGGCAAGGGGCACGGCGCCTGGCTGTTCGCGCAAACCCTGGCGCTCGCCTGGCGCCCGGGCGTGACGCGGGTGCACGTCAACACCTGCAGCCTCGACCATCCGGCCGCTTTGCCGTCCTACCTGAAGGCCGGCTTCAGGGCCTTCCGGCGCGCGTTCGAAAGCTTCCCCGATCCGCGCCTTGCCGGGCTGCTGCCGCCCGAGACGGCGCCGCAGATCCCCCAGATTCAGCCAATCGGCGGGTAGCTCAGGCCACGCCGCCGCCGCCCTCGCTTGTGCCGGTGCCAGCGCTGGTGTCCGTCTCGCCGGTCATCCGCGCCGGACCCCGCGGGCCCTTGGCCAGGTCGGCCCCGCTCACCGCTTCTGTACGCGCGGTGAGCGCCCGGTAGACGGCGGCGTAGAGGAAGATGAAGACGACCTGGAGCGCGGTGTTGAGCAGGCTCGACACCACCTGGTTGAGGAAGAAGGAAAGGTTGTCGGACAGCGCCAGCGCCAGGATCGTTCCGATGATGCCGCCGACCACGGAGACCAGGATGAAGCCGGCCACGAAGATCAACACGAAGAGGCCGAGCACCGCCCAGCCATGGCCTTTGGTCAGCGCCCAGGTGCGGGTGATCGCATCGGCCGGGTTCTTCCTGTTCTCGGCCACCAGCAGAGCGGCAAGCGGCAGGAGCCGTCCGATCAGGTACAGGCCGGGCACGAACAGCAGGACGAGTCCGCCGAGAATCACGAACGTCGCCAGAAAGTTGGCGACGAAATAGAAGGGCATCAGAGCCAGCCCCGCGGCAACGGCCCCGCCCACCGACAGGCCGGGGCGGAAGACGAGCAACAGGATGGCGATCGTCCCGGTCATGCCCGCGATCGCAGTCAGCGCGATCCAGTGGATGTTGCGGCCGATGTGATCGATAATAAGGGGGAAAAACTGATTGGGGTCGTTGGTGGTCGGCATCGGCAGGAGGTGCCCGAACACCAAAGCGGGCAGGAACAGGAACACGCCTGCAATCGCCGCGGCAAGCGAGCCATGGGCGCGGATCAGGCGAACCGTGTCTTCCCAGACGGCGGTGTAGGAAAATCGCATTTCTCGGCCCCTCGAAGTCGTCGTGTAGGCCGGGCATAGCGAAGCCCGGGCAAGACGCAAAGGCTTGACGCGGGCGCTCCGGCGCGCAGAGCGAGGGGGTGACCGACGAACGCTCAACAGCTGGGATCGAGTGGCGGGTAAGCCCGGGCCTCGTCCCGTACCCGGAGGCGCTGGCCGAGATGGAGGCGCGGGCCACGGCGATTCGCGAAGCGGGCGCGCGTGAGCTCGTCTGGCTGCTCGAGCATCCGCCCTTGTTCACCGCCGGAACCAGCGCCGATCCGGCCGAATTGTTCAACCCGCAGGGCTTTCCGGTTTACGCCGCGGGGCGCGGCGGGCGTTACACCTACCACGGGCCGGGGCAACGGGTCGGCTATGTGCTGCTCGATCTCGACCGGCGCGGGCGCGACGTCCGGCGCTTCGTGCATTCGCTCGAAGGTTGGGTGATCGGCACATTGGCGCAGTTCGGAGTCGCGGCGCGGCGGGCGGAGGGGCGAATCGGCATCTGGGCGGACGGGCCGCGGGGTGAGGCCAAGGTCGGCGCGATCGGGGTTCGGGTGCGGCGCTGGGTGACGCTGCACGGCTTCGCGGTCAACCTCCAGCCGGAACTTTCGCACTTCTCGGGGATAGTACCTTGCGGCATCGCCGAGTTCCCGGTGACCAGCCTCGGCGAAATGGGCGTGGCCGCCGGCCTCGACCGCTTCGATTCGGCGCTGGAAGGGGGGCTGTGCCGGTTCCTGGCGTCCCTTCGCGGCGACGCCGTGTAGGCTTGCCGCCGTCTTTTTCCGGTCTCCTGACGGAGGGCGGCCGAGGAGGCTTGAGGGCCAACCCCTTTATGTTTATTGTGCCAAGCTGATTTGGCGAAAAGCGGGCGAACCCGGCCAAATCGTCAACTAGGGAGTTTCTGGAATGCGTGACCTCTTCAAAAAAGCACTAACCACCTCAATCATCGCCAGCGCGGCCCTTCTGGTTTCCGCCTGTGGCGGCGGCGAGGATGCTGCTGCGAACAACACCGCCGGCAACATGGTTGAAGATGGCCTGATGGCCACCGACAACAGCGCCGCCGACGCCATGAACGGCACCGGCAACCTCGGCATGGACGCTGGCATGAACACCAGCGGCACCACCACCGGCGACATGAACACCAGCGGCACCATGACCACTGGCGGCAACATGACGGACACCGGCACCACCGGCACCACCGGCACCGGCAACACCACCACGACCGGCACCGGCACCGGCAACGCCGCCGGGATGTAATTCCCGGCGAGCGAAAGCTCAGCCAAAGAAAGGCCGTCCGGGCGACCGGGCGGCCTTTTCTTATGCGGACCAGCGCTTTAGACGCTAAGCCGTGTCCGCATCGCGGCGGCAAGGCGGAAGGCCGCTGGACGCCCGCGGGCTGAGCGGAATATGCATGAGTATGCGTGGAGGTTTTTGCATGACGGTTAAACGGTTCGGCATCCTGGCGGCGATCGCCGTAAGCGCCCTGGGCGCATCGTCGGGTGCCTCGGCCCAGCTCTTCTTCACCGATCCGAGCTTCAAGAACACGCCGATCGAAGGCAGCGATCCGCTGGTCGGCCTGGCGATCCCCGGCGCGACGCCTGCGGAGTATCGCGCCCACCTGCTGTGGAACCTGCGCTCGGGCCTGAACGTCGCCGCGCTGCAATGTCAGTTTTCGCCGTGGCTGCGCACCGTGCCCAATTACAACGGCATTCTCGCCCACCATTCGGCCGAACTCGCCGCCGCATACACAACGCTGACCGGCTATTTCAAACGAGTCCACGGCCCGGTGAAGGGTACCAAGGCGTTCGACGATTATTCGACGATTACGTACAACAATTTCGCCTCCCTCGATGCGCAATACGGCTTCTGCCAAACGGCGAGCAACATCTCGAAAGCCGCGCTCCAGGCGCCGAAAGGCGGTCTCAACGACCTCGCCGCCAAGCGGATGCGGGAGCTGCGCAGCAGCCTCGTTTATGCCGGCGAGCCGGGCTACGGCTTCAATCCTTACGCGATCGCCGTGCCGACGGTTCCGCGCATCCCGGACAATTGCTGGGACAAAAAGGGCCAGCTCAACAAGAAGTGCCGCCCGCGCGCCTGAATCTCAGTAACGGGTGAACCTCAGGGCACGCTGATCCTCAGGGCAGCCCGAGCAGCTTGTGCGTCTGGAGGCTGAGCCGCCAGCGCGGGTTCTGCATCACATAGTCGATCGCTGCGGCACGCGCGCTTTCGGCGTCGGCGCAATCGAGCGGCTGGATGAGGTGGTGGTCGAAACCCCAGCCGAGCATCTCGACGGGATCGATCCCGCGCTGCGGCCACACCAGCTTCAGTTCGTTGCCGGAGCGCTGCACGATGTGCGTTCCCGCCTTGGGACTGACGCAGATCCAGTCGATCCCGGGCGCCGCGGGCAAGGTGCCGTTGGTTTCCATCGCCACTTCGAAGCCGGCGCCGTGAAGCGCCGCGATCAGCGGCTCGTCGAGCTGCAGCATGGGCTCGCCGCCCGTGACCACGACCAGCGGGCGCTCCCCCTCTCCCCATAGCGCAAGCACGCGGGCGGCGAGGGCTTCCGCCTCGTAACGGCCGCCATTCTCGCCATCCATGCCGACGAAATCGGTGTCGCAGAAGGTGCACTGCGCCGTCGCCCGGTCGGCCTCCCGCCCCGACCACAGGTTGCAGCCCGCGAAGCGCAGGAAGACGGAACGGCGGCCGGCCTGCATCCCCTCCCCTTGCAGGGTCAGGAACATCTCCTTGACGGCATAGCTCATTGCGGCGCGGCGTATATTGTTGGGTCGGGCAGGCCTGCTTCCTCGAAGCCCCGGGCACGCAGACGGCAGCTGTCGCACAGGCCGCAATGCTCGCCCGAAGGGGTGGGATCGTAGCAGGACCAGCTCATCCCCGCGTCGAGGCCGAGGCGGGCGGCCTCCCGCGCAATGTCGGCCTTGGTCATGTGCTGGAGCGGCGCGTGGATGCGGAACCCCTGCCCTTCCGCGCCCGCTTTGGTGCCGAGTGCAGCCAAATTCTCAAATGCGGCGACGAACTCCGGCCGGCAATCGGGATAGCCGGAATAATCGAGGGCGTTGACGCCGATGAACAGGTCTCGCGCACCCGCCGCCTCCGCCCAGCCGAGCGCAAGCGACAGGAAGATGGTGTTGCGCGCGGGAACGTAGGTGACGGGGATGTCGTCGCCGACGCCGTCCTTCGGCACATCGATGTCGGCCGTCAGAGCCGAGCCCCCGAAGGCGGTGAGATCGAGCGGCAGGACGATGTGCCGAACCGCGCCGACCGCCGCCGCGACCCGCGCCGCCGCTTCCAGCTCCACCCGGTGGCGCTGGCCGTAGTCGACGGTGAGCGCGAGAACGCCCAACCCCTCCTCCCGCGCCCGGCCGGCAGCGACCATGGAGTCGAGTCCTCCGGAGACCAGGACGACGGCGAGCGGCGGGGTGCGGGAGTCGGTCATCGGATGCCAGCAGCTTGAGGGGATCAGGTGCGGGCGGCCTTAGCGCCCGCTGGCCCGTCTGCCCAGCACCCCTTGCCCAAAGAAACGGGCCGCCCGGTAAGGGGCGGCCCAGTTAGGCTTTGCAGCCTGCTAGGGGAGGAAAGCGTGCCCATCGTCGGCACACCCACTCTCTACGGCAAACAGGGTAAACAAAGGCTTAACGATCAACGGGGCCGCGCTCAGGCATCAGCACGCGCCCACCCGCCTCGCCTCCAGCTTGAAGGAAAAGGGGTGGCCATCCGTGAAGCCCTGGCTGTCGATCCGCACGGAGCGCGGCGTCTCCACCCGAACCGCGCTGTGGCCGAAGCCGCGCGCGCCGCAGGTATATTGGACTGTCGCCGAAGCCGCGCCGTTGTGGAAGATCTCCTGCGTGCAGCCGGGGGCCGTCCGATGCGCAAAGCGGACGAGCTGCTCCGGATTGCCAAGGCAGATGGCGGCCCCCGGCACGGCGCCGTCCAGTTCGCGCACCTGCCACTTGCCCTTCTGGAGCTTGGCCAGCGCGATCACTCCGGACGGCGCGGCGGCGTAGGCCGGCACCGCGAGCAGGGCGATGCCGGCCAACGCAAGCGCTCCCCCGCGCCGCTTGGACAATGCTTCAAACACGGGGGAATATTAGCGAAAAAGCGGGGCAAAAAAGAGGCGCGCCGGCTCAGCCCTCGAAGTCGTTGAGCGACAAAGGGAAAACCCGCGAGCAGAATTCGCAGTCGACGCTGATGAAGCCGTGTTCGTCAACCATATCGGCCCGTTCCTCAGGTGCGAATCGGGAAATTACGGAGCGGATATAGTCGACATTGCAGCGGCAGCCCTTGGCGAGCGTCAGCGTGCTGAGCACCCGAGTCTCCTCCTCATGGAACAGGCGCCACAAGGCGCCCTCAAGCGGAAGCTCCGGATCGGTCAGCTCGTGTCCCTTGATGGTCTCGGCCAGGATCTGGACATGCTCCCATTCGGGATCGTCGAGCCGGGTGTGGAGGCGGTCCCGCCCCTCCTCGCCTTCGGGGAGATGCTGGACGAGAATGCCGCCGGCGACGTGGCCAGTGTCGTCCACCGCAAGGCGCACCACACTCGGCAGCTGCTCCGATTGGACGAAATAATTCTGCGCCGCTTCGGCAAGCGAGCTCCCCTCAAGCGGCACGATGCCCTGGTAGCGCTCCTCCGCCTCCGGATGGTCGAAGGTGATGGCGAGATAGCCCTTGCCGAACAGAGCAAAGAGATCGCGGTGGGTTGGCAAAGCGGCCAGCCGTTCCTTGTCGAAGCGCACGTAACCGCGCAGCTCGCCCGCTCTGTAATCGCAGACGAGGAGATCGATGATGCCGCTTTCGGTCTGCGCCTGAACGGTAAGCTGGCCCGCTTCCTCCTTGAGCAGCGAGCCGAGCAAGGCGGTGAGCACCAGGGCTTCCGAAAGCGTGCGGGCGATCGGCGCCGGATAATCGTGGGCGGAGAGGATCAGATCGAGCACCGGCCCAAGGCGCACGATCCGGCCACGGGCGTTACGGGCCGGGATGGTGAAGCCGATCGCTTCGTCGAGATTGGCCGTGGCGGCCGCGGTTTGTGGCTGGGGAGACGTCATGAGGGCGATGTGGCGAAGGTCCCGCCCACCTTCAAGTTCACGCCTTACGCCGCCTGCGGTACTTGGTACGCACGCGCCGCTTCGGACAGGCGCTCGACGAACTCGGTCACATGCGCGTCCTCAATGATCAGTGGCGGCAGCACCCGCATGACGTTGTCGCCGGCGGCGACGGTAAGGATGCCGTGATCGCGCAGGTAGGTGACGAAGGCGCGGCTGTCGGTCTTCATCTTGACGCCGAGCATCAGGCCGACGCCACGGACGCTTTCGAAGAGGTGATCGTGATTGGGGATCATCTGCTCCAGCGCGCCGCGCAGGCGTTCGCCCATGCGACTGACATGATCGAGGAAGTCCGGCTCGAGGATCACGTCGAGCACCGCCTGGCCCGCCGCCATTGCGAGCGGGTTGCCGCCGTAGGTCGAGCCGTGGGTGCCGACCACCATGCCCGCCGCCGCCCTCTCCGTCGCAAGGCAGGCGCCGAGCGGAAAGCCGCCGCCAATGCCCTTGGCGGTGGCGAGGATGTCCGGCTCGATGCTGTAATGCTCGTAGGCGTAGAGCTTGCCGGTACGGGCGACGCCGCACTGGACCTCGTCCAGCACCAGCATGAGGTCGTGCTCGTCGGCGAGCGCGCGCAGGCCGTGCATGAACTCCGGGCTTGCCGGGCGGATGCCGCCTTCGCCCTGCACCGGTTCGACCAGGAAGCCCGCGACGTTGTCGGCCATCGCCGCCCTCACCGCGTCGAGATTGTCGAACTCCAGCACTTCGAAGCCGGGAAGCATCGGCGCGAAGCCGTCGCGCAGCTTGTCCTGGTCGGTGGCGCTGATCGTCGCCATCGTGCGGCCGTGGAAGGCATTGCGGAAGGTGAGGAGGACGTTCTTCTCAGGCCGGCCATGGTGGTGGTGGTAGCGGCGCGCGGTCTTGATCGCGCATTCCACCGCCTCGGCGCCGGAATTGGTGAAGAAGACAGTGTCCGCAAAGGTGCTGTCGACAAGCCGCTGCGCCAGTTTCTCCCCCTGCGGCGAACCGTACAGGTTGGAAACGTGGATCAGCGTTGCCGCCTGCTCCTGAATTGCTTTGGTAAGGTGCGGGTGGCCGTGGCCGAGCAGGTTGACCGCGATGCCGCTCGCGAAATCCAGATATTGCGTGCCGTCCTCGCCGTAGAGATAGACCCCCTCGCCTCGCACCGGCCGCACGGGTGAGCGCGGGTAAACGGGCATAAGCGGCGTGATGGCCATCGGGGGCTCCTTTGGAGGCTCTGAAACGCGAAAAGGCGGCCCCCGGGGGAGCCGCCTTTCCTCTAGAGATTGGCCGGGCGTCGCGTCAACACAGCGCCCTGCTTCGCGTTAGCGGCGATAGTTGCGGTCATCGTCGCGGCGGCCTTCCTGGCGCTCGGACTGGACGCGCTGACGCAGGTTCTGGATGCGCTGGGTCAGATCGCGATGCTCACTCTGGCTGAGGCCGTTGCGGCGATAGCGGTCGTGGAGACGGTCGATCTGCTCGGCCTGACGCGAAAGACGCATCGCCTCGGCGTTGGAGATCAGGCGGCGGTCACGGAGGCGATCGATCTGCTGCTCGATCTGGTCGATCTGACGCTCGATACCCGCGCCACCGTTGTTGTTGCCGCCGCGATACTGGGCGGTTGCCGGAGCGGCCGACAGGGCCACGGCGGAAAGGGCGATGGCGGAAATCAGAAACTTGCGCATGGGAAACACTCCTTCTCTATGCATGAGAAGCGTTTTAGCCGGGCAACAATGTTTCGGTGCTGAACGGACCTGACAGGGGTTGTTCAGCTCTTGAGTTTCCAACCCTTGCGGAGGAGGACATAGCAGAGCGTGCCCAGTGCGAGATTGATCGCCAGCAGAAGCAAACCGCCCAGGAGGATCGGGGAATCGGCGGCGCCTAGGAAACCGTAGCGAAAGCCCGAGATGATGTAGAAGAACGGGTTGGCATGGCTCACGGCCTGAAATGCGGGGGCGAGGCTGTCGATCGAGTAGAATGTACCGGAGAGCAGGGACAACGGGGCGACGACGAAGTTGGTCACGGCAGCGGCGTGGTCGAACTTGTCCGCCCAAATCGAGGTGAGCAGTCCGAAAATCGAGAGCATGATGCTGCCCATCAGCGCGAACCAGATCACCGCGCCGAGATGCACTGGCATGACGTGGACGGCGGGCCAGAACTGCATCGCCACGAACACCGCCATTCCGACCAGCGCCGCGCGGGTGACGGCGGCGCCGACGAGCGCCGTCATCAACTCGGCCGTGGACAGTGGCGGCATCAGATAGTCGATGATGTTGCCCTGAAGCTTTCCAACCAACAGCGAGAAGCTCGAATTGGCGAACGCGGTCTGGATCATGCCCATGATGATGAGGCCGGGCGCGAGGAAATCCGCTAGGTGGAAACTGGTGCCGCTGAGCTCCACCATGCGGCCGCTTCGGCCCAAGGCGACGGTGAAGATGACCAGGAACATGAGTGTGGTGATCGCCGGCGCCCACACGGTCTGAAGCTGGACCTTGAAGAAACGCATCACCTCCTTCACATAGAGGGTCTGGAGCCCGCCCCAGTTGACGCGCCGGATCGTCGGCACGCCAGGTTCGGCTCTGACCCAATTGGAAGGCTGGTCTTTCATCGCGCCGTCGCTAGAGGCAGACGCGGTGGGCCGCAAGCCGCGAAGGAAGAGATAAAGAATGTCCTGGACCGACGAACGGATCGACCGCCTGAAGGAGCTCTGGACCCAGGGCAACACCGCAAGCCAGATCGCCGAAGAGCTTGGCGGCGTGTCACGCAACGCGGTGATCGGCAAGGCCCACCGCCTCGGCCTGCAGGCGCGTCCCTCGCCGGTGAAGGCCAACGATCCCGCTCCCGCCGCAGCCGTTGCGCCGCCGCCCCCGATGGTTGAAGAGGCGCCTGCTCCCGCCGCTGCTGCCGCGCCTGAAACGGTTGCTCCCGAACCAGGGCCTGTAACCGAAGACTCGCCCGCGGCCGAGGCGGAAGTGGCGCCTTGGGAGGCACAAGGTGAAGTCGAGGACCAGGACGACGATGAGGAGGCCGCTCCTGCCGCTCCTCCTCCGCCGCCGCCGCCGCTGATCCGCTCCATCGGCCCGGGCGGCTTCCTTCGCCAGGCGCCGGGCGAGCAGCAGTCGCCGATCCCGCCGGCCCCGCCGCGCCGCCTGGTGCCCGCTAAGCCGAGCCCGGAGATCGCCGACAAGACCAGCCTGCTCGATCTCAACGAGCGGATCTGCAAGTGGCCGATCGGCCATCCCGGCGAGCCTGATTTCCACTTCTGCGGTGCGCAGGCCAACCCCGGCTTTCCCTATTGCGTGCAGCATTGCGGAGTTGCCTATCAGGCGCAGTTGCCGCGCCGCGACCGCCGTCCGCCGCCGCCGCTTCCCTTCGGCGGCCCGCGCATCCGTTAAAGCAGGAACACGTCGCCGGCGTGAACCAGCCGCACTTCCCCGTGCGGCAGGCGCAGGCGAAGCGCGCCCGCTTCATCCAGGCCGTCGAACAGGCCCTGACCTTCGGGCGTGGTGAGCGGCGTGCCGAGCGGATGCGCTCGCTCCAGCCAAGCCGCGCGGATCGCGCGCAGGCCTGAGCCACGCCAGGTGCCGAGGGTGCGGGCGAAGATTTCGGAAAGTTCTTCGAGGAAAGCGTGCGGTTCAGGCGCGGCACGGGCCAGGGTTGCGATGCTGGTTGCGGGCCGTTCGAGATCGTCGGGATGGTCCGCGAGGTTGACGCCGAGGCCGATCACCACCGCATCCCCTGCCCGCTCAAGCAGAATGCCGGCGAGCTTGGCTCCGTTCGCGAGCAGGTCGTTGGGCCACTTGATCCGAACACCCGCCTCGGGTGCCCAGAGCAAGACCGTGTCATGCAGCGCCACGGCGGCCACAAGCGCGAGGCTAGGTGGCGGCGGATCGCCGGGGCGGAGCCGCACCAGGGTGCTGGCGTAGAGATTGCCGGGAGGCGAAGACCAGCACCGCCCCTGCCGCCCCCTGCCCCCGCTCTGCCGCTCCGCGCGAAGCCAAAGGCCTTCCGCTTCGCCCGCCGCCGCGAGGGCGGCGACATCGTCGTTGGTAGAGTGGGTCTCGGCGACCGTGCGGATGGTCACGCCTCAATTCTCCGCCGCGATGGCGACAAGTGCGTCGTCGACCGCCTTGCTTGCCGCCGCTCCTTCGGGAATGTCGTTGGCGTAAGCGGAGAAGATCAGGGTGCGCCCGCTTTTAGCGAGCAGGTAGCCGGAGAGCGCACTCGTCGCGTTGAGGCTGCCCGTTTTGGCAAAGATGCGCCTTTCGAGCCAGGTGCCCTTGAAGCGGCGCGCCAGGGTGCCGTCGACTCCGCCGACCGGCAAGGTCGCCCGGTAAGCCTCGCCCCATGGCTGCTTGCGCGCCCATCCCAGGAACGTGACGACGCCGCGCGGCGAGAAGCGGTTGTAGGTCGACATGCCCGATCCGTCGGAAAGATCGGCCTGTTCCTTCGGCACGCCTGCTTCGGCGAGCATCCGCTTCACCGCCGCCACCCCATCGGCGAGCGAGCCGGTGCCTTCCTCCAGCGCCACCCGCCGCAGCAGCAACTCGGCGTGGAGGTTCTGGCTGACCTTGTTGATCAGCGTCAGATCGTCGGCAAGCGGTGGAGGAACGAGCCGGGCCAGCGGCTCCGATTGGGGCGGACGTGGCGGCGGGGCGCCGTTGCGGACCGCCGGGTCGTCATAGGGACGAAGCGGACGATGCTGGACCAGCACGGTCCCGGCGACACGGACGCCGCGCGCGTCCAAGAGCGCCTTCAAACGCCAGGCGGCATAATGTGCGGGATCGTCGATGCCGAGCCGCAACCGCTCCGGCTCGGCCCCTGCAGCGATCGTGCCGGTGAGGCGCACGAGCAAGCTGCCGGGCATCCGGTCCACCGATAGGTTCGTCTCACCGGCCCCTACAGTCACGGCGCGGTTGTCGATCGTGTAATAAGAAGCGTGTTCCAGCCGCGGCGCCTGGCCGGGCGCACCCGGCATGACCTCGACGACCATCTCGTTGTCGTCCAGCGTAAGCGCGGAGATCCCGGTTCCGGAGCGGGTGGGTATGTTGTTCCAGCTCATCCCCGGGCTCCAGCGCTGGTCGGGGAAGAGGCTGTCGTCGCCGATCACACGGCGGACGCGCTTCGTCCGAGCGGCCACGGCGTCGGCAAGCGCGGCCAGGCAATCCGCGACGCAATCCGGTGCCGAGGACAGCCTCGCATCGCCGTTGCCGACAAGCACCACGTCCGGAACCGGGCCGCCCTCCAGCCGCACCGCGGCGCCGCCGGTGCTGTCCGGCTGATCGAGGCCCCCCAGGATGTGAAAGGCGGCGGCGGTGGTGAGCAGCTTGGTGTTGGAGGCGGGGATGAAGCGGCCTTCGGGATCGATCGACACGATCTCCGTTCCGTCCTCCCTTGCCACCACCAGGCCGAAGCGGGTGCCGGGGCCGCTCTGCGCAAGCCTTTGCTCCACCCGCGCCTGCAGCGGCGCCAGAGCCTGCGCCTCGCAGGGCGGAGCGAGCAGGAGGAGAAGCGCCGGCGCAAGCAAGGCTGAAAGAAGCGATCGCATTGCTTTACCCTAATGCGAAGCTCCCGCCCGGCGCCACCTCCTTTGGAGCAAGCTTCCCTAGAAGAGGGAGCCGGCGGCGTTGAGGGTCAGCGGGTCGAGCAGCGGGATCGCAAGGTAGCCGAGCGGGGAGACGAACAGGGCGCACGCGGCGATCAGCACCGACTGCGGCGCGTCCTTTGTCTCGGCGAACGCGGGCGCGGGATCGTCGAAGTACATCGTCTTGACGATCTTCAGGTAATAATAAGCGCCGATCACCGAGGTGGCGATGCCGACTGCGGCGAGCCAGGTGAGGTTCGCCTGCACCGCCGCGTTGAACACCAGGAATTTGGGCCAGAAGCCGAACAGCGGCGGGATACCGGCCAGGCTGAACATGAACATCGCCATCGCCGCGGCCATCATCGGCCGGGTGCGCGACAGGCCGGCCAGGCTGGAGATGGTCTCGACAGCTTTGCCGTCGGCGTCGCGCATGCGCAGCACGATCAGGAACGAGCCGATGGTCATCACCACGTAGACCGCCATGTAGAAGAGGATCGAGGCGACACCCTCCTTGCTGGCGGCGGCGAGGCCGATCAGCGCGAAGCCGACATTGTTGATCGAGCTGTAGGCGAGCAGGCGCTTGATGTTGGGCTGGTTGATCGCCGCGACGCCGCCGAGGATCGTGGAAGCGAGCGCCATGAAGATGACGATCTGGCGCCACTCGAAGGTGGCGGGGCCGAGCGCCTCGATGGCGACTCGGGTGAGGAGCGCCATTGCGGCGACCTTGGGCGCGGATGCGAAATAGGCGGTGACGGGGGTCGGCGCGCCTTCGTAGACGTCGGGCGTCCACATGTGGAAGGGCACCGCGGAAACCTTGAAGGCGATGCCGGCGAGGACGAACACCAGGCCGAACAACTCGCCCTTCGAAACGCCGTCGCGGCCGACGGCGGCGGCGATGTCGCCGAACAGGGTGGAGCCGGTGAATCCGTAGAGAAGCGACACGCCGTAGAGCAGGATGCCCGAGGCGAGCGCGCCGAGGACGAAGTACTTCAGGCCGGCTTCGGCGGAGCGGTTGTCCTTCCGCTGGAAGGAAGCGAGCACGTACGAGGCGAGGCTGAGCAGCTCGAGACCGACATACAGCGTCAGCAGGTCGCCCGCCGAGACCATCATGCCCATGCCGACCGCGGAGAGCAGGACCAGCACCGGATATTCGGCGCGGTAATCCTCGTCGCGGCTGAACCATCCGCTTGCCGCGACCAGCGACGCGGCGCAGGCGATGTAGATGAGGATCTTGGCAAAGGCGGCGAAGCGGTCGGCGACGTAGAGGCCGTCGAACCCGACACCGCCCGCATCCCGGACGCCGGGCACGAACACTGCGGCGACCGCAAAGATGGCAATCGCGAGCCAGGTGAGCAGCCGTGCGCTGCGGTCGCCGAGCCAGGCGGCGGCGAGCATCAGCGCCAGCGCGCCGACCGTTAGGATGATCTCGGGCAGGGTCAGTGCGAGCGACTGGCCCATCAGTGCGTTCCTTCTTCGGGGGCTTGGTGCGCCGGCGCAGCGTCACCCGCATGGTGTTCAGCGGGCCTGGGCGAGCCCATGACGAGCTTGCCGTCGCTCTGCGGCGCGGCACGGTCGACGCGCTGGAGAAGCAGACCGACATCCTGACGCATCGGGGCGAGGAAGCTTTCCGGGTAGACGCCCATCCACAGGACCACGGCGGCGATTGCGCCGAGCGAGATCCCTTCGCGCATGTTCAGGTCCGGCATGGCGGCGGCATCGGGGTTGCGGCTCGTGCCGTAGGCGACGCGCCAATAGAGGTAGAGCATGTAGGCGGCGCCGAGGATGATGCCGGTGGTCGCAACCGCGCCGACCCAGCTGTTCGCCTGGTAGGCGCCGACCAGGGCCAGGAACTCGCCGACGAACCCTGCGGTGCCGGGCAGGCCGACGGAGGCCATGGTGAAGAGCAGGAGCAACACGGCGTAGGCCGGCATGTTGTTGGCCAGGCCGCCGTAACGGTCGATCTCGCGGGTGTGGAGGCGGTCGTAGATCACGCCGACGCAAAGGAAGAGCGCGCCCGAGACGAGACCGTGGCTCAGCATCACGATCAGCGCGCCTTCGATGCCCTGCCGGTTGAAGGCGAAGATGCCGATGGTGACGAACGCCATGTGCGCGACGGACGAGTAGGCGATCAGCTTCTTCATGTCGCGCTGCACCAGGGCGACGAGCGAGGTGTAGACGATGGCGATGCAGCTCAGGCCGAAGATCACCCAGACGAGCTGCGAGGAGGCTTCGGGGAACATCGGCAGGGAGAAGCGGACGAAGCCGTAGCCGCCGAGCTTGAGGAGAACGCCGGCGAGGATCACCGAGCCCGCGGTCGGCGCCTGGACGTGGGCGTCGGGAAGCCAGGTATGGACCGGCCACATCGGCATCTTGACCGCGAACGAGGCGAAGAAGGCGAGCCACAGCCAAGTCTGCGCCCGGGCGGGGAAATCGTGCGCCATCAGCGCCGGGATGGAGGTGGTCCCCGCCTGGTTCACCATCCACAGCATCGCGACCAGCATCAGCACCGAGCCGAGCAGCGTGTAGAGGAAGAATTTGTACGACGCGTAGATCCGCTCGGCACCGCCCCAGATGCCGATGATCAGGAACATCGGGATCAGGCCGGCTTCGAAGAAGATGTAGAACAGGAAGATGTCCTGAGCCATGAAGACGCCGAGCATCATCGTTTCCATCAGCAGGAACGCGGCCATGTACTCCGGCACGCGCTTGGTGACGGAGGTCCAGCTCGCCAGGATGCAGATCGGCATCAGGAACACCGACAGCATGAGCAGCATCAGCGCGATGCCGTCGATGCCAAGAGCCCAGGCGAAGTAGCGGCCGAAGACGGGGGCGTAATCGGTGAACTGCCATTGGGCGCCGCCGATGTCGAAGCTCGCCCAAAGCACGATGCCGAGGGCGAGATCGGCCAGGGTCGCGGCGAGCGCGAGCCAGCGGGCGGCGTTGGCGGAGACGAACAGGCAGGCGATGGCCGCGGCCATCGGAATGGCAAGCATCAGCGAGAGGATGGGAAAGCCCAACTGGTTCATTGCGCCATCGCCCAGGTCGCGGCGGCGGCGAGGCCCAGCAGCATCACCAGCGCATAAGTGTAGAGGAAGCCCGACTGAAGCTTGGCCGTGGCGATGTTGCCGCCGCGGGCCAAAGCCGCGGCGCCGTTGGGGCCGAAGCGGTCGATGATTTTCTCATCGCCGCGCTTCCAGAAGAAGCGGCCGAGGGCAAGCGCCGGGCGGACGAAGATGACGTCGTACACTTCGTCGAAGAACCATTTGTTGTAGAGGAAACGGTAGAGCACGCCCCACTGGCCGGTGAAGCGGGCCGGAACGCTGGTGTCCCGAATGTACGCCCAAAAGGCGATCAGGAAGCCGGTGATCATCACAACCGCCGGGGCAAGCTTCACCCAGAGCGGAACGCCGTGAAGGGCGTGCATCAGGTGCGTGTTGAAGGCGACGCTGCCGCCCCAGAACTCCGCGCCATGCTCCGCGTCGATGAAGGGCTCGTGGAAGACGATGCCTGCGAATACGGCGCCGAGCGACAGCACGCCAAGCGGCACCAGCATCGTCCATGGGCTCTCGTGCGGATGGTAGCCGCCGGTGCCTTCCTTGACCTCCTGTGCGGAGGCTTCGTGCGGGCGCGTGTCGTGGCCGGCATCCTCGGCGGCGGGATCGTTCTCGTGGGCGTGGGCGCCGTGATCGTGGAGCGCGTGCTGGATATGCTCGGACTGCACCCAACGCGGCTTGCCGAAGAAGGTCAGGAAGACGAGCCGCCAGGAATAGAAGCTGGTCAGCAAGGCGGCGAGGATGCCGATCGCGAAGGCGAAGCGGCCGGCGGTGGTGCCCGAGGCGAAGGCGCTCTCGATGATCGCGTCCTTGGAGAAGAAGCCGGCGAAACCGAAGCTCGGGAGCCCGGTGACCTGGATGATGCCGACGCCGGTGATCGCAAGCGTGCCAAGCAACATCGCCCAGAAGGTCAGCGGGATGTGTTTCCGCAAACCGCCGTAGAAGCGCATGTCCTGTTCGTGGTGCATGGCATGGATCACGGAGCCGGCGCCGAGGAACAGCAGGGCCTTGAAAAAGGCGTGGGTGAAGAGATGGAACATCGCCGCGCCGTACGCGCCGACGCCGGCGGCGAAGAACATGTAGCCCAATTGGCTGCAGGTGGAATAGGCGATCACCCGCTTGATGTCGTTCTGCACGGTGCCCACAGTGGCGGCGAAGATCGCGGTGGCGGCGCCGACGAACGTGACGACGGTGAGCGCCGTCTGGCTGGTCTCGAACATCGGCGACAGGCGGCAGACCATGAACACGCCGGCGGTGACCATGGTCGCGGCATGGATCAGGGCGGAGACCGGCGTCGGGCCCTCCATCGCGTCGGGAAGCCAGGTGTGGAGGCCGAGCTGCGCCGATTTGCCCATCGCGCCGATGAAGAGGAGGATGCAGATCACCGTCATGGTGTCGAAGCGGCCACCGAGGAAGCCCATCGACGAGCCGGCCATCGACGGCGCGGCGGCAAGGATCTCGGGAATGGAGACGGTGCCGAACACCAGGAAGGTGGCGAAGATACCGAGGCTGAAGCCGAAATCGCCGACCCGGTTGACCACGAACGCCTTCATCGCCGCCGCGTTGGCGGAGGGCTTGTGGTACCAGAAGCCGATCAGGAGGTAGGAGGCGAGTCCCACCCCTTCCCAGCCGAAGAACATCTGGACGAGGTTGTCGGCGGTCACCAGCATCAGCATCGCGAAGGTGAACAGCGACAGGTAGGCGAAGAAGCGGGGCTGCGACGGGTCTTCCGCCATATAGCCCCAGGAATAGAGGTGGACGACGGCGGATACGGTGGTGATCACCACCAGCATGACCGAGGTCAGCGCGTCGACGCGCAGCGACCAGTCGACGTTGAGGTCGCCCGAATGGATCCAGGCGAGCACCGGGTGAACGCCCGCTTCGGCGGTGCCGGCGATGAAGCCCAGGAAGATCGGCCAGGACAGCGCGCACGAGGCGAACAGCGCGGCGGTGGTGACCGCCTTGGCGGCGGCGTTGCCGATCATGCGGTTGCCCAGGCCGGCGACCAGCGCGGCGAGCAGCGGCAGGAAGACGATGAGCTGGATCACGTGTGGCTCAGCCCTTCATCTGGTTGATGTCGTCGACCGCGATGGTGCCGCGGCCGCGGAAGTAGATGACCAGGATTGCAAGGCCGATCGCCGCCTCGCCCGCCGCCACGGTCAGCACGAACATCGCGAAGATCTGGCCGACCATGTCGCCCAAAAAAACAGAGAAGGCGACGAGGTTGATGTTCACCGCGAGCAGGATGAGCTCGATCGCCATCAGGATGACGATCACGTTCTTGCGGTTCAGGAAGATGCCGAACACGCCGAGCACGAACAGCACCGCGCCGACGGCGAGGTAGTGGCCCAGGCCGATCATGCCGCTTCTCCGTTCGTGCCGATCGAATCTCCGCTCGTGTCGAGCGAAACTCCGTTCGTGTCGAGCGAAACTCCGTTCGTGTCGAGCGAAGTCGAGACACCCCTTCGGGCGGTGCCTATCCATACTCGCTCGATCCTCGGCTTCGCTCGGAAGAGCTTCTCGACTTCGCTCGAAGCGAACGGGGTAGCGGGGACCGCGAGGTAGTGGCCCAGGCCGATCATAATCGGCTTCCCTTACAAAAGCGCCCGATCACAGTTCCACCCCCTGGCCGACGCCGGGCTGCAGGTTAACGACTGCATCCTCCGGACGGCGGCGGATCTGGCTGGAGACGTTCTGCGGGCGGAGGCCGCTGCGGGTGCGGTGGGTGAGGACGATGGCGCCGATCATCGCCACCAGCAGCACCAGGCCCGCTGCTTCGAAGATGTAGAGATACCGCGTGTAGAGCACCCGGCCGAGCGCCTCGATGTTGGGGACGTCGGCCGTCACCGGGGCAGCGCGCGCGCCGGCGATCGTGCCAGATTTCCAGGCGGCGAGCGCGAAGGCGATTTCGGCGAGGAGGACGATGGCGAGGATGGTGGCGAACGGCCAATATTTGGCGACGCCGGCGCGCAGCTCGGCGAAGTCGACATCGAGCATCATCACGACGAACAGGAACAGCACTGCGACGGCGCCGACGTAGACGATGACCAGCAGCATCGCGATGAACTCGGCGCCAAGGATCAGGAACAGGCCAGCCGCATTGAAGAAGGCAAGGATCAGCCACAGCACCGAATGGACCGGGTTGCGCGCCAGGATCGTCAACACGCCGCTGGCGATGACGAGGGTGGCGAACAGGTAGAAGGCGAAGGCCTGGATCACGGGCGCTGGGGACCTTTAGGATTCGCGGGCGGATTAGCGGTAGGGGGCATCGGCGGCAAGGTTCGCGGCAATCGCCCGCTCCCACTTGTCGCCGTTCTCGAGGAGCTTGGCCTTGTCGTAGAGCAGCTCCTCGCGGGTCTCGACGGAGAACTCGAAGTTCGGCCCCTCGACGATCGCGTCCACCGGGCAGGCTTCCTGGCAGAGGCCGCAATAGATGCACTTGGTCATGTCGATGTCGTAGCGCGTGGTGCGGCGGCTGCCGTCCTCGCGCGGTTCGGACTCGATGGTGATGCACACCGCCGGGCAGACCGCCTCGCACAGCTTGCAGGCGATGCAGCGTTCTTCGCCATTGGGGTAACGGCGAAGCGCATGTTCGCCGCGGAAGCGCGGGCTGATCGGGTTCTTCTCGAACGGATAGTTGATCGTCGCCTTCGCCTTGAAGAAGTATTTCAAGGTTAGGGCGTGCGCCTTCACGAACTCCCACAGGGTGAACGATTTGATGAAGTGAGTGACAGCGCTCATACTCTAGTCCGCCTTCTAACGATCTGCTTAAGGCCGCAGATTGCTGCCGCCGGCTCGGCTCCGGGAAGTGAGGTTCTTTCAAAGTCGAGAAGTTGAACCGCCTGCGAGGTTTGCTCGTCGAGCAGAAGGCGTTCCGTGCCCGCGGCACCCTTGCCGGTAAAGCTCGATCTGCCACCGCCGCCCTTGCGCGGATACACCGCGGTCATCTCGCCGAACAGGTCCGGACTGGTGGCCGCCAATCCGCTTTGGTGCCCTGCCGAGAGGATGGAATAGCGTATTTTCCACCTACGCCCGGAGCGGGTGACGAGTTCGCAATGATCCTCGGCCCAATTGGCCGCGTCGAACGCAGGAATTGCCGCACCCGCCTGCACCGAGACCGACTGATCGGGGGTGGCTTGCGCGGCGGGATTGGATGCTGCGAGGCAAAATCCGTAAGCCCGCGGCAACCCGCTCTTCAGCTTCTTCGCGATGAACAAAGTCGCGCGTTCACCAACGATCTCAAGGTCGATTCCAGGGTCGCCGGCAATATGGTGCCGGGATTTGAAGCGCGAGCCATTTGCCTGATGGCTGCCGCCGCCAATGACCCGCTGGGACGGCCAGACGGTTCCCGGCGTCGGCTCGAGAACCACCGCGCCAACCCCGGGGGTATTGAACTTCGCCGTAAAAGCGATCGGGTGCCCGCCGGGTGTGACAAGCTTGCAATCGAGCGATGTCGCCGGAGCAACGGGCGCGGCGGCCAGAAGGAGCGCTGCGATCATGCCGCGCTCCGAGTCCCGCCCCCGGCATTGCCGCGCAGGTTCATCATGCCGCTGCGGCAGGAGGGGATGTAGGCGTCCGCTTGTTCATCGCTGCGGATCGAGGAAAGCGTCGCCGTGTCGGTCGGGCACGGCTTCTTGGTGGCGAGAAGCCAGCCGGAGACCAGGAACACCCAGATCAGTGAAATCGGCAGGAAAATCTTCCAGCCGAGGCGCATCAGCTGGTCGTAGCGGAAGCGCGGCACGGTTGCCTTTACCCAGCTGAACACGAAGAAGAAGGTGAGGATCTTGGCGAAGAACCAGAAGATGCCGGGCACGTAGTAAAGCGGCGCCCAGTCGATCGGGGGCAGCCAGCCGCCCCAGAACAGCACCGCCGTCATGCCGCACATCAGGAGGACGTTGCCATACTCGCCGAGCCAGAAGAGCGCGAAGCTCATCGAGCTGTATTCGGTCTGGAATCCGGCGACGAGCTCGCTCTCCGCCTCGGTGAGGTCGAACGGCGCGCGGGCGGTCTCGGCCATGGCTGAGATCAGGAAGATGATCGACATCGGGAAGAGCAGCGGATTGAAGCCGAAGCCGTTGAAGATCCAGACGTGGCTGCGCTGCTGCTCGATGATCCCGGATAAGTTGAACGTGCCGGACCAGAGGATAATGCCGACCAGCACGAATCCGACCGAGACTTCGTAGCTCACCATCTGCGCGGCGGCGCGAAGCGCGGAGTAAAAGGGGTATTTGGAGTTGGACGCCCAGCCGGCGATGATCACGCCGTAGACGCCGAGCGACGAAACGGCGAGCAGGTAGAGCAAGCCGACGTTGATGTTGGCGAGCACCATGCCGTCGCCGAACGGCACCACCGCCCAGCCGATCAGCGCCACCGTGAAGGTGAGGATCGGCGCGATGATGAACAGGCCGCGATTGGCGCCCGAAGGGATGATGGTTTCCTTGAGGAACACCTTCAAACCGTCGGCGAAGCTTTGCAGAAGGCCGAAGGGGCCTACCACGTTGGGGCCGCGGCGGAGCGCCATCGCGGCCCAGATCTTGCGGTCGGCATAAATGATCATCGCCACCGCGAGCATCAGCGGGAGGGCGATCATCAGGACGAGGATGGTGGTCGCGGTCAGCCAGCCGAGGCCGTAGCCCATCCAGGTGCTTTGGAACCATTCGGTCATTCCGCGGCCTCCTCGAAGACCTGGCCGTGGAGGATTTCGGCCGAGCAGCGCTGCATCGTCGGAGACGAGCGGGCGATGGGGTTGGTGAGGTAGAAATCGTCGATCGGGTAGTCGATCTCGCCCGACACCGCCGGTGCGGCTGCGGCGGGCGCCGCGGAGGCCGGAAACACGGTGAGGCCGGGCTCACCCAAGTGCGGGTGATCGGCGCGGATCGCGGCGCGGAGCTGGCCGAGATCGTCGAACGGCAGCGTCTTGCCCAGCACGTCGGAAAGCGCGCGCAGGATCGTCCAATCCTCGCGTGCCTCGCCCGGCGGATGGACTGCAAACTCGGCGAGCTGGACGCGGCCTTCGAGGTTGACCCAGGTGCCGTGCTTTTCGGTGTAGGCGGCGGCGGGGAGGATCACGTCGGCGTGGCGGACGCCATTGTCGCCGTGGGTGCCGATGTAGACGGTGAAGGTGTCCGCAAACGCTTGCGCGTCCATCTCGTCGGCGCCGAGCAGGAACAGCGCCTTGAGGCCCCCTGCCCGCTTGGCGATCGCCTCCACGCCGCCGTCGGTGGTGAAGCCGACGTCGAGCGCACCGACCCGGGAGGCGGCGGTGTGGAGGACGTTGAAGCTTGCGCCGAGCGCGGCGGCGGCACCGCGGGCGGCTTCATAAGCGCCTTCCACCTGAAGCGCGCCCATGCCGACGATCACCGCCGAATTCTCTATCCCGGAGAACGCGTCGCGCACCTCCTGCGGCAGGTTGCCGATCAGCGACAGGTCGCCGCCGAGATCGGTGACCGGGTAGGTGAGATCCACCTGCGGGCCGATGCGGAACACCTTGGCGCCGCGCTTGATGGCCTTGCGGATGCGGGTGTTGACCAGGCTCGCTTCCCAGCGCGGGTTGGTGCCGATCAGGAGGATGGCCGGCGCTTCCTCGATGCCGGCGATGGTGGCGTTGAAGCGGTAGGATGCGGGGCTCGACACGTCGAAGCGGGCGCCGTCCTGGCGGCATTCGTGCAAGGTGGAGCCGTAGGCCTTGAGCAGCGCCTTGGCGGCGTAGACCGATTCCACTTCCTGGAGATCGCCGGCGATGGCCGCGACCTGGTCGCCGGTCGCGCCCTGGAGCTGCGCGGCGATGGCTTCGAACGCTTCCGCCCAGGTCGCCGGCTGGAGCCTGCCTTCGCGGCGAATCCACGGACGGTCGAGGCGGCGGCGGAGCAGGCCGTCGACGGCGTGGCGGGTCTTGTCGTGCGCCCACTCCTCGTTGACGTCCTCGTTGAGGCGGGGGAGCGCCCGCATCACTTCGCGGAAACGGTGATCGATGCGGATGTTGGTGCCGACCGCGTCCATGACGTCGATGCCGGGCACCTTGCGAAGCTCCCAAGGGCGCGCTTCGAAGCTGTAGGGCTTGGAGACGAGCGCCCCGACCGGGCAGAGATCGACGACGTTGCCCGAAAGCTCGGACGTCACCGCGCCTTCGAGGTAGGACGTGATCTGCATATTCTCGCCGCGGCCGATCGCGCCGATCTCCTCGACGCCGGCGACTTCCTCGGCGAACCTTACACAGCGCGTGCACTGGATGCAGCGGGTCATCACCGTCTTGACGACGGGGCCCATGTACTTTTCGGTCACGGCCCGCTTGTTCTCGGCGAAGCGGCTGTGGCCGCGGCCGTAGGCGATCGATTGGTCCTGGAGGTCGCACTCGCCGCCCTGGTCGCAGATCGGGCAATCAAGCGGGTGGTTGATCAGCAGGAACTCCATCACCCCTTCGCGCGCCTTTTTGACGGCCGGGGTCATGGTGGAAATTTCCTGGCCTTCGGACGCGGGCAGCGCGCAGGACGCCTGCGGCTTGGGCGGGCCGGGCTTCACCTCAACGAGGCACATCCGGCAGTTGCCGGCGATCGACAGCCGCTCATGGTAGCAGAAGCGGGGAATTTCCTTGCCCGCAAGCTCGCACGCCTGGAGCACGGTCGCGCCCTGCGGAACCTCGATCTCTACGCCATCGACTTTGACTATGGGCATCGGAGAAAACTCACTTAGCGGCAGCGGTTTGGCGGGGTGTGTCCGCCAGAAGGTGATAAACGGGTTCGGCAAGCGCGTCGCGCAGCACCCTTGGCGTGATCGAAACGGTCATGCCCTCGACCAGGCAGCCGCCGAGCACCGGGGTAAGCGATGTTATGGCCGCTTTCTCCTGCAACGAGTCCGGTGCGGCCGCGAGCAACTGCCGGGTTCCGGCCCATTGCGCAAGGGCGACGCAATGGCCGAAATCGAGCAGGTTGAGATGGTCCTTGCTGACCATCGAGCCTGCGGGAAGCGCGTTGAAGGGCGCCAGAAACCACGGCTCGGCCGCCGCAAGAGCCGGCTTTTTGGAGGGTACACCACCGGGCATCCGCCGAAGCAACGCATAAGCCATGGGGGTGCGGATCGCGCGGGCGCTGAAGCGCAACGACTTGCCATCCAGGACCAGCATGTCGCTTTCCATGCAAACCCCGATGTCCGGTTCCTGCGCCACAAGGATGGCGCCCTCTTCCCGGCTGCCGGGAAGGGTGTGGAGGACGCGAGTCACCATGTCCGCGCGCCTCGCCGCGAGACAGTCGGCGACAAGCTGCATCGCGGCGGGTGCATCCCTCGCCGAAGCGTTACGCCCGATCCGGGTGCCGGCGCGCTGGGCCTCGGCAGGTGCGGCGACCAGAAGCGCTGCAACCGCCGCCGCGATCAGCGCGGGGAAACGTGGGGACATGGTCATGATCCGACCGTCCGAGTTCCAGCCACGCGCGCGGCGGTGGCGAGACGATAATAGTTCATGGCAAGGGTGCCACGCAGCGTGACCTTGCCGAAGCGCAGCGTCTCCCCGCTTGCAAGGCAGCCGCCGAGCGCCGGCGCAAGAGCCTTGAACCGCAGGCTTTCCTCGGGCGAATCGGGCTTGGTGAGGAGCAACGCCTGGGTTTCGGCAGGCGCGGTCCGGGCGACGCACTCGCCGTAAAGCGCGACATAGGCCACAACCCGATTTCTCTCGTACGCCGCTACCGCGGCCTCATACTTCTTCTTGTTGAGGGGCCTTCCCTTGGAGTCCACAGCGGCCGGGGCATCGGCCTGAAGCCGGTACTCCAGCTTGGGCACCGCCGAAAAATCGTTGCCGGTGAAGGCGGCAAGATCGCGGACAACAAGAGCGTCGGCCAAGGCATAGCGATAAAGGTCGCCCGTGAAGCGCGCCTCCATGGCAACCCTCGGGCCGGTTTCCAGGCAGTCCGGGTTCATCAGGACCGGATACTCTTTAAGCATCGTCCTGTTGTCGACATTGCGCTGAATCGCCTCTGCGGCCTTGCGCGGCGCCTTGGCCACAACGCATTTGGCATAAGCGTGAACAACCGCTCGCGTCTCCCTGGTGGAGAGATCGCTGTCGTTTTGAGGCGCAGCCGCGGCCGGCAGGGCGACAGCCGCAAGCGCGGCCGAAGAGGCCATCCCAAGCGCCGATCCACGGAAAGCTGGGGCCTTCGCCATCGCTCAGCCGGCCGCAGGCGTCGTGTTCGGCGGGAGACGAAGCAGTGCCTCGGCGAGCAGGAAACGGATCCAGGGCGCATTCAAACGCACGTTGAAGTTCGGCATGCAGGTCCTGAAGTCCTGCCAAAGGCCGGCGATCGCCTTGACCTCCTCGGCGCTCCCGGGGTGGATCAGCATCAGCTTCTCGACCTCGGCGCGGTGACTGGCGGTGTAGCAGCGCGCGACGCCATGAAGCTCGCGCGCCTCGCCCCGCGCTACGCCGGCAAGCCGGAGACTATCTGGAATGCCGCCGGTCCGGAGCAGGCCTTCCGCGATGGCGCCGCGGGCGAACATGCCCGGCATCGACATGCTCGTGCCACCGAACAAACAGGTCTGCTCGCCGTAAATCCTCTTTTTGAATACTTTGGCCTCTTCCGGAGAGCCGGGAACAGCGGCGATCACCGCCAGCGAAGCCTGCCTTTGGTTCTTCGCAACGCACAGCCCGAAATCCTGCAGCTCCCGATAAGGTTTGACGTTGGTCAAAGGAACGTCGCCGATCATCGAGCGCCCCTGCGCGCCGGCTTCGCCCGCGCAGAGCAGGGCCGCAACAGCCATCCACCAAATGTTCTTCATTCCGCCGCCTCCAGTATGTCACTTTGTTTCGCAAGGATGCGGCGTTCTAGCTCCGGCCGGAAGTGGCGGATCAAGCCCTGGATCGGCCAAGCCGCCGCGTCGCCGAGCGCGCAGATGGTGTGGCCTTCGATCTGCTTGGTGACGTCCCAAAGCATATCGATTTCTGAAATGTCGGCATTGCCTTCGGTGAGGCGCTCCATGACGCGCCACATCCAGCCGGTGCCTTCGCGGCACGGCGTGCACTGGCCGCAGCTTTCGTGCTTGTAGAAATAGGAGATGCGGCTGATCGCCTTCACCACGTCGGTGGACTTGTCCATGACGATCACCGCCGCCGTGCCAAGGCCGGAGCCGAGCTCGCGAAGCCCGTCGAAGTCCATCGGCGCGTCCATGATCTGCGCCGCGGGGACGAGCGGCACGGAGGAGCCGCCCGGGATCACCGCTAGGAGATTGTCCCAGCCGCCGCGGATGCCGCCAGCGTGGCGGTCGATCAGCTCGCGGAACGGGATCGACATGGCTTCTTCCACCACGCACGGCTTGTTCACATGGCCGGAGATCTGGAAGAGCTTGGTGCCCTCGTTCTTCTCACGGCCGAAGCTCTTGAACCAGGCGGCGCCGCGGCGAAGGATGGTGGGGACCACCGCGATCGATTCCACGTTGTTCACGGTGGTCGGACAGCCATAGAGGCCCGCGCCGGCCGGGAATGGCGGCTTGAGGCGGGGCATGCCCTTCTTGCCCTCGAGGCTTTCGAGCATCGCGGTCTCTTCGCCGCAAATGTAGGCGCCGGCGCCGCGATGGACGAAGAGATCGAAATCATAGCCGGAGCCGGCGGCGTTCTTGCCGAGCAGCCCTGCATCATAGGCCTGCTGGACGGCGGCGAAGAGCGTTTCCGCCTCCCGGATGAACTCGCCGCGGATGTAGATATAGCCCGCCCGCGCCCGCATCGCGAAGCCGGCGATCAGGGCGCCTTCGATCAGCTTGTGCGGATCGTGGCGGATGATCTCGCGGTCCTTGCACGATCCGGGCTCGGATTCATCGGCGTTGATCACCAGGAAGTTGGGCTTACCGGGCGTCGGCGCCTTGGGCATGAAGCTCCACTTCATGCCGGTCGGGAAACCCGCGCCGCCGCGGCCGCGCAGGCCCGAGGCCTTGACCTCGTCGATGATCGCATCCTGGCCGATCGCCATTAGCGCCTTGGTGTTGTCCCAGTCGCCGCGCGCCTGAGCGCCCTTCAAACCCCAATCCTGGAAGCCGTAAAGGTTGGTGAAGATGCGATCCTTGTCCGCAAGCATCAGGCACCTATTCCCAGATAATAGACCGCGACGAGAGCGATGATGACGATCAGGGCCACCGTTTTGATGATGCCCTTCAGCACCTTGAAGGCGACAAATAGCGCGACCAGGCCGGCGATGATCGGAAGAAGCTGTTCCATCATGCCCACTCGCTCCGGTAATCGTGGTTTTCGCCGACCATCGCCTCGAGGCTGGTAACACCGCCTTCCGGATCGCTGGTGCGGCGGTTGACGCCCTGGGGCCCCGGCTTCGGCGTTTCGCCGCGCGCCAGTGCTTCAAGCAGCGCCGTGGTGGTTTCGAAGGTCAGGTCTTCGTAATTGTCGTCGTTGATCTGCACCATCGGCGCGTTGGCGCAGGCGCCCAGGCACTCGACCTCGTTGAGCGTAAACAGCCCGTCCTCGCTGGTCTGGCCCTTAGCGAGGCCCTTCTCTTTGCAGGCGCGGAACACTTCATCCGAGCCCCTGAGCATGCACGGCGTAGTGCCACACACCTGCAGGTGGTAGCGGCCGACCGGGCGCAGGTTGAACATGGTGTAGAAGGTCGCGACCTCGTAGGCGCGGATATAAGGCATATCGAGATACTTCCCGACATACTCGATCACCGGAATGGGCAGCCAGCCCTGCGTCTCGGTCTCCGCCCCCACCTGGCGCTGTGCCATGTCGAGCAGTGGAATGATCGCGCTATGCTGCCGCCCGGGCGGGTAGCGGCCGATGATCGTCTTGGCCTTGGCCTCGTTCTCCGCGTTGAACGCGAAGCCGCCCCAGCGCGCGCGGACGTCGTCGATGTCCGGAATGGAGGTGGGAAGGATGTCAGCCATGCGCCGCATTCCCCTTTTTGCCGAACATCCGCCGCGCCAGCGATACCGCCTCGACGAGGACCGCTGCGGCGATGATGCCCATCAAAGCGAGCGGGAGGACGAGAAGCGCGCCGCCGCCCAGCGGCGGTCCCATGAGCACGGAGTAGGCGAGAAGCGCCGCCACCGCCGCGGCGAGGAAGTAGCGCCGCGCCTTTGCCGGAAGCTGCGCGAACACCAAGGCCGGCGCGAGCACGAACATGGCCACAATCAGGGCTGGGGTCACCGGTCGATCTCCCCGAACACGATGTCGAGGCTGCCGAGGATGGCCGTGACGTCGGCGAGCATGTGGCCGCGGGTCATGAAATCCATCGCCTGGAGGTGGGAGAAGCCGGTCGGGCGGATCTTGACCCGGTACGGCTTATTGGTGCCGTCGGCGACCAGGTAGACGCCGAACTCGCCCTTGGGGCTTTCGGTGGCGACATAAACTTCGCCGGCGGGGACATGGAAGCCCTCAGTGTAGAGCTTGAAGTGGTGGATCAGGGCTTCCATCGACTGCTTCATCTCGGCGCGCTTGGGCGGCACAACCTTGCGGTCGTCCGACGCGATCGGCCCTTCCGGCATCTCGCGCAGGCACTGCTTCATGATCCGCACCGACTGGCGGACTTCCTCCACCCGCACCATCATCCGGTCGTAGCAATCTCCACGGGTGCCGACGGGTACGTCGAATTCCATGCGGTCGTAGACGTCGTAGGGCTGCGACTTGCGAATGTCCCAGGGGATGCCGGCGGCGCGGATCATCGGGCCGGAGAAGCCCCAGGCAAGCGCGTCTTCCTTGGACACGATCGAGATGTCGACGTTGCGTTGCTTGAAGATGCGGTTGTCGGCGACGAGGCTGATCGCGTCGTTGAAGATCGGCATCAGCCCGGTGTCGAGCCAGGCGCCGATATCGTCGAGCAGTCCCGCCGGCACGTCCTGGTGGACGCCGCCCGGGCGGAAATAGTTGGCGTGCATGCGGGCGCCGGACGCCCGCTCGTAGAAGTTCATGATGTCTTCGCGCGGCTCGAACAGCCACAGGTTCGGAGTCATCGCGCCGACGTCCATGACGTGGCTGCCGATGTTGAGGAGGTGATTCGAAATCCGGGTCAGCTCGGCGAAGAACACCCGCAGATATTGCGCGCGGAGCGGTACTTCGAGGCCGAGCAGCTTCTCGATGGCAAGCACATAGCTGTGCTCCATGCACATCGGCGACACGTAATCGAGGCGGTCGAAATAGGGGATCGACTGGATGTAGGTCTTGTATTCGCAGAACTTCTCGGTGCCGCGGTGCAGCAGGCCGACGTGCGGATCGACGCGCTCGACGATCTCGCCGTCGAGCTCCAGCACCAGGCGAAGCACGCCGTGCGCGGCCGGATGCTGCGGCCCGAAGTTGATCGTGTAGTTGGCAATCTCGGACTCGGTCGCGCCGGAGCGGGCGACCTGCTGCTCGTGGCTCTGGGCGGGCGAAGCGATGGTCATTTCTTCGTGGTCTCCGCGGCCGGAACCGGGGTCGGCGCGCCGGGAGCCTCGCCGCCTTTCTCGTCGCCGGGCAGGATGTACTGGGCGCCTTCCCAGGGGCTGAGGAAGTCGAACGCGCGGAAGTCCTGCGGCAGGCTCACCGGCTCGTAGACGACGCGCTTCTGTTCCTCCGAGTAGCGTAGCTCGACATAGCCGGTCAGCGGGAAGTCCTTGCGGAACGGGTGGCCGCGGAAGCCGTAATCGGTGAGGATTCGGCGCAAATCCTCATTGCCGTCGAATACCACGCCGTACAGGTCGAACACTTCGCGCTCCAGCCAGCCGGCGACCGGGAAGATGGACGTAATCGACGGCACCGGCAGATCCTCGTCGGTGGAGACGCGAACCCGGATGCGGTGGTTCCTGGTCACCGAAAGGAAATGGTAGACGACCTCGAACCGCTCCGGACGGCTGGGGTAGTCTACACCGGCGATTTCCATGAGCTGCTGGTATTCGAAGCTGTCGCGAAGCGTGCGGGTGACGTCGGCGATGCTTGTCCGGGTGACGGTGATCGAATCCTCGCCGACGGCGTGAACGCCCTCCAGGAAAGCGTCGCCGATGGCGGCTTTCACCTCATCGAGGATGCCCGGACGCGCCGGGACAACGGGAGCGGTGTTGTTCGCCATCTTTTAGCGTTCGATCGTGCCGACGCGGCGGATCTTCCGCTGCAGCTGCATCACGCCGTAAAGCAGTGCCTCAGCGGTCGGCGGGCAGCCCGGAACGTAGATGTCCACTGGCACGATGCGGTCGCAGCCGCGCACCACCGAGTAGCTATAATGGTAATAGCCGCCGCCATTGGCGCAGCTGCCCATCGAGATGACGTAGCGCGGCTCCGACATTTGGTCGTAAACGCGGCGCAGCGCCGGGGCCATCTTGTTGCACAGGGTGCCTGCGACGATCATCACGTCAGACTGGCGCGGTGAGGCGCGCGGCGCGACGCCGAAGCGCTCCAGATCGTAGCGCGGCATGTTGGCGTGGATCATTTCCACGGCGCAGCAGGCAAGGCCGAACGTCATCCACCACAGCGAGCCGGTGCGCGCCCACTGGAACAGGTCCTCAGTGGAGGTGACCAGGAATCCCTTGTCGGTGACTTCCGAGTTCAATTGCTTGAAGAAGTCCGGGTCCGGCTGCTGCAGGTCGGCGGGGCGCTCATTCTCATGGCGCGGATCGAGGATCACTCCCATTCCAGCGCTCCCTTTTTCCAGGCGTAAGCGAAGCCCAGGGTGAGCTCGACCAGGAACAGCATCATCGCGCCCCAGCCGGCAAGGCCGATATGGCCGAGGCTGACCGCCCAGGGGAACAGGAACGCCGCTTCGAGATCGAAGATGATGAACAGGATGGCGACGAGGTAGAAGCGCACGTCGAACTGCGAGCGCGTGTCCTCGAAGGCGGGAAAGCCGCATTCATATTCGGCGAGCTTGTCCGGATACGGGTTGGACGCGCCGGTCAGCCTGGAGACCAGCATCGGCAGAACGACGAAGGCCAGCGACAGGCCAAGGGCGATGCCGAGGAACAGGAGGATGGGCAGATAATCGGCGGCGGTGGACGCCATCGAGACTCTCCGATGGGGCTAGGTTGAGGCGGCTTCTAGGCGAGCGGAACCGCCACCGCAACAACTGAGGATAGGCCACCGCAATTGCCGCAGGTGGCGGATGGATGCCGTTGATTTGGAAGGCCTAATCAGGTGCGGAGAGCAGTGGCGACCAGCTTGTGGAGTTTGGAATGGAGCTGGTCGTTGGCGGCGAGCACCTGGCCCTTGAGGAGGCCTGCCTCGGCGCCGCGGAAATCGCTGACGAAACCGCCCGCTTCGCGAACCAGGAGGACGCCGGCGGCGAGGTCCCAATATTGCAGGTCCTCTTCCCAGAAACCGTCGAAGCGGCCGGCGGCGACCCAGGCGAGATCGAGCGCGGCCGAGCCAAAGCGGCGGATACCGGCGACGTTGGGCGCGACGGCCTCGAGGATCTTCTGGAAGCGCGGCACGTGGCCGTGGCCGAGGAAGGGGATGCCGGTGGCGATCAGGGCTTCATCGAGGTTGCGGCGCGAGGAAACGCGCAGGCGGCGCTCGTTGAGCCAGGTACCCCTGCCCTTTTCCGCCCAGAAGCTCTCGTCGGTGAGCGGCTGGTAGACTAGCGCCTGGGTGATTTCCGGCTTGCCGCCGGCGCCGCGCGGGTCCTCGACCGCGATCGAGATCGCGAAATGGGGAAGGCCGTGGAGGAAGTTGGAGGTGCCGTCGATCGGATCGACGATGAAGCGGGGCTTGTCGGGATCGCCCTCGATCGTGCCGCCTTCCTCAAGCGTTAGGCCCCAATCGGGGCGGGCGCGGCGCAGCTCCTCGACGATGGTCTGCTCGGCCTGCTTGTCGGCCATGGAGACGAAGTCGGCCGGGCCCTTGCGGCTGACCTGGAGCTGCTCGACCTCGTTGAAATCCCGCCGAATCCGCGGCGCCGCCTTGCGGGCCGCTTTCTGCATGATGGTGATCAGGCCGGAATGGGAAACCATGAGAAAACTCCTGAACCCTCTCCCCTTCAGGGAGAGGGAGGGGCCCAAAGCGTCAGCTTTGGGAGGGTGAGGGCAAGGAACAACGCGTGCCCTCACCCTGCCGCTCCGGGACAAAGGTCCCTGCGCGGCTGTCCCTCTCCCTGAACGGGAGAGGGAATTTAGCTTAATCCGCGCGGCGGATGTAGGTTTGCTCGTAGACGTCGACAACGATCTTGGTGCCCGCGCCGATATGCGGCGGCACCATGACGCGCACGCCATTGTCGAGAACCGCCGGCTTGTAGGAGGAGGACGCCGTCTGCCCCTTCACCACCGCGTCGGCCTCGACGATCATCGCTTCGATCGTGTCAGGGAGCTGGACGGAGATCGGCCGCTCCTCCCAAAGCTCCATCACAACGTCCATGCCGTCCTGAAGGAACGCCGCGGCGTCGCCGAGGATGCCGGCGTCGAGCGTGATCTGCTCGTAATTGATCTTGTCCATGAAGGTCAGCTGGTCGCCGTCGCGGAACAGGAACTGGAAGTCGGTGGTGTCGAGGCGGACGCGCTCCACCGACTCCGCCGAACGGAAGCGGACGTTGTTCTTGCGGCCGTCGATCAAGTTCTTCAACTCGACCTGCATGTAGGCGCCGCCCTTGCCCGGCTGGGTATGCTGAATCTTGACGGCGCGCCAGATGCCGCCTTCATATTCGATGATGTTGCCGGGACGAATGTCCACGCCGCTGATCTTCATGTTCAGTCTCGCTAGGGAGTGTGGAAAGAGCCGGTGGCGCCTTAGCGGGCGCCCGACTTTCCCGCAAGCAGCGGGTAGGGATTGATCGGGCTGCCCTCGTGCCAATCCTCGCCGGCTACCATCTTGTTGACCGCGAAGTGGAGGTGCGGGCCGGCCGGGTTGGCGTTGCCGGTGGAGCCCACGGTGCCGATGAGATCGCCCTGCTTCACCGCCTGGCCTTCCTTCAGGCCGGGCGCGTAGGCCTGGAGGTGGGCGTAATAGAAGATCCACTGGCCGTCGGGCGAGCGCACATAAGCGGAGATGCCGCCGCCGCCTTTGCTGAAGTAGAGCTTCTCCACCACACCCGGCGCAGAGGCGACCACCGGCGTACCGTGGGGCGCCATGATGTCGATTGCGTTGTGGACGCGGGCGCCGCCCGCACGGGACTGGGTGTAGGTGTCGGCCAATGCTTCCGGCTTGATCCCGGCGACCGGAATGGCGAGGCCGGAGGGGCCGATCTCGAGCTCCGCTTTAGGAGGCGCCGGCTGGGTTCCCACCTGCTGCGGCACGGGCGCTGGGCCGACCGGGCCGCGGTTAAATGCGATCAGCCACACCGCGCTGGTCAGCGCCGAACTGATCAGCGCCGTCACGATGACGATCACCCAGATGCCGAACCTGCGCATGCGCTCCCCTTTTCTAACCTGGGTCAAATACATGAGGCGCAACTTATTTCCCAGCCGTTCCGTTTGCCCATGCGATGACGGGTCGGATCAGGATCGGCTGCTCGGGATGGATCTACCGCCACTGGCGGGAGCGCTTCTATCCGGCGAAGATGGCCCAGCGCCTCTGGTACGATTATTATGCGAATACGTTCGAGACGGTGGAGCTCAATACGAGCTTCTACCACCTGCCCAAGCCGGAGACCTTTTCCAAGTGGCAGGAGCAGGCGCCGCCGGGCTTTCGCTATGCGGTGAAAGCGCCGCGCTTCATTACCCACATGAAGAAGCTCAAGGAGTGCGGGGAGCCGGTCGAGGAGTTCCTCACCCGCGCCCGGCGGCTCGGCGACGCGCTCGGCCCGATCCTCTACCAACTCCCGCCGCGCTGGGCCTGCAATACGGCGCGGCTGGAGGAATTCATCGCCCTCTTGCCCAGCGACCTCACCCACGTCTTCGAATTCCGGGAGATGAGCTGGATTACCGAGGAGGTTCTGGCGCTCTTGGACGCGCGCGGCGTCTCCTTTTGCGCGCACGATATGACCGGCTCGGCCACGCCGCGCTGGGCATCAGGGCCTATCGCCTACGTGCGCTTCCACGGCGGCGAGGGTAAATATTGGGGCCGCTACTCCGACGAGGGCCTGCTGAGCTGGACCGACTGGCTGGTCGAGCAGGCGAATGCAGGCCGCGACGTCTGGTGCTATTTCAACAACGACATCGACGCCCACGCCATCCACGACGCGCAGACGTTGAAAGCCATGGTGCGCCAAGCGCTGCGCTAGGCATTGGTCATGCCGGTGACGAGTTCTCCAGGGTCTCTATGAAACTCGCCACGGCAGCCGCCGGTCCGTCGGGGTGGCTCCAGACGAAGCCGCAAGCCGCGATGAAATCGGCTCCCGCCTCCACCAAAGGTCCGGCGTTCTCCGGCGTGATGCCTCCGATAGCCACCGAAGGGATCTGGAACAGGCTCGACCACCAGCCGAGTATCTTGGGCTCTGCCCGGTGGTCCGTTTCCTTGGTAGTGGTCGGGAAGAACGCGCCGAAGGCGACGTAATCGGCGCCTGCTTCGCCCGCTTCCATGGCAAGGTGGCGGCTGTCGTGGCAGGTTACTCCGATCTGCGCGGAAGGGCCGAGCAGGGCGCGGGCGTCATTGGGGTTGCCGTCCCCCTGCCCCAAGTGAACGCCGTCGGCGCCGAGGCGCTTGGCGAGGCCCATGTCGTCGTTGACGATGAAGGCGACATCGTGCGCGCGGCAGATGTCGAGCAAAGGTTGGGCAAGCCGCGCAGCTTCATGCTGGTCCACTCCCTTCACCCGAAACTGAAAGGCGGCCACGGGACCAGCGCCGAGCGCTTCCCCCAGGCGCTGCGGGAAGTCGCCGCCGACGTCCAGTGGCGAGATCAGGTACAGCTGACAGGCCGGGCGGCGGCCCTGTTCGAACATGTCGGCGAAGCTGGGATCGAGTTCGTCTTGCATAGCCTTTAGCCGTTCGCACCGATGCGCGTTCCGCTCAAGCAGCAAAAGCGGTCCGGCTTGCGGCCCGTGCCCCACCTCTCCTCGATGGCGCCGAAGCCGGCCGCCTGCATCAGCGTCCGCACGTCCGCCACTTCGAACAGGCGGAAGCCGTGAAGGTGGCCGGGCCACTTGCGCAGCTCCTCCGGCGGTTCGAAGGCGAGGAGGAGCTTTCCGCCCGGCTTCACGACTCGTGCAAGCTCCGCCAGCGAAGCCTTTGGATCAGGCCAGAAATATAGGCTGTTGAGGCTCGCCGCTTTGTCGAACGCTGCAGCGTCGAACGGCACCGCTTCGGCGCTGGCGAGGTGCACATCGAGGCCGTGCGCACGGCTCACCATGGCATCGGAAACGTCAACGCCCGAGACCATCGCGCCCTGCTTACGGGCGGCGCGGAGCAAGGCGCCGCCGCCGAAGCCGACCTCCAGGAACCGTTCGCCGGCCTGGAGATCGAGGCGCTCCAGCGCCATGCGGTTCATCGCGCCGCTGATCCGGTCGAGCCAGGGGCCGATCAGGAAACGCCCGATCGGCCCCGACGGTCTTGCGAACTGGCGGGCGAGGAAACGGCGGATGTTAGGCCGGGACCTTCTGGGTGGAGGCGCGGTGGATTTCGTCGATCGCGCCGCCGAGCGCCGCGTCGAATTCATCGCCGCTCATCTGGTGGCGCAGGTCTTCAAGGAGAGCGCGGCTGAAGCTGGCGATCATGCCGTGGTTCCTGGCGAGCTGGGCGCAGGCCTCGGGCCGGCTGAACCCACCGGAAAGCGCGACGACGCGCAGCACCTTGGGGTGGGCGACGAGCGGGTCGAACAGGCCCGCCTCGGCCGGGATGCTGAGCTTCAGCATGACCTTGCGGCCCTCCGGCATGGCGTCGAGCGCCTTTTGCAGCTCCTCGAGCAGGATGCGGTCGGCGTCGGCACGCTCAATGCTCTTGATGTTCACTTCGGGCTCGATCATCGGCATCAGTCCGGCGGCAAGCACCTGCTCGGCAACTTCGAACTGCTGGCGGACGATCGCGGCGATGCCGTCGCGGTTGGCGAGGTTGATCACCGAGCGCTCCTTGGTGCCGAACACGCCGAGGCCCCTGGCGCGGCTCAACAGTGCATCGAGTTCCGGCATCGGCTTCATGAGCTGGACGCCGTTCGCTTCCGCCTCCAGGCCCTTGTCGATCTTGATGAACGGGACGACGCCGCGTTCCTTGAGCACGTCCGGTACCGGGCGGCCGTCCGCCTGGCCGTCCATGGTGCGCTCGAACAGGATGGCGCCGATCACCTTGTCGCCGTTGAAGCAGGGCGCGGTGATGATGCGGGAGCGCATGTCGTGGATCAGGCCGAACATCTCGTCCTCACTGCCCCAGGCGCCCTCCTGAATCCCGTACCCGCCGAGCGCTTTCGGGGTCGACCCGCCGCTCTGGTCGAGCGCGGCGATAAAGCCCTGCCCACTCGCGATCTTGGCCAGCATTTCGGACTCGTTCATCAGTGCATCCTCTTGAGCGTTGTTTTTGTTAGTGTTTGAGCGCTTCGACGCCGGGCAGGTCCTTGCCCTCCATCCATTCCAGAAAGGCGCCGCCGGCGGTGGAAACGAAGGTAAATCGATCCGCGACACCGGCATGGTTGAGCGCCGCCACTGTGTCGCCGCCGCCAGCCACGGAAACGAGGCTGCCGCTCTGGGTCAGCGCCGCGGCGATCTGGGCGAGTTGCACCGTTGCCGCGTCGAAGGGCGGGGTCTCGAAGGCGCCGAGCGGGCCGTTCCACACCAGGGTGCGGCAATTCTTGAGCGCGTCGGCGAGCGCCTCGACCGCGGCGGGGCCGATGTCGAGGATCATCTCGTCCGCGGCGACTTCGTGGACGTTGCAGGTCCTGAGGCTCGGCGGATTGGCCGCGAACTCCTTGGAGACCACCACGTCGTAGGGCAAATGCACGATGCAGTTCGCACGCTCCGCCGCGTCGAGGATTTCGAGGGCAATCGGGGTAAGCTCGTGCTCGCACAGCGACTTGCCGACATCCACGCCGCGGGCGGCAAGGAAGGTGTTGGCCATGCCGCCGCCGATGATCAGGTGATCGACCTTGGCAACGAGGTGGCGAAGCACCTCCAACTTCGACGACACCTTGGCGCCGCCGACCACCGCCGCCACCGGCCGCTCCGGCTCGCCAAGCGCCTTTTGAAGGGCGACGAGTTCCGCCTCCATGGCACGGCCGGCGTAGGCCGGAAGCACATGCGCCAGCCCCTCGGTCGAGGCATGGGCGCGGTGGGCGGCGGAGAAGGCGTCGTTGACGTAAAGATCGCCCAGCGCCGCCATGCCGCGGACCAGCTCTGGGTCGTTCTTTTCCTCGCCGGCGTGGAAGCGGGTATTCTCCAGGATCGCGACATCGCCGGGCTGCATGTCGCGAACGTTGGCGGCGGCAAGCTCGCCCTGGCACTCCCCGACATAGCGCACCGGCCGGCCAAGCACCCCCTCGTAGGCGCGGGTCACGAGGGAGAGCGACATGTCGGGGCGCTTCTCGCCCTTGGGACGCCCGAAATGGGAGAGGAGGAGGACGATCGCGCCTTTGTCGGCAAGCTCGGTCACCGTCGGCAGGGTGGCGCGCATGCGCGTGTCGTCGGTGACGGCGCCGTCTTCCATCGGCACGTTGAGGTCGACGCGCACAAGGACGCGCTTGCCGGTGATGTCGCCGAGATCGTCGAGGGTTTTGAAGGAAGTCATAGGTTCTGTTCGATCCTTTGTTCCTCCCCATGGGGCGGAAGCCTCATGGGGAGGGGAACCATGCGAAGCATATTGGAGGGGTAATTTTAGCCAAGGTTACCCCTCCACCAGCCTGCGGCTGGTTCCCCTCCCCATCTGACGATGGGGAGGAACTTGGTGTCAGAGCAAGCGCGCCATGGCGCTGGCGGTGTCGACCATGCGGTTGGAGAAGCCCCATTCGTTGTCGTACCAGCTCAGCACCCGCACCAATTTGCCGTCCAGCACCGCCGTCTCGAGGCTGTCCACGGTCGAGCTTGCCGGATTGTGGTTGTAGTCGATCGAAACCAGCGGCTCGTCGCTGTAGGCGAGGATGCCCTTCAGCGGGCCGCTCTCGGACGCCGCACGTAGCGCTCCGTTGATTTCCTCCAGGCTCGTGTCGCGGCCGGGCGTGAAAGTCAGGTCGACGATCGAGACGTTCGGCGTCGGCACGCGGATCGCGGAGCCGTCCAGCTTGCCCTTCAGCTCCGGCATCACTTCGCCGACGGCGCGGGCGGCACCAGTGGTGGTGGGGATCATCGACATTGCGGCGGCGCGGGCGCGGCGCATGTCGGGGTGGATCTGGTCGAGAATCTTCTGGTCGTTGGTGTAGCTGTGCACGGTGGTCATCAACCCGCGCTCGATGCCGACCAGGTCGTTCAGCACCTTGGCCACGGGTGCCAGGCAGTTGGTGGTGCACGAGGCGTTGGAAACGACCGTGTGGCCCGCCTCCAGCTTCTCGTGGTTGACGCCGTAGACGACCGTCAGATCGACGCCCTTGGCAGGGGCGGAGATCAGGACTTTCTTAGCGCCTGCAGTGAGATGCGCACCGGCCTTTTCACGATCCGCGAAGAAGCCGGTGCATTCCAGCGCGATATCGACATTGTTGGCGCCGTGGGGAAGCTTGCCCGGATCGCGCTCGGCGGTGACGAGGATGCGCTTGCCGTCGATAATCAGGTCGTTGCCCTCGGCCCGAACGTCGCCATGGTAGGCGCCGTGCACGGAGTCGCGCTTGAACAGCAGCGCGTTGGACTTGGCGTCGGCAAGGTCGTTGATGGCCACCAATTCAAGGCCGCTGTTCGGATTTCCCAGGATCGCGCGCGCCACCAGACGGCCGATGCGTCCGAAACCATTGATCGCAACTCTCGTCGCCATGTTGTTCAACTCCCTTGAGATTCTAGCGCCGCAAGGATCTGCGGCACGATCGCTTCGGCGGTGAAACCAAAGCGGCGGAAAAGGTCTTCGGCGGGCGCGGAGGCGCCGAACCGGTTGAGGCCGATGTTGAGCCCGCCTGTACCCGTATAGCGCTCCCACCCCAGCGTCGTTCCCGCCTCGATCGACACGCGGAGCGTGTCCGCTGGGAGCAAGTCGGCGCGATAGGCCGTATCCTGGGCGTCGAACAGCGACCAGCAGGGCATGGAGACAACGTCGGCGCCGATCCCCTGCCCTTCAAGCTGGTCGGCGGCGGCAAGCGCGAGTTCAACCTCGGAGCCGGTGGCGATCAGCACCACGCGGCGCGCGGCGGCCGCGGCGCGGAGGCGATAGGCGCCGCGGGCGGAGAGGTTTTCGCCGCGCTCCAGACGTACTTGCGGGAGGTTCTGTCGGCTCAGGGCGAGCAAGGACGGGCCGTCCCGCCGCTCCAATGCCAGCATCCAGGCTTCGGCGGTTTCCACCGTGTCTGCTGGGCGGAACACGGCGAGGTTGGGGATGAGGCGCAGGCTGGTGAGATGCTCCACCGGCTGGTGGGTGGGGCCGTCTTCGCCGAGGCCGATCGAATCGTGGGTCATCACGAAGATGACTCGGATCTGCTGAAGCGCGGCGAGGCGGATTGCCGGGCGCGCATAGTCGGCAAACACCAGGAAGGTGCCGCCATAGGGGATCACGCCGCCGTGCAGCGCCATGCCGTTCATCGCCGCCGACATGCCGAACTCGCGAATGCCGTAATAGATGTAGCGCCCGGAATAATCGTTCTTCGTGAGTGGCTTCTGCGCCTTTGTTTTGGTGTTGTTCGAACCTGTAAGATCCGCCGATCCGCCGATGGTGTCGTCCAAAGCGGTGTTGATCGCCTCGAGCGCCAGCTCGGACGCCTTGCGGGTCGCGAGCTTCTGCGGGTTGGCCGCGAGGCTGTCGAACCAGCCGCCGATGCCGAAGCCTTCGGGCAAGCGTCCTTCCATGCGGCGGACGAGCTCTTCGCCCTCCCCGCTCGCGGCAAGCCGGTCGCGCCAGGCAGCGTGCTCGGATTCGCTGCGCCGGCCTGCTTCCCGCCATGCCGACAGGATCGGCTCGGGTATGTCGAACGGCTGGCTGTCCCAGACGAGCTGCTTCCTCGCTGCGGCAACTTCCTCGTCGCCCAAGGCAGCGCCGTGCGTTGCGGAGGTGCCCTGCTTGTTGGGCGCGCCCCAGCCGATGATCGTCCGGCAGGCAATCAGCGATGGCCGGGGATCGCCGACGGCTTCGTCAATCGCGCGGCGGATATCGGCCGCGTCGTGCCCGTCGCAGCGGACGACGTGCCAGCCATAGGCTTCGTACCGGGCGGGAATGTCCTCGGAGGTGGAGAGGTCGGTTGAACCGTCGATGGTAATCCGGTTGTTGTCCCAGAACACGTTGAGCCGCCCGAGCCCGAGATGCCCGGCGAGCCCCGCCGCTTCATGGTTGATCCCCTCCATCAGGCAGCCGTCGCCGGCGATCACCCAGGTGCGGTGATCGACCAGGTCGTCGCCGAACTGCGCGTTCAAGTGCCGCTCGGCGATCGCCATGCCCACCGCCATGCCGAAGCCCTGGCCGAGCGGGCCGGTGGTCGCCTCGACGCCCGGCAGCAGAAAATTTTCGGGGTGGCCGGCGCAGGGCGAGTTCATCTGCCGGAAGTTGCTTATGTCCTCCATCGTCGGCTTCTCGTAGCCGGTGAGGTGGAGCAGCGCGTAGATCAGCATCGATCCGTGACCGGCGGACAGCACGAAGCGGTCGCGGTCGTGCCAGGCGGGGTCTTTGGGATCGTGCTTCAGATATTCGGTGAACAGCACGGCGGCGACGTCCGCCATGCCCATCGGCATCCCGGGATGGCCCGAATTGGCGGCCTGCACCGCATCCATGGCGAGGGCGCGAATGGCGTTGGCGAGCAATCTCGGTTCGGCGGCCATGAAGGCTCCCTGATCGGAGTGCCCTTTGCGGGCGGCGGGGGAGGACTCCGGGAGGACGGCCCCGCTCGCCCGCTCCTTTATAGCTGGAGGCGCTTGCGTCAACACCGGCTCGCTCAGCCCGCGCCGCTCGCCGCTTTCCATTCGCATCCGAAACATGGTAGCGATCGCCACCATGGCGCAGGAGAGACTGAGCGGGGCGCTCGACCGGATCGACAGAGCCCTTGCCCGCATCGAAGCGGCGGCGAGCCGCGTTCCCGGTGGGCCGGGTGATAGCGTGGCGGAACTCGACGGGCTCCGACAGGCGCACGAGGCGCTTCGCGGCAAGGTTCAGGGCGCCATCCGGCAGATCGACCGGCTGCTCGACCTCGAGGAGTCGAACTGATGGCCAGCGTCGATCTCGAGATCGCCGGCCGGCGCTATTCGGTTTCCTGCCGCGACGGCGAGGAAACACATCTTCAGGAAGTCGGCGCAATCGTCGACGGCAAGGCGCAGGATGCGGCCGGGGCGTTGGGCAAGCTCAGCGAAAACCGGCAGTTGCTGTTCGCTTCCCTGCTTCTTGCCGACGAACTCAAGGAGAAGCGGGAAGCTGCGGGCGGCACTCCCGCCCCCACGCAGACCGATGCGGGCATCGCGGAAGCGCTGGAGCGCCTCGCCGAGCGGATGGAAAGCCTCGCCGAAAGCCTTGAGAGAAGCCGCGCAAATCCCTAGATAGGGAGTTGACGGGTACTGCCCGGTACGAGCTCTTGAACATCCCTGAGGCGATAATGACATCCTCGGGGGCTGTCCCTGCCCGGATCCTGGTCCGGATCACATGGTCCCCACCTGACGTTCAGGCGTCAGAGGATATTCCGGCAAACGGCCATGGCGGTCCCGTCACACACTTCCACCAAGAGCGCGATCCGCGCCGCCGCGCTCGCCGAGCGCCGCGCCTTTGCACGCTCGCTCGCGCCCGGGCTGCGGGCCGAGCTTGAGGCGAAGCTTGCGCGGATCGTCCTCCCTCGCCTCATCGGTGCCAGGATCGTCGCGGCCTATCATCCGCTCAAGGATGAAATCAGCCCTTACCCAATTCTCGATCTTCTCGGCGCCGGACAGCGCTCCGCCCTTCCCTGGTTCCTGCACCGCGATTCGCAGATGATCTTCCGCGAGGCGCCGGCCGAGGAGCCGAGCCCCTGGGGCGTGCTTCAGCCGCCCGCCTCCGCCGAGGCGCTTGCGCCCGACACGGTGCTGGTGCCGCTGGTTGCCGCCGACCGCCACGGCAGCCGCATCGGCCACGGCAAGGGACATTACGACCGCGCCCTGTCCCACCTGCGCGAAGGCGGCCCGGTGTTCACCATTGGGATTGCGTGGGAACAACAGATACAGGCGGAGACGCTCGCTCCCGACCCGTGGGACGTCCCGCTCGACGCCATCGCCACGCCAGCCGAATGGATCATATGCAAGTAGACGACCCCCAGCCAAGCTGGCGCAAGCCCTTCGGGGCGCTCCTGATCCTGCTGCTGATCACGGTGTGGGCGGTGATCGTCGCCTCTGTCGCAGAGCTGATGGAGGGCCTGCACTGGCTGGTGTTCGTGCCTTATTACCTCGTCGCCGGGATCGTCTGGATCTACCCCGTGAAGCCGCTGCTGCGCTGGATCGAAACGGGCAGCTTCCGCCACTCCTGAACGCGAAAAGGGCCCGCATGGCACGATGCCCGCGGGCCCTTTCAGCGGGCTGTTTGCGCTTCGATTCCAAAGGAATGGCGCGAGTGACGGGACTTGAACCCGCGACCTCCGGCGTGACAGGCCGGCGCTCTAACCAACTGAGCTACACCCGCGTTGGAGCGGCGAACTAAGGGACGCTCCCCACCCTGTCAAGCGACGCTCCGGCCTTTGGCGGAGAAACACGCGGTTCCTCGTTGGCTTCCTCATGGTGGTGGCCGGTGAGCGTTCCTTCCTCGAACAGGAAGC
>Ga0190273_10000102_pt1 | contig 45429 bp, 38 predicted proteins | sample Popmic504IS_FD_134513 | JGI IMG/M metagenome (GOLD analysis project Ga0190273, IMG submission 134513) | Populus adjacent soil microbial communities from riparian zone of Shoshone River, Wyoming, USA - 504 IS | ecosystem: Environmental > Terrestrial > Soil > Riparian zone > Trees stand | place...
CGTCACACCGGTGACCTTCAGGAGCTTGGCGCCCAGGAAGGGGATCAGCGACAGGGTCAGGTAGCCGTGGGCGATGGGGCCGCCGATCTCGCGGGTGGCGCGCTCGACGTCGACGTGGATCCACTGGTGGTCGCCGGTCGCCTCGGCGAACTGATTGACCCGCTCCTGGGTGATCTCCAGCCAGTCGGAGACGCCGATCTCCTGACCCACCAGGCTCGGCAGGTCGGCGTAGGCAACTTCCTTCATCGTCTCATTCCCTTATCCAACAATGGTCGTGTCAGCCTTACCCCAGTAGGCGTCGCGGATCAGGCGCTTGTAGAGTTTGCCGGTGGGGTGGCGGGGCAGCTCGGCCATGAAGTCGATGACGCGCGGCGCCTTCACGTGGCTGAGGCTGGCGCGGCAATAGGCGGCCAGTTCGGTGGCCAGCGCCTCGCCCGCATCGGCCCAGTCGAGCGGCTGGATCACCGCGACCACCTTCTCGCCCATTTCTTCATCGGGCGCGCCGACCACCGCGGCGTCGGCGACCTTGGGGTGGCCGACCAGCAGGTTCTCGATCTCCTGCGGATAGATGTTCACCCCGCCCGAGATGATCATGAAGCTCTTGCGGTCGGTGAGGTAGAGGAAGCCCTCCTCGTCCATCCAGCCCACGTCGCCGAGCGTCGTCCAGCCATGCTGGTTATAGCTCTCGGCCGTCTTGGCCGCGTCGTTGTGGTAGTTGATGGCCGGGCCGTTGGCGAAATAGACCGCGCCCTCCTGGCGAGGCGGCAACTCGTTGCCCTCTTCGTCGCAGATGCGCAGCTCGCCCAGCACCGCCTTGCCGACGCTGCCCTTGTGGGTCAGCCAGTCTGCGGAGTTGATGTAGCAAAAGCCGTTGCCTTCCGTGCCGGCGTAGTACTCGTGGATCACCGGGCCCCACCAGGCGATCATCTGCTCCTTGACCGGCACCGGACACGGCGCTGCGGCGTGGACCGCCGACTTCATCGACGAGACGTCGTATTTCGCCCGCACCTCCTCGGGGAGCTTGAGCATCCGCACGAAGTGGGTCGGCACGAACTGACCGACGTCGCAGCTGTACTGCTCGATCAGCCGCAGACAGTCCTCGGCGTCGAACCGCTCCATGACGATGACCGTGCCGCCCAGCTTGTGCACCGTCATGCACCAGCGAAGGGGCGCGGCGTGATAGAGCGGGGCCGGCGAGATGTAGACGCAGTCGGCCGAGAAGCCGAACAGCCCCACGGCCATCATCTGCAAGGCGTTGGGCGCGTCGATGGGCAGGCCGGTCAGTTCCGGCTTGACCCCTTTTGGCCGCCCCGTCGTGCCCGACGAATAGAGCATGTCGGACCCGGCGCTTTCGTCGGCGATCGGCGTCGTCGGCATGGCGTGCCGGTCGGCCTCGAAGCTCTCGTAGGGCCCCCGGGCGCCGCCGACCATGTAGAGCTTCAGGTCCGGCACGAGCCCGGCGATCTGGTCGGCCATTTCGCCCATGGCCGCCGAGGTGATCAGCACCTTGGCCCCGCAGTCGCCGAGGATGTACTCGACCTCGCCCGCCGTCAGCTTCGACGAGATGCAGGTGTAGTAGAGGCCCGACCGCTGCGCCGCCCAGGCGATCTCGAAGTAGCGGGCGTTGTTCTCCATGAAGATGGCGATGACGTCGCCGCTCTTCAGCCCCAGCTGGCGGAACAGCTGCGCGCCCTGGTTGGAGCGCTCGTCGAGCTGCTTGTAGGTCACCGCCTCGCCGCTGCCGGCCATGATGTAGGCCGCCCGGTCGGGCTGGGTCTGGGCGTGCAGGTAGGGGTGCATGAGGGCTCTTACGCGGACTTGTTATCCCCATGACCGCGCCTTGACTTACCGTCAGTCAAGCGCGCGAGATCGCCCGAACAGATGTTTGAAGGAGGCGCCGCGATGGGCCGTGAGTTCGAAACCCTGATCTACGACGTGGAAGACGGCATCGCCACGATGACCCTCAACCGGCCCGACCGGATGAACGCCTTCACCGCCCAGATGATGCTGGACATGATCGCCGCCTTCGACCTCTCCGACGCCGACGACGATGTGCGCTGCGTGATCGTCACCGGGGCGGGCGAGCGGGCCTTCTGCGCCGGCGCCGATCTAGGCTCCGGCGGCTCGACCTTCGACTACGCCAAGCGCGGCGAGGACGCCCGCGAGGAAGCCAAGGTGAACGACGTCTACCGCGACGGCGGCGGCCGCGTGACCTTGCGCATCTATGAAAGCCTCAAGCCCGTCATCGCCGCCGTCAACGGCGCAGCGGTCGGCATCGGGGTGACCATGCAGCTGGCCATGGACATCCGGCTGGCCTCGACCTCGGCTCGCTTCGGCTTCGTGTTCGCCCGCCGCGGCATCACGCCGGAGGCCGCCTCGAGCTGGTTCCTGCCGCGCCTGGTCGGCATGCAGACGGCGCTGGAGTGGTGCTACACCGGCCGCGTCTTCCCGGCGCAGGAGGCGCTGGACCGCGGCCTCGTGCGCTCGCTGCACGCGCCCGAGGACCTGCTGCCCGCCGCGCGCGCCCTGGCCCGCGAGATCGCCGACAACACCGCGCCGGTTTCCATTGCGCTCACCCGCCAGATGCTGTGGCGCGGCGCCGGCTTCGACCACCCCATGGAAGCCCACAAGGCCGACAGCCGCGCCATCCAGTCGCGCGGCCAGTCAGGCGATGCCCGTGAAGGCGTAACATCGTTCCTCGAAAAGCGGGCGCCCACCTACCCCAACAAGGTCTCCAGCGAGTTGCCGGACATCTGGCCGGAGTGGAAACCGCGCGAATTCAGCTGACCGCAAATATAACCGGTGGAGAACCCTTCGGCGCCGCTTGTGGGGAGCTGTCCCGAAGTTATATGCCTTGGCTAATGATTAGAGGACTCTTTGCCGAGTTCCTCCAAGCCCTGCACTGGAACCCAAGATGGACGCCAACACGGCCACGATCGAAATGACGACCGACGTCGTCGCCGCCTACCTGAGCAACAACACCGTCTCCGCCGCCGAACTGCCCGGCCTGATCCAGTCCGTCCACCAGGCGCTGTCGCGGATCGCCTCCGGCGCCTCGGCCGAGAACGCCCCCGCGCTGGAGCCGGCGGTGCCGGTCAAGCGCTCGGTCACCCCGGACCACATCGTCTGCCTGGAAGACGGCCGCAAGTTCAAGTCCCTCAAGCGCCACCTGCACAGCAAGTACGGCCTGACCCCCGACGACTACCGCGCCAAATGGGGCCTCCCGAAGGACTACCCGATGGTGGCCCCGAGCTACGCCGCGACGCGCTCGGAGCTGGCCCGGAAGATCGGGCTGGGGCAAGGCGGAAGAAAGGCGAAGGCTTAGCTCCCTCCTCCCTCGAGGGGAGAAGGGCCGGGGGTGGAGGGTGTGGCCGCTGAGTTCGGGCGATGAGCTCTGATGGCTCAGCGCCAAACAGCGCCTACCAGTCAACACACTGCACTCACCCCCGACCCTTCCCCTCTCGAGGGAGAAGGAGTTGACTCATTTGAAGAATCTTCACCGCCCGCGCATTTTCCCGCTTCCCCCGATTCTATGGTTAAGCGATAGTGAATCGTCGTGATTCCAAAGCTTTGCCCGTGAATCCGGAGATGGCGCCGCAAATGCCTCCTGCAACGACCGCCGCCAGAGCCCACAAGGAGATCTTCTCCTACTGGTCGTCGCTGCGACGCGACGGCGGCCTGCCCGGGCGGGCCGACATCAAGCCACAGGACCTCAAGCGCCTGCTGCCGACCGTCAGCCTCATCGACGTGCTGCACGAACCGCTCGACTACCGCCTGCGCCTGGCCGGGACCGGTCTCTACGGCGTCTATGGACGCGAGATCACCGGCCACCGCCTGCGCGACGTCTACGACTACGAGGCGGCCGCCTACTGGCGGGACGAACTCGACAAGGTTGTGCTCGGCCGCCGTCCCGGCGTCGGCTGTCACAGCATGGCTTGGAAGGGCGCCTCGCACCTGTCGCTCTTGTGGATGCGCCTCCCGCTCGCCAGCGACGGCAAGACCGTGGACATGATCCTCGGCTACGACGCGGTCGTCGGCGTCACCACGACCAGCGAACTCTCGGGTATCCGCGCCGCCTGAGCGCGGTGTTGTCCTGCATGCATTCCTAAAACAGGGAGGATTGTAGGAAAGTTATCCTCGCACTTCCAAACTCTCGCTATGGTAGCGCCATCGGCTGCTCACTCTCTTATCGCGCAGCCTGCCACGGGGGGAGAGGACAGATGAGCGCAGTTTTGTACGAGGACGTCTGGGATGCTGTCCCCGACCCGCGCCGCGACCGCTTGGCCGCGGCTTTCGTGACCAGTCTGGTGGCCATGGAGACCGGGGTTCCGGCCCGCGAGATCGCCGCGCCGACCAGGGCCAGAGCGCCCGCCGCCCTGGCTCGCCAGATGGCCATGTACCTGGCCCATGTCAGCTACGCCTGGCCGATGAGCCGGGTGGCCACCGCCTTCGGCCGCGACCGCACCACCGCCAGCCACGCCTGCCACAAGATCGAGGACATGCGCGACGACGCCGCCTTCGACGCCCGAATCAGCGCCATGGAAGCCTGCCTGCGCGAGGCGCCCGAGCCCTGCACGAGCCTGGCCGCGTGAGCGAGCGGCTGGCGGCCCGGGCAGCCGCCGCGCTGGGACGGCCGGGCGTGTTCCTGGAAGAGGCCGAAGGCGCCTATGTCGTCCGGGCTTCCGCCGACCGCCGCCGCCGCCCGCTGATGCGGCTGGACGAGAGCGCCTTCCGCCGGCTGGTGCGAACCCCCGGCCTGAAGACGCGCAAGGACAGCGGCTGGACGCTGATCGCCGAACCCGCACCCTCTGCCGCGCCGCCGCCCGGCCGCCCCGGCTTCATCGACGGCGAGCGGCTGGTGGCCGAGTCCGATGGCCGCCTCGTCGCCCGCAAGGTCAACCTCGGCGAGTCCCCCATCGCCTGGCTGGCCCGCCGCGGCCAGCTCACCCCGGCCGAAGCCGCCGCTGGAGAGCGCCTGCGAGAAGACTTCCACCTCGCCGGCACCCTCGGCCGCCTGACCATGGCCTGGGACGCCGGCCCCAAGGCGCGCGGCGCCCGTAGCCCCGGCGTGGAACCGGCCGAACGCGCGAGGGCCGCGAAGGACCGCATCGCCCGCGCCCTCTCGGCTGTGGGTCCCGGACTTAAGGAGATGCTTGAGTATGTCTGTCTGTCCGGCACGGCGTTGGAGGCGGCGGAACGCTCGCTGGGTCTGCCGAGGAGGTCGGGGAAGACGGTTCTGAAGCTGGCCCTGCAGCGGCTGGCGGCTCACTACGGGCTCTAGAACCCTTCCCCCTCGATGGGGGAAGGGCAGGGTTGGGGGTGTGGCCGCTGAGTTGGGGCGAAGAGCGCTGTTGGGCTCAGAGCCTCACGCTCTCAACCGTCCACTCCCTGCACTCACCCCCATCCCCGACCCTTCCCCCATCGAGGGGGAAGGGAGCTAGTGGCTGGCCACCCGCTCCGCATCGGCCCTGATCCGCGCCACCATCGAGGCCAGGCCGTTGGACCGCTGCGCCGTCAGGGTCGAAGCCAACCCCAGCCGCTCAAACGCGGCCCTGGTGTCGAACGCCAGGATGTCCGCCGCCCTCCGCCCCGAGAACAGCCGCAGCAGCACCGCGATCAGGCCCTTGACGAGGTGAGCGTCCGACTCCCCCCGGAACACCACCGTCCCGTCGCCTTGCGGCTCGGTCACCAGCCACACCTGGCTGGCGCAGCCGCGCACTTTATTGGCGTCGACCCGCTCCGCCTCGCTGAGCGGCGGCAGGGTGCGGCCGAGGTCGATGACGTACTGGATCTGCTCCTCCCAATCGCCGAGCAGCTCGAAGTCTTCGGCGAGGACGTCCAGTTCCTGATCGATGGGCGAGGCCATGGGGCGCATATGCCCCTCCCGCGGCCAAAGGGCTAGGCCGCCGGCAGGCAGATCACCGCGGTGAGGCCCTCGCCCGGCGCCGAGCGCAGGCGCAGCGCGCCGTCCATGGCCTGGCAGAGCAGCGCCACGATGGGCAGTCCGAGGCCGGCGCCCTGGCTGGAGCGGGTCAGGGCGTTCTGGCCCTGCTCGAACGGGCGCATCAGCCGGGGGATGTCGGCGGGCTCGACCCCCTCGCCCTGGTCTTCGATCTCCAGGTGCACGCAACCGCCGTCGCGCACCGCCCGGATGGTCACCGTCCCGCCCTCCGGCGAATAGAAGACCGCGTTCTGCAGCAGGTTGACGAGCATGGTCCTGAGGCCCCGGCTGTCGGCCAGCACCACCGGCAGGCGGCGCTCGTCCTCGACCCTCACCGTCAGCCTGCGGTCGGCGATCTCCTGCCGAACGGTCCCGAGCGCATCGTCGATCGCCCCATCCAGCGGCTCGGGCTCAAGGTCGAGATCCATGGCGTGGCCCTCAAGCTTGGCGATGTCGACCACCTGGTTGACCATCCGCAGCAGCTTGTAGCCGCTCTCGCGGATCAGCTCTGCGTACTCCTTGTACTGGGGCGTCCCCAGCGGCCCGTACATCTCGGCGGCGAGGATTTCCGAGAACCCGATTACTGCGTTGAGCGGCGTGCGCAACTCGTGGCTGACCATGCGCAGGAAGGAGCGTTTCTGCTCGTCCAGCTGCGCCTCGCGCCGGGTCCTGGCGGCCGTGCGGCGGACCTCGGCGGGGTAGGCGTGGCCGGTCTGGCGGGCGGGACTGGACATGACCGAGAACGGCCTCAATGAGAACTGACGCGGCCAACATCCCTGAACGCGCTTACGAATCCGTTTCCGCCCACAACTTTATCCACAGGCCGAAAAGCGGCTCGCTCGCGTGCGGCGGCGTCTCGGAGTAGTCTTGCGATTCCGAGCCGATGGGGCGTCGAGACGGACCGGTGATCACAGGGTTGGCAGAACGAGCGGCCAGGCGGGCCGGCGCGAACGAGGCGAAAGCCCCGCTGGCGCTCGGCTGGTCGCTGTGCTGGCTGGCTGGCGTGACCGGGGCCGGGGCCCTGCTGGCGTGGATCTTCCGGGAGAGCGCCGGCCAGATCGGCGGCGCCGCTGCCGCCATTGCCGCCCCCGCCCTGCCCGGCCTGACGCTTCCCCGCAAGGGCAATGAGGCTCTGCGCACCGGGCTGATGGTGCTGTGGGCTATCGGCGCGGGCGTGGCCGTGGTGCTCACCGGCGGCGTCTCCGGACCCGCTGCAGTCTGGTGCCTGGTTCCCGTCGCCGCCGGGGCTGCGTTCGGCGGAGGACGCCGGCTGGCCGAGGGCGCGGCGCTGGCCTTCCTGACCGCCGCCATCGTCGGCATGACCGAGCTGTCGGGCGTCTGGCTCCCGGCCCTGCCCGCCGACGCCGCGTTCTGGCTGAGCCTGCTGGCGCTGACCAGCACGGGCCTTGGCCTCGGCGCCGGTCTCGTCGTCCATCAGCGCCGCACCGCCCGAAGCGAGGCCCTCGCCCAGGGCGAACTCGGCCGCCTGCGCTTCATGCTCGACGACCTGCCCGGCCTCGCCCTCCGCCTGACCGCCGAGGGCAAGGTCGAGGCCGCCTATGGCCGTGCGCCTGAAGGCGTCGACGCCGCCCCCGGCCAGAGCCTCGCCGCGCTGGCTTCGATATCCGACATGACAGCCGTGGCCGACGCGGTCCGCACCTCCGTCGTGGGCGGGTCGGCCGATGTGGTCTTCACCGTCGCCGACACCGAACGCAGCTTGGCCGCCGCCATCGCCCGCCTGCCCGACAACCGCCTCGTAGCCCTCGTCCGCGACGTGACGGAGGAGCGCGACCGCATGGCCGTGCTCGAACAGGGCAAGGCCGACGCCGAGGCGCTGGCGGCGGGCAAGGCCCGGTTCCTGGCCAACATGAGCCACGAGCTGCGCACGCCGCTGAACGCCATCATGGGCTTCTCCGACATCATGCGCTCGCGGATGTTTGGGCCGCTGCCGGACAAGTACGCGGAGTACGGATCGCTCATCCACGAGAGCGGCGCCCACCTGCTCGACCTCATCAACGATGTGCTCGACATGTCGAAGATCGAGGCCGCCCGCTACGAGCTCAGCCGCGAGATCTTCGACGGCCGCGAAGCCATCAGCGCCGCCCTGCGGCTGCTGCGGGTGCAGGCCGACGGGGCCAGAGTGCAGCTGCGCGGCGTCTTGCCGCCGGTGCCGCTGACCATCGACGCCGACCGCCGGGCGCTGAAGCAGATCGTGCTGAACCTGGTCTCCAACGCCCTGAAGTTCACGCCCAAGGGCGGCTCGGTCACCGTCACCGCCCACGGCTATGAGGGCATGTTCGAACTGGTCGTGGCCGACAACGGCGTCGGCATCTCCAAGTCCGACCTCGACCGCCTCGGCCGCCCCTATGAGCAGGCCGACGCCGGGCGGGCCACACAAGGCACGGGCCTTGGCCTGTCGCTGGTGCGCTCCTTTGCCGAGCTGCACGGCGGCGAGATGACCATCGAAAGCGCCCTTGGCGAAGGCGCCACGGTCAGCATCCGCCTGCCGGTGCTCAAGGCCGTGCCGGAGCCGCCGCCCGTCTCTCCCGAGACCTTCGGCGAGAACGTCGTCGCTTTCGCTCCGCAGCGCTGAGGACTGAGACGTGCTGCTGTCCACCGACATCTGGGTGGGCGCCCTGATCCGCCGGGCCGAGCTGGGCGGCGCGTTCGCCACTGTGGTCCGCAAGGGCGATCCCCGCGCCGGCGCCGTGCTGGTCAAGGTGCTGGACCGCCGGGCGGGAACCGTCCGCCTCTACAGCGAGGCCACCAGGGGCGATGGCGACCGCGTCTGGATGCAACCGCACCCGGACGGCGCGGAGCCCGACCTCGACGCCTACATCGAACGCTCCCGCCGCATCGACCCAGACCTGTGGGTGGTCGAGATCGAGGACACGCAGGGAAGGCACTTCCTCACCGAGGCCGTTGAGTAAGCTCCCTTCCCCTAGCGAGGGGAAGGGGTCTCAAGGCCTACTTCAGGAACGTCAGTTCCCGCGCGTTCCTGGAGCCGCGCAGCACCCGCACATTCTCGCGGGCCACGGCGGCTTGGTTGCTCTTCGGCAGGCTGCCGAAGGCCTTGGCCATCATCGCGTCGTTCTCGGCAAGAGGGCGGTCGAAAGCGGCCATGTTCTTGTACTCGGTGATCAGGATCACGTCGGCTTCGCCATCGCGCGGGGAGTCCACCGCCAGCACATGGTAGTCGACCACGTAGCCGGCGGCTTTGTCGGCTTCCTGGATGGCGCGCCAGGTGCCGCCGACATAGGACATGTACTCGTCGAACATGCCGGGCTTGGTCTCGATCTCGGCGATCGTCCACACCGTGCCGTTATCGTAGTTGCGCTCGGCCGTCTGGGCTTGAGCCCCGGTGACGCCCGCGCCGGTAACAAGCATGGCGGCCAGAGCGGCCGCGCGTACGAACTGCTTCATTTGGTAGACCTCTGCGTTGGGGGACCGCCGGCCCACGGCGCGGCGGGTACGCAAGCAAGGAAGGCCGCTGTCACCACTCGACGCCGCCCCATGCCACATGGAGACGCCTTCCGGCGCGGGTTGGCGAGTCCTATTAAGCAGGTCGCTCGACCGGATGACAGCCACGCCACTAGCGGCCAAATTGTTTTCACCGTAGCTTCACCTCCGAAGGTGGGGTCGCACATGGCTTTATGGTTTCGGATAGTAGCGATAGCGGCGGCGCTGACGCTGTCTTGGGTCGGCGAAGCCCAAGCTAAGTGGCTGCGGGCGGAGACGGCTCACTTCAACCTCTACAGCAATGGTCGCGAAGCGGAACTGAGGGACTTCGCGACCAAGTTGGAGGTCTTTGACGAGGCCTTGCGGTATTTCCATCCCGCCCCTGTCGATGCTCACCTGACAAAGCTGGACATCTATCTGGTCAACGATGAGGACGAGCTCGACCGTATTTGGCGCCGTTCCTCAGGCGTGGCTGGGTTTTACAGCGCCGACTCTGAAGGGACCTTCGCGGTAGCACGCCGGGACGGCGGCGACTTCGCTCAGACGGTGCTGTTCCACGAGTACACACACCACTTCATGCTCCGAAACTATTCCTATCCTTATCCCAGATGGCTCGTAGAAGGTTGGGCGGAGTACTTCGGATCATCGCGAGTTTATCCCGACCGCATTGACGTCGGCCTGCCAAATGGCGAGCGGGGAGAGTCGATCGGAAGTTGGTCAGTCAGTACAAGAGACTTGTTCAGTAAGCGCAGCTCAGAACTTCCCAACGGCTCCGTTTACGTATTTTACGCGCGCGCTTGGCTGCTGACGCATTATCTTATGTCCGACGACAACCGGCGGCGTGAGCTCAACAGCTACATGCGCCTTGTCGGCGAAGGCGGCGATACCATCGCCTCGCTTGAGAAAGCGCTGGGCTATGACATGGTCACATTGGACCGCAAGCTGCGCGAGTACCTGAGCCATCGCGTTCCATACACCTCCATTAAACGCAAGAACGTCACTATTCCAATGACGGTAACCGCGCTGTCGCCAGCGGCTGATGACATCCTGCTCGAACACGTCCGGCTGGTTTCCGGCGTCAGCAGCAAGGATGCGCAAGGAGCCCTGAAGAACATTCAATTCAGGGCAAAACGACACCCCGACGACCGCCTCGCCCGGCTTACGCTGGCGCGGGCGTACATTATGCTTGGCGATCCGGCCGACGCCGAGCCGATCCTTCAACACTATGTCGCCGATCAGAAAGACACCGAAGCCCTGTACCTGATGGGTCTGCGTTACGCCCGGATGGCCGAAAAGGAGCTCGGCTACGACCAGCGTAAGGCTGAGGCCGAACAGAAAGCCGAAAAGCTGAAAGGCCAGGAAGACAAGGATCCGCCGCTACCGGAGATCAACCCGGACCCGCTCACACGCGCTCGGGCGGTGGCCTGGTACGCCAAGGCGCGCCCATGGTTTGTCAAAGCCAATCACGCTGATCCGGAGAGCTATGAGGTTCTCTTTGCTTTTGCGCAGAGCCGCGCCTTCGACGCCGATTATCCGACCGACGGGACCATGGAGACCTTGGCCTCGGCCTATCAGTTAGCGCCGCAGGTAGGCACGATAACCTATACATCGGCAAAGGCGCTGATTGCACGGGGCCGGCAACCCGAGGCGATCAATCTGCTGCGGCTTCTCGCCAATGATCCCCATGGCGGCTCTTTAGCTAAATCCGCTAAGGCGCTGCTAGAAAGCCTGAATGCCGCCACACCGGAAGAAGGTAGCTGACGCTCGAAGCCGTTGGCCTCTCCCGCGGTCCCGTAGCCCGTGCTAACCCCCGGCGCCATGAGCACCCAGACAGCGGCGGAGGCTTCCCGCCGGCGCACCTTTGCGATCATCAGCCATCCGGACGCCGGCAAGACGACGCTGACGGAGAACCTGTTGCTGGCCGGGGGGGCGATCCGGGCGGCGGGGGCGGTCAGGGCGCGGGGGGAGAACCGGCGCACGCGATCCGACTGGATGAAGATTGAGCGCGAGCGAGGGATTTCGGTCAGCGCCTCGGTGATGACGTTCGACCACGCCGGGCTGATGTTCAACCTGCTCGATACGCCGGGGCACGAGGACTTTTCGGAGGACACCTACCGCACCCTGACGGCCGCCGACGCGGCGATCATGGTGCTGGACGCCGCCAAGGGGATCGAGCCGCAGACGCTCAAGCTGTTCGAGGTCTGCCGCCTGCGCGACATCCCCATCGTAACCTTCATCAACAAGATGGACCGCGAGGCGCAGGACCCCATCGCCCTGCTCGACGAGATCGCCTCGAAGCTCGCTTTGGACCCCGCGCCGCTCTACTGGCCGGCCGGGTCCGGCGGGCGGTTCAAGGGCATGATCGACCTGGCCGGCCAGCGCTTCATCCCCTTTTCCAAGAACCGCGAGGAGGGCCACCCCGAGCCGGTGAGCCTGAAGTCCAACGCCATCGCCCAATTCCTCGACGAGGCCGAGCAGGCCGAGGTCGAGGAGGGCGCCGAGCTGGTGCAGATGGCCGCCAAGCCGTTCGACCGGCAGTCGTTCCTGGAGGGCCACCTGACGCCGATCTTCTTCGGCTCGGCGCTGCGCCACTTCGGCGTCGCCCAGCTGCTGGAAGGCATCGGCGCCTACGCCCCGCCGCCCAAGGCCATGCCCGCCCGGCGCGGCGAGGAGGTCACGGCGGTGGAGCCGGGCTCGGACGAAGTCTCGGGCTTTGTCTTCAAGGTCCAGGCCAACATGGACCCCAACCACCGCGACCGCATCGCCTTCCTGCGGCTGACCTCCGGCAAGTTCACGCGCGGCATGAAGCTGAAAGCCCAGAACACCGGCAAGCAGATGAGCGTCAACGCGCCCATCATGTTCTTCGCCTCCGACCGCGAGCTGGCCGAGGAGGCCTATGCCGGCGACGTCATCGGCATCCCCAACCACGGGGTCTTGCGGGTCGGCGACAGCCTGTCGGAGAGCGGCGCGCTTCGGTTTGCCGGCCTGCCCAACTTCGCGCCGGAAATCCTGCGCCGCGTGCGGGTCAAGGATCCGCTGAAGGCCAAGCACCTGAAGCGGGCGCTGGAAGGTCTGGCCGAAGAGGGCGTGACGCAGCTGTTCCGACCCGTGATCGGCTCGGACTTCGTGGTTGGCGCGGTGGGGCAGCTGCAGTTCGAGGTCATGGCCGACCGGCTGGCCAACGAATACGCCCTCGACGTCATCTTCGAGCCGAGCCCGTACGCCGAGGCCCGCTGGCTGGGCGGCGCCGACAAGGACATCGAGGACTTCGGCTCCAAGCACTCGACCTCCATGGCCACCGACATCGACGGCCAGCCCGTCTATCTGGCCAAGTCGGCCTGGGACATCGGCTATGTCGCCGAGCGCTACCCGAAGGTCGAATTCCAGCGGGCCAAGGAAAGAGGCTGATGAGCGCGCACGAGACGCTGCTCGAGCTGTTCGCCATCGCCGGGATCATGGTCCTGACCTCGGCGACCCACATCCTTGGCCTCTGGGCGCTGGAGCCGGCCTGCAAGCGGTTCATCGGTTATGGCCGGCGCCATCACCACGGCCTGTTCCTGCTTGTGCTGGCGCTGACGCTGCTGTGCCTGCACACCGTGGAGATCGTCGAGTACGCCCTCCTCTATTGGCGCGTCGGCGCCCTGCCCACTTACGAGACGGCGCTCTATTTCTCGGCGGACGCCTACTCGACCATCGGCGGCCTCGAAATCCACCTGCCGCACCGCTGGCGGCTGGTCGGCTCGTTCGAGGGGGTCAACGGCATGGTCCTGATCGGCTGGTCGACCGCCTTCCTGTTCGCCGCCTGGCGCGACATTTTGAGGCCGCCCGAGGACTAGCGGCCGCGCCACCTCGCCAGCGCCCAGCGCTCGGCGGCGCTGAAGAGGCCGTGCAAGACCGCGCCCATCAGGCCGAGGACAGCGAGGGCGGCAAACATCTTCGCGGTCTGGAGGCGGTTGCCGGCTTCGAGGATGCGCCAGGCTAGGCCCTGGGCGCCGCCGGAGCCGGCGACGAACTCGGCGACCACGGCGCCGATGATGGCAAGACCGGCGGCGACCTTGTGACCTTCGAGCAGGAAGGGCACGGCGGAGGGCAGGTGCAGGCGGGTGAGCTTCTGGGATCGCTTGGCGCCATAGAGGTCGAACAGGCGCTCGAGGTCGGGGTCGGCGGACTTCAGGCCCGCCAGCGCGCCGGAGAAGACCGGGAAGAAGGCGACCACGGCGGCGAGCGCCACCACCGCCCGCTCGGGGTGGGCCAAGCCCGCCCAGATCACCACCAGCGGCGCGATGGCGACGACCGGCGTGACCTGCATGACCACGGCCAGTGGACTGACGGCGCGCTCCAGCGTGCGGCTGGTCGCGGTGAGCAGGGCCAGCGTGCAGGCGACCGCGCTGGCGAGCAGCAGGGCCAGCAGGGCCATGGCCAGGGTGTTCCAGGCGGAGGTCAGCAGCAGGGGCGCGTCGTCGACCAGGCTCTGGCCAATGGCGGACGGCGCCGGCAGGAAGTAGGCGGGGACGGCGAGTGCGCGGCAGGCCAGCTCCCAGCCGCCGAGCAGCAGGGCGATCAGCGCCAAGGGGGCGAGAACGGCGATGACGCGCCTCATGCCATCGCCGCCGCGAGCTGGTTGGAGACCGCTTCGGCGGCGTGGCGGAAGGGGCCGGTGGTTCTGAACTTCGGCAGGCGCGGCATGGCGGCGTCGATCTTCGTCTCGGCGGCGGCGCGGCCGGGTCCAGGGGTCATGATCACCACGCGGGAGGCCATGTAGACCGCCTCCTCGACGTTGTGGGTGACGAAGACGATGGCGGGCTTGAGCTCGGCCCACAGCGCCAGCACGTCGTCGGCCAGCGCGCGGCGGGTGATCTCGTCGAGGGCCGCGAACGGCTCGTCGAGGAGGAGGAGCTTGGGGCGGGTGACGAGCGCCCGCGCCAGCGACGCCCGCATGGCCATGCCGCCGGAGAGCTGAGCCGGGCGGGCGTTCTCGGCGCCCGTCAGGCCGACGCGGGCGAGGGCTTCGCGGGCCTGGGCGCGGGCTTTCTTTTTGGCCATGCCGCCGAGTTCCAGCGGCAGGGCGGCGTTGGCGGCGGCGCTGAGCCAGGGGGCGAGCGTCGGCGACTGGAAGACTACCGAGGTCTCTCCCCTTCCCGCCACCCGCTGCACGGTCCCGCGGGTGGGCTTCTCCAGCCCGGCCAGCAGGCGCAAGGCCGTGGACTTGCCGCAACCCGACGGGCCGACGAGGGCGACGATCTCGCCGGCGGAGAGCGACAGGTCGAAGGGTCCCAGCGCCTTGCCGCGGGGATAGTCGACTTCCACGGAGTTCAGGGAAGCTACAGCCACTGCTTCAGCATCCCCCAATCCGCTCATCCCCGCGAAAGCAGGGACCCAGGCTTTTTATGACAGGCACAGCTCTACGATAAAACACCTGGGTCCCCGCTTTCGCGGGGATGAGCGGGGGTAAAGATTGGCCTATCCCCGAGGATGGTGGCCCGCGTCATCACCCGGCGGTGAGGCAGGAAGTCGTCGATGGCGCGGTGTTGGGTGCAGCGGTTGTCCCAGAAGGCCACCGCGCCCGGCGTCCAGCGCCAGCGGACGACGAACTCCGGTTGCTGCACGTGGCGGTTCAGGAAATCCATCAGCGCGCGGCTCTCTTCGCGGCGCAAGCCCTTGATCCGGCTGGTGAAAACCGAGTTGACGAAGATGCCCGGCTCGCCTGTCTCCGGATGTGTCCTGACCACGGGATGGATAACCGGCGGGTTATCCGCCACCGCTTTTGCATACTTTTCGGCCCCGGCCTGCGACCCCGCCAGCCCTTGCGGCGTGAAGGCGTAGGCGAAGTCGTGGACCGCCTCCAGCCCTTCCAGGAACCGCTGCATCGGCCGCGACAGCGCCTTGTAGGCGGCGGTCATCGACGACCACATGGTGTCGCCCCCGACCGGCGGCAGCTGCCTCGCATGCAGGATCGCGCCCAGCGGCGGCGTCTCGATGAAGGTGACGTCGGTGTGCCAGAAGTTGTTGTCCGTCGGGTTACCCTCATGGTTGTCGATGACCATGATCTCCGGGTGGCCCTCGTCGGTATCGTAGAGCGGGTGGACGTGCAGGTCGCCGAAGCGGGCGGCGAAGTCGCGCTGCTGGGTCGGCGTGAGGTCCTGGTCCTCGAAGAATATCACCTGGTGCCTGAGCAGCGCCTGGCGGATGTCGTCGATCATCCCGTCGGAGGCGCGTTCGGCGAGGTTCACCCCGCGCAACACCGCGCCGATGGCGGGTGTCAGCGGCTCGATCTGCAGCACGTTCGATCCGGCCATACGCAATAGGTCTCCTTCGCAGCCACACGTTCCTCGAACAGACGTTTGACCGCAAGGGGCGTGGGCGCCGGATACCAATTCTTCACCCTCTTCGCTCACCAGACTTAAACGACGATGCGCCATGTTCACGCGCGGAGAGCCCTCCACGTGACCACGAGAGCAGCCATGAAGTTCTGGGACAACAAGGGAAACATCGCCGTGATGTCGGCGCTGACCATGCCGATGATGATCGGCGGGGCGGGCCTGGGCGTCGAAACGGGCTACTGGTACTACGAGCAGGTCCACCTGCAACAGGCGGCCGACGCCGCCGTCTATGCCGCGGTGCTGGAACACCAGGCCGGCGACACGGCCGAGATGCAGCCCAGCGCCACCGCCGCAGCGACGCTGAACGGCTACAAGACCGCGACCGACACCCTGACCATGACCTGGCCGTCAGCGACCTACCCCGGCAACGTCCGCACCGCCGACATCAGCATGATGCGGACCATCCCGCGAGGCTTTTCGGCCATCTTCGGCACCGCGCCGGTCAAGGTCCACGTCAAGGCCACGGCCAAGTACGAGGCGAGCTCGACCGGCTGCCTGCTGGCGCTGAACAAAGCCAAGCCGAAGTCGCTGATCTTCTCGGGCAATGCGACGATGAACATTTCGGGCTGCATCGTCAGCTCCAACTCGATGGCCGCCAACTCGATCTACACCCAAGGCTCTTCCTCTTCGACCATGCCGTGCATGACCACCGTAGGCGGGGTGAGCCTGAACGCCGGCACGACCTTCACCGGCGGCACCTGCACCGCGCCCGCGACCTACCAGCCGCCGATCGCCGACCCGTACAAGGACCTCGTGCTGCCAACGGCCGGGGCCTGCGCCACCGGCAACACCTTCACGCCCGGCAAGACCTATTGCGGCTCGACGGTGATCAACAAGGACACCGTGCTGGCGGCGGGCACCTACATCTTCAGCGGCGGCAAGGTCGCGGTGAACGGCGGCAAGACGCTGTCGGGCACAGGCGTGACACTGGTCTTCCTCAACGGCGCCTACCTCGACATGTCCGGCAATCCGACGGTCAACCTGACGGCGCCGACCACCGGGACCTACAAGGGCATGCTGATCATCGGCGACCGCACCACCTCGGGCCACACCTATGACTTCAACGGCACAGTCGGCTCGACGATGACAGGGACTATCTACCTGCCGGCCGACGACGCTCAGTATTCGGGCAACATCAGCGGCTTCAACGGCTGCACCCAGATCGTCGCCCAGACCATCACCTGGATCGGCAACTCCACGCTTAACGTCAACTGCAGCACCGCCGGGATGGACCCCGTCAAGATCGGCGGCATCGTGTACCTGGTCGGATAGCTCAAGATGAAACGCACCTTTCTTCGCAACCAGAGCGGCGCGGCGGCGGTCGAATTCGGGCTGGTCGCGCCGATCCTGACCGTCCTGCTGATCGGCGTCGCCACCTATGGCGGCACGATCCTGGCCTACAACAAGATGCGCATGGCCGTTAGCAGCGGCGCCCAGTACGCCATGACCGTCGGCGACAGCACCAACGCCATCAGCACCGTGGTCACCGCCGCATGGCCCAACAAGCCCGGCAGCGGGGTGGTCAACGTCACCCAGCAGTGCCTGTGCGGCGCGACAGTCACCGACTGCACGACCAACTGCGCGGACGGCGACTACCCGCAGAAGTTCACCACCATCAACGCCTCGATGACCTACGCGGGCTTCGCCGGCTCCTCGAAGGCGATCTCGGTCAACGAGAAGGTCCGCACGCGATGATGAGGCGGCCGCGCAAGGGCTGGGACTCGGGCGCCGCGGCGCTGGAGATGGCGCTGGTGGCGCCGGTGTTCCTGACCTTCGTGCTGGGCACCTTCACGCTCGGCTGGGCCCTCTATTGTGGGGCCGAGGTGCGCCACGCGGTGGAGCGCAAGAGCCGCCTGCTGATCGTTACGCCGGGCACGACCGCCTCGACGCTGCAGACCGCGGTGCGCGCCGAGCTGCATGCCGCCAATCCCAACAACGTCAACCTGACCATGGCCACCCAGACGGTGGGCGCCGGCAGCATCGCCAAGCTGAGCTGGACCTACGGCTACACGATGAACATCCCCTTCGCCGCCAACCCGATCACGCTGAACTTCAACTCCAGCATGGTCGTCCCCCTGCGCACCTAGCGCGCAAGAAGAAGGCGGCGGGCCGGGGAGCCTCGCCGCCTTAGTTTGTCCGGTTCAGAGGGGACTGAAGCCGGGTGGTGTTAGCCGCCGAACCCGACGGCGATCTTGAAGTAGGGACCGTCGATGGTGCGGTCTGCGTCCTTGTGCTCGTCGTAGCCGACATCAAGGACGTCGAAGTACCGCTCCCAGCGATAGCCGGCGCCGACTTTCACACGCCCCACCTCGTAGGCGAGGCCGAGGTCGAGGTCGACAAAGGGGACGGTGACGGACTGGCTGCGAGGGATGTTGATTGGCGTCACCACCGAATTTTCGAACCGGGGCGCTATAGTTTCAATGTACCGGCCGTAGAAATCGGACGCCTCGTGGCTTCCGCTAATGGAGGTCTTTTGCTTGCCAAACAGAACCCCACCGGTCAGGCCCCAATCGAGCTTCAAATGGCCAGTGTCATCCGTCCCGAGTAGATTCTGAGCCGCTGCCCAAGAAAGGGCGGGGCCAAACCCTTTAAACTCACGGTCGGCGGCAATGGACGTCTTATACTGGTCGGCAGTGGCGGTATACTTGAAGGCCGTCCAGTATTCAGGAATGTCCCAGTTGGCGACGCCGCGCATAGAGACATTGGTAGTGGATCCAAACGTCGCATGGCGAACGCCCGCAGCGACCGCCGACTCGAATGGCAGGCCGAGGCCGACATCATGCCCCAACGTGAAGTCGATGATCGTGTGCTCTTCTCGGCTCCGGGCGGTGGTGTCCACCCAATTCTGAGCATATTTGAGGAACTCGCCCTCTTGATATTCGGGCGTGCAGAAATACGTCACGTCAAAGGGATAACCGACCGCGCAGCCGGTATCGCCGACCTCCTGGTCATGCGTCCGTGTCGTGCCGGTGTTGGTCCTTCCGTACCGAACACCGGTGGACACCGACCAATCGCCGCCAGGACGGAAAGTCAGCCTAACCTCTCGGCCATCACCGCGATCGAAGTCCCGATGTTGGCTGGCGAGCGGATTGGAATTGTCGGAAAACAGATCCGCGAACTCAGCGCCAAGTGTCTCGTACGGCACCCTATGGCGTTGCACCTGCCCGCCAAGTTCGATGGTGAGCGGATATGGGCCAGTGTGGCTCGGATCGGCCCCCGTCCACCAAGGCCCGCCGTTCCACTCCTTGGTGACGCGAAGGCCATACAGCCTCGGCTCCGTCATGAAGACGTTGGTGGTGAGGCCCGTATCGTCGGAGTTCAGGAACGCCCCGGTGATGGCGTCGCGGTCAAAGACGTTCTTGACGTAGGCCATCACCTTCCAGCCGGCATCTTCGTTGGTGAAGATCGCGGCGAGATTGACGTTGGTGTAGGCCTTGAGCTTGTCGTAGCCTTCGGTATTGAATATCCGGGTCCATGCCTCCGATTGGTAGTAAAGATCGGTGTGCAGCGTCATCAGCCATGATTTAGGCAGTGGCAGAGTATAGTCGACCGTAACCGTCGCTGTGAAATCCGGCGCATTCGGCAATTCTTTGCCGGATAGATCTTTATATATACCCTCGCCGTTATTTGGAGCGGCTGAAGGATCCCAGCCGGCGTAGCCCGGGTGCAAGAAGTATGTGTTCGCCTCGCCCAACACTGGATTGGCGACGTTCGTGAGATCGGCATACGGAGCGACTGTGATCGGGTCATACCCGAGAACATAAGCCAGTTCGCACGGACCCGGGTAGCCGCCCCCTTTGCCTCCGATGTTCACCAGATATGGGTCGGGGGCGTTCGTACCAACGAACAGTTCGGTCGGCAAAATGCAGTTTGACGTATACGTCGGAAAGGGCCGAACAACGACCCAGTTCGGATCGCCAGCCGTCCTGTCCATGAGATCAATTGCCTTCTCGCCATCGGCCACACGGGTGTGTTCGTAACCGCCTTTGAACCCGAGCCGCAGGTTCTCGAACGGTCTCCAATCTGCTTCGATCTCCACGCCCCATACCGTGGCGTCAAAATTGTGATTGACAGCCGCACGATCGACGATTTGCGAGATCTGATAGCCCTTATAATCGTAGTGGAAGGCCGCCGTGTTCAGTGTCAGCCTGCCGTCGAGCAGGGTGTTCTTGGCGCCCACCTCCAACGCCGTGACGAATTCGGGGTCGAAGGTCTTCGGGTGGGTGGCTGAATCGGCGATGGCCGCCTCACCGACCAACTCGTTGCCGCCGCAATTTTCACAGTAGGCCACGATGCCTGCAGCTGGCGGGTTCGCGCCTCCGGCCTTGTACCCTCTAGCAAGCGAACCATAGAGAAGCGTCTCGTCTGTAAAACTTAGGTCGGGCTTCCAGTCGATCGCTAGCCGCCCCGTTGGCTCCCGCCACTCCTGCTCGATCACTTCGGCGACAGGATACCCGGCCGTCCGCGAAGCGAGCACCCAGCTGGGAATCCGAGGCGCCTCCTTCTTGTCCACCGTCCAGCGCAGCCCGCCGGTCACCTTCAGACTTTCGGCGATCTGGTAATAGAGTTCCCCAAAAACTGCATAGGAGATCAGCTTGTAAGGGTTCTTGCTGAGGAAGTAGTTGTGTCCCAGATCATTCAGGCTGTGGATGGGGTTGGGGTCTATGTAGGTGCAATATCCTACGCCTTGAAGGACCGAGGGGTCCGGCCCCACCAGCCCGTAAAGCAGACAGTCGTAATTATCAGTACGCATTCCTGTATACGGAGTAGGCGGAAAGCCGGTCGAGGCCGCCGCAATCAAAGATAGCGAATTGATGAAGACGTAATACTTGTCTTCGGTGTCGTAGCGCAGGAAATTTGCGCCGAGGCTGAAGTTCAGCGGCCCCTGGAAATCCGAGCCGACGCGGAATTCCTGGCTGAAGTGTCGGGAGCGCGCAGTGGCCAGGTCCACTGCAACCAGTCGGTCGGCGCATCCGATCTGGGGGTCGCAGAACACACCCTCTGGGCTCAGGATGCCTCGCTCCACCAGGGTTTCAGCGCCGCCTAGCGTGGTAGTCCACGCGCCCGGGGCGGTGTTGAAGCGGTTGAAATCCTGACTGGAGAAAGTGAAATCCGAGGCCCATGCGGTTTCTGATGCAAGGGTGAGCCGGTCGGAGATATCCCAACTGACCTGGACCTCAGCGAGGTCGGATTTCGCTTTGTATTGCGGGTCCACGGTGGATTCGATGACCCGAAGATCACGCGACTGCATTCGACTGACATACGGATCGTCCAGCGCTGTGGGCAGACCTATTGCTCCCAGCGGTATATAGTAGGGCAGAGAAATGCCATTTGGGGTTTCAAACGACTCCGGCGCGTACAGCGACGTCGGCAGGCAGCCTTGGCTGAACGTCGCCTGGACGCCGGAAACAAGCGTCGCGAACCCTGCGTCTGTGAGTAATTGGTAGTGGGTCGTCGGGAACCCCGCAACTTCGGTCACTTCATGCGTATGGCACAGCTGCTTTCCAGATCGCAGGCGGTCGTCGTTCTCCTCGAAGTGTTCCCAGATGAGGTTGGCGTCAAGGCGTTCAGTCGGTGCGAAGCGCAACGAGAGACGGGTGGACCAAAGGTCTCGGCCATCGATTGGATTGCCCGTCAGCTGGTTGGTGGCGTAACCTTCACGCTTCGTCCAGGCGCCAGCAAGCCGCATCGCCACCTTGTCGTCGACTAGAGGAACGTTGACCATGCCTTCGAGGCGCGTGGAGTTATAGTTGGCCACGTCGCCCGAGAGCTTGGCCTCATAGGTGAACTTCGGCTTCTGGGAGATGATGTTGACCACGCCCGCCGTCGCGTTGCGGCCGTAGAGGGTACCCTGGGGGCCGCGCAGAACCTCGACGCGTTGCAGGTCATAGAATTCCTGCTCAAAGAAGCGGTTACGAATAAATGGGGTGTTGTTGAACGCAACCGCCACGGCGGCGTCCGTCGTCGCCGAGATCGCTTGCGTGCCGATGCCTCGGATCTGGATCGAATAACCCGTGAAGTTCGTCTTGGTGAACGTCATGTTCGGCACCTGGGTCATCAGGTCCGGACCACCGGCCACTTGCGACCGCTCCAGCGCCTCCTGCGTAAACGCCGACATCGCGATCGGCACGTCCTGGATGTCTTCCTCGCGCTTCTGCGCCGTGACGATGAGCGCCTCGACCTCAGCGCCGTTTCCCGCGGCGCTGCCCGACTGGGGGCTGTCGGCCCTCTGGATGATCAGCGAGCCGGTGGAGTCCTTGACGACGCTGAGGTCGGTGCCGGCCAGCAGCAGGCGGGCGGCGCTTTCGGGGGTGGTCTGCGTCTGCACGGACGGGGCGGTCAGGCCCTTCACCGTGTCCAGCGAGTAGAGGAGGTTGGCACCGCTCTGGCGGGCCAGTTCCTGCAGGGCCGTGGCCATCGGCTGGCTGCGGATGCTGATCGATGCGACCTGGTTTTGCGCCAGCGCCGGCGTGGTCGACATCGCCAGGGCGATGGCCGCTCCACAGAAGAGCGCGGCGCGCCGGGCGCGGTTTTGCTGAAGAAGCTTCACTGTTTCCCCCACTAATCTATCTGCCGTTTCCCCGGCCTGATTGGTTGACGAGTGGGATCGCAATTTTCCTCAGCTGTTTTTTTCCGCGGTGATCGTCACGCCCTTCGCGCCGACCTGCACGTCGAGCGGAAGGAGGGTCGCCAGCGAGCGGGCGAAGGCTTCGGTGTCGCCCGTGGAATAGACGCCGGAGACGTGCATCTGCGCGGCGTCCGAGCCCTCGATGACGATGGGGCGGCGTGAGTAGCGGTTCATCTCGGCGACGGCGTCGGCGAGGGTGTCGTTCTCGAACACCGCCCTGCCCTGGCGCCAGGCGGTGACGCGGGCGAGGTCAGGCTGGTCGACCTTGGGCGGCGCGGTGTCGGCGAGGGTGACGCGGCCACCGGTGGAGACCAGCTGCTTGCCGGCGACCTTAGGGTCGAACACCGCGACCTCGCCCTTGGTGACGAGGACGCAGACCTGGCCGTCGCCCCGGCTGACCTCGAAGGCGGTCCCGAGCGCGACGACCTGCTTGCCGGCGGCTTCGACCGTGAAGGGCCGGCCGGCGTCGCGGGCGACCTCGAAATGGGCGCGCCCGCGGATCAGCCGCACCGTCCGCGCCCTGGCGGCGAAGTCGACGCGGACCTTCGAGTCCGTATCGAGGACAATCAGCGAACCGTCGTCGAGCGCCACCCTCCGCTGCTCGCCCACGTCGGTGGCGTAGGTGCCCGCAAGGACGCCCTGCCAGATCCCCAGCGTCCCCGCGCCCGCCACCAGAGCCATGGCGCTGGCCAGGACCATGCGGCGGTCGGCCTGGGCTTTCGCGCGGCGCGGCATGCGCGGCAGGGCGCCGGCGGCTTCCCAGACGGTGTTGAGGGTGTCGAAGGCTTGGCGGTGAGCGTTGCTCTCGGCCAGCCAGGCGCGGAAACCGGCCTCGTCCTCCGGCCGCCGCTCGTCGGAGCGCAGGCGGGCAAGCCAGGCAGCGGCCTCGGCGCGGACCTCGGACATGTGGGCGACGTCGCTCACCAGCCTTCCACCCACTCGGCCAGGAACAGCGCCGCCTTGGCGACGTGCTTTTCCACCGCGCTGACGGTGACGCCCAGCTCGGCGGCGATCTCGCGGTACTTCAGGCCCTCGACCCGGTGCATCAGGAAAATCTCACGCGTGCGGGGGCTCAGCTGCGCTAAGCCCGCCTGCACTCTTTCAAGACGTTTGCGGGCGGCAAAAACCTCATCGGCCAAGGGTTCGGCGTCGGCGATGTCGAGCAGTTCATCCACGGGGCGAGCGTCGCGCGTGCGGTTGGCGGGGCGGCGGGCCTCGTCGGCGGCGATGTTGACGGCGGCCCGCACGAGGAAGCCGGCCGGGTTCTCGACCGTGTTGGCGCGGCGGTACTCCTCCAGCCGCAGGAAGGCCGAATGCAGGTAGTCCTCGGCCTGGGCGGAGTTGCGCGTGGCTTTCGTGACCCGCGTCAGCAGGCCCTTCCACCATCCGCGATCGCTCGGCGCGTCAGCCACCGGAGTTTCCCCACACGTACGCGCATATGGACGCACAGCGGTCTGGCGGGTGCAAGCGGGTGGGAATTCGCGGGCATCGGCGCTACATCGGACGGATGGCAAAAAGTTTCATCTGGGACGATCTGGACGACGGCAAATACCGCGATGAACGGGCCGCCGTGGTCGATCTCCTCGCCGATGCGCCGTTGACGCCGGAAGATCGTGCGGCGGTGCGGGCCGAGGCCGAGGCGCTGGTTCGCACCGCGCGGCGGGCGGTGCGGCGGCAGGGCGTGGTCGAGAGCTTCCTGCAGGAATTTTCGCTGGGAACGCGCGAAGGACTGGCGCTGATGTGTCTGGCCGAGGCGCTGCTGCGCACCCCCGACGGCGAGACGCGCGACAGGCTGATCGCCGAAAAGATCGGCTCGGCCGACTGGGCCAGCCACTTCGGCCAGTCCGACAGCCTGTTCGTCAACGCCTCCACCTGGGGACTGATGCTGACCGGCAGGCTGGTCGAGCCGGACGACGAGGCGCGGCGCGACCTGCCGGGCTTCCTGAAGAAGATAGCCGGGCGGGTCGGCGAGCCGGTGATCCGGGCGGCGGTGGCCCAGGCGGTGCGGATCATGGGCGAGCAATTCGTGCTCGGCCGCACCATCGAGGCGGCGCTGAAGCGGGCTCGGCATGAGGGATACCTGTGCTCATTCGACATGCTCGGCGAAGGCGCGCGGACGGCGGCGGACGCGGTGCGGTACGAGGAGTCCTATGCCGCCGCCATTGAAACGGTTGGGGCGCAGTCCGAGGGGGCCGGGCCGGAGGGCGGGCACGGGGTTTCGGTCAAGCTGTCGGCGCTGTCGCCGCGCTATGAGGCGGTGCAGGAAGAGCGGGTCTGGGCCGAGCTTTACCCGGGCGTGAAGCGGCTGGCGATGATCGCGGCGCGGCACGACATCAACTTTACGATAGACGCCGAAGAGGCTGATCGGCTTACGCTTTCCCTGAAATTGCTCGACCGCTTGGCGCGCGAGCCGGAGCTGGGTGAGTGGCGCGGCCTGGGGCTGGCGGTGCAGGCTTATCAGAAGCGGGCGCCCGCGGTGATCGACGCGCTGGCCGGGCTGGCGCGGTCGAGCGGTCGGCGGCTGATGGTGCGGCTGGTCAAGGGCGCCTACTGGGACTCGGAGATCAAGCGCGGACAGGTGAACGGGCGGCCGGATTATCCTGTCTATACAACCAAGGCGGCGACGGACCTGTCGTATCTGGTGTGCGCCCGCAAGCTGGTCGAGGCCGCGCCCCACCTCTACGCCCAGTTCGCCACCCATAATGCCCACACGCTGGCGGCCGTCCGGCGGATGGCCCACACGCGCGGGGTGAAGATCGAGTTCCAGCGCCTGCATGGCATGGGCGAGGCGCTCTATCGGGCGGCAGACGACCTCTACGACGGCGTCACGTTGCGGGCCTACGCGCCGGTGGGTGGGCACGAGGACCTGCTGCCGTATCTGGTGAGACGGTTGCTGGAGAACGGCGCCAACACCTCCTTTGTCCATGCGCTGCTCGACGAGCGCGTGCCGCCGGAAGCGGTGGTCGTTGACCCGATCACGGCGGTGGAGAGCGCCGGGCCGGGGCCGCATCCGAAGATCCCGTTGCCGGGGGATATCTATGGCGAGGACCGCAACAACTCGGCGGGTGTGGACCTTTCGGTGAGGACAGAGCGCGAGCGGCTGGTCGAAGCCGTAACCTCCCTCCCCTTCATAGGGAGGGACAGGCCGCAAAGCGGCCAAGGTGGGGAAGTGTCCAAACACCCCCACCCGTCTCGCTCCGCGAGCCACCCTCCCCATGAAGGGGAGGGAGAGGTCAGGTCACCCGCAGACGGTTCCATAATCGGTCATATCGCTGAAGCAACGACTAAACAGATCGATGCCGCCTTCTTCGCCGCCAAGGCGGCCCAACCCGCGTGGGACGCCGCCGGAGGCCAACGCCGCGCCCAAGTCCTCCGCGCGATGGCCGATGCGCTCGAAGCCAATCGCGACCGCCTCATCGCGCTCTGCACCCGCGAGGCCGGCAAGACACTGATCGACGGGGTCGCCGAGGTGCGGGAGGCCGCGGACTTCTGCCGCTACTACGCCCACCTGGCGCAGACGAAGTTCAACGGTCCCGAAACCCTCAAGGGCCCGGTCGGCGAGACCAACACCATCGAGCTGCGCGGGCGGGGCGTGTTCGTCTGCATCAGTCCATGGAACTTCCCGCTGGCCATCTTCACCGGCCAGATCGCCGCGGCGCTGGCGGCGGGGAATGCGGTCATCGCCAAGCCCGCCGAGCAGACGCCGCTGATCGCCCAGGAGGCGGTGCGGCTCTATCGCGCCGCCGGCCTCGACCCCGCCCTCCTCCACCTGACGCCGGGACGCGGTGAGACGGTTGGCGCGGCGCTGGTGGCGCATGAGCACTGCGACGGCGTCGCCTTCACCGGCGGCACGGACACCGCCTGGCGCATCAACCAGACTCTGGCCGCGCGCAAGGGGCCCATCGTGCCGTTCATCGCCGAGACCGGCGGCCTCAACGGCATGTTCGTCGACACCACCGCCCAGCGCGAGCAGGTGATCGACGACGTGGTGCTGTCGGCGTTCGGCTCGGCCGGCCAGCGCTGCTCGGCGCTGCGGCTGCTGTTCCTGCCGACCGACACTGCCGACGGGCTGATCGAGGGCATCGCCGGAGCGATGGACGCGCTGGTCGTCGGCGATCCGGCCGACCCGAAGACCGATGTGGGGCCGGTGATCGACGAGGACGCGCGGGAGGGTCTGCAGGTCCACCTCGAGCGGCTGGAACGCGAGGCGAAAGTGCTGCACCGGCTGCCGGCGCCGAACCAGGGAACCTTCTTCGGGCCGGTGCTGGCGGAAGTCCCCAGCGGCGGTTTCCTCGACCGCGAGGTGTTCGGGCCGGTGCTGCATGTGGTCCGCTATGATCCCGAGAAGCTGCCGCAGGTGGCGGGGGAACTGGCGGGCAAGGGGTATGGGCTGACGCTCGGCGTCCACTCGCGCATCGAGGCTTTCGCGGAAGAGGTCCAGCGGCTGGCGCCGGCGGGCAACGTCTATGTGAACCGTTCGATCATCGGCGCGGTGGTCGGGGTGCAGCCGTTCGGCGGCGAGGGGCTGTCGGGGACGGGGCCGAAGGCGGGAGGACCGAACGCCCTCTCCCGCTACTGCATTGAGCGCGCCGTCAGCGTGAACATCACCGCGCAAGGCGGCGATTCTGCGTTGCTCAATCTCTAACTCCCTTCCCCCTCGAGGGGGGAAGGGTCGGGGATGGGGGTGAGTGCAGTGAGTGGACGGTTATCGCCGTTTGGCTCTGAGCCATCAGCGCTCATCGCCCCAGCTCAGCGGCCACACCCTCCACCCTGCCCTCCTCCCCTTGAGGGAGGAGGGTTCTAGCGGCGTTGAAGCGGTCCGAGCGCCGCGACGGCTTCGGAGGCGAGGCGTTCGATGGTGGCGTCGTCGGCGCCATCAGGGGTTAGCCACGTCCCGCCGACCACCGCAACGTTCGGGCAGAGGAGGAACTCCGGGGCGTTCTGGAGGGTAATGCCGCCGGTGGGGCAAAACCTTGCCGTCGGGTACGGTCCATGCAGGCTCTTCAGCGCCTGCGGGCCACCGATGTGGGATGGGAAGAACTTGAAGGCGGTGAAGCCGGACTCGAGGCCTAGCATCAACTCCGATGGGGTGTTTATGGCGGGGAGGTAGGGCACGGGGCACTGCCGCGCGGCAGCCCACAACGTCGGCGTCATGCCGGGGGAGACGATGAAGGCCGCGCCCGCCTCGACGGCCTTGCCGATGTCGGCCGGCGACAGCACCGTCCCCGCGCCGACGATGGCTTCCGGCGCCTCCGCCGCAATGGCGCGGATCACGTCCAGCGCGGCGGGCGTGCGCAGCGTCACCTCGATCACCGGCACGCCGCCCCGCGCCAGGGCCCTCGCGATCGCCGGCGCCCTCGCGGGATCCCCCAGCGTCGCTACCGAGATGATCGGTCCGGCGGTGAGGACGGCGTCGATGGTGGGGAGCCGCGTCATGGCGCCTTAACGCCGTCCTCGTGCATGTGCTCCAGCACGTGTTCCAGCCGCTCGCCCAAATGCTTCTGGGCGGCCTTCTCCATCGCCCGGGCGACCTCGGAGTCGACGGCCTGCATGACCAGCGGGCGCAGGCGCCAGATTAAGCCCGCCAGCCGCGGGGCCTCCCCCGCCGGAGGCAGGCTGTCCTTGCCGTAGACGTCGAAGATGTGGCGGACGACCATGGCCACCAGGCCGTCGGCGATCTGTTCGGTGCGGCGGCGCAGCTCGGCGATCATCACCAGCTGGTCGGTCAGCGGCACGCCCTCGCGCATCAGGGTGACGGCGACATTGAGCAGCTTCATCGACGGCACGACGAAGCCGTCGCCGACCGGACGGACGACATCGAGCTGCACGGCCATGGCCATGACGTGCGGCTCGGGCATCGCGCCGAGCATCTGCAGCGCCTGCTCGTGGCTGACGTGGGTAGGCGTCTCGTCGGTCCACGGGCTGGCGAGGGCCGTTTCCAGGCCGATGACGTCGGCGACGTTGTGGCCGCGCTCCCAGGCCTCGACCAGTTCGGCGACGTTGGCCAGGGTGTAGCCGCGGGCCAGCATCGAGCCGATGATCTTCAGCCGCGCCAGATGGGCCGGTCCGTAGAGCCCTACCCTGCCCGCGCGCCTAGGGGGCGGCAGCAGGCCGCGCTCCTGATAGGCGCGGATGTTGCGAACGGTGGCGCCGGCTTCCTGCGCCAGTTCGTCGATGGTGTACTCGGCCTCGCCCGTCATGCCCGACTCGCCCACTGTGACATTGGCCGATGGTAAGGACTTGACGGCGGAATAAAAGGCGGCGACAACTGTGCCAGTGATCAATGGTGAGATCACCGAGGAGAGACGACGATGAGCATGACGGCGGCGGAGAAGCCCTGGGTCGACGGCAAGCGCCTGTGGTGGCTGCTCGGGCCGACCGTCCCGTTGCTGGTGGTGTGGAACATCTGGAACTTCCAGCAGACCGGCCACGCCGGCTGGCTGTGGGGTCCGTGGCTGTTCGTCTATGGCGTCATCCCGGCGTTCGACCTGCTGTTCGGGACCGACAAGACCAACCCGCCCGAGACCGCGGTCGGCGACCTGGAAGCGGACAATTATTACCGCGCCCTTGTCGCGGCGTTCGTGCCGATCCAGTTCGCGGTGACCATCTGGGGCGCCTGGCTGATCGGCACGCGGGACATGGCCTGGTGGGAGTATGCCGGCCTGACGGCGGGCGTCGGCCTGCTGAACGGGATCGCCATCGTCGTCGCCCACGAGCTCGGCCACAAGGACGTGGCCTGGGAGCGCTGGCTGGCCAAGCTGACGCTCGGGCCGGTGGCCTACGGCCACTTCTATGTCGAGCACAACCGCGGCCACCACGTCCGCGTGGCGACGCCCGAGGATCCGGCCAGCTCGCGGCTGGGCGAGAGCTTCTGGGCTTTCCTTCCGCGCACCGTGTGGGGGTCGCTGACCTCGGCCTGGGAGCTGGAGAAGAAGCGGCTGGAAAAGGGCGGCTACAGCGTCTGGAACTGGCGCAACGACAACCTGCAGTCCTGGGCGATGACGTTGGTGCTGTTCGGCGCGCTGACGGCGTGGCTGGGCTGGATCGTGCTGCCGTTCCTGATCCTGCAGGCCGCCTACGGCGCGTCGTTGCTCGAGGTGGTGAACTACATCGAACACTACGGCCTGCTGCGCCAGAAGGATCCGAAGAGCGGCCGCTATGTCCGCTGCCAGCCAGAGCACAGCTGGAACTCCAACCACGTGGTGACCAACCTCTTCCTCTATCAGCTGCAACGGCACAGCGATCACCACGCCAACCCGATGCGGCGGTATCAGGCGCTGCGCCACTTCGAGGAAAGCCCGCAGCTGCCGAGCGGCTATGCCTCGATGCTGGTGCTGGCCTACATCCCGCCACTGTGGCGGGCGGTGATGGACAAGCGGGTGATCGCCCACTACGGCGGCGACGTGAGCCGAGCCAACATCCAGCCGTCGAAGCGGGCGAAGATCCTGGCCAAATACGCCGCCGCTTGACCCATCGCGCCGCTCAGGCTGAGTGGCGCGCATGGACAAGTATTTCGACATGAGCGGGCGCGCGGTGCTGGTCACCGGCGCCTCCTCAGGCCTCGGCCGCCGGTTCGCACTGGTGCTGGCGAACGCGGGCGCGAAGGTGGCGGTCGCCGCCCGGCGGACTGACCGCCTCCAGAACCTTGTGGACGAGATTGGCGACAGCGCCGTCGCTGTCGAGATGGACGTGCAGGACGAGGCCTCGGTCATCGCCGGCTTTGACGCAGCCGAGGCGGCGCTCGGCCCCATCGACAGCGTCATCGCCAACGCCGGCATGAACAGCCAGGGCATGGCCGTCGACATCGCCGCCGAGGAGTTCAGCCGCGTCTTCGATGTGAACGTGAAGGGCGCCTTCCTCACCGCCCGCGAGGGGGCGCGGCGGATGATCGCGGCGGGCTCGAAGGATAGCGGCCGCGGGCGCATCGTGCTCACCGCCTCGATCGGCGCGTTCACGGTTCTGCCGGGCCTGGCCGGCTACTGCGCCTCCAAGGCCGCCGTGCTGCAGATGGGCAAGGTGCTGGCCCGCGAGTGGGCGGGCAAGGGCGTCAACGTCAACATCATCTGCCCCGGCTACATCGAGACTGAACTGAACACGGGCTGGTTCGCCAGCGAAGGCGGCCAGCGCCAGATCGCGGGCTTCCCCCGCCGCCGCCTGATGGAGGAAAGCGACCTCGACGCCATCGTCGCCTACCTCGCCTCCGACGCGGCCCGCGCGGTGACCGGCTCCGTTTTCACCATCGACGACGGCCAAAGCCTGTGAGTTGGCTGTTCGCCTACGGCACGCTGCGGCAGCGTGAGGTCCAGCTCGCCGTCTTTGGCCGAGAGTTGACGGGCGAGCCTGACGCGCTGACCGGCTTCGAGCTTTCCACCGTGACCATCGGCGACCCCGAGGTGGTGGCGACCAGCGGTCTCGCCGAACACCTGATCCTGCGGCGGTCGGATATCGGCGAGGAGATCACCGGCGTCGCATATTCCGTCGACGAAGCAGACCTTATCAAAGCCGACGCCTACGAAACGTCCGCCTACCAACGCACCAAGGCGACCCTGAAGTCCGGCCGCCGCGCCTTCGTCTATGTGGCGGCCTAAGTTCCCTTCTCCCGCGAGGAGAGAAGGCCTTAGTCCAGGAAGGTCCAGGTATCCGCGCCGTCGAAGTGGCGGACAGGGACGTTTTCTACGCCGCTCATCAACCGCGCGTTGACGGCCACCCGGTCCGCGTAAGCGTCGAGGCCGAGCCAGTGGGTGGTGCAGCCGCAGGTGGGGCAGTGGTGGGTCGCCAGGGTGCGGTCGCCGTGGATGTAGGGCGCGGTGGAGCCGGCGATGCTGACCTCGGCCGGTGAGTAGTAGGCCCAGCGGCTGCCGAGCTTGCGGCAGATCGAGCAGTTGCACTCGCTGATCTGCGCAGGGACCGGCGCCCGGATGCGAACGGCGCCGCAGTGGCATGCCGCTTCGATCACGTCACACCCCGCCCTTCACCGGGATCAGGGCGCCGGTGATGGCGCGAGCATGCTCGGAGGCGAGGAACAGGATCACGGCGGCGAGGTCCGCCGGCTGCACCCAAGTGGCGAAGTCGGCGTCCGGCATATCGGCGCGGTTGGCGGGGGTGTCGAGGATGGAGGGGAGGACGGCGTTGACGGTGATGCGGCCCTTGGTCTCCTCGGCGAGGGCTTCGGTCAGGCGGTGGACGCCGGATTTGGAGGCGGCGTAGGCGCCCATGCCGGCGGCGGCCTTGAGCGCGCCGTTCGCGCCGACGTTGACGATGCGGCCGGCAGGGGATTTCAGCAGGTGGGGCAGCGCCGCGCGGCTCATGTTCACGGCTGTCGAGACGTTGACCTTGTAGAGCAGATCCCAGGTGGCCGCCGAGCCCTCCGCCACCGTCTCCCACCGGAACGTCCCGGCGACATTGATCAGGGCGTCGATGCCGCCGAAGCGCTCGGCGACATGGGCGGCGACGCGGTCGGCCTGGGCGGCGTCGGACAGGTCCACGCCGGCCAGCACCAGCGCGTCCGAACTCTCCGGCCCTTTTGGCGCGGCGTCGACCAGCGCCAGCCGAGCCCCCCGCGCCGCCTCAGCGACAGCCCGGCCCAGCGCACCGAAGCCTCCGGTGATGACGATGGTGCGGCCGGCCATGCTCACATCCCCTGCAGCAAGGGCATCAGTTCCTGGGTCAGGTAGCCGAAGCGACGCATTTGCTCGTGGTGGTCGCGGACGATCTTGGTGACCTGGGCGGGCGTCAGTTCGTGGCGCCATTCGCCCGCCTTGCCCGAGCGGAAGAACTTCGGCGCGGAGTCCGGCTTTTCCTTATAGCCCTCCGCCTCCTCCTGCTTCTTCAGTTCCTCGAAGGACGAGCGCGCGATGGCGACCTCCAGCTGCTCCTTCGTGGCGGGCAGCAGCAGGTGGCGGGCGAGGCCGCTGAACGTCGCCATCGGCTGCTCCAGCATGTCCTCGTAGCGCATCACGTAGATCGCCCGGTGCGGCTTGCGGGTCCAGCTCTCCACGTGCTGGCTCCACGAGCCGTAGATTTCATAGACGCTTTGCTCGGAGACGCCGGTCTCCAGGTTGCGCACGCCCATCTGCTCGATGGCCACGTCCACGGTCGAACCGAGGTGGTTGGCGAACGATACCGCGACGTCCAGCGGGTTGCGGACGATGTAGATGGCGCCGGAGGTGACCTCGAAATTGATGGCCGGCACGCCGCGGTCGAGGACCAGCGCGTGGTGGGTCTTGACCATCGCCAGGCCGTCGGTGCGCTCGGCGATCATCGCCTGGACCTGAGGCCGGGCCTTGGCGATCTCCTCGCGGTCGACGTCTTTTGGCGGCTGGCCGATGATCTTCTCGTACGGTTTCGCCGAGATATCCCAGATGGTGTACTCGTTCATCCGGTTGATGTTCTGCGGCGCGCCCTCGTCCTCGTCCTGGATGATCTTCAGCAGGTTGTTGAGCAGGGCCCGCGTCCAGGTGTTGCCGGACTTCGGATAGGACGCGATCCACAGGATGCCTGTGGGGCCGGTCTTCTCGACCGGCGCTTCGGACTCAGCCTCAGCCTCGGCCGGCGCCTCCTCCTCGGTCTCGGTTTCGGCGACCTGGTCTTCCGAGCTCATTGCACCGTGCCTTCAGGTCCGGTCACGTCGGGGGCGGGCGGCGGGCCATCGAGGCGGGCGTGGCGGAACCAGCCGACGCGGATCTGCTCGCCGCGCTGGGTGTAGCCGGCCAGCACCAGGTCGGTGCCCCAGTCGGTCCAGATCGGCTCGAGACCTTTGCGCATCAGCTCCGGCGCCTGGATGATGGCGCCGAAGCCGAGCAGCTTTTCGCCGGGGTTGTCGACCGACCACATCTCCAGCACCTGGCGGGTGTAGCCGCTGATGCGCTCGGCCAGGTCCTGGCGGCGGAATTCCGGATCGACCGCGCAGCGGTACATGCCCAGCCGCGCCCGCACCTGCGGCACGACGCTGAGGGTGACGGTGGAGACGGCCACCACGCGCCCGTTCAAATAGGCCACGCCGCACAGTTCGACGACCCGCCGCTCGCGCTCCTCGGGGCTGATCAGGCCGAGCTTTTCCCAGAACGCCTTGGCGTCGGCCTCCAGCTTCCAGTCGCCGCGCAGCCAGGCGTTGGCGAATACGATATCGAGCATGGATCATCCCCCTAACTCACCGGGGTCATCCTTACACGATCGGCGGCGCCCTCGGCGAGCCCGAGGTTGCCTCAGCCGGCAGCCAGCGGCGGGCCGCCGACGATGCCGGTGAACTCGGGGATGGCGAAGCTGAGATAGAAGGCGATCGCCGCCAGCAGCAGGATCATCACGGCGATGTAGCCAGAGCCGATAGGGCGGCGGCCAGTGTGGACCGTGTGCTCGTGGCCATGCCCCGAGGCGTCGGCGGGGTGGGTGTCGTGGTCGTCGGAAACGGTGACCGAGGTCGGACCTGCCATGGCGCGATGCTCCTGATTGTTCGGAGGCGAAACGGGTGCGCGGGCGGGCCCGTTCCCTGGAACCAAGGCGCGAGGCCGGCTCGCAAAGAAGAGGCGGCGGGCCGGGAGCCTGCCGCCTCAAGTTGATCCGGTTCAGAGGGGACTGAAGGCCGGAGAGTGCTTAGCCGCCGAAGCCGACGGCAATCTTGAAGTAGGGCCCGTCGATGGTGCGGTCGGCGTCCTTGTGCTCGTCGTAGCCGGCATCGATCACGTCGAAATACCGCTCCCAGCGATAGCCGGCGCCGAGCTTGACCCTACCGACCTCATAGGAGAGGCCGAGGGAGAGGTCGAGGAAGGGGACGGTGACGTCCTTGGCGCGCGATGGAGGCGCCTCGATTGTCACTGGCTCACCCACCGGTGTAGGCGTGCCGAATACGGAGCCTATGTATCGGGCGATCCGCTCTTCGCCGTCGAGGCTGGTCTCCTGCTTGCCGAACAGTGCGCCGCCGACGATTGACCAGTCCACATCCAGGTGACCGGCCTCATCGCTGCCCAGGAGATGCATCGCGGCGTCCCATGAGATGGATGGGCCGGCGCCGGTAAACTCCCGCTCCGTCTGCAGATCGTTACGATACCGGACCAGCGGCACCCCAGTGTAGAACCAGCCTTCGACAAGAGGCTCGATCCAGAAGGCGCCGCCTGACAGGCGAGTTGACGACTGGAAAGTCGCATAGCGAAGCCCCGCGCCGAATTCGGAGGCGACGGGCATGGAGCCCAGTCCGACGTTCCGCCGAACCTGGAAGTCGATAATCTCGTGCTCTTCTGAATTGCGCGCAGAACCGTCTGACCAGCTCTTGGCGGGGTAGTTCATGGCAAGGGGAGTATAATACGGGCTCGCCGGATCGCAGTAGTCACGGGCGCCGTAGCTCCCCGATGGGAACGCGCAAACGTGAGCGACGACCTCGTAATTGAGCCGCTCGCGGGCCGTGTCGCTGTTTGTTCGCCCGTATCGCGCGGCGGCGGAGACGCTCCACGGCCCGCTCCGGGGACGGTATGTAATCCTCACCGATCGCCCGTCACCCCAATCGAGATCACGGTTCTGGAGGCCGACGACGGCGTCAAGGAAATCGGGAAGGTCTCCTTGCGATTGTCGCACGGCCTCTGTCGGAGCGTCATGCCGCTGAACCATGCCGGCGAGCTCGAGGGTTAGCGGGTAAGGCTGTCCAGCAGGGTGGTTCGGGTTGGCGCCCGTCCACCACGGCCCACCATTCCATTCCTTGGTCACCCGCAGGCCAAAAAGCCTGGGCTCCGTCAGGAACACGTTGGTGGTCAGGCCGGTGTCGTCGGAGTTGAGGAACGAGCCGGTGATGCTGTCACGATCGAAGACGTTCTTGACGTACGCCATGACCTTCCAGCCGGCGTCTTCGTTGGTGAAGATCGCGGCAAGGTTGACGTTCGTATAGGCCTTGAGCTTGTCGTAGCCCTCGGTGTTGAAGATCCGCGTCCAGGCCTCCGACTGGTAATAAAGGTCGGTGTGCAGCGTCATCAGCCAGTCGGCCGGAAGCGGCAGCGTATAGTCGGCCGTCACCGTCGCCGTGTAGTGCGGCGCGTTCGGCAGTTCGTTTTCAGAGACATCCTTGTAGAAGCCTTCGCCATGATTGTTGCCGTAGTCGAGCGCCGGGTTCCAGCCCTGGTAGGGGCCGGAGTAAGGCGTGATATTGCCAAGGGTGCCGGGAGCCGAACTCACCAACGTGGGGTTTTGCTGGTAGGGTAGGTTCGTGAACGGATCCAGGTTCAGCACATAGGCCGCCTCGCACGGGCCCATGGCGCCCATCTGCAAGTCGCTGCTAGGCAACTCCAGAGAGCCTGGGAAAGGCGGGTCGCGGTTTACCCCCGCGACGGTATCCAGCGGCACTATGCAATTGGACGGAAAGCTCGGGAACGGCCTGACCACAATCCAGTCAGGGTTGCCCGCGGTACGGTCCATCACATCGATGGCCCTTGAGCCATCGGCAGCCTTGGTGTCCTCATAGCCAAGTTTGAGGCCCAGGCGCAGCGGCTCGATCGGCCGCCAATCGGCCTCAAGCTCGACGCCCTTCACCTCGGCGTCAAAATTCAGATTCACCGCCGCCCGATTGACGATGTAGGAAATCTGATAGCCCGAATAATCATAGTAGAAGGCGCCCAGGTTCAGCGTCAGCCGTCCGTCAAGCAGGGTGTTCTTGGCGCCAATCTCGTAGGCGTCGACGAACTCGGGATCGAAGGTTTTCGGCTGTGTGGCGGACTGAGTCACGAGACCAGAGGTCGTGTCCCCTATCCCATACCCGACAACGCCGGCAGCCGGTGGGTTCGCCCCGCCGGCCTTGTAACCGTGAGCGTAGGACGCGTAGAGCAGCGTCTCATCGGTGAATGCCAGGGCAGGCTTCCAGTCCAGAGCAAGGCGGCCGGTGGGTTCGCGCCACTCCTGACGGATGACCTCGGCAACGGGGTAACCCACGCTATCGGCTGCCAGAAGCCAGCTCGGAACTCTCGGCGCCTCCTTCTTGTCGACCGTCCAGCGCACGCCGGCGGTGAGCTTCAGGTTATCAGCGATGTTGTAGTAAGCCTCACCGAACGCTGCGTATGAGATCAGCTTGTAGGGATTGTTGCTAAGGAAGTAATTGTGGCCCAGGTCATTGAGACTGCCTATCGGATTTGGATCTATGTATCCGCATCCCCAAAGAGTGTGCGCCACGGTGGTGTCCGGTGCACGAAGACCATAAAGTAGGCATTCCTGATTATCGTCTACGTCAAAATCGTAATCACCCAATAGGACGCCGTTACGCTGGTAAGCGCCCGGCGAAATCGCGGAATACATCGTCAACGTATTGATGAACACGTAGTATTTGTCGACGGTGTCGTAGCGCAGGAAGTTGGCGCCCAGGCTGAAATTAAATGGGCCCTCGTAGTCTGAACCGAGGCGGAATTCCTGGCTGAATTGCCGGGACCTGGCGGTGGAGAGATCGACCCCGACCACCCGGTCCGCACAGCCGATCTGCGGGTCGCAAAAAAAACCGTCCTCCAGAAGACCTTCACGATGAAATTGCTCGACCGAGTCCCAGCGCGCCTGATCGAAGGCGCCACGCGTTGTCGCAAAGCGATTGTAATCCTGTGTCGAAAACAGTTCGTCTGAGTTATAGGCCGTTTCGGACGTGAGGGTCAGGTCGGCCGGCAGCTGGTAGCTTACCTGCAGTTCGACAGTGTTGCTCTCCGCCGTGTAGTGCGGATCGACCGTGGACTCTATAACGCGAAGATCACGGGATTGGGTTGTACTGGCGTATGGGTCCAGATCGATTACCGTCGGCAGCCCAAGCGACTCAAGAGGGTGGTAGTAGGGCAGGGAATACCCGTTTGGCGCCTCGAACGAGTCCGGTGAATACAGCGAAGCCGCCAGGCAGCCCTGATTGACAACCCGGCCCCAGTTAGCGCCTCCCACATAAGTGTAAGATTGCGGCCCATACAGCGAGCCCTCGCCAAGCGAAGTGCGCGCATCTCGGTGGCAGAGCTGCTTGCCCGAGCGGAGGCGGTCGTCGTCCTCCTCAAAGTGCTCCCAGATCAGGTTGACGTCCAGCGCATCGGTGGGGGTGAACCGCAGCGACAATCGCGTCGACCACAGATCGCGGCCGTCGATCTGGTTGCCGGTGATCTCGTTGGTGACGAAACCCTCTCGTTTCATCCAGGCGCCAGCGAGACGAAGGGCGACCTTGTCCTCGGCCAGCGGCACGTTGACCATGCCCTCCAGCCTCGTGGAGCTGTAGTTGGAGACGTCCGCCGACAACTTGGACTCGTAGGTGAACTTCGGCTTTTGCGAGATGACGTTGACCACCCCAGCGGTGGCGTTGCGGCCGTAGAGCGTCCCCTGCGGCCCGCGCAGCACCTCGACCCGCTGCAGGTCGAAAAACTCCTGCTCGAAGAAGCGGTTACGGATAAACGGCGTATTGTTGAAGGCCACGGCCACGGCGGGATCCGTCGTCGCCGAAATCGCCTGGGTGCCGATGCCGCGCAACTGGATCGAGTAGGACGAGAAGTTGGTCTTGGTGAAGGTCATGTTCGGGACCTGGGTCATCAGGTCCGGGCCGCCGGCCACTTGCGAACGCTCCAGCTGCTCCTGGGAGAACGCGCTCATCGCGATCGGAACGTCCTGGATGTTCTCTTCACGCTTCTGGGCGGTAACGATCAGCGCCTCGACCTCAGCGCCGTCCCCTGCGGCGCTTCCGGACTGGGGGGCGGCGGAGGCTTTCACGATGACAAAGGCGGAGCCTTCGCGGCGCCAGCCGAGGCCGGTGCCGGCCAGCAGCTCGTTGAGGGCCACCTCGACGGGTTTGTCGCCGGTGACGCCGCGGGTGGTCTTGGCGGTGGTCAGGGCGCTGTCGGCGAAGACGCCCTGTTTGCTCTGGACGCCGAACTGGGCGAGCGCGGTCGACAGCGGCTGGGCGGCGATGCTGAAGTCGGCGGCCTCGGCGGCCTGCGCGATCCCGGACCCCGTAAGCGCAATACTCGCCGCTCCGCAGAGCAGCAGCGCGTGACGTTTCCAACCCATGCCTGACATTGTCGCTCCCCCTTGTTGTTGGGAAGCCGAACGCTCCCCTTAATTTACAAGAGTGGAGGCGGCGAAAGTCATGCACCCGCCGCCGGCGAATTATTTTCAGGGGCCGCCAGTTCGACGGCCCGGGCGTTGTCCGAAACCACCCGCGCGAAGCCGGAGAGGGTGACGGAACGCACGAAGCCCTCGACGTCGCCGGCCTTGACGACGCTGACGATGCGAGCGCCGCCGATCTGCGGGTCCAGGATGACGATCTTCTTGGCCGAGTAGCGGTTCAGCTCGGCGGCGGCCTCGGCCAGCGGGCGGTCCTCGAAGATGAGCTGGCCATCGAGCCAGCTGGTGGCCTTGCCGGTGTCGACCTTGTTCAGCGTCCACTGGCTGCCGGCGGACGCGACCAGCTTCGAGCCGGCCTTCATCTCGGTGGCCTCAGTGACGCGCGGCGCCTTGGCCAGCGGCGCGGGCGCGGCGGCCTCGACGCGGACGTGGCCTTCGACGAGGGTGACCTCGACCGCCTTCCTCTCCAACCGCACGGAAAAGGCGGTGCCGGTGGCGGTGACGATCTTGTCGCCGGCGGCCACCGTGAACGGCCGCGACTTGTCCCTGGCGACTTTGAAATAGGCCTGGCCCTTGGCGAGGCGCAGCATGCGGCGGTGGTCGGTCTCGCGAGCCCGCAGCACGGTGTTGGTGTCGAGCGTCACCACCGAGCCGTCGCGCAGGCGCACGGTCGCGGTCTGGCCGAGCCCGGTGCGGAAGGTCTGCTCGCCGCCGGTCAGGATGGTGGGCGCCGGCACGTAGCCGTTCGACCCCAGCGCCGACCAGCCGCCCAGCAGCGCCACGGCCAGCGAGGCGGCGATGGCCGCCCGCCGCCCCGGCGCCCTCGCCCGCCGCGCCTGCTCGCGCACCCGCAGGATCTCCGGGTCGGAGCGCAGCGCGCCGGCCACGCTCCAGGCCCCGGCCACCTCCTCGAAGGCGTCGGTGTGCGCCGGGCTGGCGGTGAGCCAAGCCTGCAGCGCCTGCACGTCCTCGGCGGTCATGGCGCCGGAGCGCTTGCGGGCGAACCAGTCGGCGGCGGTTTCGATGAGGGCGGCGTCGGTCATGGCGCCTGCCTCAGCTCGAGGGTGACATGGGCCAGCGCCCGGGCGACCAGCTTGCTCACCGCACTGACCGAGATGCCCAGCTGCCGGGCGATGGCCTCATAGGTCATGTCCTCGAAGCGGTGCAGGGCGAAGGCTTCGCGAGTGCGCGGCGGCAGGTTGCGGATGGCGGTCAGCACCCGCGCCGCCTCCTCGCGCCCGATCAGGATGCGCTCGGGCGAGAAGCCTTCGGAGAGGTCGGCGGCGTCCTCGATGGCGGTGCGGCCGCCCGGCTCCTGGCGCTTGGTGAGCAGGTTGGCGGCGATGCGGAAGAGGTAGCCCTGGACGTTGTCGATTGGGTCGGAGGCCGAGCGGGCGTGCATGGCCAGGAACACGTCCTGCACCAGTTCCTCGGCCTCGGCAGGCGACACGCGGCGGGCGAAATAGCGGCGCAGGCCCGGGCCATAGCGCTCCATCCAGCCGCGCAGCTCGGCCGGGTCGACACCCGCCCTCGCCTCCCGCGCCTGCTCCGGAGGCTGCCCCATCGGCCGCTGCCCTCCCCTTCACCTGGAGCGCCGGATACGGGGCCCCTACCGATCAAGAGTGGAGTTTGCGGAAATCATGCACCCCCGTCTGCGATTTTTTTGGGCAGCGATTTTTTTCTCGGGCAGTAAAGCGCGATGGAAACCGCTCTCACCAAACCCGGACCCGTCCCGTTCGCGGAGGCCGTGAAGGTGTGGGCGCGGGTGGCGGCGCTCAGCTTCGGCGGGCCGGCCGGGCAGATCGCCGTCATGCACCGCATCCTCGTCGAGGAGCGCCGCTGGCTGGGCGAGCGGCGGTTCCTGCATGCGCTGAACTACTGCATGCTGCTGCCCGGGCCCGAGGCGCAGCAGCTGGCCATCTACATCGGCTGGCTGATGCACGGCACGCTCGGCGGGCTGGTGGCGGGCGCGCTGTTCGTGCTGCCGGGTCTACTGGCGATCATGGGCTTGAGCATAATCTACGCCCTGTTCGGCCAGGTCGGGCCGGTGGCGGCGCTGTTCTTCGGGCTGAAAGCGGCGGTTCTGGTCATCGTGCTCGAGGCGGTGATCCGGGTGGGCCGGCGGGCGCTGAAGAACGCGGTCATGGTGGCCATCGCGGCGGCGGCGTTCGTGGCCATCTTCGTCTTCCACGCGCCGTTTCCGCTGATCATCCTGGCGGCGGGGCTGATCGGGTTCGCGGGCGGCGCGGCGAAGGTTCCGGCCTTCATGGTCGGCGGCGGGCACGGGGCGGAGGCGAAGACGGAGGTCGCCGACGCCGACACCGTGCTGGGCGAGGAGACGCCGGCTCACGCGCGGCCGAACCTGGGCTGGTCCCTGCGGATCAGCGCGGTGCTGCTGGTGCTGTGGCTGGCGCCGGTCGCCGCGCTCGGCCTGACGCTGGGCTGGGACAACGTCTTCGCCCAGGTCGCGGTGTTCTTCTCGAAGATGGCGGTGGTGACGTTCGGCGGCGCCTATGCGGTGCTGGCCTATGTGGCGCAGGAGGCGGTGGAGACTTATCAGTGGCTGCGGCCCGGCGAGATGCTCGATGGCCTCGGCATGGCCGAGACCACGCCCGGGCCGCTGATCATGGTCACCCAGTTCGTCGGCTTCCTGGCCGCGTTCCGGCAGGCCACGGGATTGCCGCCGCTATGGGCCGGCGTGCTGGGGGGCCTCCTGACCACCTGGGTCACCTTCACCCCCTGCTTCCTGTGGATATTCCTCGGCGCTCCGTTCATCGAGGCCCTGCGCGGCGCCAAGGCCCTGAGCGCGGCCCTGGCCGCCATCACCGCGGCCGTGGTCGGCGTCATCCTCAACCTCGCCGTCTGGTTCAGCCTGCACGTGCTGTTCCGCCAGGTGCGGGAGGTGGGGCTGGGGTTCACTACCCTCGACGTGCCGGTCCTGAGCAGCCTGGACCTAGCCACACTGGCGCTGACGGCGGCGGCGGCGGTGGCTGTCTTCCGCTTCAAGGTCGGCGTGATCCCCGTCCTGCTAGCGAGCGCTGCCGCGGGCGTGGCCTGGTACCTGGCGGGCGGTCTCGCCTGAGCTGCAAAAGAACGAGGCGGCGGGCTGGTGAGCCTGCCGCCTCAGTTTATCCGGTTCAGAGGGGACCGAAGCCGGGTTGGTTAGCCGCCGAAGCCGACAGCAATCTTGAAGTAGGGACCGTCGATCGTTCGGTCGTAGGACTGATGCTCGGCGTAGCCGCCGTCGAGCACGTTGAAGTAGCGTTCCCAGCGATACCCAGTGCCGACCTTCATGCGGCCGACCTCGTAGGAGAGGCCGAGGGAGAGGTCGAGCATCGGGACAGTGACATCCTTGGAGCGCGATTGTGGCGCGGCAATCGTTATCGGCTCGCCCACGGGAGTAGGTGTTCCGAATATCGACCCGAGATAGCGGGCGATCCGCTCTTCACCGGCAAAGTCGGTTTCCTGCTTGCCGATGAGGGCGCCCCCGACGATCGACCAGTCTAGATCAAGATGACCGGCCTCATCGCTGCCCAGCAAACGCATGGCCGCATCCCACGATAACGTCGGTCCAAACCCGGAAAACTCGCGTTTCGTCTCCAGATGGTTGCTGTATCGGCCCAGAGGAACGCCATAGTAGACCCAGCCTTCGATAAGGGGCTCCGTCCAGAAGGCGCCGCCGGACAGCCGGCTTGACGAGCTGAACGCGCCATATCGAACACCCGCTCCGAACCGGGACGCGAGAGGCAGGGATCCCAAACCCACGTCGCGGCCCACCTGGAAATCCGCGATCTCATGCTTTTCTGAATTGCGGGCCGAACCGTCCGACCAGCTCGTCGCCGGGTAGTTTGTGGCGATGGGGAGGTAATAGGGACTTTCCGGGTCGCAGAAGTCATTGGCGCTTACGCTGCCCGAAGGGAAAGCGCAGACGTGCTGGATCACATCGAAGCTGAGCCGTTCGCGAGCCGTATCGCTATTTGTCCTCCCGTATCGTGCGGCTGCCGACACGCTCCACGGTGAGCCTTCGGGGCGATAGGTAATCGTCACGGAACGCCCGTCACCCCAATCCAGATCGCGGTTTTGCAGGCCGATAACCGAGTCGAGGTAGTCGGGAAGATCGCCCTGCGATTGGCGCACGGACTCCGTCGGGGCGTCGTGCCGCTGAGCCATTCCCCCGAGCTCAATCGTTAGAGGGTATGGCTGCCCGGCGGGATGCTCGGGGTTGGCCCCCGTCCACCAAGGCCCGCCGCTGAACTCCTTGGTCACGCGCAGGCCGTAGAGGCGGGGTTCGGTGAGGAAGACGTTGGTCGTGAGACCCGTGTCGTCCGAGTTCAGAAAGGCGCCGGTGATGCTGTCGCGATCCAGCACATTCTTGACGTAGGCCATCACCTTCCAACCGGCGTCTTCGTTGGTGAAGATGGCCGCCACGTTGATGTTCGAATAGGCCTTGAGCTTGTCGTAACCCTCGGTGTTGAAGATTCGCGTCCAGGCTTCGGACTGGTAATAAAGGTCGGTGTGCAACGTCACCAGCCAGTCACGCGGCAACGGCAGCGTGTAATCGGCCGTGATGGTGGCGGTAAAGTCCGGCGCGTTCGGCAACTCGTTGCCCGAAAGATCCTTGTATATCCCCTCCCCGTGATTGGGAGCGGTGGCTGGGTTGAAGCCGGGATAATTAGGATGGACCTGCAAGGACGATAGCGGCCCCTGCACGATGGGGCCGGTCCAGGTGGTCAGGTCCACGTAAGGCGCGTCGGTAACCGGGTCGTGATTTAAGACATAGGCAAGCTCGCAGCCGCTCGGGTTGCCCCCTCCCGGGCCGCCCAGGTTCACGAGTTGAGGTCCGACGCTCGCGTTGAAGCCGTTCAAGCCAAGGCCGCTGCCGTCATCTTCTCCCACGAACAGAGCACGGGGAAGGATGCAGTTTGAGGGGAATGTCGGGAACGGGCTGACAACGATCCAGTTCGGATCGCCGGCCGTCCGGTCCATCACATCGATCGCCTTCATGCCGTCGGCGACGCGCGTATTTTCGTAACCGCCTTTGAAACCGAGCCGGAGGTTTTCGATTGGCCGCCAGTCGGCCTCCAGCTCAAGACCCCAAACCTTCGCATCGAAGTTGAGGTTCACCGCCGAGCGATTAACGATGTAGGATATCTGGTACCCCTCATAATCGTAATAGAAGGCCGCCGCGTTCAGCGTCAGCCGGCCTTCCAAGAGTGTATTCTTGGCGCCCACCTCGTAGGAATTGACGAATTCAGGATCAAATGTCGTCGGCTGCGTCGCTGATTGTGTCACCGCCGCTTCGCCCACGTCGGTGTCGGAGTAGATGACAATCCCCGCCGCCGGCGGGTTGGCGCCGCCCGCCTTATAGCCATGCGCATAAGAGGCGTAGAGCAGGGTTTCGTCGGTAAAACCAAGGTCGGGCTTCCAGTCGAGCGTCAGGCGTCCCGTAGGCTCGCGCCATTCCTGGTTGATGACTTCGGCGACGGGGTAACCGACGGTGTTGGCAGCAAGCACCCAGCTTGGGATACGCGGGGCTTCCTTCTTGTCGACCGTCCAGCGCAGCCCGGCCGTGAGCTTCAAATTGTCGGTTAAATTATAGTAAGCCTCTCCAAAGGCCGCATAGGAGATCAGCTTGTAAGGATTTCTGCTGAGGAAGTAGTTGTGTCCGAGATCGTTGAGGCCGCCGATGGGATTGGGATCGATGTACCCGCAACCCGCGATTAGCCCACCCGCCACCATCTGAACAAGGCGCGGATCGGGCAGCTTAAAGCCGTAGCGCAAGCACTCGCTGTTGTCCGACACCCCCGCGACATAGCGCGGCAGTCCGCCACGGTTCGCGGCCACCGCCGTCAACGTGTTGATAAAGACGTAGTATTTATCTTCAGTGTCATAGCGCAGGAAATTGGCGCCGAGGCTGAAATTGAAAGGTCCCGTAAAGTCGGAAGCCAGACGGAGTTCCTGGCTGAACTGCCGCGATTCGGCCGTGGAGGAGTCCATCGCCACCATGCGGTCGGCGCAGCCGACCTGGGGATCGCAGAAGATGCCACCGTTCGGGCCGGGCAAGAGCACTCCTTCGCGGACATCGGATGGATCTGGCTGTCGGAACGCGCCCGGCGCCGTATTGAAGCGATTGTAGTCCTGCGAGGAGAAAAGCCGGTCGGCCGAGTAGGCGGTCTCAGATGTAAGCGACAGTTGGTCGCTCAGGTCGAGCGTCACCTGAAGTTCCGCAACGTCGCTTTTCGCGCGGTAGGTTGGATCCACCGTAGACTCAATGACTCGCAGGTCGTGTGACTGCGTCCTGCTGACATACGGGTCGGTCAACGCCACCGGCAGACCCAACTGGCCCAAGGGCAGATAGTACGGCAGCGACATGCCGTTCGGCGTCTCAAACGACTCCGGCGCGTACAGCGAGGCAGGCGAGCAGCCCTGACTGAAGGTGGATTGAACGCCGGCAAAGATAGTCGGTTGACCGCGCTCCGGCAGGGTCTGGTAATGATCGGTTTCGAACGTGTGCCACTGCCCCGCCGAGTCCGGCGCCGTTATGCTGGTGACCTCATGCGTGTGGCACAGCTGTTTACCAGAGCGGATGCGGTCGTCGTCTTCCTGGAAGTGTTCCCAGATCAGGTTCGCTTCAATGTTGTCGGTCGGCGTGAATCGCAGAGACAGCCGCGTCGACCAAAGGTCCCGCCCGTCGATCTGGTTGCCGGTGATCTGGTTGGTCGAATACCCCTCCCGCTTGGTCCAGGCGCCGGCCAGACGAAGCGCCACCTTGTCGTCCATCAGCGGCACGTTGACCATGCCTTCCAGCCGCGTGGAGTTGTAGTTGGAGACGTCGCCCGAAGCCTTAGCCTCGTAGGCGAACTTCGGCTTTTGCGAGATGACGTTGACGACACCGGCCGTGGCGTTGCGGCCGTAGAGGGTGCCCTGCGGCCCGCGCAACACCTCCACACGCTGCAGGTCGTAGAATTCCTGCTCGA
>Ga0190273_10000103_pt1 | contig 44794 bp, 58 predicted proteins | sample Popmic504IS_FD_134513 | JGI IMG/M metagenome (GOLD analysis project Ga0190273, IMG submission 134513) | Populus adjacent soil microbial communities from riparian zone of Shoshone River, Wyoming, USA - 504 IS | ecosystem: Environmental > Terrestrial > Soil > Riparian zone > Trees stand | place...
AAATGTGAAGGTTTTTTTGTATTTAAGCCCACCTCTGTCACTGAGTTCCACAATTTATTATTCTCGTTAGGCTGGCAGTGAAAAGTTGATCTCATTTTATAATGATAAGCGCCCTGATAAGCATTAGCATGTTCAGAAAATCCATATATACCACACATAACACTTTGAGCGTAAGCAAATTTAGCGAACGTATCATGAGATGCATATCATTATTTATAGCGGTTTACGAATTAAGTACGTGCGCGTAAAATGAGAAGTAGCAAAGATAAACGGGTAACAACATGAACGATGACGTACTTGTCGAATTAAAGAAGATGAACCGACTGCTATCTGCGCTGCTAACAATTACCGTAGATCGTCACCTGCGTGATACGGAAATTGCCAAGCCGCGGCCGCGCAGTATTGATCGAATGCTGGCAGATATAGGTCTCCAGGGCACTGAAATTGCCAAGTTGTTAGGTAAAACACCGGCGGCGGTGAGCATGGCACTAGCAAAAGAGAAGCCTACTAATAAAAAGAACAACAGCTCCGCCGATGACGGTACCGAAATAGCGGAGAAGAAGTAATGGCAAGCGTAGAAGAGCTCCTTGATCAAATGGTACGCCTGCAGGCGTTACAGATAAAGATAGCTTTTAACAATCAGGCTGAGGCTATCGTAGAAATAAACAAGGCGGGCATTGGCCCCAGTCGTATCGCTGAGCTTTTGGGCACAACGCCCGGCACCGTCAACGTCGCGATACAACGTGCCAAGCCAAAGCCTGGCGTTAACAAGAAGACTATTGAGGGAAAAAAAGATGCCTAAGATCGAATCTATCAATCTAGAACAGGCTATGGTGGGTGTTCTTGCTATGCTGGCTGCTGATCGTGACGACCGAGTTAATCTTGGTCGTCGCTCTGAAGAACGCCGCAAAACCGAAATTATCTTAGCCGAAGCAGGCCTCACGGCGGGTCAGATCGGTCAGGTACTCGGCAAGAAAGCGAATACCGTATCCAAGACTATCGAGCGTGCTCGCAAACATCCTGTGTCGGAAGGCGGTAATGATGAGTAAGCCTGAAGAGAGTAAGGCAGGCACTGCTCTTTCAACTGATGTCCTGCTGCTGGCTATGCTTACACTTATGATTGACGAGCGTGAGCGTGCGGCAGGTGTTAATTCCCCGCAAGTAAAGACCGAAGCGCTGCTGGCAAGCGCCGGGTTATCTTACCAGCAGATTGCCGCCATGATGAATAAAAACCCTGATGCAGTGCGTATGATGCTAGGTCGCATGCGTAAGGTTGGTAAGAAAACTGCCGCCAAAGTCGAGGTCGAGTAATGTCTGAGTCTCACGACGCCTTGTCAGAGATTATGAAGCTCCGCGGAGAAGTTGATCAACAAGGTGAGATGCTCGATGCGCTTGTTCGTTATGACCCTCAAGTTCAGGAAAGCATCCTAGGTGAGTTTAAGAAAGACAAAGTACTTGTCATGATATACCTACTCATTGACGGGCGGCGTACACAGAAAGTGATTATTGAAGAGCTGAAGCAGCATGGGGTATCGGGTGCCAGTGCTCCTGTAGTAACACAGAAACTCAAGCATCTTCGAGGCTATATGAATGTTGTCGTACCTCTTCAGCGCGTCGGCGGAAGTGTGGTGTATGGTCATAGTCGCCTGGGTCGTGCTCTACGCTTAGATCGTAAACTCCGTAAGCTAGAAGGCGGCAATGTATAGCGTACCGAGGTTGCTCAATCATATAAATGAAGCATGGTCGCTTCGAGGGTGGAAGGATATTAGCGGAGCTATGATCGGTGCAGCGCGCTCTTTAGGTCAGGGTAACTCGCCCGTTATTACAGCAAAGAAGTTGCCTGTAAACTTTCTTATGCTCAACCAGGTTAAACGTACCGATGTAGAGGCTGTGTTTAGAAACGTCTTAATGGAGAAAGATATTATGGAAGCCAATCAGATCATGAACCTGCTATTTGTATCGGCTGGTCCGTCGTCGCTCGGAACTCTGCGGTTAGGTGCCGAAGAGCGGGATATACGTGAGAAGGTCCGTGCCACCACTAAACGCGATAATATTAAGATAGACGTAGCTCCTGCAGCCCGTCGTACAGACTTGATCGACGCATTCGGGCGCTACAAACCAAATGTCATGCACATTTCTGGCCATGGCGACAATAACTCTATTGTCCTTGAAGATGATAATGGGGATGCTGCGGATGTTAGCCAGGAGATGCTCGCCAAGTTTGTTGGCGTTGCAGGTGAACAACTACGACTCGTCGTGTTAAACACATGCGAATCTGCCCGGTTGGCTAAGAGTCTTGCCGGCGTTATAGACGCAGCTATTGGTATGGACGTCAGTGTTTATGACGATGTGGCTCGTGTTTTTGCAGTCCAGCTCTACTCAAGTTTAGGAGAGGGGCTCTCTCTACAATTGGCATTCGATCAGGCGATCCTTCAGATCGAAGCGTACAGCCTGCCGCAGAGCGACAACCCACAGCTATTTGTCCGTAAGGGTTTAGACGCAAACAAGATTTTTATTGTAGGGGTATAGGGTCTGCAATCACTTAACAATTTCATGCATTATTAAGTTGTCAGATAATAATTCGATACTCGGCCACAAGGTGTTCCACATTTGAGATACGTGGGTCACCATTAGACACTACCTCATTATCGGACGTTTTTTGAATGTATCACTTTCGTCGCTGCAGCACATGAGTGAGTTAATCTTGAGTATGCGGTCAGTAAGTACGTATTGAATATATCTAAATATTGTTTTATAATAAACTATCCTTTATTGAGGTAACTCTAAAGGTGTTAATTGACAAGTAGATATTACAAGATGAGGAGTGAGCGCATACTGTGCATTCGCTCCTCATCTTGTGTGTATAGGAAAACACACGCTCATATATTGAGTACCCACACGTGGTATGGATGCGGAGAACGGCGATACGATGCCCAACATGAAGCGCGACGAGTATATGACAGCCCTTGCGGCCATCAAGTGCGTTACGAATCCGACGGTTGAGCAAATGCTGTCCATCTGCCCACATCTCACGGAGGAGCAGATGCTGGCCGCATTCATGCGTTTAGACGATGGCACAGTTGCTTTGCCGCCCTTGAAAGTCCGAGGCTCATTTCATCTGGCACATTATCATCCCGGTGGAGCTGGTGAGCGCCAAGCGGATTTTTACATTAATCCATATGGCCAACGCAGCTCTAGCTCTTACGCCGATGCAAGTCGACATGATGGCTATCTATGTGCCGGACCTCAACTTCCCCTTCATGGCTGAGGCCGTGGCGTATGCGGAGGAACATTGGCCGGAAGAACTGATCCTGGATGATTGGAAGGGAGTTCGGAACGTTCTCTTAGACGACCTATCCAAACTCAACAATCTGGGTCGTCCGCATACGATGTTCACTGGCGTGGTTACTCTGAGTCGAGATTGGAATGATCTTACCGACGATGACACCAAACCTCTGGTTGAGTTGTTCGATGACGCGATTGGCATTTTCTCAACTGATCAGTTCATTTCGTCGGAACTCTGGGGTGGGCGCGGCGGTGGCTCGATGTATTACTGTGCGCATTGCGGAGGTTGCCTTGGCGTCAAGAAGTGTACTGCTTGCGGTATGACATTCAGCGATGATGGCTATCGGACTGGTTGGGGCATACCGATGCCGCCCAAGCTGATCAAGCAGTTCCGTGATAGAGGCCACCAATTCGCGCTGGATCCGGAGCGGCTGCTACCCCGCTGAAGAGACGCCGTGTAAGCGGGTATGACAGGTGGGTATGGACTTATCTTTAGGTTCACGGTGACTCGTGATGTTTTCCTACTCCCCATATCTGCTTGTCATATTCCGCTCTATGAATGTGTGTTCATGCTGAAGAGTTGGTGAATATGCCAGCCTATAGTAACGTATGGGTCCAAAAGGACGAAAGCGGAATAAGAAGATACTATTTTATGATCATAATAAGCCCCGGACAATGCCGGGGCTTATTGAGGGCGGTCAGTCGTGATCGCAGCGGTAGTTTAGGGTCGTTCCGGACAGGCCAGGCGCGCCCAACGCATGCAGACTAGCTAACAGTCGTAGGCTTGTATCGTTGGACGGTGGTCCAGGCGCCGTCGGTGTGCTGGAAACGACGCAGGATCATTACTTCGACGAAGGCCTTCAGGAATACGAACAATGATACGAAGCGTAGGGCATAGATGTTCGGGAAGGCGGCAAGGATATCCATGCGGCGGGCTTTGAGCGCTACCAAGAACGTGATCAGGGCAGTAACAAAGACGTCATATAAGAAGGTCATAGCCACGACGTTCAGGGTGCCTTGGGTAATAGCTAACGCCGGTACAATAATGAAGTAGCTTAGGAAGAAGAACAGGTTTTGGCTGACCTGGTAAGCCATGTAAGCGTCCAGGCGGGTGGCATGGCGGCCGATGCCATACTTGCGGATGCCTTGCAGCGTGCCGCGGTTCCAGCGGGTGATCTGGCGCTTGTAGTCAGCCATATTGCCCGGGTCTTGGGTGTAGGCAATAGCTTGGGGGATGAACTGGATCTTGCCCAGCTTTTTGCGGTGGATTTGTAGAGTAACATCAAAGTCTTCGCAGATTGATTTATTGGCAAAATCAACTTGGGCGAAGATGTCAGCCCGAAAGCAGCTGGTTGGGCCGGGAATTACCGAAACGGTATGCGTCATGGCTTGGAAGCGGCGGTGGATTTCCTGGCCAACAGTATATTCCATGACGCGGTATTGGCTGATAGGGCCACCAGGTAATGAACGGACGTAGCCCGTGGCAGCAGCGTATTTCTGGCGCAAGCTCTTGCGGAAGACTTTGAAGTAATCAGGCGAAAACGCCCCGTCTGCATCTGCAATGTGGATCCAGCGGTAGCGGCGGGTCAGATTGAACTGTTTGCTGGCTTTGCTGAGTGCCATACCTTTGCCGCTGCGGCCGACCTTTAGGACATTTTCGCGGCCAAGCAAGCTGCGGGCAATGGCGCTAGTGCGGTCGCTCGAGTTATCGTCGACGACATATACATGTTCACGTTGCATTCCGGCGCGTAAGGCGCTGCGGATGGTGTTTTCTAGCACTAGCTCTTCGTTGTGGGCTGCAATCAGCAAGGCTAACATAGGCCGGCGTTGGAACGGCAGCGTCGGATAATAGGCTGGCGCCTGGCGCGTCACAGGGGTGTTAACGGTGCGGGCGTTGAATGAGTCGGTAGTCATGTCGTGTTCCTTAGTAGCCGAGGGCTTTCATTACTTGGGCGTTGGTAACGATACGTGCTTTGGCCTGGCCAACAACTTTAAATTGGTCTTCCAAGACTTGAGAATTCAGTCCGAATTGTGATTCGCCTTCTTCTACCTGGTGGTAGTTTAGGACGAGCCAGCCATTGTGCTGGACGGTGTAGTCTATAACGGCTTGCAATTCTTGGACGGTGGTTTCTTTGCGGATTGTAACGGCAACGATGTTGTAGCGGTCGAAGTTGGCCTTGGTGTTGACGTCTTCGCCGTCGGCCTGGTTAGTGGTAATGTCGCCATCGGTATTACGGTGTGAACGGTAAATATTTTTGATAGCTTGGATAGTAGTAGCGTTACTGGCGCCATATGGGCTGGCGAAGTCGCTGATTTTGACACCAACTTTCTGCTCCAGTGTAGTCTTGCAATCGGCCAATTCTTTAAGCAGCTTGGCGTGGTCTAATTCGGTCAAGTTAGCGTGGTCAATGCTGTGGCATTGGATGTCGTGGCCGGCTTTGGCAGCGTTGACCATTTGTGCAAAGCTCATATAACTGCGGTTGTCGGCAGTACCGGATAATACATACTGTGTGCTGGGGATGCCATACTTTTGCAGTAATGGCAGGGCTTGCGAGTAGGTGGTTTCCCAACCGTCATCGAACGTAACGGAAATCAATGGTTGTTCAAAAGGTCTGACATCGCTAGTAGTCTTATCGATATCACGGACTTGCATGGCGGCCAAAGGCACGTTGGAACGGGGGTCACGACTAAAGTCGACACCCAGCCATCCGGCAATTTGGACGCCCATAAAAATAAGCGGAAGCAGTACCACTGCACAAACAAAAAGCGAGGCGATGCCCCGCTTTATTGTTTGCAGGGGACTGAAACCTTTACTCCACCTAAAAGCCATATCCCGACTCCTTATTACCGGCTGCGGGCGTACAAAACGCCCCAGGCGACCATGCCAGCGCCAACGGCGAAGGCAGCAGTAACAACCAAGTTACCACCGGTGTTAGGAAGAGTTGTCACTGCAGCTACAGCGGCCGGAACGACTACTGGAGCAACTTTAGGACTTGCGTACATAGCATTCTCCCTTGGTTTAATAAGTCCGCGTTGAACAATGTCCCAGACATATGCCCGTATTGCTACAGAGGCTGCCTGCGATAATCCCTACGCTTAACTACATATAATACTCCAAAAGTGTATTTTTGTCAAGTATGTTTCATCGCTAATACTGCTTATGATTTGTGTGCATATGTTCATATGGTAGAATACTTTTGCTTCAAGAAGCTATGCTTCGAAGCAGTGTGATAGGACGAACATTCGCCAATCCTCCAGAACGAGAGGCAAGCACATGTCTACGCAGATTGTCATCGTGATCGGTGACGTGACCGAGGCTCAGCTCAAGGATTTTTTATCGCTGAATAAGAGATTTCCTGGGCCTGAAGTATTCCGCAGGGTGAAGTTCTTGGAGTTCGTGCCTCATATCGACGAGCTCGTAGCTAAGTACGGCCGGGCTCTAGACGGAGCGTATCGTGAGGTTGAAGACCAGTACCCGAAGAAGCCAACAGGGCATCAAATCGACGTGGATCGTGATAAGGCGGCTAGAGTGCATCTGAGTGAGTTCTTTGCTCAGTTCGGCACGGTGGAAGTATCGGCCGTTATTTTCGACCCTGAGAGCTACCAGAACTACAATGGCTATGCTGCTCCTATCTTCTCGCAGATTAGCGAGATGAAGGTGCGTCCGTACCTGTGGCTTGCGAGGGAGTGGGGCTCGATGGAGTATTTCGGACGGTAGTGTTATGAGGGTGGCCGACAGGCACAACTAGCCTGTCGGCCACCCTGCAACTTATTCGTCCTATCTTTTTATTACAGAGATTAGATGCTTGACTCAAGCTTAAGCATTACCTTAGGCTAAGTGTATGACTAGTAGTTCTTCAGCGTTCATTGCACGATTTTTAGGACTGTTCCAGAGTGGCTCGTCAGCCAGCGGCAAAGCGCTGAATGCGGGCGAGGTGGCTGCGGCACGCCAATATATCAAAAATTATTGGCCGAAGTTGTTACGGCATGAAGCTAAAGACCGCGACACGCTGGTCGGAGTGCCACATCCGTATCTGGTGGCGGCTTATGCCCCAGACCATGATTTCGACTTTGATGAGATGTATTATTGGGACACGTATTTTATGGCCCAGGGTTTCTTTGGTGCTGACGACCAGAAGTTTATGGAAGGGCTAATCGATAACCAGCTGTTCCTGTTGGAACGCTTTGGTTTGGTGCCGAACGCTACGCGCACGTATCAGACAGGCAAATCCCAGCCACCATTTTTGACGACGCTGATCTTTGATTTTTATGACCACTACCAACCGGGTGCAGAATGGCTCAAACCACGGATTGAGGCTGCCAAACAGGAGTACCAAGACGTATGGATGGGGACGCGTAAGCCAAACGCTCGTAAAGTACACCATGGTTTGAGCCGCTACTACGTGCCCGACATGACGCACGACCAGGCAGAAATCGAGAGTGGTTGGGACTATACCCCGCGCTTTGAGCGGCGCTGTTTGGATTTTTTGCCGGTAGATTTAAATGCGCTACTGTATAAATACGAGACCGACTTTGCGCGTGCGGCAGTGATTTTGGGTGACGTGGCCGAGGCCGGCCAGTGGCAGCGTGCCGCCCGGCGCCGACGCAAGGCAATGAACGATTTCATGTGGGACCGGCGGCGTGGTTTGTTTTACGACTACGATTACGCGAATGGCCGCCGCGGGACGATTAGTTCGCTAGCGGCATATTATTGCATGTGGTCTGGCTTGGCGACTAAGCGCCAGGCTAAATCGATGGTAAAGGCGATGCGGCGTTTTGAGCATGCCGGCGGTTTGACGACGACTGATGATATTCCATTGAACCAACGCTTTTTGGGCGGTATGCCGACGCAATGGGCTTACCCGAACGGCTGGGCGCCGCTGCATTATGTGGTGGTTGGCGGTTTGGAACGCTATGGCTTTAAGCACGATGCCCACAGGGTGGCCACGAAGTGGCTGCGCACCAATTTGGACTGGTTTAACAAGAATGGTGTGTTCTTGGAAAAGTACAATGTAGTCGAAATTGGTGCGCCTCCCGGCAAAGGCGTATATCCTTCGCAAAATGGCTTTGGTTGGACCAATGCCGTATTTGAACGCCTGTGCCGTGAATACGTTGATCCGTCTGCGTAAATACTAGGAACGTTTACGGCAGTGGCGGCCAGCCTTGCAGTCTTTGCAGGTTTTGCTGTCGTGTTTCTTAGCTTTTTCTTCCTCGTGGTCGTGGCCATCATCTTTGGTATGTTGTTCTGTGAAGCTACTAGCTTCATTAGCTAACTCTTCAAAGTGTGAATCTAGGCATGCCATAGCACCAAGGGTCATTGCCATTCGCTGGATTTTATCGACCTCGCCATTTTCGTAGCTGGCGATAACTAGCTGCTTGATATCCTCGTAGGCTTGTTCGTCGTCGGGTTGCTCAGCGACGTGGGCAACTAAGTCGTCGAAAATGGTATCATCGACGCTGACAATGTCTGTGTCATGGAAATCGATGTCCTCAAAAAAATTAGGTTCTACTTCTAGCATATGGACATCAAACCTTAATCGTTAAGCATGCGATCCGTATTAGTTGCCAAGCGGTCAATTAGCCTTCCCTGGGAACTGTCTAGCATGCTAGTGCTGGCGGCTATTGTCAGCCCCACGGCTAGACGGCCGCTGCTTATGTCGATGCCCATAGGAGTTTCGCCATACGCGACTTGGTCCCGTTCGCTTACAAAGAACGCGATATTTTTAACCGGCAAGACTGCGGAGCGGACGCGGCGTGTCCCCTGGCTGGTGGCTATATCTTGGCGGCCGTCTGTGCTGAAATTGGCGCCAAAGGCCCTATTGGTAGTGGCCATGCCGTGCATCTCGCTATGCGGATTATTGCCTAGTTTGGTAGAGGCGATCATCAAGGCTGGTGCGAGGTTGGTAATGTCACTATCGGCTGCGGTATGTGTTGCTAGTACGGTGGCGCTATTTTTAGCGTATTCGACTTCTAACAGGGTATGCTGCAGTTGGCTAATTTCATTGCTGGGACGTTCAACGGTTAACATTGCTACCTGGCCAGCACCTTGTAGCAAGATGGCTGGTCCAACCAAACGTTGGGTCTCACCCTGGCTGTTGCGTACTTGGGCGGCGGCAAAACCGCGCAAGCCTTCGTAACCTTCTAAGTGGAGGCTATGGGGACTTTTTAAGGCCATACGTCCGCCTTTGACTTCTGCTAAGGGTGCACCTGCATTGGCCAAACGAGTATTCAGGCTATATTCAAAAGCTTGAAAGTCAAGGTGGGGCACTTGGCTTTGGTCGGTTTCGTGCAGCTCGCTGCCTACGCCTACTAGCTCTAAGGCTGTGTTAAGGCTGCCGAATGAGCGGTCAAGCGAGGCGTTAAGTTGGGATGGGGTGATTTCTGACATAGTTGTAGGCTATCGTCATTGTGTAATATTTGCAAAATAGTCGCAAAAATATTACACTTTTTTGTATGTTGGACAAATTCCACGAGCTTTTACGCCAAAACGGACGTAGTATTACTAAATCCCGGACACTTCTATTTGAATATTTGCAGCAAAGCGGCCCGGTGACGGTGCGCCAGTTCGGCGAAGACAACGGCGCTATTGCCGACCGGGCTAGCCTGTATCGGACGTTGGCTTTGTTCCGGCAACTTGGAGTCATCGAGGACAGGATAGTGACTGGCCGCCGATTGATTGAACTGAGCGACACATACGATTCGCACCACCATCATTTTACGTGTTTGAAATGTGGCAAGACCGAGGCTATTATGATGCCGCATATCGAAGAAGCCTTGGCTGATTTATGCGCTTCACAAGGCCTGGAAGCACAAGCCCATACAATAGAGATTAGCGGGCTGTGTGCGGGCTGTGCGGCAGCCAAATAATCGCTAAAGAGTATATTGCAAGAAGTAGGGCGCTGTATGTATTGTATTAATGTTATATACTGTACGTACTAAGGAGTTGATTTCCATATATGGCAGCAGGTGAATATTTGAGAGCGGCGGCATCTAGTTTGCACCGTGCGGCAAACACATTGCACCAGCAAACACTGGAACTGCAAACTAATCTTACGCGTTTGAAGTCGGAAAAGACTTCAATTATTGATAAAAACAAATTACATATTAAGACATCGCAGGCAGAGCAGATGGCTGTGCAAGACCAGGGCCGCCAATCTCGGCTGTCGCAAAAGATCCAGCAACTACAAAACGAAATCATGGCTGCCGAAGCTGAATTGAAGCGGGCTGAAGCTGATATCCAGAATGCTGTGGCGACCAAAGTCAACCAGGCTGCAGGCATTGAAAACCAAGCTAAGCAATTGGAAAGCCAGGCGGGCAGCTTAGACTAGCCTGAGCTGGTTTCATAAAAAACCTAAGCAAGGTTTGTAAGAGGCTCTATGGAAACAACCCAATTTGAAGTGCTAGATACGCTTCAGGAATCCGAACGTTTCTTGGTGCAGACTATAAGCTACCAAGGGTTGACGGCGGTACTTAAGCGTTCTAAAACACCTCAGATGGCCATTAATCTGGCGCAGGAACACCAGGCGTACCAGCTTTATGGTGAAATGACTTCTGAAGTTGGATGTCCGTTTGATGTGGCGGAAGTGCTCGAATATAATGCTGGCTCGTTAGCGCTTAGCTATTTAGAAGGTCAGCCAATGGCTGAGGTGATAAACGAGCATAATTACCGTGATAATTATCGGTTGCTGGCGGGCATTATGGCTTATACGGATAATAGGGTGGGCGTAAGTGCCAATGGCTCTTCGCTTACCCTGCAGGTATCTCCGCACGGGCAGTCAAAATATTTTGACGACATGCGACAAGTCCATCAAAAGCTTTCGACAGAAGAGGCCGCCATCCTTAGCAATCCTTTGGCTGAGTCGATCGAATATTATATTGAGCACTCGTCGCTCTTGCAGACTGCCTTTGTGAATATGGATCTGACGGCATCACATGTCATGATTGGCGACGCAAAGCCAGCAATTTTTGATTTTGAAAATGCAAGTTTGTTCGCTGCTCGTTTCATCGACTTGATTAATATGACCACCAAGATTTGGTTTGTAGAGGGAGACCGCGAAAAAGCCTTACAATTCTACGATGATTTTTGGAAAGCGAAGGCTGAATCCCCTGATAATTATTCGGAACAGTTGAGGACGTTGATAATGCAAAGAGTATTCGGCTTCAGTTATGAATTGCTGACCGATCCAAACCAATACCATAACACGAAGCTTGAGATGGATACTAAACTAGCGGCTAATATAGTTGCCGTATACGAATGGGGTATGGGTCTATAAGGATAAGGCTGTGCTGACTTGCGCAGATGAGTTTTTTACCGTACAATAGCCCCTGTTATTCGTAACGTTGGTACGGCTCTTTAGCTCAGTTGGTAGAGCAATGGATTGAAGCTCCATGTGTCCCCAGTTCGAGTCTGGGAGGGGCCACCAAAATCGATTACAGAGTCTAAAAAGTTCCAAGATGTATGTCTTGGAACTTTTTGTTTTATCATGAGGTAATGCAGATGAATCAATTAAAGATTACTTACAGTGCTGGTGGTGTAGTTGCCAATGGAAAAGGCGGCGTTGTCCTTATATATGAAGATGGAAATTTCTGGGGACTACCAAAGGGCAGGATAGACAAGGATGAGAGTGCACTTGCTGCAGCAATCCGCGAAATAAAGGAAGAAGCAGGCATTGATGAGTTGCAACTCCTCGCTCCATTGGGTACATATGAGCGCCACCCCTACATAAACAATGTAGAAGACAAAAATGAGCTTAAAGTGATCCAGATGTTCTTGTTCAAGTCAGAACAGACTGAGATGCATCCTAAGGAGACAAACTCTGAGCCTGCCTGGCTTCCAATCGAAGAAGCAGTGCAAAAGCTGACACACCCAGCAGATAGAGGTTTCTTCGTATCTGTTGAAGATCGAATAAAGTCGGTATAGATTTAAGGATAAAACCGCATGAGCAGCTTAAAACCAACCTGGAAAAGACTCGGAGAAAGAACCGCCTACAAGGGGCGAGTTCATATCGTCGAACATGATATTGAGTTACCAAATGGTGAGCAGTCTAAAACCGATTGGCCGATACATGTGTTTTATTGCGACGACTACGTAGAAGTAGCTAAGGCTGATTCTGGTGATACGTCAGAACAAGTAGAGCGAATACAGATGTCAGCCAAAGAATTGCAGGATTATATGGATAGCTTTGAGATTGTCGACCCCTCGCTACTTATTGGCTGGAATATCGCTGTTAATAAGGGCTACTTCAACCTTGGTGTTATAGACATAAAGTCCTCGTAAAATTATCCTCTAACTAACTTTTAAGCTGGGTAGCGCTGAGCGGTGGTATAATATACTCATGACACAGGCAACTAAAACTCCTAGTAAAAAAGTACAAAACTGGACGAAAGACTTTATTAAGAAGTACAAGCCAGCGCTCAAAGAGTTGTCTAAAAAATAAATATGTTCGACGATGATCCTGAGTGGGACTTGGCCATTCTTAGTTATATTCACGATCATATCATCGATGCGAGTGGTGGTTCGAAAGGCTTTCATGATGAAGGGCTTATCAAATCAGCTTTGGCTCGTCCGTTACATAGTGTGATGGGTGAAGATGCCTATCCAGACGTGTTCTTAAGAGCGGCAGCTTTGTTAGATGCTATTGCTCGAAACCATGGGTTCCGTGATGGCAACAAACGGACGGCTATGGCTGCGGCGGTACTGTACCTTGAGCAGAATAGCGTCAAGGTAGTATTTACGAACCAAGAATATGAAGACATTATGTTGCACGTAGTGAATGATAAGCCGTCAATTGACGAGATTAAAGAATGGCTTAAGCAACACGCGATTACGAATTCATAGTCGATTTTTTCATTTACGAATGTACAACCTTATTTTGGTTCCAGCCTAGTAGGATAGGCAACAAAGACTTCATTCGCCTAGTAATCGCCCAGCTATGGTAAACTAAATACAAAGTGCTAATGTAAGAAGAACTCAGGGCATTATGGTATATCAACAAAATCGAACTAAAGTGCGGGTACAAACTAATGCTTTGTCTTGTCGGAAGGCTTGTGTCTGATGGCTCGTCTGCCAAAACCAGGTCAAGATGATGGCACTTGGGGTGTCGTTCTTAACGATTATTTATCTCAATCCCTCAAAGATGACGGTAGTCTCAAAGATAATAGCGTAACCTCTGGAGCGCTCGCCTCTGGTTCGGTCAAACTTAGCAATATTAGTACCTCTAATAGTCCTAGTGCTAGCCAAGTTCTGTCTTATAACGGAACTAATCTTCAGTGGGCCAACGGCAGTGTGTCGTCCGTAACTAGCGTTGTCGGCCAAACCGGTGTAATCACGGGGTCTCAAATAGCGTCCGATTCAGCGCTTACTGCCACATTTGCTACTATCACTTCTACTAACCCCGCAGTTGGGTCAGCATCATGGCTTAAATTGCATGCTGGTGGCAATATTGATGCACTTATTACGGGCGCAATTACCCGTGATGCTAATGGTGCGGCTACGAGCGCCGGAGTGATATGGCCGGATGGTGTAACTGGTACATATACAGCTACTACGTTGAGCGTAGCCTTCCCTGGCGCAGTTGACGCGTTTACTGTTACGTATGCCGGCAGCCCGAGTAAGACTGTTACGCAACCGGCTGTTACGCGTGATCCTACTAATGGGACTATTACCAGTCGTCCAGCAATGACGGTGGCTTAATTATGGGACTTCTTGACGCACCTCCCCTAAGCTTAGGTACAGCCGATGCCCGTTATTCACGCAACCCAGGCTTTTTTAACATTGGTCCGGCAACCTCGCGTAAAGTGCGCAAACCATTGGCCGCGGTCCGCGCTAATGTAGGTAGTGCTAAATTCTTGTGTGTTGGCGACTCTACTACTTGGGGCGCCGGTAATATGGCGCCTGCATCTACCTGGAATCCTGCTCGTTCGTATCCGGCATTCCTTCAAGCAGCCCTTAATTCATATTACGCACCTACAGTAAGCGGCATTGTGGTTGCCCCATCTTCCATAACTGGGTCTGGACACACTACTGCCACTGACGCGCGGTTGACATTTGGTACGGGTTGGGTACTGAGCGCGCAAGGCTTTGCCAATGGGTCGGCTATGCAGTCTCCGGCTGGAGTCACTACGGATTTGTTGTATACTCATGCGCCTAGTGCCGATACTTTTGATATCTATTATGCAAAAGCGCCTTCAACGGGTACTTTTGGCGCCAGTGTTGACGGTGGCTCAGTTACCAATACGGCTACGGCGGCAACTAATTCGATTGGTAAGGTTACAATATCTACCACTGCGGGAACGGGCCATGTCCTTAAAATAACGAGCACCGGCGCAGCGGCAGTGTTCATTATTGGAATAGAAGGTCGTTTGTCTACGCAGAATGCTATTCGGGTGGGCAATGTTGGCGTGTCTAGCGCCCGAACATCTCATTGGGCGACTGGTGGCGGATATGCAGGCACAGACGCCGTCAAAGCCTATGCGCCAGACTTGTCTATCATTATGTTGGGTATCAATGACGCTGCCGGAGTACCGACTGCCACTTTTTCGGCTAACCTTGCCACCCTTGCGACAGCCTGCGCTGTCTCTGGAGATGTGATCCTCATGTCGGTCGTCCCGAGCCAAAGTGGCAGTGGCGCCAGCCCTACAGAAGAGGCAGCTTTCCAAGCTGCTACTCAATCGTTAGCGCTTACAGCGGGCTATGGCTACATTGACATCTTTACTCGCTTTGAATCATGGACAACCGCTAATGCTAATGGTTGGATGTACGATGGTAAACACCCGACCCACCTGGGCTATGCTGATATTGCTAATGCTGTTGTGGCAGCATTGCGTAACCTGTAGTCATAGACTTTCATACCGACAAAGAGTTGTCTAAAAAATAACACTATTAGTGTATAAGCGCGTCAACTAACGGGAATGTAAGGTATTCCTGGTTGTAGTCACCAAAATTTCCTTCATCGCGTATGATTTGTGTGCCACCAAGCTTATCAAGCAAGAATCGGCCTTATAGCACCGGTTCGGAGGCTGTATTGGGCGGGGTTGCGTAGCCGGCTACAAGTACCGCTTCCGCAATTGGCTCCTCGTTTAATGTGGGATAGGCAGGAGCGGATACCTCATAGCCACGAGTACCAGCATACATTGGGGGTGCCACTAGTGCTGTGAAAGATTATAGCCTTAGGCTGCATGCGTAGAATATATAGCATGCCATGTTTGTGGTGTAGAACGCGCTTGTAGAAACTTTGAGGTTTGTTTCGTACCCTAGGTCACGAACCAATCAACAAGGAGCACTATGAGTCCAATAACAAGAGGTATACGGAACGCTTTCCGTAATATCACCAGAACAATATCGATTGTCTTTATCCTGGGTCTGAGCATCGGACTAAGCCTAGTCATGCTGGTGGCTAACCAGGCGGTCGATACTAAAATCAAGAAGACGCTAAGCAGCATCGGGAATGTGATTTCCGTCCAGCCGGCAGGCTTTATGGGTACTAGTTCGGTCAATAACGCCTTAACGACAAGTGATGTAGACAAACTGGAAACTATTCCGGACGTCAAAGATATAACTAGCAACTTGGTCGACCACGTTCAAACTGAGGGTACGACCAGTCAGCCCGGAGGCACGCCGGCGCCAGGTTCTAAAGTATTGGGAAGTGATGACAGTGCCAGTACGGGCTCGACTACTAGCCTTAAGACGCCCTACGAAATTGACTGTGAAAAGGGCACATGTGCCGGTGGCGGCATCTCGCTGATGATTAAGACTCCCGACGGCAGCGCGCCTAAGTTACCGGCCAACTTTAGCACTCCAATTGACTTCGTGGGCACTGATAATCCTGCGAATGCAAAAAGCATTAACGCTAGCAAACTGAGCATGGTAAGTGGGAAGGCGGTTGATCCTGTAAAAGACAGCAACGATACCATGGTCAGCTCAGATATGGCTAATAAAAATAATCTAAAAGTGGGATCGACCTTTACGGCCTACGGTAATACGCTAACCGTTGTTGGTATCTTTGACAGTGACACGCAGATTGGCGATAGCAGTGTCATCCTATCATTGTCGGCTGCCCAGCGGCTAACTAAGCAAACGGATACGGTCACCGGCGTCACGGTTACGGCAGATTCACTAGAAAACCTTAGTAGTGTTACGAGCGCGGTTAAGCAAGAGATGGATGAAAAAGCAGATGTGACTAGCTCTCAGGATGAAGCTAGTGAAGCACTTGCGCCGCTCAAGACGGTCAAAAAGATCTCGTCGTACAGCCTTATCGGCTCAGCCGGCGCTGGCGCGATTATCATCTTATTGACGATGATTATGATTGTACGCGAGCGCAAGCGTGAGATTGGCGTAGTAAAGGCGATTGGCGCCAGCAACTTGCGTATCGTGTTCCAGTTCTTGTTCGAAGCGCTAACCCTGACCACACTTGGTGCTCTCGTGGGTATGGGCATAGGTTTGCTGGCCGGTGCACCGGTAACTTCCACGCTTGTAAGTAATTCGACTGATGGTGTTAGTGTGTCCGGATCCGGTATGCCAATTCCTGGTCTCGATAATATCGGTGATATCCAGGCCGCTGTTGGCTGGCCGATACTATTGTATGGCTTTGCTGCCGCGCTACTGATCGCAGCGGTAGGCAGTGTGTTGGCCGCTGGCTTAATTGCTAAAGTAAGACCTTCAGAAGTGTTAAGGAGCGAATAATATGTTAAAAGTTACAGGACTTACGCGAACATTCCGCAGCGGCGACCAAGACGTGCACGCTCTGGATAATGTCAACTTCGAAATTGCCGATGGAGAATTCACCTCCATCATTGGCAAGAGTGGAAGCGGTAAAAGCACGCTGCTAAGCCAGCTCGGTGCGCTAGACAAGCCTACCCAAGGTTCCATAGAAGTTAACGGCAAAGATGTAACCCGCATGCACGACCATGCACTCATTCGCTACCGCAGCGAAACAATCGGTTTTATTTTCCAGAGCTATAACTTGGTGCCAAATTTGACGGCTGTAGAGAACGTTATGCTACCTATGGAATGCGTTGGTATGCGGAAAAAAGAGCGTAAGCAACGTGCCCAGCTGCTTCTGGACCAAGTTGGTCTGGATGAAGCTAAGCAAAAGCGCAAGCCAGGCAAGCTTAGTGGTGGCGAGCAACAGCGCGTGGCGGTTGCCCGGGCGCTTGCCAATAAGCCGGGTCTCATTTTGGCAGATGAGCCGACGGGCAACCTTGATACACAAACCGGCGATATGATTTTTAAGATGCTATATGACTTGTCTCAGTCTCATAACACAACCGTAGTGATTGTGACCCACGACCTGGGCATCGCTAAAAAAGCTGATCGCATTTTTCAACTACAAGACGGTAAATTACAGGAGCGTTTTATATGAACGACAAATCTAAAGATGAGCAGATTAACTTAAACGTGATTATTATGGTGGCTATAGTCATCATTGGTGGACTACTTGTGCTAGGTATTGCAAAACTGAGCCAACCTTCCCATAACACGACAGACAACGCGTCCACTGGACCAGGATTAATGACGAACGGACCTTCGGGAAGCGGTAGTCCAGGCCAAGGCTCGGGTATGGTAATTGGCACGGTGGTTTCGGCAGATGCCAAAAGTGTTACTCTGAAGCTTGAAGATACCGGCGAGAACCGAACCTTTAGTGCTAGCGCCGGAACCGTGGAAATGCCTGGCCGTGGTATGTCTCCCAAGGAATATGATGCGGCTGATGTCAAAATAGGCAGCAGGGCGGCCGCCCAGCCGGAAGGTGACACGCTAAGGGCGATCTTGCTTAACTATAGCGAGTAATGGCTAGCGGATTCTGGACTGATGTTTTAAGCAAAAATTAAGCTAGCCACAGTATTTTACAATAAAGGATAGTAACTATGCGTATTTTAATCATCGAAGATGACCACACTATTGCACAGGCAATCAAGGAAGGCTTAGAGCAGCAATCATTCGCGGTTGACGTAGTATTTGATGGCGAAGAAGGCTATTATGCCGCTGGTGCGGAAGACTATGACCTCATCATCCTCGATGTCATGCTGCCGGGGATGGACGGTATCACTGTAGCCGGTAAACTACGAGAAGAGGGAAGCCATACTCGCATCCTTATGCTTTCTGCTAAAAATCAAACACCCGACCGTATTGCGGGGCTGAACACTGGCGCAGACGATTATATGGTCAAGCCGTTTTCGTTTGCAGAGTTACTGGCTCGAATTAATGCACTTTTGCGTCGGCCTAGTGAGGAAAAAGGCGCAATCCTTATGGTGGCCGACTTAAGCCTTGATACTATTACGCATAGCGTAGAGCGAGCTGGAACTCCGGTATTGCTGTCGGCCAAAGAATTCGCCATTCTAGAATACCTACTACGCAACAAAGATAAAGTACTTAGCAAAGACAGTATTATGGCGCATGTGTGGGATTTTGATGCCGATATCCTGCCGCATACGATTGAAACGTTCATAGGTTATGTGCGGGCAAAGGTGGAAAAGCCATTCGGCGGATCGACTTTGATCCGCACTATTCGAGGCAGCGGGTATACTATAAGATCTAAACCATGACCAAAATGCATAAGCTCCTGGTTTTAATACATAAGGGTAATACATTGCGCCTTGCCTTGTCATACCTGGCGATTATTATGGTGCTTAGCGCGAGCTTTAGCGTTATTTTTTATCAGACATCGAGTACGGGACTGCATTTGCAATTTACCTCTACGCCCACTTCTGAACCTCGACGGGTGCTTATTCTGGATAGTGCCCAGCCACTTCAGACTGGCCACGATGAAGCCCTTGATTCTATCAATTCCCAGTTGCAGCGGAGCATCCACGATATTCGCAAACAATTGCTACAACGGCTTATTATGATCAATGCAGGTGTACTGGCAACCGGGGTGCTTTTTAGCTTTTACCTGGCACGCAAAACACTTGCACCCATCGAGGCTGCTATGGAGGCTCAAAGCCGGTTTTCTTCTGATGCTTCGCACGAATTACGCACGCCGATTACAGCCCTACGCGTCCGCAATGAAGTCGCGCTGTACAACCCGGACTTGAAGCTCGATGATGCCAAGACAATTATGCAAGACAGTATAGACCAAGCCATCAAGCTTGAACAAATCTCCGAAGGTCTGTTGCGTTTAAGCCAGAATGGCCAGATGCTTACAAAAGCGCCAGTAACGATTGAAGCGGTCACTAATGAGGCTGTACGCCAATTACAGGAAATGGCCCAGGCTAAAGACATTACCATACATCAAGTTATGCCAAATATCACAGTCATAGCTGACCTTCAAAGCCTGGCTCAAGTGCTGACTATTCTTATTGATAATGCAGTCAAATATAGCCCCAAGAACAGTACTATCTATATAGAAGGTGAGTCTGAAGGGAGGTACGCTCTTTTGCGCATTAGAGATCATGGTCCGGGTATTGGTAGCGCCGACTTGCCGCATATCTTTGATCGTTTTTATCGGGCCGACTATGCACGCACAAAGCATGGCAAACATGGATATGGTTTAGGATTGGCCATTGCCCAAAAACTTATTGAGCAGAATGATGGTAAGATTACCGTGACTAGTGTCGTAGGTCAAGGTTCGACCTTTACCGTTAGGCTGCCATTGGCATCGTAAACTAGGCCATACACGGTAACTTAGTCAAAATGGGCTTGCAGCCGCGGCGCTAAATAGGCGATTAGCTCGTCGGGATCGGCGCTGGCGATTGGTTCTATTTTGACGATATAACGTGCCACAAACACGCCGATCAGCTGGCTCCCTAGAATAGTGGCTTGGAGCTTCTTGTGAGGCCCAGGCATGCAATCTTCGATTTGGTCTATGATCGTTTTTTGGACGACTTCCCGTAACATGATAGCCGCCTGTGCTTCTGCACTGGCCGACCGGAACACGCCAAGCATTAGCCTTTGTGACTCCGGTGCGGTTATAATGCCCACGAACAACGTGGCTAGTCGCATGCCTATAGTTTGGCGGTCACCGGGCATAGCGCTCGGCAGCCGCTTTGGCCCTTCGAGTAAAGGCAGCATGGCCTCGGTGAATAACTTTTGCTTAGTGCCAAAATAATGCACGATTAAGGCCGCGTCCACATGGGCTAAGGTAGCGATTTGGCGCATTGATACACGGTCGTAGCCGGCCTCGGCGAATAGTGTCTGGGCGACAGACATAATTTTTGCTTTGGTATTTTCGTTACCCGGTCGCCGACCAGATGGCTTATTGCTTATGCTATTGACACGATTCATCTCTGCTTATTATAGTGATAGATAGACTAATTCAACAACTGTTGATTTAAGCATTATCAATGTAATCAAATAGTAGGACTAAACGCATGGATACGGCAGTGCAGGTCAAAAATCTTCATGTAGTACTCGGCAAGGGGTTCCAAGCCCTTAAGGACGTGTCACTCGAGCTATCCTCAGGTAAGATTATCGGTTTTATCGGGCCATCGGGTGCGGGCAAGACGACGCTTATCCGCAGTATTGTTGGCAGGCAAAAACTAACTAAAGGAACGGTTGATGTATTTGGTATGCCCGCAGGCGATAAGCGCCTGCGCGACACTGTCAGTTATATGACACAGGAAGCGTCGGTGTATAGTGACCTGACTGTCGTTGAAAACCTTGAATATTTTGCCACTATGGTTGGCATTAGCCGCAAAGAACTAACAGTGGAGGTTGCGCGGCTGATGCGGCTGGTAGATATGGAAAAGCATGCTGGCCAGCTGGTAGGATCGCTATCTGGCGGGCAAAAACAACGGGTGTCGTTGGCTATCGCACTGATCGGCAAGCCACGGCTTATGGTGCTTGACGAGCCTACCGTCGGCCTCGACCCGGCACTGCGCGAGCAATTGTGGAAATTATTCCGTTCGTTAGCACAGTCGGATACGACGTTAATTATCTCTAGCCATGTTATGGATGAAGCCGAGCGTTGCGATGAGTTGATACTGATACGCGATGGCGAAGTGCTAGCCCACAACTCTCCAGCTGGACTCTGCAAGCAAACCGCTACTGGTTCTGTGGAACAAAGCTTCTTGAAGCTGATAGGAGAAAACAAATGAGTTTGCGCAAAACATTGGCTACCACTAAGCGCGTGCTTAAGCAGTTGAGCCATGACCCGCGTACCTTGGCGCTTGTTTTAGGGGTGCCCGTATTGCTCGTCGTATTATTACGTTACGTGTTCGATGGCCAGCCGCAAGTATTTAATAGCTTGGCGCCGACTATACTAGCTATCTTTCCGCTGCTTATGATGTTTTTGGTGACTTCTATCGCTACGTTGCGCGAACGCAAATCCGGTACATTGGACCGTCTGATGACCGAGCCAATATCTAAGGTTGATTTTATCTTTGGCTACGCGCTGGCATTTTCAATTGTTGGTTTTGTCCAAGCCTGTCTGGTTAGTTTTGTCGCATTAGGATTGCTCGATGTCATGGTCATGGGCGGTACATTACCAGTCATTATTACGGCTGTTTGTGTATCGTTTTTAGGAACGACATTAGGGCTGTTTGTGAGCGCCTTTGCCCGCAATGAATTCCAGGCTGTGCAGTTGGTGATGCCGATTATCATGCCACAGGTACTGCTGTGTGGACTGTTCGTGCCGCGTGAGCAGATGGCCACGGTCTTGCAGTGGTTAGCTGACGTGCTGCCAGTTACCTATGCTGTTGATGCCATGAAACAAGTATCGGTCCATGCCGACTGGACGGCCGACCTAACACGTGACTTGGTTATCGTTGTTGGTTGCGGCCTGGCTGCGCTGGTGCTTGGCGCAGCCACTATACGACGACAGGAGTAAGTCATTAATGTCTAAAAAGATTGTTTTTATCGGGCAGGCGCCAGCCCGTCCCGGTGCAAAGCACGGGGAGGCGGGTACGTATATGCGGCCCTGGCTACACCGGATCGGACTTGAAGATGAGGCGATTATGCGGCAATGTCGCTTTTACGCCTTAATAGGCATTTTTCCGGGCAGTGGGGTACAAGGTCACCTGCGTCCGACGCCTGCCCAGATTGCGGAGCACCGGCCGGTGCTGGAAAACCTTATGCAGGATTTCCAGCCCGATATTATAGTGCCTGTGGGAGCTATGGCCATCGGTGAAGTTCTGCCAACGATAAAAGGAACGTTGGACACGATTGTGGGCGGCACCTATCGAATTGACCCTTACGGAAGTTTAGGAAAAGAGATAATCGCCATCCCATTACCTCATCCATCGGGAAGGAGCACTTGGTTGCATACTCATGCCGATAAGCTTACTGAAGCGCTACGATTACTCAAGGAGAGTTTGACTTAAAGCACTTTAAGTCCATAGACTAATAGGTTGGAGTGAATAAGAGAGGGGGAATTATGAAAGAAGTAAAAGCACGGGCTATGTTCGGCCCAACCGAGAATTTTAAGGCCACGACGATTGAGCGTCGGGAACTCGGGCCGAAAGATATCCTGATTGAAATTAAGTACGCTGGCATTTGTCATTCGGACATCCATACTGCGCGCCAAGAATGGGGTGAAATCCAATATCCAATTGTGCCCGGCCATGAAATTGCCGGTATTGTTGCTGAAGTCGGTGCGGACGCCACTAAGCATGCGGTCGGTGATCGTGTTGGTGTGGGCTGTCTAGTTGATTCATGTGGCACGTGCGACAACTGCCAAAAAGGTTTGGAACAGTATTGCCTAAAGGGTAGTACGGGTACGTATGACGACGTCGACAAATATGGTGATGGCCGTCAGACGCAAGGTGGTTACTCGAAGTACATCGTCGTAACTGAAAAATTTGCAGTCAAAATTCCCGAAGGCCTCACGCTGGAAAACGCCGCGCCATTGTTGTGTGCTGGCATTACGACGTATTCGCCACTGCGCCACTGGAACACTGGCCCTGGCAAGAAAGTCGCAATTATCGGACTTGGCGGACTTGGCCATATGGCCGTTAAAATCGCCCACGCTATGGGCGCGGAAGTGACTGTTTTGTCTCGTTCTTTGAGTAAAAAAGAAGATGGCCTTAAGCTGGGCGCCGACCACTATTATGCTACCGAAGATCCGGAAACCTTCCAGAATTTGAAGGAATCATTCGACTTGATTATCAACACGGTGAGCGCCAAGATCGAGCTTGATGCCTTTTTGTCGTTATTGGCGGTCGATGGCACTATGGTGAACGTCGGGGCACCGCCAGAACCACTGTCACTGCATGTCTTTAGCTTAATCCCTGGCCGCAAGTCATTTGCCGGTTCGGTAATCGGCGGTATCCCAGAGACTCAGGAGATGCTGGACTTCTGTGCCGAGCATGGTCTTGGCGCCGAGATTGAAGTGATCAAGGCTGACCAAATTGATGAAGCTTGGGAGCGAGTGCTGGCTTCCGACGTGCGCTACCGGTTCGTTATTGACACAGCGACGATATAATACCGCATATTCTTGGCGTACACGCCAAGTAAAGGCATAATTAAACACGCCTGTTCTTTTACAACGAGAGGATGTGAGTGCTTCGTGGCACGTGAAGATAATAGACGCGGCTATCTCAAGCGAGTATCGTCTGATGACGTTAACTCAGAGGCTGCTGGTCTGTCACGCTCGAAGGTTGGCAGAATCCTTCGTGCGATCATTGTGCTTTTGCTTATTGCCGGGGGCCTAGTCGGTGTCTGGGATTATCAGCGCCGACACCCGGCTAACGGCTACGCTGACAACCCGTTTAGCGAAGCGCCATTGTATGTGGCGGACCCGTCATCGATGGTGTCTCAGCCCGTCGTGGTGAACTATGCCCGCCAGAACCCTGCCGCAGACTGGGCAAAAAAGCTGGCTGGGCAGCCGCAATCCTACTGGGTTTCCAGTAAACGTGACACTGAAGGTTTCGCCGAATGGTTGGCGCAAGTTGACCAGAAAGGCGGCCTGCCGCAGGTCGTACTGTACCGGATTCCCAACCGGGATTGCGGTAACTTTTCGGCGGCTGGGAAAGATGCGCTGGATGAACGCCGGTACAATGAGCTGATCAGCCGCATTATCGAAGAGGCTGGTAAGCGCAAGATGGTGATCTACTACGAGGTCGACGCCATTAGCGGCAAATGCTTTACGTCTGGGCGGGCTGAGCAGATCCGTAAGCAGTCTGCACGCCTGTCCAAGGCTGGCTACGCTGTTTACCTGGATGCCGGTGCGCCAAGGACACTGTCTGTTGATGAGATCAGCGAGCGGCTAGAAGAAGCGGGTGTCAGGCAAACGCGGGGCTTCTTTGTGAATGCCTCGAGTTTTTTCACCGATGCCGAATCTCGGCAGTTCGGTGATGAAATCGTTCGTCGGTTGAAAGACGACCATGGCTTGGAAATGCATTATGTCGTGGACTCCAGCCGTAATGGCCAGGGGCGACCGTCAGAAGAATGGCGCAGAGAACACCCGAACACTTGGTGGTGCAATCCTCCAGGAGTAGGTTTGGGTGTCGTCCCTGGTGTCGTCGACGATGACTATCAGGACGCTTTTGCCTGGATCAAAACTCCCGGACGTTCCGACGGTACCTGTGACCGTCAGAATCCGCCGGCCGGTACTTTCTGGCCGGAGTATGCGGCAGGGTTGGTGGCGAACGCTAAGCCTGGACTGTAAACGCACGAAGGATGGGTGGTCAACGGAGAATCAGACCAGACGAGACGGGATTGATCCATGTACACAGCGTGGTTACAGCTGCTGGACACGCTAACGTTCCAAAAACCGCACTATTTCCTAGTGTTCTACGCCTTCGTGATGTTCAAATGGCTATTCATTAACCGTTTGGCAGCACGCTACCGACCGTTCAAAGCCGGACTCGCTCCCGACGGGGAGCCGTGGGGAAGGCCGGAATGGACTGTCCCTTACAAGGATCGGCCGACCAACTTCGAAAAGCTACGGGTTAGCTTTATCGTGCCTGTAGTTAACGAGCCGGAAGAACTATTCCGGCTGGTGCTGAGCACGCTCGAGAAGCAAATCGACCGCGAGCTCGACGAGATCATCGTGATTATCAACGGCCCTCGCAATCTGAAGCTGGAAGCAATCTGCAATGATCGCCAGTTTAAGGGGGTTATCCGCTGGAAGCACCGTCTTCAACCGGGTAAACGTGGTGCAGTAATCGAAGGTCTCAAAATGAGCCAAGGTAATATTATCGGCTTGCTTGATTCGGACACGGTTACTCGCCCGGGCGCTGTTAGTGAGATGCTCAAGCCTTTCGGCTGGTACAGCGACCGAGAAACGGGCGCTAAGATCGGTGGTGTAACAACCTTCCAGACAATTTACCGCCGCAATGAGGGCGGTATGCTGCGTCGTTTCGCAGACTGGATGGAAGATGTCCGTGCCGGCGAGTATGGCTCGATGCGGGCTATGTCAGTGCTGGGGATTGTCGGTTGCCTGCCAGGACGAATGATCGCTTTGCGGCGTGTCATCCTGGAGGAGAGTGAGGACGAGTTCCTAGGGCAGAATGGCAAGGGCCATTTCTGGGGATTCTTTAATTCTGTTTCCGACGACCGTACTCTGACCAATGAGGCGCTGAAAAGGGGCTACAAGACCGTACTGCAATCTACTGCCCGGGTCCAAACTGATGCTCCTCCGGACCTGCCTACTTTCTGGAAGCAGCAGTTGCGGTGGTCGCGTGGTAGTCAGTACAACACCATGCGCATGTTCTGGCACATGGTGCGCCATCCGCGTTTGTGGCCGTTGCTGTTTGTCTATTCGGCGGACATCATCGTGCCATTTTGGTGGTTCGGTACACTGGCTAACACGCTCTGGAAGACATTGGTACGCACTCCGGAGTACTACGGCTCAGCTCCATGGTATTGGCAGGTTCCCCTGGTTGTTGGCGGGACACTGTTGTCAGCGTTACTCCGCAACTATCCTCACCTCAAGCGCTACCCGCAGGACGTACTGTTCTTGCCGGTATATGTAGTGCTGCTGTCGTTGCTGCTGACGCCTATCCGGGTGATTGGCTTTTTCCAGATGGCACGGGACGCAGGCTGGGGTACGCGGGCAGGTGCAAACACGGCAGTGCGGACACGTAATTTCAAGCGGGTGTACCCATATGTAATTGGAGTGCCCGTGTTTGTTGGTCTGTGCGTGGCCGGACCAGTTATGGAAACACCAGATCTTTTCTGGTGGCATGTACGCAACCGGGAGCTGGAGCTGATTGCTTTGGCGGTGAGCGTACTGGTATTGCATTGGCTATGGGGCCCATTGATGCGATTGGTGAAATACCTATCGCCATTATGGCGCTTGCTGGAGCGTGTGCTCTGGCGACCGGTGCGATTCGCGGCGCAGCTCTTGAGGTCGGTGCTGCTCTATGTGTTGTGGTATCCGCTTTGGTGGATACTAATGAGTTTGCGACGTTTGCTGCCGCAGCGGGCACAACGCAAACACAGGCAGGACTGAATCAAGGAACAGGCAGGTGGACGCAGATCGTCCACCACATGGCCGGAGGCGAAGTATATCGATATATCGATGACTTCCGCCTCCGGCCTTTTCCATATAAAGATGCTACAGATGCCTTGCATAGCGCTTGTGTATATGGCCTGCGCAGAGTATGATTTAGGTTAAAGATTATGATTGTTCAAGGAGTTCCGAGTGAAACCTCTGGTAGGTATTGTTAAAAATTATGAGTAGGCTTCCTCAACCCGGCAAGGATAGTAATGTCTGGGGAGACGTACTCAATAGTTTTTTGCTGCAGGAACACAACCCTGACGGTACGTTAAAGCGTGCCACACAAATCGAAGAAGCGATAAGCAAGGCTAGTGATGCTGTCACGCAGACGGCAGCCGACGCACGCTATTTACGCGCTACTAGCATGGGCATTGCTAGTGGTGTGGCTACATTGGATAGTGGCGGCAAAGTACCCATTGGCCAGCTGCCAGCGTTAACCGATGCAACTGCGGTGCATAAGTCTGATTTGCCACTTAACGTCAAAGACTTCGGCGCCAAGGGTGATGGCGCGACGGACGACACGACTGCAATCAAGGCGGCGATTGCGGCTTGTGCCCCGGGCAAAATCGTTTATTTCCCGGCCGGTACCTACATGATTTCTTCGACGCTAAATTTAAACCGCAACCAAACTTTGGAAGGCGCCCACGCCGCTTGGTGGCCTTACGATGGCGGTAACCCTAGCTGCGTCAAATCAATGGCTGGCTTTACCGGCACGGCAATGGTGCAGGTAAAAGACATGGAACAGGCAGGCCTGTCGGAAGAGCAGGATGGCATCCGCATCCACCGCATGTCGTTCGACAATAACTTAGTCGGCACGAATATCGACTGTATCCAGTTGAACGGCCAGATCCGCGACTTCCAGTGTATCGATGTTACGGTCAGCAAAGCGACCGGCTCAGGCATCCGGGCTATTGGCTATACACGTACTACCGGCTACATCCACCCCAAAGGCTTTACCTTCCACCGCTGTGTGGCTTGGTATAACCAAAACAATGGCTTCTCGCTTAACGATACTACAGACTCATTACTATTTGGCTGTTTGGCAGTCTCTAACTTCGGCAATGGCTTCTTTATTTCTGGTGCGGGCGAGTGCCAATACTTTAACTGCCGTGCCGTCTTTAATGGGGCCCACGGCTTTAATTACACCGGAGTGCAGACTGGTTCAGTGTTCGTGTCGTGTACTACGGACCGCAACAACCGCAACGGCTTTTTGATCACTGCCACCGGTGCAGAATCGGTAGTGCTATTCGGTTTCCAAGCTCGACGTGACGGCCCTAATGGCAACCCAGGCGTCGGTGGTGGTGGCTATGCCGGCATTCTTATCCAGGGTACATCTACCACCCAGACCTGCCCGGTGGTCATTAACGGCTTGATTGAATCAACCGGTGTGGCTGACGGCGGCGGCGGACCATTGTGTCCGCAATATGGCGTGTCTTCGAAGTACTGCCGCTTTTTGTCGATCAAGGGGAACTTATGGGGTGTCGATGCCGCTTGGTACGACGGCGGAGGCAATGGTGCGGTACGCTTTGACCCAACTAACTTATATACGACTGGCGACCCAAACTCACCGGTGCGCGATACTACGACTTTTGAAATGAACCTAGAAGGCGCCAATGCTAGTGCGCCGCTATTATCGACGCGCGTGATGTATGATGTGGCACCCAAGTGGGAAATCCAAGCCGACGGCAAACAGACCTTCAATGGTGATGCTGCATTATATCGGTCCCAAGCCCGCACGCTACGCACCGACACTGCCTGGGCTACCGGCGTGGCAACGCAAACAATTGCCAGCAACCAAGCGGTGACTATTGACGCTTCGGCTGGTAACACGCATGTTATTACGCTGCAGGCCAACGCAACGAGCTCGACGATTACCAACCCGAGCCTTGGCCAGATGCTGACTATCCTGTGGACGCAAGATTCGACCGGTGGCCGGACGTACACTTGGCCGAGCAATGTGCGTTTCGGCCCTGACGGCGCACCAACCGCGGCGACTGCTGCCTCGGCGCGTGACTCGGTAACTTTTGTGTACACGGGCACTAACTGGATTGAAACAAACCGCGCTACGACTTCTACTGGAGGTACTTCGCTTGGTAGTGTGGCTCCACCCGCTGCCGCTGGTTCTGGCGCGGCTGGCGTAGCTACGACTGCCGCCCGGAGTGACCACCGTCATCCGGTTAGCCAGCTTGGCCCGGCCGAACATGGCTTCATCGCCTGGAATTATCCGCCGTACGCCGCAACTGGCACTTCAATCCTGACCACTGCCGGCACGTTGTACTTGTGCCGCGTGCACGTCCCGACAGCTACGACGATTACCAATGTGCATATCTACCTATCAAGTGCCGGAACTGGCCTAGTGTCTGGCCAAAACTTTGCTGCATTGTACACAGCTGGTGGCGCGCTGCTTTCGACTAGCGCTGATCAAACAACCGCATGGGGAACCAGCGGCAGTAAAGTCATCGCCCTAACTGCGCCTCAGGCTGTATCAGCAGGATTCTATTATGTCGGCTTTTACGCCAATGGCACGACACTACCTACGTTGTATCGTTCGGTCTCTGGTAATATTATCAACGTCAACTTGAGTGCCGCGACCTCTAATTGGGCGACTTCTGCCAATGGCACTGGTCTTACGACCACCATGCCGTCGGCCACCGGCACGCTAACCGCCTTTGGCTTGGCTTTCTGGGTTGCTGTCAGCTAGGGTTGTTCCGACTTATTTTTAGTAGGGTGTATGCGCTCGACAAGTTCTTCTGGTAGTAACACGCGACTATGCTTGTGTTCCAAACATACCTTACTACAAGCGTTACCGGTCTAGTTGCTTTGTATACAATGCGTGGACCTGGGCGGCGATGTTGTAGTGTCCTGCCAGCGTAGGATGCGTTCCGTCGCCGCCGGTGAAGCGGTCAGCATTACCCGAGTTGTTAGTAGTACCTTGATATCCATTACCAGTCAAATACGATGGGCCAGCTAGGTATACAGGGGTGCCTGAGGTATGGGCACGTGACAGAACGCCGCCACCGCCAGTTCCTGTGAATTGTAGGGAATATGGCCCTGAACCGCTAACTCCAGTTATTTTTCGTACTTCAGCATCGGAGTCGCTACCAATCTGTATATAGGTATTTACAGGCAGTGATACTGCGGCAGATACGGAAGTCGCGCCGACGGTGGCAGCGGAACTAAGTGTGGTCGTAGCAGCGGCACCGGTATTGTCTGCCAGATTTAGGAGGTCGTAGAATTTTAATCCTCGCGCAATTGCTTGAGCCTTTATCTGGCGGTTCATGGCTAGAATATTTGTGGCAATCCCTTCAAAACCTTTCGGCCAGAAGGGGCTGATGACGCCTACTTCAGCACCTGTTGCAATTGCGAGGTCAAAGCATAGGCCTGCCTCCGCTGCAACTGCGGCGGCATCGTTAAGGGAGCCTCCACCGTTGACAAGGCGGTCATTGATCCCTAGTGCGAAAAGAACCAAATCTCCTCTTCGGATTACGCTCAGCCAATCTGCTGACCGCTGGCGAGCTGTCATTCGGATGCCATTGTTTGTTGCCAGATATCCGGTTCCACCAGAGCCGCAAGGGAATGGCTCGGCGCCGAGCATGTGAGCTAATTGGCCCACCCAGCCTTGGGCACCGACGACCGCTGAAGCGCTGTTGTCTTGGATGGTAGGTTCGGTGTATGAATCACCGGGTACGATCAGACGTCGACTTGGTGCCCGGACTGCATGGACGGCGTCAGTGGCCCCGACATAGATACCGTAGAACCTGGCCGTAGCGGCGAACTCAATGCGGACTCGGTATCGGCCGGCTGCTCCCAGGGGGACAATGTGGAAAGCGTTCGTTCCGGATCCGGGGATTACCGAAGTGACGTATTGAAGTGGACCACCACCAGTTGCTGCCGAGACTCTCCATGATGAGTTTGAGACAGCCCTCAGGTATAGCTCAAAACGGCCAGTGCTATCAACTGTGTCGAGTTCAAATTCTATAGCCCAGGGAGGGGAAGTCGAATTTGCGTATGTCCCCGACGTTCCGTAGTTTGAATCGTCAGGAAAGGTTGAACCCTTGGACGGGATGCCTCCGGTATAGGTAAACGCCCCTGGCGTATCCATCCGGATCAGGACAGCGCCCGAATATTGTGTTGTAGCAGCTGAGGTGGGCGTAAGGAGGGTGCTGGAGGTTTGCGGAATGCCAGCGATTCCGGGAATCTCGCGGACACGAAACTGCTGGCGGCTAAGATCGGTGTAGGATTTATTTGCATACGTACTTACGAGTGCACTGTCGGCCGCAATTTGAGCTCCAGTAATTATGCCTGTCTGTCCAACGACACTCGTTACCGGTGCTGACGTCGGCGTAGTCCACTTGATCCCTGTGTTACTGGCGGTATCGGCAGTCAGGACTTGTCCGTTAGTACCTACTTCAACTCGTGCAATGGTGTGTGCGGCTGTGGCTGCCAGGATATCGCCTTTTGACGTTGCAAGCGAAGAGCTGATCTTGTCTGCAATGTCAGTGCCTTTTTTAAGCGACCCGTCTACATTGTGCTCTACGGATAAGAAATCATTAAGTATATCACCCCAGCTGCCGGTGTCTTGGCCAGGCTTCGGAAGACGCGCCACTAGATAGTGCTCCAGCGTACGGAAAAGACTTGGATTGTACTTTGTCGATTCTTATATTCCGCGGTACCGTCTTTGATTGATAGCATGTATATTTATTTTAGCATAAGCGCAAATTGACATATGAAACCTTACACGGGCTCTTTTGACCGATCAGCCGGTATATTATATGTGTTTAGTATAGTTGCCTTATGGGTACTAGTGCGCTAACTTGAGGTGCGAACGGGCTAAGTCTGGGCGGTCGCTGGCAAAGCCATCGATACCGGTGGCTTGGATGCGTTCGATTTCGTGCTTAGTATCGGCGCTATCGGGCTCCCCGGTGTATCCGTTGACGGTTATGCCGTTGTCGTGGGCATCTTTAATAAACTCTGGGGATAGGAATTCGGTGCAGAGCATAACTGAGTCTGCTTTGACGCTTTTGGCGAATGCGCAGTAGTCGATTGGTATGCCAGCCAGTGAGAGGCCGATGCGGACACCGGGGCAATTGTCGCGGAAAGTGAGGACTTCATGATGGATGAATGATATAACTTCAAAGTCTTCCGCTTTCCAACCTTTGGACAAGTATGTTTTTAGCAGTTCGGCTACTGGTTTGCCGGTACTGGGCGCTTTAAGCTCGATCATAATTGGTGCGCGGCGATTTACGAATTCAATGACTTCACCTAAAGTCGGTACTTGCTGCCCGTTGCCAGCATCGAGTTTGCGGAGGTCTTCATAGCTGTAGCGGCCAACATAACCTGTGCCATTGGTAGTGCGGTCAACTAAAATATCATGCATAACTACTAGTTCACCGGTCTGAAGTACGAAAACATCTAATTCAATGGCGTCTACCCCAAGTTCTAAGGCTTTTTTAAATGCAGCGATGGTGTTTTCTGGTTCATGTCCGCGTGCTCCGCGATGTGCAATGATTTTGATAGTTTTTCCTTATGGTTATTAAGCTCCAGCCATTATAATCGAAAACTCTAGAATTGCTACGGGCAGCTCCACAGCGTAACGAATCTGTAGGTTTAATTAAAAAGATCGTTTTACAGATTGATTTTTATCAGATATTCCGATACAATCTTTTAAGTTACGCGGGTGTAGCTCAGTTGTTTAGAGCGCGTCCTTGCCAAGGACGAGGCCAAGGGTTAGAGTCCCTTTACCCGCACCAATTTAGTTACTTTGTCAAATACACCTATACGGGTGTATTTTTGTTATGATTAAAGTAATGAGTAATTCACATAAAAAGGTTATTGTTCCTGGTGGTGTAGAAGAGTACATTTCTGAATATCCTAAAGAAGTTCAGGATAAGCTGACATTAATCAGAATTGCTATCCGTAAGATAGCGCCTGACGCTATCGAAACCGTAAGTTATTTTGGTATTCCTGGTTACTGCTACGAAGGCTATGACTATAATGGGATGTTCGCGTGGTTTAGCTACAAAGCTCCTTATGTAAGAATTCATGTCCGACCACCAGCTGCCGAAAATCATATTAAAGAACTTGAAGGCTGCAAGATAACCACGGGCATTATAGGTTTTCCTGAAACATTCGAACTAACTTCTACGCTGATTACAAAGTTAGTAAAGACAAGCCTGGATGAAATGAGAAGTAGCGCTAGTAAATAATCAATTCTCTATTTTTGTTAGCTTTTGGAAGAGACGGAATACCCGTCAGTTTACCGTCCACGAGCCATTCAAAAAGTTTAAGTACATTCTGTAGCTCCGCACCAATTTAGAATTTCAGGCCCGACAAGGGCCTTTTTCTTTGTTCTTGAACCGATAGTAGTGCTGATCTTTGGGGTAAACTTTTCGTTTTTATTCAAATTAAAGCCGACAGGCAAACTTATAGAGCGCTGGATGATGACAGCCTTGCTTCAACATGGTCAAGAATTCACAAATGGTGATTAATTCTATAATTGGCTAAGCGAAAATTACAAAACAGATCAGGGTATCTGGATTAAAATGGCTAAGAAAGATGCTCGTATTAAGTCAATAAAATCCGAAAAAGCACACTCCAAGGAGACCAAGAAGTAACTGGTCAAAAGTAAACGTAGAATAAGTAAAGATCCTTGAAGAACGGGGATTGATTCAACTGCCGGGCTGTAAGGAAATAGAAGATGCCAAATCGGATGGCCGATGGACGACAAATCTATAGAACTGATTCATCATCCAATGTAAAGACCTCTTCAATAGTTAGACCAAAAAGCATAGCTATCTTGAAAGCTAAGGGTAGGCTAGGGTCGTACCGCCCGGTTTCAATTGCGTTTATAGTCTGACGAGATACGTTTAACTCATTGGCCACATCAGCCTGACTCCATTTACGGGTGGCCCTTAAAACACTCAGTGTATTTTTCATTAGTTGCTACTGTGTTCGACGGCCCTAATTAAACTCGACCATAATACTATCCCGCCAATGACTATGAACTGGATCGATACGTTTAAGCCGACAATATTAAGAGCGTGTAGTATTTGTGCAGTTAGTATACTTAGCGTTACGGCCATAAGAGTCATAGAGCTAGCTTTTAACTGTATGAGCCGCTGTCTTTCGTCGGCTTGTTTATAAGATATAAACAATGACCATAGTAGTGTCGCAAATGCTATAACCGATAGTCCGCCCCAGATTATGTCACCGCTACTAAGGTTTTCGCTAGCCACCCGTGTAGCGCCGCTGCCGCTGATCAAAGCTACGAATAGTAGCGCCATGGCTATAAGATTGTTCTTATTTGCCGTGCGTCGCCGCTTTATTTCACTAATACTTTCCTGCTGTTTTTGAGATGTATTCATATTCGAAGTGTAAAGTGTACTTGTCTATGTGTCAAGTACACTTTACAAGTTTGTCGATACTCTTGCTTTTGTTCATTTGCAAATCTTGTTTGCCGCTGTTCAAATGGATTAATGCCCAAGATGCTTGGAATGGCGCCGGCTAAGATAGGGCAGCGACTCGTCAATTACCCAGATTATGAAAAACAGAAGCCCCGCGAGCTGACTGAGCATAACAGCTAGTATGAAGCATATGACTATCTGCAGTATGCCGTTTAAGCCTATCTGAAATGCTGACGCAGCACAGGAGTTCTCTGATTTAGTTATGTATCAAATACGCTTTCGGACGTATTTTCTATTTTTCCATCAGCCCGACCATTATATGTATACTTAAAGAATGACCATAAACTCAAAACAATCGAATTTGAAAAGAATGGATAATATAGGGATTGTTGTTGAGTCCCTCGACGAAGTGATTTCCTTTTTTACGGAGCTGGGGTTACAGCTTGAAGGGCGGATGATAGTAGAAGGTGAATGGGCCGGTCGTGTCACAGGATTAAGCGACCAGAGCGTTGAGATTGCTATGATGGTTACGCCAGATGGGCACAGTAGACTGGAGCTATCACGTTTTATCACTCCATCTGTAATTGCTGACCATCGTAACACCCCTGTGAATGCTCTTGGTTATCTACGCAGTATGTTTACTGTAGAAAATGTTGACGATACCGTATCGAGGCTTCAGAAGCACGGCGCTGAGCTTGTCGGTGAGATAGTCCAGTATCAGAACTCTTATCGTCTGTGCTATATTCGTGGTCCTGAACAAATCCTCATTGGATTGGCAGAAGAAATCAGCGAAAACTAGGTCTACTTTTAATATATAATCACTTTTCTTGTCGAACACACCTTCACAGGTGTGTTTTATTATTTGACAGCTGATTCGAAGTGTAATATATTCAACCATATGGTTGAAGAATCGCTACAGTATAACAATATGTTTCATGCTCTTGCAGACGAAACTCGCAGGGATATTCTCTTACAGTTAAATACGGGTGAGAAAACAATCACCGAGCTTGCAAAGAAATATTCAATGAGCTTTGCTGCAGTAGCAAAGCATCTAATCGTCTTAGAAGCAGCCACGCTAGTGTTTAAGAAGAAACAAGGACGTATGCAAGTTATATCGGCTAATCCGCAGGCTGTAACGGATATTGGAGAATACCTAAAACGATACGAAACTTTGTGGGATGAGCGATTTAATAATCTAGAAAACGTATTAAAGGAGAACAAATGAACGAAACAATACTGACACACGAAGGTAAAACATTAACTCTTGAACGAGTTATTAACGCGCCTAAAGATAAAGTCTGGGAAGCGTATGCAAATGCGGAAATCTTTGCCAAATGGTTCTCAACGGACGGTTGGACGACGCGCGTGAAGCACTTCGACTTTACTGCTGGTGGTTATGCGCTTTTTGCGATGAAGTGTGAGGACAAGAGCCAAGAAATGTTTGGACAAGAGAGCTGGAACAAGTCGGAATTTAGGAGTGTAACACCTAAAGATACATTTACATATAAAGATAGTTTTTCTGACGAAGACGGAAACTCAAACGAACATATGCCAAGCACAGAAATCACCGTTACGTTAGAAGAAGTCGGCGACTCAACAAAAATAACATCTGTTAGTACTTTTGCATCAGAAGCAGGACTTCAGCAAGCATTAGCAATGGGAATGGAAGAGGGCATCAAGCAGACCTTCAATAAGCTAGCAGCTACTATTGAATAGTCGCACTTTAAGGTAGTAGATAATTTCTTGTTAGAAGTGCGTATGTGCCAGTTATTTGTTGTAGTGGTATCTAAGGATGTATTTTTGCTATCATTAACAGTAATGAGTAATTCTAATAAATAATTAGTCCACTGTTTATGTATACCATCCTGTTACTTATAGCTCTCGGCATTGTTACGTATACAGCTACTTCTGGGCAGCGCGAATACGCCCGCTTTGAAGCCGGCAAAATGTCGCGTTTAGCGCTATACCAGCGCTGGATAACCGAATCCTGGATATTATTTGGGTTGTTCTCGGTGGTGGCGCTCGCGCTAACCAAGCCGGCTTTTCTAGTTGAGCCAATTGTACGTACTTCGCTTTTTACCACCTCTGCTAACGACAGTAGCGACCACATACAATCAATCATTATCGGGATAATTGTGGGTGTAACGCTCGCGCTCGGAATCGTGGCCTTCCGCATCCGTAGGTCGGTGAAAAAAGCCAACGCCGCACCGCTTCCACCGCTGGTGCCTACTACCTCAGACGAGCGAAAAAGCGCCTTCTTCATGTCAATCACCGCTGGTATTACGGAAGAACTCTTATTTCGGGCTGCCATCCCCGCCTTTGCCTACCTAGCGACTGGAAATGCCAACATAGCTATTGCTATTAGTATTGTCAGTTTCGGGCTTGAACATTATTACCAAGGCTGGAAAGGCGTTCTAGGTACGGCCGTTCTAGGATGGTTGTTCCTAAAGGTTTTTATGCTTTCGGGCACTATCATTGTACCGATGTTATTCCATGCTGCGCTCGATATATATGGCCTACTTCTCTATCCGATGTTCGTCCGCCGGGTAGGTCGCGGTATTTAGCGTAGCCGCATAGCTTTGTGGGCTGAGGCTCGACATTTTTTGGTGTTAAACTAAAAAAGGAAGTTACTCTAACGAAGGGAGTTAAGAATGGCTAAGTATGTTGATGGTTTTGTACTAGTAGTGCCTAAAGGCAAAGAGGCTGAATACGAGAAAATGGCTGAAATGGGGCGGGATTCCTGGATGAAGCATGGCGCAATCCAATACTTTGAATCAAGGGGCGATGACCTTAGGCCGCAAGAAATGGGTAATGAAAAATCACGGGCTTTTACAGAAATGGCTGGCGCAAATGATGATGAAAACGTATGGTTTTCCTTCATAGTTTTCAACTCCAAAGAGCACCGCGACGAAGTAAACAAAAAAGTCATGGATGAGATGAATGAAACCTATAAAGATCAAGATGGCTTTGAAATGCCTAGCGATATGAAAAGAATGGCATACGGTGGCTTCGAAGTCGCGGTTGAGGGTTAATGGCGAATATAGAACACTAAGGTGTCCTTTTTCTTATAGTAGGCATATACTAAACAGGCGTTATAATAAAGCAGGCTATACAGCAACAATCAATCCAAGAGGAGACAGACATGGTTACAGGATATTGCGTTAAGTGTAAGGAAAAAGGCGTTGAGTTGTCAGCACCAGAGATTGTCCAAACTAAAACCGGCGGTTTCATGGCCAAGGGCAAGCACGAAAAGTGTGGAACGACTGTTTGTGCGATGATGTCTAAGGACAACGCTGAAAAAGCAGTAAAAGACGGCGCTAAAAAAGCCTACTAGCTTTAGCTAAATAACTCTCGGTGTTTTATGCCGATTATATTTAAAGAGACCACGTCGGTGGTCTCTTTTTGCTATTATTAGTACATGACTAACAATGATAACTCGGTTAAAAATTTCCTCTCCACATTAGATGGTGAGACGCTTCAGGATAGCCAAGCGCTGATTAAGATGATGCATGCCATAAGCGATAATGAGCCCGCTATCTGGAATGAGCATACGCTAGGCTTTGACACCTACCATTACAAATATGACAGTGGCCGCGAGGGTGATAGCTTCGTTGTTGGTTTTTATCCACGGAAGGGCAAGGTCACCGTGTACCTTATGGATGGTACGGCGCGCTATGCTGGATTGCTGGATAAGCTAGGCAAACACACTGTTACTGGCTATTGTGTTGTCATCAAGCGGTTGGCGGATATTGAACTGCTTGTCCTTGAGCAAATTTTGCAACAATCCTATGGCAATATCAAATCACTGTCGAAGGCTGGCCCTATAAACCGAATTTTGTGGCAAACCGAAAAATAAGAACACTACTATGAAGCCTGATTATGAAATTATTCCTTTTGAAGATTCAGCTGCGTGGCGGCGCTGGCTCGAAAGGAACTACGGTAATGTTAATGGCGTCTGGTTGCGAATTTACAAGAAAGCCTCGGGCATACCAACGGTCAATTACGCAGAAGCACTAGATGAAGCATTGTGCTATGGCTGGATTGACGGGCAAAAGAAAAGTTATGACGAGCTCTCGTTCCTGCAGAAGTTTACCCCACGACGGCCTAGGAGTATGTGGTCCAAGCGAAATATCGAGCATATCAGCCGGTTAACAGATGCGAATCTTATGGCTCCGGCAGGCTTACTGGAAGTTGAGAAGGCCCAAGCAGATGGGCGATGGGCGGCGGCGTATGACGCGCCGAGTACTATGCAAGCCCCAGATTACTTCCTTAAGGAGCTTAGCGAGCATCCAACGGCAGAAGCTTTTTACAACGGGCTTAATAAAACTAATAAATACGCCTTTGCTTGGCGTTTACAGACTGCCAAGACTGATACAACGCGTCTGCAGCGTACGGAAAAGTTCATCGCCATGCTAAAAGCAGGCGAAACGTTTCATCCATGAGACAATGAACCTATGGCAGAGAACAAAACCCAAGAAACGAATAACTCTGTTGCCGAATTTATTACTTCACTCAACGACGAGCAAGTAGCTAGCGATTGCCTTAACTTAGTTCAAATTATGAGCGACATAAGCGGCCATGAGCCAAAAATGTGGGGCGCGAGTATCATCGGTTTTGACGCGTATCATTATAAATATGACAGTGGCCGCGAGGGCGATGCGCCTGTGGTCGCTTTTTCACCACGAAAAGGCAAAATTACTGTTTATGTAAATGAGACAGCCCAATATCCTGAGTTGCTTGCTAAGCTGGGCAAGCATTCATTAGGCAAAGTTTGCGTTTACTTTAAGCATTTAAGCGATATTGATATGGCTGTGCTGGCACAGATTATAGGAAAATCCTATCAGGGTACCAAATCTTTATACGCCGAAGACCAGTAATTCAAGTTCTGTAAGGCCTACGTTAGCCCCGAAGGCGTTATGGCCGGGTTCTAACCGTTTGCCGAAAGCTAGCGGTCCAATGGGTAAGGGGTCGAAACCTATGTCGTCGACAAGGTCAGCGGCTAATACTGTGTCTGCGGCAGTGTCACCGGCGATAGCGATAGCTTTGCGGCCAGGCGTACCGGGTGGTTTTGACCCGTCAGACAGATGGTGGTAGCCCATGTGGCTGAGTGCTTTTATAACTCGTGCACTCCGAAAGTGTGACTGCACAGCCTCGCTGGTTGACGTTTGTGGATTTGCTAAATCATCACGTGTACCATCAACCTCCCACCAGTAATTCATAGCGTCAATAACTAGGTTGCCGTTTAATAAATCCTTTGGAAGTGATTGGTATTTTCCTAGGGGCAGGGCTAGTATTACAATGTCGCCATGCGCCACTGCACCGTCGGCCGTAGTTGCAATAGCGCCAGGCGCCAACACGTTTACCGTTAGCCTAATCTTTTCGGCAGATCCGGAGCCGGCAATGTACACTGTATAGTCGGCTCTGAGCGCTAGCTGGGCTAACGTTATGCCTAATTTGCCAGCACCGAGGATAGCTAACGTTTTATTTTGCGTCTTATGTAGACTTGCCATCTTCACCTTCTGCTAACAACTCACGGACGCGAGGTATGACTTTGGTGGCGTAGAGCTCGACCATGTGCAGGCGGGCTTTGGCAGGCATTGGGCCGCCGCCGTAAACTAGGTCAAAGCGGCTCAAGCCAAGCATCTTAATGGTCTTAGCCATCTTCTGGGCTACCGTTTCCGGCGACCCAATGTACAGCGAATATTTAGCTACTTCTTCGTCAAAGTGTTTGCGTTTGATAGGCGCCCAGCCGCGCGATGCGCCGATGCGGTCAAAATTAGTCTTGTGGGCTGGCCAAGCAATTTTGACTGCTTCTTCGTCGGTATCGGCGATAAACCCTGGTGAATGCATGCCGATTTCGTTAGTCGGAGTGCCAAACTGTTCGCCTGCTTGTTTGTATAATTCAGCGTATGGAATAAAACGTTCCGGCGAGCCGCCGATTACTGCCAACATCAAAGGGAAGCCATAGCGGGCGGCGCGGATCACTGATTCTGGCGAGCCACCAACGCCAATTGATGTATGGATGCGGCCCGATTCAGTCCTGGGATAGATTTCTGCCCCCGCTAGTGATGGCCGGGTTGTGCCGGTCCAGGTGACTGGCTTTTCTTTGAGCACTTCGGCCATGAGGGCTACTTTTTCTTCGAACAAGACTTCGTAATCCTGCAGGTCGTAGCCGAACAGAGGGAATGATTCGGTAAATGAACCTCGGCCAAGTATTATCTGCGCCCGGCCATTAGACAGGGCGTCAAGTGTGGCGAAGCGTTCAAAGACGCGCACCGGGTCGTCCGAACTAAGGACCGTTACGCCCGAAGCTAATTTGATATTCTTGGTCTTCGTGGCTATGCCGGCTAGCACTGTTTCGGGGCTGCTAATCGAAAAGTCGTGGCGATGGTGTTCGCCTAGGGCGATTACGTCGACGCCTAGTTTGTCGGCTAGAATTGCTTCTTTGACGACCTGGCGGATTGCGCTGGCATGCGTCATTAGCTGGCCGTCGTCGTCAGTGGGAATGTCGCCAAATGAGTCGAGCCCAAATATAACCTGCTTTTTGTCTGTCATATAGTGCTCCTTATAGTTTTTGTGGGTTTATGCCGATGCTCGATAAAAGCCCAAGGTTGAGAGTGTAGAATTTTTCTTTGCCTGATTTTCGTTCGAGAATTACGCCGGACTGTACAAGCCTGGAGAAGTGATGGCTCATCGTAGGCTGTGAAAGTTTTAGGGCCAGTGAACAATCTTTCACGATGGCGCTACATGCTACCTCTGACTGCTCCGAAGATAACTTGCGGATGACCGCCAGCCGGGTGTCGTCAGCGATACTTTTGAGAATATAGGCAGTGGTCATATCCAGTATTATATAGATAAATTGAAATATGTCAATATGATTTCATATGATACGGACATGCTATTCTGGATTTATACCTATGAAGGGGACAAATGCCTCGTAAAGAACGCAAACAACATAGCGCTGCCGAATTCGACCTCGATGTTTTTTCGGGTGACACTGACTTGTTCCGTTGGTTCTTGCTGTGCTATTTGTTTGGTAAGCCGATCCAGTCGAATGTGGCCGTTGTGACATGGCGGCTTTTCATGGAAAGGAATTTAGACACGCCGTGGGCAATTGTCCAGGCGTCGGATCGTGAGTTGGTCGGGGTGTTGCACGAAGGCGGCTATACTCGCTATCAGCATGTTACGGCCCGTGGGCTGCGTACATGTATGGAGAAGTTAATCGATGACTACGAGGGCTCACTATATCTAATGGTTGAAAATAGCGAGACTGACGATGAATTTTCTAAACGGTTACAAAAGTTATATGGCGTTGGGCCTAAGATCACCGAAATCTTTATGCACGACGTGGAAGAAGTGTTTGCCAGAAGAGTAGAATAATGGTTTGAATCTGGTGGAGCGTGGAGCGTCGATAGTGATGAGAAGTTTTCTCAACGATACTACCGACACCCCACGGGTGCGCTCCAGCTAATGGTTATTTTGTGTGGCTGGATCGTCTGTTATGGAGCTATCAGGGTGTGATGCGATCACCTCTCCCGATAACACTGTCCTCGGGCGATCCTTCGACGTCACTGGCGAATGCTTCGCCCGGGCAGAGCGACTTGCTGGCTTCGAACCAGACTGCCAAGAAATCCGTCCTGGGCAGGTTATGGAGCTTCTCGTTGCCGTTCTTCAGCATGAAGTCGATGTATGCGGTCTCACCATCGGGTGCGTGCGCGCAGGCCATCATGCCGGTGTAGGCGACTTCTTCGAAGGTGAACTGGTCACTGTTCAGGGCGGCCAACTTACCCGAGTTGATGAAGCCGACGATGTTCTCCTTGTAGGCGTCGAAGATCTGTTGGGTCTTCTCTCCGCAGTCGAGGCCGACGACCTGCTCGCAGGTATACGGCTTGCCCTCGAGCGTCACGACACTCTCGTTGGGGCCAGTCTCGGGCGGCTTGTTGCCGCTGCTGTCCGAGCCACCACAGCCGCTCATGAGAATCATGCCCACGAAAATCGGCGCAGCAAACCATGACCTGTGACGGAACATGACAATCCTTCCGGACGACAAAATAACTCCAGCTGGAGTTAAGTACACAATACAACAGTATTTAAGCTAAGGCTATACGACTACGTCACCAGAGATGACCCATTCGTCGGTACCACGCTTTCGCAGGGTGGCGGAGGCGTACTGGCCATACAGTTTGTAAGCGGCGCCGCGTGAGCGGAGGGTGACGCCCGCACCGGGCGCTAAGGTGACCTGGCCGGCGCCTAGCTGGGTGACTTTGATGGCCGAACCAAGGGCGAACGCAGTTGATGAGTTGGGCGGTACGGTCAATGTTGAGGCCGAGGCGTTGCTCATCTCGAGGGTCTTACCAAGGTCATCGAGAGTCAGGGTGTATGTTGTGCCGGTTTGGGAGTTTACGGTTTCTCTCAGTTCATAAAATACGCTACCGATACTCGGTCCGGTCATGATGCTGCTAGGCCTGACGCCGCCGTTGATCCAAAGCCGCGAGTCGTTGCCGGAGTCGGTCGTGCCAACGGTAGCTGTCTGGGCCATGGTGTTGGTGAGGTTTTCGCAGTTAACGCTACTGACAGATAATTTGCCGCCGGCCGAGGCGCGGAACAGGCAGCGCCCACCAGTGCCACCTCCGGATACGGCGATATCGCTGAATTCAAGGCTCACGCCGCTGATAGTCGCCCGCGTATTACCGTATGCCATTACGTATGCGGCGTCGTATCCCCGGTTATGGACTTGCTCGATGTGCAAGCCATTTATAGTAATGTTTTTACAACTGTTTAATAGTAAGGCGTGGCCGTCAATATCAACATGCTCAATATTAAGTTGGTTGAATATCGTATCTTTGATATTTTCAATTACTACTGGCGCACCGATGGCGCTCAACCGGTTGCCGTACGGTTTGTTGTTGGTGTATATATTGTTCCATACGGAACCGGTATTGCCATCGATGGTGATGGAGATGGCCGATTCGTAATAGCCGGTCAGGACAATGGTATCCATCTGGTTGGAAAAGAAGTTTCCTGATACGTCTTTTATACAAGTCCGGCAGTTTTGGAATTGTACGTCATACATATGGCTGTAGTAGAGGTCATATGTTTCAAGCCCATTGCCTTGCGTGTTTGACGGCAGTGAAATATGGCTGAATTTGAATCCTGACACCACACTACGCTCTCCGCCCCATTTAAGGATTGCCGCCGTGTCGGTATCTTGCTGGATGGTGGTCGTCGCCGGACTGCCGAACATACTCTGCCCACCGGTCAGGTCAATAGGCACGGAAATGTGGTATACGTCTGCGCTACCCCGTACGTATACAGGACAGTTATCAGTGGCGGCCGCAATGGCTGCGGCGATGGCTGCATCATTGGCGGCAGCTGTGGCTGTCGTTAGGAATCCGTAATTGGCTGCATCAATATAATTCTTTGAACCAAGCGCATCAACATAAGCTTTTGTGGTGGCGCTGGTTGGATTGGCAGGTGTCGGCACAGTCACCGTGCCAGTGAAGGTGGGTGAGGCTAGTGGCGCTTTGAGTGCTAGTGCCGTCGACTGGGCCGTGGATACCGGTTTGTTAGTATCGGAAGTATTATCGACATTGCCCAGCCCGACATCAGCTTTGGTTGGCGCATAATCACCAGCTTTGGCGGTGGTCGAAGTAGAGCCTAGGGTTAGATTGGATGTGCCCGCGCCAATGGCTGTGCGGGCTGCGGCGGCATCGGCGGCGGTAACGACGGAGCGGCCTGTAGCCGTGGAATCGCTGATCTGAGATGCAGTATGACTGTGGGAAGTGGCGGCTTTGCTGGCTAAGGCTGTGTCTATGGCGGCCTGCGTATAGTAGCGAGCATCACCACGAGTATTGTTTAAGTATTGGGTGTGGTCGTCATCGCCAAGACCGGTTAAGACGCCATGGTCGCTAACGCCAGCCGAGACGCCACCGTTAACCCATACGCCAGATTGGTATAACAAGGCTTGGCCGTTGGTGGCGCCGGTTATGGTGACGTCGGTTAGGTCGTTCAAAGTCGATGTGCCGGCGTTAGTGTTCAGTTTGGCACGGACTGCCGGGCCCAGGTTGGCTTCAATAATGGTATCGTCGGCAATGATGCTGGAGGTAACAGCATTATCGGCGAGATGAGTGCTATTAATTATGTCCGGCTTCAGTTCGCCGGAGGTGGTGTGGCTTGCCGATAGAAAGTCGTTAAGGATTGCGCCCCACGCTCCACCGTCTCCGCCTGGCTGCGGCAAACGTGCCATATCTAGCCCTTCTGCTTAATTACTCTTATGGTAATAAAAATATCTTAATCACGCAAATGGTTAAGTTATCTTAGCGGTAGAAGGGCCGACATGGACTCAGCATAGCCTAGTCGATGCGTTGTACGGGGCCGGGAGTTAATTTCTTATCGTGACCTGAGAATTTGTAAGGAACTAACACTTTAATGTTTTGGCCGCTGCTGTCACGCATCTCAACGCAAATGGCGTCGGCGTACTCGGGATTACGGATTTTGACGTCATAGCCCAGTAGGAATGCTTTGTATGTGCTTAGCTGTTGCCTCAAAAGTTTACGGTAAGTAATAAGATAAGCGGCTATGTCAGCCTTAGATTTATTCTCTGGCTCTAGCCCAATAAATCGCGATTCTCCAGAATCGTCCAAAACCATGCCCATCGGTGATATGAACTTTTCTTTTTGCAAGATAGTGAATGTTGGCTCAAGGTAAGCCGCTAAAAGTCGGTCAAAAACT
>Ga0190273_10000104_pt1 | contig 44155 bp, 48 predicted proteins | sample Popmic504IS_FD_134513 | JGI IMG/M metagenome (GOLD analysis project Ga0190273, IMG submission 134513) | Populus adjacent soil microbial communities from riparian zone of Shoshone River, Wyoming, USA - 504 IS | ecosystem: Environmental > Terrestrial > Soil > Riparian zone > Trees stand | place...
TAACACCCTCAGAGGCATAGCTCAAGCATTCCACCAACCGGGCATAGAGCATGACCCCAAATTAACACTGGCTGAACTGCACACCACCAAGCCCCAGTTCAACACTAGCCTCGACCAAGAACGACAGTACTTCGATATATACCAACGTTGGCAAGAGTTAGACGCATATGAATTCGGCGATGACGCTACGCGTATTACCGGGAAATGGTACGAAGAACTTCAGACCCTGCAGGCCAGTATCCAACAAGAGCAGCAACTATTATCCGACGCTGAGACTGAGCAATCAACAATAGCCACAACCTATGAATCACTACAAGACGAAGGCCGTCGCATTGCCGCCAAAAGCGCCGAAGCATCCGAACTATACAGTTCCAAGACTAAATACCCATGGCTACAGGACGAGCAGGTACTCCTGCGCAGCATAGGCTACTCAGATGTCGCCACAATGATGCAGAATGTACTCGACACTTTTGAAACCCATGCCCAGGATCGCAAAAGCAACATCTTTAAGAGCGCCCTCAACAACATGAAGTTGAACAAACAACTTGATAGCGCTATCAATGCCTTACCGCGTGAAATGTATGAGTCCATTAGATCTATAGTGTTTAGTGATCAAACTAAAACTCAACGATACAAACATCTGAGCGAAATTCGGGCATACTTCGCCTTCAAAGCTAAATACGACACTGATTACCAGTCGGCCAATGCCCGGATCGAGGTAGCCAAGCAGGCTTTGGACGAAAGTGTTTCCCGTTACCAAGACAAAGTAGCGTCACTTAAGAGATTGAGCCAAAAGCTGTCGGCTAGCGTTTTTGACGATGTCACAATGAATCGCATCGAACACCTCGTTGAGCAAGACGGTCCAAAAGCTTTTGACATGATACACGAGCGTCAGGAAGCTACTAAAAAACTCGCTAACTATAAAGTTACTAATCCTAACACCCTCCAAGAGCTTATTAAGGATCAGAAACTGCAGTACACCTCACAAGTTGGTACTTACATCAAGAACCGACTCGCCGAGCGCATTGAGGAGTATAGGGAAGTACGACGTTACCGGGCGGCTATTGAAAGTATCGGCAAGAAACTCGGCAAGACTAAAAAAGCCTACAAAACCTTTGATTCGCTTAAATCAAACCCGGAAAATTTTGAAGTCATGTCGGGCATTATCCCGATATGGATGATGGGGCTCGATGATGCCTCGCGCGTCCTGCCGCTGGCTATGAACATCTTTGACTACGTCATCATTGACGAGGCTTCGCAGTGCAATATTTCATACGCCCTACCAGTAATGTACCGCTCACAGCACACCATCTTATTTGGTGACACGCTGCAGATGCGCGATAGTACTACGGGCTTTAAATCCAACAAACGGCTTGACGCCTTAGCTGCTAAACACAAGATTCCCGACGACCTGCAGATCAAAGCCACCGAGGAATCCGTCAAATCTGTCATGGATATCGCCAAACTAGCCGGCTTCCAAACTACAACCCTCCAAAACCACTATCGTTCGCCGATTGAACTAATTGGTTTTTCTAATGAAAACTTTTACGCTCCATTAGGCAGGCGACTACAAGTTGTTAATGACGATATATTAGCCATGGATGATGGCAGGGTGCTCAAAAACCATGTTATTACCGCTAACCTCAATGCGGAATTATCGGCTAGCACAAACTTGAGTGAAGCCTACTACATCAAACAGCTGATTGCCGACATCAAAGCTAAAGAGCAGACCAAAGGTAAGTCATTGGCGGTACTGACGTTCTTTAATGAGCAAGCTGAACTTCTGCGCCGTGTTATACCCGATGAAGATGTAAAGATATCTATCATTGAAGGCATCCAAGGCGATGAACGCGATATTGTTATTTACTCGTTCGTGATCAAGTCACCACAAGAGAAGTCGCGTTATGTGTATTTGACTGGTGAGGGTGGCGAGATAAACAAAGAGATCAATGCTGGCCGTATTAATGTAGCCTTTAGCCGCGCCAAGCTGCAGGTACATGCCGTGACTTCAATCGCACCAAACCTATGGCCAGAAGGGATCTGGATCAAACGATACTTAGACTATGTGCAATCTCACGGCAGGGTAACTCGTCATAATAAATCTGAACAGCATTTTGATTCGAAATTTGAAGAAAATGTTTACGATTTCTTATTCAGCAAGCTAGACCTTAAGGCATATACGCTTACTACTCAAGTAGAGAGCTGTGGATTTCGTATAGACTTGGTAATTCGTAATATTCATACCGGCAAAAAGCTAGCCATCGAATGTGATGGCCCGTGTCATTTTGAATCCGGTGATGGGCAAGTACGCGTCGCCAACGATTACGAACGTCTGACGGTATTAGAAACCGCTAAATGGAACTTTTATCATGTAATCTACTCCGAATGGATAAAAGACCAAGGTACCCAAGAGAAAGACCTGCTGGAATACTTATCTGAATATATGGAAGATGCGACCCCGGCTAGCGATGATAAAGCAGCATCGAATGAGACGCCGTTATATACGCCTATAGCGGTCGATATACCCGCCGAGTTCCTGACTTCGCTCAAGTCCGAGATAGAAGCTAAAGCTAGCACTAAAAAACTGGCCTTCGGTCGTAAGGCTCCTGAAGAAACGCCCATCAAGAAAGACGACGACAGCGACCAAACGACGTTGCTGCCATAGCTAAAACTATTTTAGCGTGAAAAATTGCATAAATTTACTATTTTTCACGTAAACTGAGGGGATTATGTTACTGAATAACTATAAGCTTGAAACCAGTCGCACGGTTATATATATGAACGTTGGATTGCTCGCGACAGTAGCGGCCGCTCTCCTATGGGTTAGCCTGGTAAGCCACGTAATCGACGACAAGCCACTAATCGAAGTGTTGTGCGGCGTATCCGCCGGCATGCACTTAGCCGTCGCACAACAACTGTCACATACCGACGCCAATAAATAGGCCAGCGCAAGTGAGTTCTCTAAACTTGTAAGATATCTTACTTACAACCCCGTTTCAGTAAGATATTATCGCGATATTAATTATAGTTAATCCTAGTAAGGGAACGACCGCAAGCATGAGCGTAGAAGCATTTCCGTCAACAATTGATGAGATCATTCAGCAGCCTAATGCCGAGTCAGACCGAAAAAGAGACAGGAGATTAGGGAAATTAGCCTTGAGGGTCACTGCCGCCTTTAGTGCAGTCACAGCAATTATCGCCTTGAGCATGGCGAAAGATATTTCCACTGCCGAGGAGGCTCAGGCGGACTCCGGGCTAGGTTATCATATTACTGGCGCAGAAAAAGCATGGTGCAGCTGGCCGTCACGATGGTCTTTATGTAATCAAGCTAACGAACTTGCTGCGGAAGCGCTTACTAAAGCAGAAGGTGTTGGAGCAGAAAAAGGATGGAATATATCTGACGGTGGCGCAGATGCCGTTCGGCACTGCTACTGGAATGGCCGTATGACTCAAGTGTTCGGGGTAGAGACCGCATCAGGCTTTGGCTGGCGTCATGAGTACGACGATACGCAGTCTCCAGAGCAATTTAACATGGATGTGCATAATAATCAGAAGGGCCGAGATTGGGCATCGGATCCTAACATCCTAAATCGGTGCATGACAGGCGTAGAACAAAATGAACTTATACATTTGGTGCAGTAGCAAACAATGATGAAGCACAAGAAATTATTTTTAGGTCTAACCGCTTTTCTGATAGTGCTAATCGGTGTTTTTCTCGCCATCAGACACATGGGACAAACTGCAGACTATAAGCTTATTCGCAAAGAAGTGGCCAGCCACACACTAAATGGCAAAATTACCGAAGCTAGCTCCAGCAACGCTACAGAGTGTTATCCGGAACCAAACTCCAAAAGAGTATGTAAGCAAATAGTCTATACGATGTCCGCCGATAGTTGCATACAGGTCGTTGAAGCATTAGGCCAAGGTGAAGCATGCAAAGCAACTAGCATAAGCATGGAATTCGACGATGCTAATTTTATGTATGTCGTTAGTCCCGGAAATAATCAGCCGACGCTTCGTGTTACGTTAGTAAGCAAACATTAGGCGAACAGTACAGTAGTAATGATGATTCAAGAGATGCTTGCAGGGGCTTTGATTTACTCGTTGATACTTTTTATAGTATACAAGGTATCTTTCTGGTTTTCTTCGTCGCGCAAAATACAACGAATAGCTACTTTGGGCATTGCATGCTTACTATTCCTCAATGTTATATCCGGTTTCTCCCCAAATATATATTCTATCTTTCATTAGACAAAACTACCAATTGCGACCTTTTGAATTAGCCCATGCACATGGAGTTAACAAGAAAACGCCGCTCCTTATTAACTGTACTTGTAACCCCATGCTTTTACAGAGTTAAAACGTTGTTTAGCAAAAATTATTCTAGCTAGTCTGCCCGGGTTATACTTGAGATATGAACAACAATGTAGAGCCAGGGACTATCTTCGCCAATCGTGCGGAGCTATCAAAAGCTGGCATACATCGTAACCCTCAAGCCGGCATCGCTTGGACCACTAAGGAGCGCGCATATTCTATTGTATTGTCCGGTGGGTACGAAGATGACTACGATGAGGGAGGCGTTATTTTATATACCGGTGAGGGCGGCCGCGGCAAGAACGGTGCACAGATTGCTGACCAGAAGCTAACAGGTGGCAATAAAGCACTAGCCCAGAGCAAGCTTGAAGGCCGGCTAGTCCACGTAACGCGTGGCGCAAGTCATGTATCAAAGTATTCACCAAAATCTGGCTACCAATACGCAGGCACCTACATTATCGAGAACTTCTGGGAAGAAGAAGGGAAAAGTGGCTTCCGGGTTTACCGTTTTCGGTTTGTAGCCGTTCATGTCGACAATGATACTTCCGTCGTTGCCGAGTTGTCACCGAGTGAACGTCGAACTATAGTCAGTGAACGTATTGTACGAGACACCAAGCAAGCGCGTGCCATCAAAGAACTATACGATTATACATGCCAAGTTTGTGGCATTCAGATTAATCTACCACTCGACACTAAATATGCAGAAGGTGCACATATTAAGCCACTTGGCAGACCGCATAATGGTCCAGACCATCTAAGTAATCTGCTATGCCTATGCCCGAACCATCACGTAATGTTCGATAATTACGTCTTCTCGGTCAGCCCAACAGATTACAAACTCGTTGGTGAAACAGATAGATCATTGTTGGTACGTGACGGACATGATATCGATCCGGAAAATTTCCAGTATCATAATAGGATGTACAATAGTAAAAATAGTTAGTCTAATTATGTCAAAAACCACATCCATCGAAGATCTTCAGAAGCAAATCCGACAGTTCGTAGACGAGCGTGAATGGAACCAGTTCCACAATCCGAAAGACTTATCGATTTCCTTGACGCTAGAAGCAGCAGAAGTGTTAGAGCACTTTCAATGGAAAAATGATGCCGAGATGATCAAGCACGCTACGGACAATAAAGACGCCGTTGGCGAAGAATTAGCAGATACGCTTTACTGGGTATTGTTATTAGCCAACAAGCTTGATGTCGATCTCAACGAAGTGTTTGAGAAAAAGATGACTAAGAACGCTGCTAAATATCCTATTGCTAAAGCTAAGGGAAACCATAAAAAATACACCGAGCTAGCAGAATGATTGTCTATAAAGAATCGAAGCGCACATTCATTGAAGCCGTAGCGTATGGTCAAATCGACGATGAGATTGAGACAGCGTACGTACGAGAGATCGGACATTACACAAGCAAGGCTGAGAAAACATCATGGCGCAATTCCATGCAGTACATGTATAAAGTTGTGAATGATCCAACCATTCCAGAGGATGCGACGATTATCATTGAGTACCGTCTACCTCTTAGTGTTAAGCGAATAGATTTTATGATAGCCGGCATTAATAAGCAGGGCTTAGATAGTGCGGTTATCGTTGAACTGAAACAGTGGGAGTCAGCAGAGAAAACTGACATGGACGGTATTGTCAGGGCATTTGTGGGCGGAAAGGTACGCGAGCTAAGTCATCCGTCGTATCAGGCACATGCGTATACACAATATCTCGAAGATTTTAGCGAAGCTGTACGGGATAACAATATCCAACTTTATCCATGTGCTTTTCTACACAACTGTGATACTGCAGAATCTTTGCATGACAGCTTCTATGATGAGTACACGCAGCAGGCACCAGTGTTTTTAAAGAATAATGTACGTGAAATTCAAGATTTTATTAAACGCCATATCGAACAAGGCGATACACAGGATATTATTCAGAAAATAGAAAGTGGCAAGATCAGCCCATCAAGGCAGTTGGCAGATAGCCTTTCTTCGATGCTCAAAGGTAATCGCGAGTTCACGCTGCTCGACGAGCAAAAGGTAGTATATGAGACAGCTTTGCGACTATCTAAAGAGTCTACCAAGAACCATAAGAAGGTCTTTATTGTGGAAGGTGGCCCCGGAACCGGCAAGTCAGTTGTCGCAATTAACCTCCTAGTTAAGCTCATTCACGACGAACGATCTGTACGCTACGTAACCAAGAATGGCGCACCGCGTGCGGTGTACCAAGCAATGCTAAAAGGTGACAAGGCCAGCCGCGACATTTCAAGTCTATTCGTTTCTTCCGACGGTTTCCGCGAATCACAATCTAGCGAATTCGATACATTAATTGTCGATGAAGCTCACCGTTTACGTGCTCAAGGTGGGTTGTACGGCAATCTAGGCGAAAACCAAGTCAAGGAGCTTATCAACGCCGCTAAGTGCACGATATTCTTCATCGATGAAGACCAGCGCGTAACACTTACAGACATTGGCACGAAAGCAGAAATTCACCGATGGGCAGAATCTATGGACGCAGACGTCACCGAAATGGAGCTGGCTTCCCAGTTTCGCTGCAATGGTTCAGACGGATATCTAGCTTGGCTAGATAATGTATTAGGTATCCGTGAAACAGCAAATTTCACACTTGAAGATGCTAATTATGACTTCCAACTCATGGAGTCGCCCGAGGCATTGAAAGCTGCGATTGTTTCCAAGAACGGTAACAATAAATCTAGAATGGTAGCAGGCTACTGCTGGAAGTGGCTTAGCGCCAAAGACTCATCAGTTTATGACATCGAGATAGGCGACTTTAAAGCAAAGTGGAATCTAAAAGCTGATGGCTCGTCATGGATTATTAAACCCAACTCCATTAATGAAGTTGGCTGCATTCACACATGCCAGGGTCTTGAGTTGGACTATGTCGGCGTCATCATCGGACCAGACCTCATTGTTCGCAATGGCAAAATTATTACCGACGCAACCAAACGCGCATCATCCGACACTTCCGTACGTGGATACAAGAAGATGTTAAAAGAAGACCCCGAACGTGCCCAAGCCCTTGGCGACGCTATCGTGAAGAACACCTACCGAACACTTATGACTCGCGGCATGAAAGGCTGCTACACATATAGTACCGACCCCGAAACCCAAGCTTGGTTTTCGCAACTACTCTAAATTGAAGTAATTTTTGTCAGAATAAAAAATGGATGTGGTCGGTATTTAAGAGCGAAAGCTCTCGATGTTGCCGACCAGACACCCGCTCGTCGTAGACCTATAGTCTAAGGTGAAGCGATACCTATTGGTGTCACTGCTCAGATGTCACCTACTAAGCGATACTGGATCGGTCCAGCACGCTTGGATCGAGCGTGTAAGTCCTTCCGTCTGCCGATACCAGTCCTCCGTACAGAGTAGCCAGCAGCTTGCGGCGTTCGACCGGGAAGATACACCACCCGATGTCGTTACCCAGAAAGCCCCATGTGCATGAAGCCGTCTGAATGATGCCATTACCAGAGTAGGAGGAGTAGCTCTTGGAACTTGATGCAGCTACTGTCGCCCACTCACTCGGTACAAAATCAACCGAGATCTGCGGCACAGTGCCGTACGACGAGTTCCAGTTGATCGAGGCCCAATACTCAGTGTTAGCGCTCAGCTGGCGGGTCTCGATAGCGGTTGCCCCTGGAGTAAAAGTACGGTCCAGGAATGGAATGTCCTTTCGGGCAGTAGGGATGTTCGAGTAGAACGTGTAGTCACCAGAATCACCCTTGATCCCCGCATCGTAGACGATGAAGTCGATTTCCAGGTATTCTCCGGCATTTCTGAGATTTTCAAGCTGTATCTGATTCAGCTTGAAGTTCAGAGTGATGGCATGGTAGTCGCCGACGAGCTCTGTGTCGACGCGTCCTGTCCATGGCCAGTATCCGTCATAGCCATCACCTGCTTGCGCAGGAGTGATCGCCACCAGGGACATGACACATGCCGCCAAAAATACTACGGCACCTCTCCACCAGGTCTTCATTTCAGTCCTTTCAGGATCGTGTTTTGAAAGAGCAGTGACACCACTTCACATGTTGTGAAGGTAATAGAATATTATATAGCTTACGTCAAGTCTGTCAATCAGAGCTTCTTTGATATACTAGGCTAATGAGAAAACGCGCCAAAATCTCCATAGCACTCGGAGCCATATATATCTTCGGATTGTTAGTAACCTCCGTCATCGCATCGCAGTACTGCGAGCAATACTTCATGGAAGACGACGAACCTGCGTTTTGTAACTATTTTATCAATGAACCTAGCTTCGCATCAGATGTGCTAGCATTTACTACAACCATAGCAATACCTGCCTGCGTTCTTAGACTCTATGCCACAAGTGGCGTTAATCGTAAGTAGCTATGCTTTCACTTAGTTCACTCCGCATACATAATTTTCGTAATTTTATAGATTCTGGAGACATTCCATACCACGATATGACTATATTCGTTGGGGAGAATGGAAGTGGAAAGACATCTACGATTGATGCGCTATCTTTACTATTAAACTACGATGGACATAAGCCGTTATTAGCTGAGGCTATTGACTCAACATTACCTATTAAAATTGAAGCAAAATTCGATGTATTGCCTGCTGGTATCGAGAGGTCCATTGATAAGTATCTTCGCGACGATATGTTAACAGTCCAATATTCATATTGGACAGATACCGGTGCGACGCTCTATGAAATATTATGCGAAAAATATGTAGATGAAAGATTCAATAATTTTCGCTCATTAAACGCCGCTGCTCTCAAGGATTTTGTCAGAGAATTAAATGAAATTGCTCGGCGGACTATGTCAGAAAACTACGCTTTAATAGAACGCTACTTATCGACTACTCAGCATAAAAACTTTTGGGATATACAACAATACAATGGGAAGAGATAAGGCCATACTTGCCAGTACTACAGCGTTATTCAAGCAGCGACTATGGAAGTCCTGAAGCGATTGTAAAGAAAACTCTCGATACAATTTACCGTAGTCACTTTTACGAGACGGATGAAAGCACAGGTGAGAATAAACTAAAGCAAGATTATGAAGAGCTAAGAGCTGAGATCGCAAGCAGTTTGAATCAGAATGTTAACATCCAGCTCAAAGATCAACTCGGTAAGTACCTTCCCAATATCAGTTCCGTTGGAGGTAAATATAGTATTGATTTTACACGAGGCTTGAACTTAGCAGGAATAATGGTCGAGTTCTCAGATGGTAGCAAAAAAAGCATAGATCAACTTGGCGAAGGACAAAAGAAGAAGGCCACTTTAGCGATTCTTGAATGGGATGAAGCAGTCTCGAAAGAAATCGAAGACAGAACAGTAATCAAGGCCTACGACGAACCTGATGCTAATTTAGATTATACAGCGCAACGTAATCTATTCTCAATAATCAGTAAGGATACTCGAGATAATGCATCACATGTCATGGCTATCGTATGTACGCATTCGTTAGCCCTGATTGATCGAGCGCCGGCAGGATCAATTAATCGTATTGCTGTGCGCGATGGACATGCAGCAGTAGAATATCTTAACAATAACGATGATGCTGATATAAAAGAATTTTTATCTCAAGTTGCTGAAATTAGCGGGTTTCGTAATTCCAGCATTTTTTATGAAAAGGCATTTTTTATAGTTGAAGGTGAAAGTGAAGAAGCTAGCATCGGATTGCTCTACAAGACCTATACTGGTCGCAGTTTGGCAGAAGATGGAGTAGTGTTAATTAACCTACAAACAAACGGCCAGTGGAGTAATGCGTTAAAGTTTTTAAGCGCCAACAAAGCTAATTATACAGTTCTACTATTAGACAGTGATACTCAGTATGCAAACTCAGTCAATAAAGTTACTTTTCAAAAACTGCAAAATATCGGCTTCTCAACTTCTTTCCTTACGACAAACTGCTTTTTTATTGGACAAAAAGAGTTTGAAGACACATATAGCGATATAGATCTTGCCGCTATGTCTAATTCCAAATATCCTAAGAGAGATGGAACTCCATGGATTGCTACTGATTTTTCAGCTCTTCGATCAGCAGACAAGTTTTCATCAGAACTCTGTAAAAAAATATCTTCAGAGCATGGCAGGCATTTAAAAAAGCCAGAGATCGCTTTTGAGATGACTAAAATTCTTGATCGACAAAAAATCGAAAATAATACTTCTTTAAGAGATTCATTTAAGAGATTAAACGAGATTGTGTCTCTCTAGGAATAGTTATCCCAATCGCGTTCCACATACCATGTAGATTTTTGCGTGTCCCAGGTGATGAACGCGGAAGGCTCAAAGGTCTCTTCATCTACTACGATAGTTTTTACTTGCTCAGGCAAGAGTGAAAGTACATGGTTCTTAGTGTCACTTTCAAAATCCCACAGATGGTATCGATCTGACTTATCTGCTGCACGGCGACTTGGTCCAAAATCCATCGGTGCACATAGGCGAGTCAAGAAACTGCCGTCGTCTTATGAAAAAAACGTGAGACGCACTTTCTTTTTATTGCGAATTGCATTAATAAATTCTTCTCTCATACATCTCCTTATAATTGATTCAGTTAGTGTCTACTAGGCTATACTGATTACCATGATACACTCCGACACCCAAGCTTTCAAAAAAGCCTTTGCCAGATTAAACACCAAACAACGCCAAGCGGTGGAGCAGACGGATGGGCCGTTGATGGTTGTGGCCGGGCCGGGAACGGGCAAGACGCAGCTTTTGAGTGCGCGCGTGGCGTACATTATGCAGGCCACCGATACGCTGCCGAACAATATTTTGTGTCTGACGTTTACCGAATCGGGCGCGCAAAACATGCGCGAACGCCTGAGCAGTTTTATCGGCCAGGCAGCTTACGATGTGACGATCGGCACCTACCACGCCTTTGGCGGTGACCTGATCAAACGCTTTCCGCAATACTTTGGCGAACACCGCGACCAGCAACCGGCGGACGGTTTGGCGCAGCACGAAGTCGCCAGCGCCATCGTTGGCGCATTGCCGTTCAATAACCCCATCAAAAGCACCCAATACAACCTGCGTGATTTGCTTAGCACTATCAGCGAAGTCAAAAGGGGATTGCTCAACGAAGACAACTTGCGCGCCATCGCCCTGGACAACATGACCTTCCTGGAACAAGCCAATTCCCAGGTCGCCGAAATCTTCGCCGACCTCACCCGCATGCCCGGCAAATTGGACAAAGCACTGCCATACTTCACCAATCTGTACGGTTACCTGAGCCAACGTGACCAAGAAGATTACACCATCGGTACCAACATCAAGCCGCTGGCTAATACCGTTATTCACGAACTATCCCTCGCCATCAACGAGGCCGAAGCTAGCAACTCCAGCAAGCCGCTGACAGCGTGGAAAAACCAGTGGCTCGAAAAGGACGGCAACAACAATTACATTTTTGCCGGCCAGCGCGAAAGCTTGCGCATTGCCGCTTTGGCCGACGTCTTCCAAAAGTACAAAGAAATGCTCGCCGAACGCGCGCTATACGACTTTGACGACATGATCCTGCGCAGCATCACCGCCCTGGAACAGAACGACGACCTGCGCTTTACATTGCAGGAGCAGTACCAGTACATCATGCTCGACGAGTTCCAGGACACCAACGCCGCCCAGCTCAAGCTGATCAAATTACTGACTAACAACCCGGTAGCCGAAGGCCGCCCTAACGTGATGGCCGTCGGTGACGACGACCAGGCGATCTACGCCTTCCAGGGCGCCGAAGTCTCCAACATGTTGGAGTTCGTAGAAATGTACCGCGACACCGCCGTTATTAACCTGACCGACAACTACCGTTCGCATGGCGATATTTTGCACGTCGCACACCAAGTCGCTGCGCAAATCGACACTCGATTAGAGTCGACCGTACCCGGCCTGAACAAAACCCTTGATGCCGCCAATACCAGCCTGACCGGTAGCGCGCACATCGACCGCCACGAGTTCCAAGCCGACGTCGGACAGTACGATTGGATTGCCCAGCAAATCGCCGACCTCATCCAAAGCGGCGTTCCAGCACAGGAAATCGCCGTCTTAGCACCACGCCACAAACAGCTGGAACCACTGGTGCCGTTCCTGAACCGTCTGGAAATTCCGGTGCGCTACGAAAAGCGCGAAAACATCCTGGAAGCACCGGTGGTGCAACAATTATTGCAAATGGCACGACTGGTGCTGGCGTTGCGTGATGGACAGCAGGGCATCGCCGACGCCCTGTGGCCAGAGGTGCTAAGCTACAATTTTTGGCAACTGCCTACCAGCACCATCTGGCAACTTTCCTGGAAAGTCAGTAAGGAACGCGATGAGGGTTTTGGCTGGAGCCAAGCAGTCTTGGACCCCGAAGCCGGCGAGGCCTTGCGCCGGCCTGGCTTGCTGATTTTGACCTTGGCCAAGCAAGCCACCTCCGAAACCTTGGAAGTTATGATGGATTGCCTAATCGGCAACCAGCAAGTCGCCACCAACGAGCCCGACATGTCACATGTCCGCTCACCACTCAAAGAGTTTTATATGGGACAAGAACAGCGCACCGAGGGGCCGGATTTGTTCTACCAGACCGTATCGCACCTGACGTGCCTGCGCGAAAAACTGCGCGACCACCAGGATTCAGTTGGCGGTGAACCGTTGCGCCTGGACGGTTTGATCAACCTGGTTAATTTGTACCAAGCGGCCGGTGAACGCATGTTGAACACCAGCCCCTACAACCAGCACGCCGAAGCCGTACAGTTAATGACCGTCTTTAAGGCCAAGGGCTTGGAATTTGAACATGTCTTTTTGCCAAGCATGCAAGACGATGTGTGGGGCAATAGTTCGCGCGGCTCATCGAACCACCTCAAATTGCCAGCTAACCTGCAAGTTATCCGACCGGCCGGAACTACCGAAGACGAACGCTTGCGCATCTTCTTCGTGGCCGTCACCCGCGCAAAGCTCGGCCTGCACCTGACATCGTTTATGCAGACCTACAGTGGCCGCAATACCAAACGCTTGAAATATCTAAATGAGCAGCCGGAAGGCGAGGGCTTCAAGACATTGATCCTACCCGCCGAACGCCAAGACGTGCGGCGTATCGACCGTGAAGTGCCCGAGCTGAGCACGCTGGAGCTGAACTGGCGCCAGCGTCACTTTGAAGCTTTGAACGACACCAATGGCGAGGGCAGTGGCTCATCACTACGTTCATTACTGCAAGATAAGTTACAGGACTTCAAGCTGTCGCCAACGCAATTCTGTGCTTTTACCGATACTATTTACGGCGGACCGCAAGAATTCCTATTTAGCAGCTTGCTGAGGTTTCCGTATGCGCCGCATCCGGACGCTGACTTCGGTACGGCCATACACGAAACCTTGCAGTGGGTGCAGCAGCAAGTCGACCAACATGACGCCTTGCCGGTGCGTGACAAAACCATGGAATACTACCGCATGCGCTTGGCGCGGCGACATATGCGCACAGACCAGCACGAATTGTACGCCGAGCGCGGCGTGCGCGCCCTGGACGCCTACATCGCCGCCCGCAACCAACTATTCCGACGCGGCAACAAAGCCGAAGTTGGCTTCCGCAACGAAAACGTCATAGTAGGCGAAGCGCGCTTATCTGGGCGGATCGACTTTATGGAAATCGACCAACAAAACCGCACGATTACGGTGGTCGATTACAAGACTGGCCAACCGCACGAGCGCTGGACAGCCGACCCTAAACTATATAAATACCGACGTCAGCTGATCAGCTATAAACTGCTGATCGAAAATTCACGTACCTATAAGGGCTACAAGGTGAACACCGGTCGTTTGGAGTACGTCGAACCGGACGAAAACGGCCGCATCATCACGTTGCCGATGGAGTTTGACAATAAAGAAGTTGAGCAGACTAAACAATTGCTAGCGGCAATATGGAAGCGTATCCAAGACTTGGATTTTCCGGATATTAGCGAGTTCGACCAAACATTGAGTGGAATAAAAGCCTTTGAGGCATCGCTACTGGAACACGAATAATAATGGAGTAGGTGTCGTGCGGTGTAAGTATAGTGAAGTAGGAAGTGCGTAAAGCACAGTATTCAAAATCTTGCAGCCGCACGACAACCCTTTGTCCCGAATGATATAAAATCATCCGTCTCGTAAGAAATACACCCATGGCTTGGATGTATTGGACATGAGGGGTGTTCGTTGTGTCAGTTGCGCATGTACTGCATCCGATTAATGAGTTCCATCTGGTCGCGGTGTTGCACTTGGACCTGGGCCCAGGTGATGTCTCGGATGGTGTTGCGGTGCGTGGCTGCCAGACTTTGGATTATATCCAATACAGTGAGGATGGCGGCGTAAAACACCAGGATGGTCAAGAACGAACAGAAGATCGCCGTCGTGATCGCATCCTGACTGTAAGCCGTGAAAACTACGCAAGCCATAATAATAGTGGCCAGACTAAACACGACGACAAAAAACAGGCCAACCGTTCGACTGGAGGCATCCATGGCATGCTCGTGCTCGAGAGCAGCGGGGCGCTCGAACTCGGTCGGGCTGGTCATGGCGTTCTGGTTCACAGGTATCTCCTACTGGATAGGGGGATGGAACAACAATATAAGGACGTACATTGCGATGACCGGCTGTCAACGAACTTGTTTATTATAAACTATTTTGTCAAATTTTGCAATAAATTAGCCTATAGCTAACCTGGTGATAATAAGGTAGGTGCGGAAGTGGCTGGATAGGCTGACAGATGTCAGACTAGGTTAGCCACTTCCGCTTTTACGCTACGAAGCGCATGCGCTCACGCGTTAGTGCTGCGTTTTGCGCAGTTCCTTCACTATCTCCCAGGACATCTTTTTCCAGTGGTTGCGCAGGGCGATCACGATACCGATAGCTGCAGTCACGATCATCAAGGTGACAGCTACCAAAACAGCTGTCATCATGAGCATGAGCTCGGACGTCTCGATCTGGCCGGTAGGCGCCTGGATCAGAATGTTCTCGAGCAGGATAGCCGCCAGAAACCAGGCGATGACTGCCGAAGTACCTGTGCCAAGCAAAAACAGGCTTGGATCGATATCCGATCGGAAAACCTCAGGAATCTGCTCGTCATCGGTGGGTTCGGGCTGCTGGTTGTTCGTGTCGTCGTTCACAATTCTCCCTGGAGGGTGGTTGGAATTTGTCGGATTAGGTCAGTTACTGGACGGACGCAGGAGCTTGATACCGATACCGAAAGCCCGGGCACTCAGCAGGTTACGCAGGTCGATGATGCGCTGGACCGTCGGCCAGTTGAACCCCATGTTATGGATCCGATTGATGTCACTGATGTTGGCGCTCAGCCAGTTGATGTCGCCGTCACCTACACTCCGATCGCAGTAGAGTACAGTATCTGTCTCTGGCTGGGAATTGTTACCGAACCGCAACGTCTGGCGCAGGAAGTACTCTTGATGTTCACCTTCTACCCGCGAATACCGAAAGTAGAAATGGTGCAACTCAGTCGGGGGCGGAGCCTTCTCGCCAAGGAAGACGACAGCCACCTCCTCGACATACTCATACTGTAAGTACTCGATCTGGCGTTCGAGTTTATCGGCCACATCGGTCCACAGTAGCGCAGTGACAAGACGCCGATACTCCGTACCGAAGGGTACGACGGGCTGGCAGCTCTTGAAATACTCGTGGTAATTCATGGCGCTTCCTCTCTAGGAATGGCTGGGATTTGTCTGGGAAGGAACAAAGATAATTATGATATCTATCGGTTATCTTGTCAAAAAGACATTAAAAAACCACCGCCTGGTGGTTGCATCTATAAAACATGGGTAGGACAGACAGACGACGGATGGGGAGAAAAAATGAGATGGTGGGGATGCCCGCCATATCCGTCGTCTGTCTGTTTACCTACTCGCTAGGGCGCGGGCGCTGGCTAGGGCAAGTGGATCAGCCGTCTGGCTGCTGTGTCGTCAGGGTTGGACATCTCCATGTAAGGCTTGTTGAAACAGAGTTCGGGTGGCAGTTCCGTGAGAGGGGACTCGCTTTCCACTGGGTAGACTCCCCGTGCAAACCGGTTGAGCATGTTGAGCTCTGGGACCAGCTTGAGCGTACGGAGCTGTTGCAGCGTATCGACAACAGGAACCAGCATAGTTCCGTCAGGCACGATGCCTTCACGGACGGAAGTGCCGAGCGTGTGCTGTAGCCACTGCCAGATAATCGTCAGCAGGTGGTTGGCCACGTCCTTGGCAAAAGCCACGAACGTTACGTCGGTACACTCCTCACAGGTAGCCAGAAGCGTCACGTCCAGGACTTCGCTGCGCCGGTGGCTGTAGTACAGCTTGTAGCTACAGGGTAGTTCTCCACCAAACGGGTCGTACTGCACCAACAGCAATAGGCGGAAGCAGTAGCTGTGGTCGACCACGAAGTGGTCTTGCCGGAACGCATTGTTGCCGACTTTAACCAGCTGGGTGCCATGCTCCAGAAAATTCAACCCGTCAGGCTGGTTGGTCTGCCGCAGGGATCTGAAACTTTCCAGAGCCTCAGAGTAATCACCGTGCGGGTGCCCCAAATCGGCAAGCTGAGTGGCATCCATGATGTCCTTGTAGAACACCATGCTACCGTGGCCGGCGTACTTAGTGCTGAGTTTGACTGCTTCAGCGGTCACAGTTCTTATCCTTTTGAATAGTCGGACGGGATGGAGGGTGGTCGGGAAAATCAGTATAACCGATCCGTCAGCTTAAGTTTGGCCATTGCATCAGTGTCCTTGAGGGCACTGCAGGCAAGCTTGCTGAGAATTACCGGGATCTGGAACTGACGCAGCGGGGAAAGTAGTACCGATGGCAGGCCGATAGCCTCCGTCATGTCGACGTATGAAGCTCCATAGCAAGCCAACACAGCAACTTCGTCAGTGCTAGTTGCGCTGGAGCCATCTTTGAGCACCAAGTACACGGTGTACTGGGTGTAGTCCTTAGCTCCACCGTAAAATTTGAAGACACTCAGGCCTTTCATTTTTTCGGCGCTGGACGTATCATCCTGCGGCGGGTCCAGTTTCTCCATTTTGAACCTGGCGACCGGCAGCTTCCGGATGTTTTTACACTCGGGCAGGATATGCTCGAGGACCTCCAGGAAGCGCGACATGTCATCCGTGTGGGAGGCATAATTCTTACCCGCCGGTTCAAAGTTCTGGTGATACGTGGACACGTATTTTTTCTCCTCTCGTGGTGGTTCGCGGTATGTGTAAGCGTAGGATGCCAAAACCGGCGCAATATACACACTGCGAACCACACGAAAGTCGTCTGTCTGTTAAAGTGTTTCAGAAGCGCTAAGCTTCGACAAAACGATCAAATTATACTACGTTTATGTTATTTTGTCAATAATACAACAACTTTGGCGCGAGGTAATAAAAAACCGCCGGCAAAGTAGGCGGTAGCATATACAAAATGGTGGAACAGACAGACGACATAACTAGGAAAAGAAGGGGATAGACGGCGAAAGGCCATCAAAAACATCCCGATCAATAGATCACTCCCAGCCATGCCGCTGCCTGTTCCAGATAATCTTGGTCTAGCGTTGTTGCGTCCAGCTACCAATTTCGGCGTCAGCATGTCGCTTGGTGATCTGCCTGAGCAGAAGAATGAAGTCGCGAATGTTGTTCGGAAGCTGAAGCTTTTTGGTCGAGAGCGCAGATAGCAGGTTGATCGCCAGGATCTCAGAAGTTTCTCCGAGTTCGTAGCAGGCGTACAGGCTGGTGTTGTTGTCAGGGTCGTTCAAGTTGTCCAGGTCGAGGACCATGAAGACAGTGAACGTTTTGACAACGGTCAACCTAGGTATATCGCTAAAAACAACATACCCAGAGACTAAATGGTTGCGAGTCTTGCCCTCAAGGTCAGTGAAGTGACTCACATCGGACGCAGTTGGCAGCACCTGGTAATCGGACAAGTCATCGTACGGAGTCGTCACAGGTAGCAGGTAACCCAGGATGCTTCGGTAAAAGTCGAAGTTTCTGCCGGAATCGGTTTCGAAATCGATGATCTCAAGCCCGAAGGAAGCAGCGTCAATGACCGGGGGAAGTGAGGACATAGGAAAGTCTCCTGGCTAGTCGTGAAGGGTCACGGGAGAGTCGTACGTTCAACCAGCAGGCTTGATCAACCAAGCTGTCGCTTCATCAGGTCGTGCATACTGGCCAGGGCTCCGCGCATCATCATGACCATCATGCGGTCAATCATGCGACAAAGCTTCGGGGACTCGAACTCCACACCAGAGATGGCATAGGACAGTAGATTGATTGCCAGCTGATAATCTTTGGAAACCCGGTAGCAGCCATACATCTGGACGCCGTCCAGACTGTACAGATCGTCCATACGCTCCAGGTCAATGACCAGGAAGGTGCTGAAAGTCGAGATGTAGTGCTGACGCTTTTCGCTTGAAGTGATAAGGAACTGGCAGACCAGTTCGGTACCACTGTCGCCGGTCGCATAACGGACATCACGGTTCAGCTCGCTGGCAACCATAATCGGCTTGTAATCTAACAGCTGATCGTGCGGAGCAACCCGGATGGGCAGCAAGGCGTAGAACAGACGCAGATACTCACTGGCCTGGGTAGAAGGATCGAGGAAACGACGCCGGCTCTGACGCTCGGTGAACGGCGGGATGGACATGGGAATGTCTCCTAGAATAGTCGTCTGTCTGGGAAGGTGCTCGTGCGGGAGTTACTCTTTGTGGGGGGTAATTCTGCAGAACCTATTTATTATACTACAGTTATGCTTATTTGTCAATAATCACCCCTGATGCATACCGTGCGTAAACTACTTGTACGTTTTGATCTGCGTGATAATCGTGACCGAGGTGTCAGTCGCACGCTTTAGGCTAGCATTGGCGGTAGACAACTGATTAGCATATTGCTCCAAAACCGCCTTGTTAGCGCTAAAAGTGCCAGGTTGGACTTTAGCGATATTTTCCAACGCCTTGGCAGTATTGTCTTTGGCAGCCGTTTTGTCGGACTGGTAGCTGTTTAGTTGGGTCTGGGCGGCGGCAATACTTTCACCGCTGTTACTGGCCGAATTCAAACGCTCTTGGAATTTACCTCCCAGTACATTGACCTTTTCACCCAAAATAGTTTGGTCGTTGGCCCATTGAAGGAGATACACCTGGGTTACCACCATCAGATAGTTAACGTATTCTTTGTCCAGGTCGTCACGGTCAGTCAAAAAACCGTCACGGGCCGTTTCGGCGGCAGACTTAGCCTTCAGCCCGGTCAAAGCTGTAATCTCGTCGTTGATATATTTCTGGGAACTAGTTTTTTGCTCTACCGGCAGTTTGCCGGTCAGTGCCATGGCAGCATCCAACTTCTTAAGCCGCCGGTCGGATTCGCTAATAAACTCCGTCTGCAGCTGCGACAAACGCGAAGCTTCAACCGTTGTCGATGTTGTCACGCCATCGCCCACAGGCAATGCCTCGTCATCCAGCACTTCATTGGTCGTTTTTTGTTGCTGGCCATCACGCTTCAGGCCAGCTTGGACAATCAGACGGTCAATGAGCAACTCATTGTTGCTTTTGCCGGTGGTCAACAAGTCGTCTGCGCCGACTTCCGGCGTTTCTACCTGCAGCTGGACACCCTCTTTTTGGGTCAGGGCAACGTAACCAAAGCCGGCAGCGGCCAGCAACAATATAACGATAATCACTGTCCCGACTATCATGGCAGCGCCACGCTGGGTGCGGCTGGCAAGTCCGGGGTTCAACGGAGCGGGCATTTTTTTCATAATTCTTTCAGTGTTTTTTGTTATATAACTTCAGTCAAATTATACCACGGTTTTGCTACAATATAGCCACATGGAAGTCCTGCGATGCTTGTTGATATTCTAATTATTGTCCTACTATTGTCGATTATTATGCGCGGCCGGGAAACCGGCCTGGTACGCCAATTGTGCTCAGCCACCGGCTTTGTAGGTGGCCTGTTTTTGGGTGCAGCCTTGCAGCCATTTGCCATGCAATACGCTAGCACTACCACTTCGCGCGCCGCATTGGCGCTGACGCTGACCGTCGGCTGCGCTTTACTATTAGCCAACATCGGCGAGTATTTTGGCACTTGGCTCAAGCTGCGCATCCGCCACTGGATGCCACTCAACAGCGCCGACTCGGTGGGCGGCAGTGTAGCCGGCGTTGTTTCGCTGTTGGGCGTTGTATGGCTGGTGGCACCATTGCTCGCCAGTTTACCGTCACCAGGCATACAACGCAGCGTCAACAATTCACATATTGTTAGCACGCTCAGCAGCAGATTGCCCTCGGCACCAGATTTTATTTCTAGGGTTGGCCGGCTTATCAATCCGAATGGCTTCCCAGATGTCTTTGCCGGCCTGGAACGCAAGCCGGTTGACCTCAACGCACCATTGCCGTCGCTCGGCGAAATGCAGCCTGCCGTGCAGTCTGCCCGTGCTTCAGTCGTAAAGCTGGAAGGCAAGGGTTGTGGCGGCATCGTAGAAGGCTCCGGCTTTGTGGCCGGTGAACGGCTAATCATTACCAATGCCCACGTCGTAGCTGGCGTCGGCCGGCCCACCGTCATAGACGCCAATGGCGAGCACAGCGCCACCGTCATCTTCTTTGACCCGCAGCTAGACATGGCAGTAGTACGAGTTTCGGACGGCAACTTGGCTGGCGAACCATTGGACATGGACGCCACTACGCTGGCAAATGGCGTACCGGCCGTAGTACTTGGCTATCCGGGTGGTGGCGACTTCACGCCCAGCCCTGCCACCATCCTCGACAACTTCATCGCTACCGGCCGCGACATCTACGGCCGTGGCCGCACCGAGCGCAGCGTCTACGAAGTCCGTGCCGACATCATCCCCGGCAATTCCGGCGGCCCTATGATCAGCAAAGACGGCATAGTCATTGGGTTAGTATTTGCAGAGTCTACTACCTACGAAGACATCGGCTACACTTTGACTATGGATAGGGTGGTCCAGGAATTCAACCAAGCAAAAACCAGCAACCAGGCCGTTAACACAGGTTCGTGCGCCGAATAATCCCCCTTAATTATGTGGCGTCGTTTTTTATGCAGAGCCGGCTAAAGGCAACATGCGGGCGACGTACCTTGCCTTTTTTATGCTTTTTGGCAACGTGAAGTATTCTTCACATTCTGACCCCTGTAAAATATGTGAAGTATCCTTCACACTAGAAAAAAGTGGGGCCGTAGTGCCACTCAATGACACCAGCCGCAGAAGCAATCCCAAAATATGCAGCAAATAAATATAGCTAAAAAGTTTGCTACAATACAACATAGTAAACGTTAGTGCTAAGCCGCATACGGACTAGTCAAAAACACACTCAATATATATGGCAAAACAAAAAGACCTCTTAACCCGTACCGCCGAAGCACCGGCTGACGCCTTGGCTAAGACCATCGTCGCTTCGCAGGTTATCCGTGACAAAACGCTGGAAGCCGCCGAAAAAGCGCCAATCTTCAGGCGCGGCAAGCAATATTGGCACATGCTGGGCCCAGGCCTGACTACTGGTGCTTCCGATGACGACCCATCGGGCATCGCCACCTACAGCCAAACTGGTGCCCAGTTTGGCTACCAATTTTTGTGGCTCAGTTTCTGGACATTCCCGTTGATGTCGGTAGTCCAAGAAATGTGTGCCCGCATCGGCTTAGTAACGGGCAGGGGGCTGGCCGGCAATATCCGCGTTTATTTCAACAAGCGCGTCCTCTACGCCTGCACCATACTGTTATTTGTTGCCAACACTATCAATATTGGCGCCAACTTGGGCGCCATGGCTAAGGCAGTGCAGCTGTTAGCGCCACACGCCAACTTCTCACTTACTGTTGTCGCCTTCGCCATCCTAAGCCTTGGCCTGCAAATCTTTACACCCTATGTACGCTATGCCAAATACCTCAAGTGGTTGGCGCTGGTCCTATTGTCGTACGTCTTGTCGACATTCTTGGCCGACTTAAACTGGGGCGAAGTCTTCAGCAATGCCTTTGTGCCGCAGCTAGGTTGGGACAAAGAAAGTCTGATTATTCTGTGTGCCATCCTGGGAACCACCATTTCGCCGTATTTGTTTTTCTGGCAAACTAGCCAAGAAGTCGAAGAACAGATCCTGATGGGCAAAGTCACCCTTAGGCTGCGTCAGTTAGTTACGCCGCGCGAGGATGTCAAAAAAATGCGTATCGATGTTTGGAGCGGCATGTTCCTGAGCAACATGGTGATGTTCTTTATTATTGCCGCTTGTGGCGGCATCCTGCACGCCAACGGCATTACCGAAATTACCAGCGCCTCCCAGGCTGCCGAAGCTTTGCGGCCATTTGCCGGCGACGCCACATACTTCTTGTTCGCTATCGGTATCATTGGCACAGGCATGTTGGCCATACCAGTACTAGCTGGCGCATCGTCATACGCCATGGCTGAAAGCTTTCGCTGGAAAGAAGGCCTGTACCGCGACCTAGCTCAGGGCAAAGCCTTTTATGGCGTCATCATTATCTCTATGCTCATCGGCCTAGCCATCAATTTCCTAGGCATTGACCCTATCAAGGCATTGATCTATTCCGCCGTCTTAAACGGCCTGGTGGCGCCAATCATTCTATTCTTAATCGTCAAACTGGCCAGCAATCACAAAATCATGGGACGTTGGGTCAACAAACGCTACGTCACCTGGATCGGTTTAACCACTACGGCCATTATGGCCATTTCTGGCATCGCTGCCATATACGCACTATTCGCTTAGCGGGTATTAAAAAACCGCCCGCTGGCGGCATGCAATAGTACAGACATAGTAGGACAGACAGACGACAAGATATAAGAAAAGATATGACGGCGGTAGCCATCGGATCTGTTCCATAGCCCACGCTATGCCGCTGTCTGTCCTACCGGAGTGCAGTCACTCAGCGCTGTCAGAGACCTTGCGAAGTGTCGGGACTTCAGCCATCTGAGAAATAACCCCTACACCAGCACGAGAGCAGATACGTTCCATGAGCAGCCGTGCCTCGATCGGAGTAGGAACCGATGCAAGAGTGTGAAGTTCGAACAAGTCGATAGCTAGCACCTCATTGGTTTCCATGACAGTGTTGAGAATTGGCACGTACAATCTGTGGTCACGGAACGAGTCATGTATGGTCTTCTCCACGATGAAGTAAGCCGTAAAGGTCAGCTTGATGTGGCTCGCGGCAAAGCGCGCAACCTGAATATTGATCGGAATAACGAACTGCATCACCGGCTCATCGTCGACCAGGAATTCATGGTGCGAGCGCCAACTGCAAAGAGCAGCCCTCACAGAAAAATTATCGTTGTACTCGTCCAGGGCCATGTCCGGTGAGGCATTTCTGACCAAAGACACCATGGCTAGGATGTAGTCAGCTTGAGCATCGGGGTTGTCGATCAGGCTGATCGTACGTGCACCTGGAATCTGGAAAGGCTCGGTGTGCTTGATGGTCTGGACGGTTTTGTGGGACACGGGATTTCTCCTCGTCGTCTGTCTGGGAAGGTGCTCGAGTGTAATACTACGAACTAAGTAATTATACTATACTTATGTTTATTTGTCAATGCTCCTACAAATTAGCTTAGTAGCTGCGCAGGGCTTCGATAGGGTCTTTGCGTGCGGCTTTGAGGGCTGGCACGGTGCCAAAGATAGCACCAATCAATACCGAGACTAGCACCGAAATACCAATCGCTTCCCACGGCACAGCCGGCGTCAGCGAAGTAGTTACCCGCAATACAAAGTTGATTACTAGCGAAATAACCACGCCGATTACGCTACCGATCAGACTCAACAGAATTGCTTCAGCCATAAACTGCGACATAATCTGCCGGTCGCTCGCACCCAACGCCTTGCGCAGGCCGATTTCGTGCATCCGCTCAGCCACAGATACCAGCATGACATTCATAATGCCAATGCCGCCGACCAGCAATGACACCGCCGCAATACAAGCTATCAGTTTAGTCATCAGGTCGGCGATGCGGTTAGTAATCTTTAGGCTTTCATCTTGTCGCAACACACTAAAACGCTGCTGGCCACCATGCGAAGCCTTAAGTGAAGCTGTAACGCCACCTACTACCTGATTGAGCTGCGCCGGATCTTTTGGCTTGGCTAATATCTGGTACAGTTGCGTGTTGTTTTCGGTCAGTTTTTGGGCAGTAGAGTAGGGGATCAAGATAGCGTCATTAAAGTCTGTCGTCAGACTTAGGGGAGTAGAATCAAACTTCTTCATAACGCCGCGCACAAGAATTTTTCTCCCAAATAATCAAAGTTACTGCCCAACGGGTTGCGCTCACCGTACAAGCGTTGGGCCACATCGGCACCTATTACCGCCACGTCTGGCTGGTCTTCGACATCGGCTTGGTTAAAAAATTCGCCATACTCAACTGGCTTGTCTAATAATCCGTCCATTTCTTCGGTGGTGGCCATTACCAATTGGTTGTCAATATTCTTGCCGTTGACGGCCAACGGGCCGCTAGCCAGCGCTAACGGCGCAGCCAAGCGTATGCCGGCTGTCTTTTGTACGGTAGTTATGTCACCGTTAGCCAAACTACCATTCACAGAAGTATTAAAGAACGCCTTGAAGCCCTCGGTATTGTCGCGCTGCAAGGCATTGCCTGGCCGTATAGTAATCATGTCCGGTCCAAGCTGGTTGATTTCGCGCCCGACCTGCTGTTTGATGCCCTGGCCAATACTCACAACCGTCACCACCGACACCACACCGATAATCACACCGAGCATCGTTAAAAAGCTGCGCATCTTGGCCGACTTTAGGGAAGCGGCAGCCATCTTCAGGTTACCGTAGACAGTGGGGCTCATTTCTTAGCCGCCTTTTTGACCGCAGCTTTAGCAGCCGTTTTAGTTGTACGCTTGGAGCGGACGACTTTTTTGCGCGGCTTGGCTGGTTTTTTGGCAGTGTCATTTTTGGACACCATTTCTTTGGCTGGGATAGCTTTCATAAGTGCCGAGATACCCGCCAAATCATCTTCGGCCGTCGTAGCGGTTACATTATACATTTGGCGCAAAGCAGTGGCAGCCACATCGCCAATCTTGGTCAGTTCGTCCTGGATCACCGCACCATCGTGCATATACACCACGCGGCTGGCGTAGCGCGTTAACTCTGGGTTATGGGTCACGAATAGAATCGTATTGCCAGCCTTGTGGATTTCGCTCAGCAGCTCCATAACCAAACGGCTACTGGCACTGTCCAAGTTGCCGGTCGGCTCGTCGGCGATAATCAATTTAGGATCATTCACCAGGGCACGGGCAATAGCCACGCGCTGCACTTGGCCGCCGCTCAGTTGTGGCGGATAAAAGTACGAACGGTCATCCATACCGACCTTCTCCAGCATCGCCATAGCCATTTTAGTGCGTTTGCCAGGCAATACGCCACGATACGCCAGAGGCAGGGCAACATTCTCCAGCACCGTCAGGCGCGGCAGCAGATTATACGACTGGAAGATAAAGCCGATAGTATCGCGCCGGATTTTGGCCCGTCGCCCGGGAAGCAAACGCGCCACACTTCGCTCGTTTAACAGATACTTGCCGTGGGTCGGACGATCCAGCAGGCCAATAACATTCATCAGTGTCGACTTACCACAACCACTCGGCCCCATAATAGCCACGAACTCATTCTGGTCAATTTTGAGGGTAACTTCATCAAGCGCCAACGTCGTTGCGTCGCCGAAGCCATATAGTTTACTAACGTCTGTTAATTTTATGAGCGCCATTTACAGTAGTGTAAGCTGTTTTCGATACTCATCGCAAGGTGGAAAACGATGGATTACAACACTTTTTTATAAAATTGCCATAAGCTGTATTAGGCATAGTCTGTAAGCGATGGTATAATCTGTTTGTTGACCGACATGGAGAGGTGCAAGAGCGGTTGAATTGGCACGCCTGGAAAGTGTGTGTGGCAGCAATGTCACCCAGGGTTCGAATCCCTGTCTCTCCGCCATTTTTATTTCGAAATTATGAACGCAAACAGTGACCCAAGCAACGAGCTTGGTTTTTATATGTTCAACCAGCTAAACGCTGGCGCTAGTTCGACGCAGCTACGTGCCACCTTGCTGCAAGCGGGTTGGCCGGCCGACCTCGTGGACCACACGCTGAACCGGGTCGTAGCACATAGTTTTTATCAGTTGCCCCAGCCTCTAAACTGGTACCACTCACCACAAATTCAGCCGCTTCCTGCCCGCAGGTCTCAAGCCGCACGTCGGACATACCCACTAATAGGCTCAAAACCGGGTCGCTTTATTACTACCAGCCTGGCAGTTTGGTTAGTTATTTCAATCCCCGTGGTTCTAGTAGTAGCCTGGCTACTCATCATCACTAACTGGGGCGGCAGTGCCGGTTTTAACACCGTAGGCGCCTTTACTATTGTGGCTACGGCCTTATGGGTCATCGCCGGTATCTTTTGGTATGCCCGGGCGCCATTTATAGCTATCGCCCAGCCAGAAGTATCTGCCTGGAAAGCTTTACGGCTTAGCTATGGCTTACGCACCGGCAAAAGCCAGGCCTAACATACGATTTTCACAAAAAAAGAACCTTACAGAAGGTCCTTTGGCATACGAAAAATCAAAAACAACTAGTAGTTACATGGGTGGGGAAGAAGTGCGGGGACGGAGCTGGTTATAAAAAATAAAAAAGCTCTACGCGGAGCCGCACTTCTTAGGGTTAAACGAGAGGAAAACATGGCCTGCGTGATGCAAGCTGTCGGACACACGGGGTAAGATTCAGGAAGATAAATAATCCCAAAAATCCTCGTGGCCCGACAGCTTGCATTCACCGCGGCGGGTCAGGCGTCAGATGCGGTTGTCGGTGTCGCCGGTCGTGTTGGCGCCGTCGTTGACCTGGTCCCTGAGATGGGCGTCCTCGTAGGCCTGGCGGTCCGCGCTGGGCGTCGTGTCGAAGTCGGTAGAGTTGGTGCCGGCGGTGGGGTCGAGCTTCGCGGTCGTGGCGTTGGCCGGGGTGCTGGTCGTCATGACAGTGCCACGCCGGTCGGCGATGCGCTTCCTGGCGAAGGGAGCGGCGATGGCGGAGACCCCGGCAGCGACAGCGCCGAACTTGAGCAGGCCGGAACGCGACTTCTTGGAATCCGAGCTGGTCTTGATCTTGGGCGTCTTCTTGAGCCTCGTGTTCTTGGACACGAACGTTCCTCTCGTAATGGGGCTGCAATCTGCAAGCCACCGATGTATAAAGATCCAGATCACTAATAGGAGCTGATCCGGCCAAATAATAACACAATTGCTAGTATTATTCAAAACCTCGGTTTAACCAACCGCAATCTTACGCATCAGGGTGGATGATGGTACAATACCTCTTATGTTAGCTGTTACGTTTGTCCGCTGGTGGTACGGTGCCGGATGGAACACCTTGGTCCACAATGTCCAACGCCGTAACCAGCGTACTATTGACTCGTTTTCGATACCCACCTTACTGCGCACCTTATTTGCGCCTTGGAAGCGTATCGTATCGGCGCCCGGCGCCGGCATTGACGCCCATTTGCGGGCTATCGGCGATAACGCCATCAGCCGCTTGGTCGGTTTTACCGTCCGCCTCACGGTACTAGTGTCAGCCGCTGTCAGTTTGGCATTTTTGGCAGTATTCGGCCTTATTCAAATTGCTGTTTGGCCATTCATACCATTCGCAGCTGTCGGACTGATCATTGGAGGATTGGTACTATGAGCCCGCACCCGCTTAATCTGGCTTCGGTGCGCGCCAGCAAAGCGCGCTTAGCGCGCCAGCTTGGCGAAGCCGGTTACACGGCAATCCTAGCTGCCGAGATGTCGTTCGTGCTGCTTGCGTTGGCCATCTTCACATTCGGCGAGCACCCCGAAAGAGGGCTGCTAGCGGCCGGTATCGCTGCGGTTTGGTTCATGCTGGCGCAGTGGTACCAGCACGACCTGAAACCGCTGCCAGTAGAAGACAGTTCGTTCACTGGCCGCTTATCAGGCGACGTACTCGGGCGCCTACCTTCCGGAGCGGAAATCTCGCCGCTCATGTTGTGGAGGGCACTATCCGACCACTGGCATATGAACTTCCTGATGAACCATAGCCTGATTATTAGCCGCGAGTTGGAGACTGGCATTAGCAACCGGCCAGCCGACCTGGAGCAGATGTTGTACACGGCTAGCCAGTTAGCCGACCGCGCCGGGCGGCGTGCCATTGAGGCTGGGCATATCATTACAGCGATCCAGCTTAGCACGCCCAGTCTCAAGCCGTTCTATGACCACTTGCGCCTGACTCAAAACGATATCGCCGCCATTGGCAACTGGCTTGACCGTATCCTAAACGAACTAGACAGGGAACGGCCGTTCTTTGGTGGCATTGGCCGCGATTGGGCCAACGGTTTTACCCCGACCCTTAACCGTTTTGCCAGTAATTTGAGCTTTAGTGTAGAACACAGCGGTTCACGCTACAGCTCGATATCCGAAGGCTCAGGTGTAGCGGCAATTCAGAATTCTTTTGCTCAGGGGTCTAATGCTGTGGCTATCGTTGGGCCCAATGGTATTGGTAAGACTAGCCATGTCTATGGTCTGGCGCAATTACTGCTAGAAGGCAAAGTGGTGCCCACCTTGCAGTACAATCAAATTTTTGGGCTTAACCCTTCGGTCATTATTTCTAGCGCCCGCCGACCCGGCGAGCTGGAAGAGATTGTATTGATGCTAATGGGCGAAGCGGTACAGGCCGGCCATATTATTTTGTTCTTAGATGACGCGCAGCTGTTCTTTACCAATGGGCCAGGCTCGATTGACCTGACGCAAATCCTACTGCCGGTCATACAAACCGGCCGGGTACGTTTGATCATGGCCATGGATGCCAGCGATTATCAGCGCTTGCGTACCCACAACCCGGCGTTCGCCAATCTATTGTCGCCGGTTATGCTCAGCGAGCGTCCAGAAGCCGAAATTATGGACGTCTTGGAAGATTCGGCGCTTGGTTTTGAACACAAGCACAAAGTTATTGTCAGTTACGAAGCTTTGCGCGAAGCCTACCGCCTGAGTGGCCGTTATGACACCGAAAATGCTTATCCGGGACGGGCCGTCCGCTTACTGGAGCAGTCGATGAGCCATTCTGTACAGAACCAGCTTATTACCGCCGCGTCAGTGCAGCAGGCGGTTGAACAATCACGCGGTGTGAAGGTTGGCGCAGCCAGCGGCGTCGAAGCCGACCAACTTTTACATTTGGAAGACCTAATCCACCAACGCATGATCAACCAAGTACGGGCCGTCAAAGTCGTCGCTGCTGCCCTGCGCCGGGCCAGGGCAGGCGTTTCCAACCCCAAGCGACCTATTGGCAGTTTCTTGTTCCTGGGGCCTACCGGCGTTGGAAAAACCGAGCTAGCCAAAGCCATCGCCGCCACGTATTTTAACGACGAAACCAACATGGTGCGCTTGGACATGAGCGAATACCAGCAGCCGGATGACGTCAAACGCTTGTTAAGCAACGGCGCCAACGACAATAGCCTGATCCTAGCCGTACGCCGCCAACCGTTTACGGTCGTCTTGCTAGACGAGATTGAAAAAGCCCATCCTAACATCTTGAATTTGTTACTACAAATGCTCGACGAAGGCGAATTGACCGATATCGGTGGACGCCCGGCTAGCTTTAAGGACTGTATTATTATCTGTACGTCTAATGCCGGTGCCGACAGTATCCGCCAGCATATCGACAATGGCGAAGAGCTAGAGAGCTTCGAAAAAGAATTTACCGATGAACTGATTAACACCGGCCAGTTCCGCCCGGAACTGTTGAACCGCTTTGACGAGATGGTGTTGTTCCGCCCGCTTAAGCCAGAAGAATTGGCACAAGTCGTACGTCTGATGCTTGGCAGCATCAACAAAACACTGGCCCATCAGAACATCAGCGTTGAACTGACCGATGCCGCCATTATGAAGATCGTAGAGACAGGTAACGACCCTCGACTTGGCGCCCGGCCAATGCGCCGCCAACTCCAACGTGCCGTCGAAGATGGCGTGGCCAATCGTATCTTAGCCGGCCAAGCCCAATCAGGTGACCACTTAGTATTGGACGTTGGCGACCTAGCACTATAGATTAATTGAATTATTGACATAATGTGACATGATTACGTCCGTATTATTGACGCCATGAGACATCAAGATGCACTTTGACAGAGTAGATACTGACAGGACATTGCCTAGAGTAGATTGATCGCACAAATCGATTATTCCAGGCAATGTCTATGTCAACCACTAAAGAATGAGGAATCATGACTTAGGATAAGTTATAAAATTGACTTTTTATCATAAATATTATACTATTTTATTAGATAGTGCACACTAGCTACAGCCTTCCTGATTTAGGGAGGTTTTTTATTGTCGTACCTATCGGACTTTTTTAGCCCGTTTGTTTTACTAGTATGGTTCGCATTTGCGTTCCTACCGGCACAACCTAGGAGTGGATGCATGTCCAGTTCCCGTACGTCGAAGCGCAAATCGCGTTTCGGCCGCATCGCCATGGCGGCTGTAGCCAGCAGCCTCGTGCTGACGGCCTGCAGCGCCTTCCAAGACGATGCCAGTGTCCTGTTGCGCAGCGACCCACCGATGACCGGCTACACCGGCTCGATGCTGTACGACGTCAAGTCTTCGCCCAATGGCGACGGCGAGATCAACAGCATCCAGTTCCGCGGCGTCAACAATGCCTCACCGATGCCGCTGCTGACCACCACCTACGGCAAAGGTGTCAACAGCAACACCCAGCTGGCCCAGATCACCAGCGGCAATGGCACCGCCATCAATGTTCTGTCGATGAACCGCTGGGGGACCAACGTCGGGCTCACCGACTACCTCTCAGCACAGGTCGCCACCTACGAACAACGTGACGCCTTCGGCAACCGTGTCTGTGGCGCCAAGGTCCGTATGGACTTCAAGCCCAACATCGCCCAGGTCGTCCGCAAGGACAAGTACCGACGCGCCTGGAACACACTGTTCTACTACACCATCCCGTGTGGCGACACCGTCATCCAAGCCAACGCACCCGTTCAGGACACCACCTCCAGCCAGACCGGCGACGACGCCGCGTCCCAGACGGATACCACCAGCCAGACCGACAAGCCGGCCCAGAAGACCCAAACGGTCGTCAAGCCGAACGTCGTGCTCGACTTCACCAAGGCCAAGCTCATCGCCCAGGTCGTCGACCAGCAGACTACACCCCGCGTGACCGGCAAGCCGATTTTCTTCAACCGTGGCCACTCTGTGACCATCGTCGGAGGCAAGGCTGCCAGTTACCGCGGGGGTTGGTGGCAGTCGCCAGCCGGCCTGCTGAGTGCCAGTAATTTGGTGATCGACCAGGTCAAGGATCTGGACAAGAACGACTGGCTGAAGTTCGCCGACTACAACCACGGCCAGCTGGTGTACTCCGCCGGCGACGCCGACGTGTACGCTTCACTGGACCGGATCTTCCACGACCGGCAGAGCTCGTACCTGGTCAACTTCCGGGATTCGCCCAACAAGCCCTGGAAGCGCGTCCTGGTCGTCCCCAAGTACAACTACGAGTGGAACGACCTCAAGCAGAACTACAAGGCCCTCAAGGGTCAGGACATGCCGGACATCGACGACATGGTCGACCAGGATACCGGCCTGCCCAAGGATATCGATGACCCGTCCACCGAGGACAGCAAGGTCCTGAAGGAAATCGAGACCGCCGGCTGCCAGAACTGCCCCAACCCCACGTTGGAGCAGATCCAGTTCGTCGACGCGACCGATGGCAGCAGCAGCTACAACAAGCCGCTCTATGCCATGACCATCCGTGGCTGGCTGGGCTCGCAGAGTTCGCTGGTGATGTTTGGCCGGGTTCCGGACAGCGTCGACAGCTACATGGACCGGGCAGAGAAGCACCGCCAGGAACTCGGCATGACCAGCTGTCCGGTGCAGCGTGACGAGAATGGCAAGAAGCTTGACGACAGCCAGCAGTACTCCAAGGATGACTGCGCCCGATGGCTGCGCGAGGGTGCCCTGTGGGACATGCTGACCGGTGACGCCAGTAAATTTGGCTTCGACACAGTCAGCCAGATGCGTGTCCGCGACAATTCAACCTGGGCCAGCCACTGCTCCGGTAGCGGGGAAAGCACTTCGTGCAACCTGGTCCCGACCGAACGTCGCATGAACGCGGCCTACATGTTCACCGACACCGGCGACAAGTTGGCTAAGTCCTGGACCATTATGCAGTTGCTCGGCGAAGTCGGCATGCGTACGCTCGGTATGAGCTATGCATCTGGTGCCTATGACGGCTCCGGAATGGACTTCGCCATGGCCCAGCCGCAGGTCTACAACAGCTACTTCAGCAACATGCAGGACTCGGCCAACCCCTACAACCCCGAGCTACTGTTCGCCTTGGACGCCCGCGCGCTCCAGCTGCCGCAGACGCTCGGTAAAGCAGGGCAATACCTGGGACTCCAGCCGTAATCCGGCCAGCCTGCACGGTAAAACAAACGGCGTACACGCCCGCTAAAGCCCGCAGTCACAAGCTGTAACTTTTCCGGACGTATGGCCTGAGCAGATATCATTTTCGACAACCGTCGATTTATCTGCCCAGGCCTACGCTTCCATGCAGGCGCATTATTCACCAGCAACGCACTCTTTTTGCTTTTATAAAATGCTTAGGTATATAGTTTAATAACTTCTCTCATACGAGGAAGTTAGCCTATGTCGCCGTTATGGCAGCCGACACCTTCACAATCAGGGAGAATGATGAGCGACGACGCTTCCATCGAACTGGCCAAACTGCTACGCCAGATCCGTCGACAAGCTTTCAATGAGGGCGCCACAGCTGCACGCCAGCAAATCGAAAAGCAGCAGGGCGTCAAGATTATCGGGCCATTTCCAGCCAGCGAAGTCTTGCCGGAAGGCACTTTGCTGACCCAGCTCGGCCTCAGCTCGGCTGTCACCAACCCGCTGCGGCAGCACATCCAGGGTAGGCCGGCGACCATCGCCGACATCATGGCGATGAGTGACGAAGAATTGCTGGAACTCGATATGTTCGGCTCCGGGCTGCTCAAAACCCTGAATTACGCCCTTGCCAAAGCCGGCTATTTTCGCCAGAGCGACCACTACTGATGGGCAGGGGGGTGGAAATGCGTCAAGCCCAAGAAGGGGTTGGCTGACGTCGGATATCATACCGCCGGCTAGGCAGGCCTAGCTTGGGGGCGGGTGTAAAATATGCTGCACACGCAGCGTACACCCGCCCCCAGCAACATCACGCATCCTAATCTGGTATTTATTTTCCATACCTAAACGTACGGTTTTGTAATTCGTACCGCTTACGCTATAGTTTTTGAAGCTTCCCAGACAGGGAAGTTTTTTGCTTTACGGCCTACGCCGTAAAAACCCACTACACGGGGAGAATGATGAGCCCGCAACGCGACCCACGCAAGGAGCCGAGGAGCCAAACCGACACTAGGGATACGACAAGGCCAAAGAATCGCCGCCCACAGAGCTTTGCGCTAGGCTACCGGGTGCCGCGAAGCTGGAAGTTGAACGAAATCAGTGGGCTTCCGCTACCGATCTACCAGGCGGTTGCCGCAGCTTTGGGCATCAGATATCCTACGGTCCAGGATGCCCTGAAAGTTAAAGACTGCCAACTGCTAAAGCAGCCAGGTATCCGCCAGCTGCAGATCGACCAGCTTGACCGCTACCTGATGGGCTTGGGTCACACGCGCGACGTTAGCTGACAGTGTCAAGCCATCACTTCAAACCAGCGGGGCGGGCGTACGCTGCATGCGCAGCACATTTTACACCCGCCCCGCACACCGTCATCTCCTTCATATTTCCTTGACATAAAACTCTTCAAATGTCTTAATTATTGACTATAACGAACAAATGTGCTATAATGTTGTTTGTATCGCATACTCATGCAACCATGCAGTGCCGATGCACTTTGACAGAGTAGATGACGGCAGGTACTGCCTAAAGCAGCTTAAATACCCACTTTAAGCGTTATAGGCAGTACCTACCGGTCCCCGCACTGAAGAATGAGGCTTCCCCCATGAGTGACATCGTTACCCCTGACGCTGCCCGCAACGAGCTCCACCAGCTGGTCCGCGACATCATCCGCTCCAAGAGCAATGAGACGCTGACTGCTGAAGGCCTGTTGACGCTCCTCAACAGAAAAGGGCCGCACAAGACGACCGACCCGGTGCACTTCATGGGTTTGATCGCCTCCAAGCTGTTCCGCACCAGTCGTGGAGACCGCAATGCGTCCCTCGTGAGCTTCATGAACAGCCACACACTCAACCAGAAAGTGATGGATAGCTTCATCGACCTGTACATCCGTACGCACAATGAAGTCGCTGTCAGCACCCACATCAACAGCATCATGGCTTCCGTGCCGGCCGCCTCCCTCAGCAATGAGCAGCTGACTGCACTGAAGTTTCTGACTCTGTTCTCCAAGACTTTCCAGGAGATGTTCCCACGGCCCGAGACCAGCGCATTCGCCGCGTAACAAGTACAAGAAGTTCCATGTGATGGGATGTGCAGCCAACAGGCTACCACCAACAGCTTAGGCTGCACATCCCGCACACACCTCCACGCCGTTTCAACCATCCGATGCAACGCATCATGCAACACCCAAACCTTCATCCATCTACTCTGTCCTCAACCTAAGTTTTGAAGCAATTGTTCAAAATTTGGCTTGAGTTCATTCGTCCGCCTGTGAAGCCATACCATGCCACCTTGGATGCTTGTAGTCAAAGAATTACTAGTTATTAGCGAGCTATACCAGTTGCTTATCCTAAATAAATGTGCTATAATATATATCGTATTGTTGATCTCTGTGGTCCAATGCACTTTGACAGAGTAGACAGGTAAGAGACGCTGCCTAACGTACATGATACGCCTATACCCGAGGCTATATCGTGTGCATCAGGCAGTGTCCCTACCCACAACAAAAGATATGGAAACAGACATGTCTGATGACACGACCCGCCGCTTGTACGCCGAGCGTGAACTGCGCCGCCTGACGGACTACATCCTGACCGCAACCGACAGCAAGCTGGAGCGTACCTGCAGCCACCAGGATCTGGTCGCTGGCATGCACGCCGGCAGGGGAATTATCGGTCTGAGCAAAGTTGCGCTCCACGTCTTCGGCGAGACCAAGTACCCGACGATCTTCGAGGGCACCGACCTGACGCTGGACACCGCCCGCCAGTACCTCAACGCCTACGCTGCAACGCTACCCGACGGGTCCCGTGACTTCGCAGATGCATGCACTAGCGCCACCAAGCTGATCGCCGGACAACTGAACTTCGATGACTACACCCGTGTGGTGTTTCTGGTTGTCTTCGGCATCGTCATCAGCCAGCGGTACTCCCCGGAACCTGCCGACACCAATGTGTCATAGTTCCTAGGAGTAGGTAGTGGGGATGTGCAGCCAGCACGCAATAGCGTAGCCTCGGCTGCACATTCCCACACCATCCACCCCGCCTCCATGCCCCAAATCTTTTATCCATCTACTCTGTCCTCAACCCAAGCTATAAAACTGTTTATGGTTTAGGCTGGTGATATTCAAATAAATATGTTATAAAAATACTTGTATTATTGTCGACCACTCGGTTCAATGTACATTCATAGAGTGGAACACCTCCGAGAGAAAAGGAAGTGACATCATGGCAACGGTAGATGAAGCTACCCCCAAGCTCAACGAGCTGGAGCGGCTCACCGACCTGTTTTTGCGGCTTTCCAACAAGGAGCGCGCATTTCAATTCGCCAACCATCAGGTGGTCAGAGAGATCCGGAGCGGCCGCATTAATGGTGAGATCAACCACCTCACTGTCCTGAGGGAAATTTTCGGTCAGCAAGAGTTTTCACTCATCTTCTCCGAGACCGCCATCAGGATGTCGACCGTCGATGACTATATCGGACTGTACGCAGAGACGAGGCAGCCAGGCAGGCGCGAGTTTACCGACAAACTTGCTCAGGCGGCGAAGATCATCGCCGAGGCCGACGATCAAACCGTCGACTTCACCGTTTACACCAAGATCGTCTTCACCCTGGCCTTCGCCGCCGTCATCGACACGATATATCCCTACGAGGCAGAAATTCGTGATGCCGACTAACCATCGAGCAGAGTAACGGGAGGATGTGCAGCCAGCACGCAACAGCGTAGCCTCGGCTGCACATCCTCCAGACCAACGCAGTTTGCGCTCCCCGTTCCACTCTATTCCACCCATGACACAGCTCGCCACCCCTTAGTTATTCAAAGCCCTATGCCGATTTTTGAGGCTTGGTATATAGTAAGTTTTAACTTCTCTCATACGAGGAAGTTCATCTGGCGCTGCCTACGCAGCAGCACATTCACAATCAGGGAGCGCACCTGGCAAGGATTAGCCTGGAGTAGGGCATGTAGACACCAGCCGTTGCAATCGCAACCGGCTCCTTCACAGTTTGGAGAACCAATGGACGGCAATGACAGCAATGCCAACAGTGGCCCCGCTGAATCTAACGATCCGACAGATCCGCTCAACGACCCAAGCTTCAGGAAATTCCTAGAGGAGGTCCTTGGTGAGTCCTGGCGGCTTGTCTACGATGCCGACGTATACATAAGAGCGACCGGCCAACTGCGCCAAGCCGTGCCACCAGAGACATCACTGGCAGATATCAACCTGCCTAAGCAGATCGTCAGTGCGCTGGCCTGCGACCGCAACCAACGCGGCGAGCCGGAAACCGCCTATCGAACCATCGGCGATGCTATGGCCGCGTCTGATTCTGCTTTAACCGCCAAGTCAAACTTCGGCGACTTCCGGCTCAAGCAGCTCAACCGCACGCTCTTGCAGCTTGGCTACCGCCGTAATAGCAAACGCTTCTAGCCGACAGAGTCATAGCAAGCAGCCAGCTGCAGTGCATGCGGTAAAGGGGATGTGTGGCTAGGCCAAAACCGGCCGTTATAGCCACACATCCCACACCACCTTCTACTTATTCATTGCGTTACCACCCGTGTAGCAGGACGACGCATATATTATTAGCTAACGCGCGTACCGACGGTTTCGCCTTGGGCCAACTTTAGCAAGTTACCAGGCTTTAGGGCGTCGAATACCACAATCGGCATGTTCTGCTCCAACGCCAAGCCGAGGGCAGCCTTGTCCATCACTTTGATGGCGTCATTTTTGACAGCTTCGTCAAAACTCAACGATTCATATTTCACAGCATCATCGTGCTGGTTAGGGTCCTTGTCATAGACACCTTCGACCTTGGTAGCCTTTAGTACCAGGTCGCAGCCCAGTTCCAAACCCAAATTTACTGCCGCTACATCGTGCGTAAAGTACGGCCGGCCCATGCCGCCAGCCACCATAACCACCCGGCCGCGTTCCAAATGTTTTTCAGCCAATCGATAGGAATATGATTCCGCCAATTGTGTGACATAAATATTGCTCAAACAACGGGTAGGCACACCTTCGCTTTCAAAGATATCGGTCATAGCCATAGCGTTCATCAAACCGCTCAGCATACCCATTTGATCGGCCGTTACACGCTTGATGCCACTACCAGCGGATTTTTCAGCTAACTGGGCACCGCGTACCAAGTTACCGCCACCAATTACTAAGATGAGGTCGCAACCGGCCTCAACCACAGCTTTGGATTCATGCGCGATATAGCGCGCCATTTCCGGATCAATACCGTAATCGTGTTTGCCGGCTAGTTGTTCGCCCGAGAATTTGAGTAGTATTCGTGTATGCATTGCCCTTAAGTATATACCCATCCTGGTCCTGAATGATATAGACTATTTATATATTTTATTATATAATATTAATTGTCTCTGTTCTTTTACGTATACAGCCACCGCGCCTACCCAAGGGGGAACCAATGCTGAAGTTCCACATAACTCTGCTCACTGCTGGAGTGTTACTGTGCGCAGTAGCGCTAATGCAATATAACCAGCTAGTTGCCGACCACGGCCCGGCCACTTTAGTGGCGTTCGTGGCGTCGATAGTCTATACGGCAGTTTCAACGCGCCTATATATGCAGTTCCGACTGATAGCGATCCGGATACTGGCATTATCGGCAATCGTGCCACCGATCTTCCTGCTCCTGCAGTATTTTGCCGGCTTACATGACTCTCACGCAGCCAGAGTTTTGTTCTTGTCGACGTATCTAGTGCCGTTATTTTCGGCTGTCATGTTCATCACCCTGACGCCTGGGACGTCTACAACATCGGTCCGGAGCCTCAAAGCCTCCTGCCAGTAACAATTGGCCGACAGTTCTACACATCCTCCAAGGGAAGAGGGTTGCAGTGAGTTGCAGTTAAGTCAGGGACGGCGCAGGCGGTGGAAGCTCTTTGCTACTATTGTAGCTTCCACCGCCTCGCCTTTGACACCGACATAAAAACAACCAGCCGCCAGCTGGTTTTTTATTCGTTCAAAAAAATAGTATTACTGATGGAGGGTACTGCCGGGGCAGAAATGCGCCAATCGGCAGCCCCTCCATCATGTTCCGAACCTCAGAAGCCGGCAGACTCAGCCTTGTGAAGCAGTGGCTTCGTCAGCGATAGCGTCCAGCCAGGGCGTGACCTGCTCATACGCTTTGTCGAGGATAGCCAGATCCGCGGCCGAAATAACCTGCATCCGACGGCCCTGTGGCACATCCGAACCATACTCGTCGTTGAGATCAACACCCCAGTTCCGGGCGTCATCGTCATCGGTCGGCGTCACGACCAGCACGAATGCCTTGCTCAGCTGGCCAAAGAGCTCCTCGGTACCCTCTGTTTCTTCATCGTCATCAGCCTCTTCTGCAGCGCTGGCCAGTTCACCAGGATCCACATCGGATGCAACGACCAGCAGATTGAAGGTGTTGGGGTATCGCTCCAGATTCTCTCGAACCACCCTCCGCACCAGAGCCATTGCATCCTGGAAGGTGGATTCGTACAACGCGATGTCTAGGCAGTGGTACCGAGCGATGGACGAGAATGTCCTGACAGCCTGTTTATACGGACCACTAGCCGATTCTAGCGTAGGCACGAAAGGCGACTGGGCTTGAGGCATCACTACTGTGACGATGACCGGCTGGAATGCCTCGGGCAAAACATCGTGGAACGGCGTTTCGGAGTTCATCGCTGAACTTCCTTCCATCTCGGGTTGCGAGCTGATTCGGATTGGTACGTCACATAAGTGACCAAACGATTATATCTTGCCGGAAACGGGTATAATACCCCTATGGTCAAAATTTATTCATGGAACGTCAACGGCGTCCGGGCGGTCATCCGCAAAAACGAGATAGTGCCTTTTATAGAAAAAGAAAAGCCTGATATCCTCTGTATCCAGGAACTTAAGGGCACTCAAGAGCAAGCTAAGCTTGAGCTGCCCAAGGAATATAACGAATTCTGGTACCCGGCTGAAAAGCCCGGCTACAGCGGCACTGCTATCTTTAGCAAACTCAAGCCACTACAAGTCATCTGTGGCTATCCGCAGGAGATTATTAAGAAGTACGACGTCCAAGGCGACACCTTTGGCGACCCCAACAAGGAGGGCAGGGTACTCGCCGCCGAGTTTGACGACTTTTGGTTGGTCACTGTCTACACCCCCAATGCCAAAGATGACCTTGGCCGCCTGGCTTTGCGCCACAAACAATGGGACCCGGCATTCTTGGCTTACGCCAAAGGCTTGGAGCAGGGCAGCATCAGCTTTGACAAGAGCGGCAAAGCTACCGCTAAACCAGTGGTATTCTGTGGCGACCTCAATGTAGCCCACACCGAAGACGACCTAGCCAACCCCAAGCCTAACCGCGGCAAAAAAGGCTTTACTACCGAAGAACGCCAAGGCTTCCAAAACTTCCTTGACGCTGGCTTTGTAGATACCTTGCGCATGTTCAAAGAAGGCAACGGATTTTACACCTGGTGGAGCCATTTTGCCAACGCCCGCTCACGCAACGTCGGCTGGCGTATTGACTACTTTTTGGTCTCCGACAGCCTCAAAGCTAAGGTCAAAGCAGCCGATATCCACGCCAATGTCATGGGCTCCGACCACTGTCCAGTATCAGTAACATTGGATATCTAACGTGGCCACGCAAAGCGACAAATCGTTCGAAGAAGTAGCGACCCAAATACGCCAACATTTGGACGAGCGCGGCTGGCTACGCCATGCCGGCCGCGGTTTGGCAATTTCTATCGCCCTGGAGGCCAGTGAACTGCTGGAACACTACCAGTGGGATGATGAAGCAGTTGGCGACAAGCAAGCAATCGCGGGAGAATTAGCCGACATTATAATATATGCCTTTCAATTTGCCGACAGCCAAGACATTGATATTGCCGAGGCTATTGGGCGCAAATTAGCATCGTCTGCCCAGAAATATCCTTTATCCGAATTTAGTAAGGACCTACCACAGGAAGAGCGCCAAGCTAATTGGCTCAAGCGCAAAGCCCGGATGACCGGAGATACCAAAGAAGAAAATTCTAATGAGTAACAATGGGATTACTACGACCGTCGTCTTTTTGTTGCGGCTAACAGCCAATATAAAGATCACTTCCAACCATATAGCCAAGGAAGCAAATTAAGCATAAGGCGCATAAAATAGCGGCATAGTCTACAATGTGTTCTCATGCCTCAGACGTCTACTCGTGTTCGTCCGACGACCCAAACCTATGCCATCATCCACGGCCTAGCCGAGGGATCATTTATTAGCCGCAATCTCCGCCAGGCCTTAGCTACCGCTGGGTTCCAGCCAGCTGCCGAACAAGTGGCCGATATTATCATCACCCACTCCGGCGGTTTCTTCGCCTTGCCAAAGCACAGCAAAGCCAAGTTGTTCCTGCACATCAACCCTTCGTACTGGCCAGGTAAACCCTTGTACAAATCAACCCGCGAAAAAATAACTTACGACTTTCGCCTACATCGCCAACGGCACCAACTAAAGCAGTGGTGGTTATCATCCGGAGCCAACCTGATATACATGCTTAACATTAGACACGGCCTACGTATGCTGGCCGGAGTAGCCCACCGCAAGAGCCGCTTTACCCATTTGCCCAAATCGAACCACATCTTTGTACGCACCCACCGCGACAACTATTGCGACCCATATGCCTTGCTAAAAGCCATTGGCAACAAGCACACCTACCTAACCCTGGCGGGGCACCACGATGACTGCTGGCGTGAACCGGAGCCGTATGTCCGCCTAATGCAGAGTCTGCGCCAATCCTAAGGCATCTACGGGGTCCAGGAGGTACAATAAGCCTATGAAACCTGACTTTTGGCACAAACAGACCGCTAGTGCACCACTGTTTTCGGATATGCTATGGAGCCGTCCCGAAAACCGCCTGCACGCCGGCAAGCTACTGATTGTAGGTGGCAACGAATATGGTTTTGCAGCCGCCGCCCAAGCATACAGCTACGCCCAAAAAGCCGGCATCGGCGTTATCCGTATGCTACTGCCAGATTCACTACGTAAATATGTCGGCCGCGACTTCGAGGCCGGTGATTACGCACCGGCCACGCCCAGCGGTAGCTTTAGCCAAAAAGCCTTAGCCGAGATGCTCGACATGGCACAATGGGCCGACGGCGTTCTATTAGCCGGTGACTTTGGCAAAAACAGCGAAACCGCCATATTATTAGAAAAATTTACCTCCAAATGCCCTTGCGCATTGACCCTGGCCGGCGATGCCGTCGATTACTTCTTGGCGCAACCTAAGCCGGTACTAGACCGCCCACGGACACTCTTGGCCCTCGACCCAACGCAACTACAAAAAATGGCGGTCGGTGCCCATCACACCAAGGCGTTTACTTCACAATTGGACTTTATGCATTTTTTATCCCAGTTGCATGATTTTGCCGATGGCCACCAGGCTAATCTGCTAGTGAACCGTTTGGGGCAGAATTTTGTGGCGTCCGAAAATCAGCTGAGTACTACGCCAACCACCGATTCGAATGCCGTCCGGGCTGGTGCCCAGGCGAGCGTATGGTGGCTGCAAAACCCCAGCAAACCATACGCCGCAATCACCACCTCTCTTGTGTCTGATTAGGATATCAGGGGTTTCTGTGGTTACACGAGTAAAATTAATCCTTCGGAACTCCCGTTGGTCGGCCCCTTTGGGGTGAAGCCTCAAGAAGAATTTTACTCGCGTAACACCCGGACGTTTTGTCTCAAAATGGGAATGTCACGGATATATTACATACGGAAAATATGCTTACAAAAAATAAAACCCCCACGCGAAGTGAGAGTTTTATTATGGTGGGCGAGGAGGGAATCGAACCCTCACGGTATTACTACCACAGGATTTTGAGTCCAGCGCGTCTACCAATTCCGCCACCCGCCCGGGTGTTCGCAACTGCTAAATGCAGTTCGATTGGCAATTTCTGCGGTTAAACCAGAGGTATTGTACTATAATATTCGATAGAGCGCGAGCATAAGCGCCCATATTTTTTATGGCAGCCAACAACCCCTACGACCAAGCCAGCCAAAACAGCGGTCCAACCCTGGTTCCACCGCAAGGCAATAGTTCAGCCGGTAATCCCGCGGCAGATTTGATACGTCAGAAATTAGCCGGTATTTACGGCGATGAGCCCAACGCCGCCCAGGAGATTGCCGAAGCAAAATTGCCTGGTATCCGGCACTCCAAGCACCAGCAATACATGTTGCAGCTCAATAATTCCGGCCGGCCAACCAACGAAGTGCAGGCCGCTTGGCACCAGTATTACCTAAGCCTGAACGACTATGAAAAGCATGAGGTTTGGCAGGAGTTTTACGACCAAAGTGCCCAAGCCAAGCAGCAGGCTTCACGCCTGACGCCACAATACCAGTACAACCAGCCGAACCCTCAAGCTACGAACGTTCAGCAAGCAATGGCAGCAGCGCCGGCCCACCAGCCAGCATCTATTTATCCGACTCCAACCGCGCTGGAGCAACCGTCATTTGGCCGGCCACCATTACCACAAGCGGCTGAACCAATCTCAACTCCAGCACCAGCCGATGCCGCCCACAACCCATTGCTTGGCGGCGTTAGCACAGCCACGCCGAGTGTCAGCCACAGCCCCCAAGATGCTACCGCAGCCGACATAACCACGCCCGAGACCACAGACGATCGCCCAGCCGACGCCATCCGACACCAAATCCGTGACAAAGTCAGACGCAGCAAACCTACGTCGTCCAAAGGTGTCAAACATCATGTCCAATCACTACTATTCGGACTGGGCTTTGGCGCCCTAGCAATCTTAGTGACGCTCTTCGGCTTCTTTAACGAAGTTGTTGTCGCGCCATTTATCCAACCAAGCCGCAGCGTTAGTGCCACGCCAATCATTATCAGCCCGGACGGTATCACGGCCAGCGACAAAAACGAAGTTATCATACCCAAAATCAATGTTGAAATCCCCCTGGACTTCAGCGCGAAAACTACCAATGAAAAGGAATTCGAAGCCGCCCTCGACAAGGGCGTAGCCCATTATCCAACTACGGCTTTGCCAGGGCAGACGGGCAACACCTCATTCTTTGGCCACTCCAGCAACAATATCTTCAACCCCGGCAAGTATAAATTCGCCTTCGTATTATTGAACCAACTAGTGCCCGGTGACACATTCTACATCACCTACAATGGCGTAGCCTATGCCTATGCCGTATACGATAAAAAGATCGTTGAGGCCACAGAAGTCAGCATCCTGAAACCGGTAGCGGGCAGGGCATCCACAGCTATGCTGGTAACTTGTGACCCACCTGGCACCAGCTTGCGCCGCCTGGTTGTCTGGGGTGAACAGATCAGCCCGAACCCTACTGCCAACGTAGCTTCCACAGCCCAGCCAACCGCAAGCGACAAATCGTCAGACTCAGCGCTGCCGGGTAACGGCCCAACCCTTTGGGGCCGCATCCGTGAATGGGTCAGCGGCAGCTAACAGAAGTCGCTAGTTAGAGGTCGCTATCAATCCGTAATGGAGTCGAGTACAGCGCTGCCGCACCGGCAGCTTTATCGGCGCCTGCTGGCGCGATAGTGTAGTGGTACTGGTACGAGGTATCAAAGAA
>Ga0190273_10000105_pt1 | contig 43941 bp, 43 predicted proteins | sample Popmic504IS_FD_134513 | JGI IMG/M metagenome (GOLD analysis project Ga0190273, IMG submission 134513) | Populus adjacent soil microbial communities from riparian zone of Shoshone River, Wyoming, USA - 504 IS | ecosystem: Environmental > Terrestrial > Soil > Riparian zone > Trees stand | place...
AGGCTGGATTTGCCGATCAGCAGCTGGCCGAAATGCCAGGCGCCGTCGCGGGGCTCGACGAGCCTCCGGTCGAGCCAGACCACATAGGGGATGGACAGGACGAGGAGCGGCGCCGCCGCATAGCCCAGCACCTCCATCGAGAACTGGTAGATGCCGTTCCAATACCAGCGGCCGACGCAATAGAGGAAGCCGATGCCGGCCCAGGTCGCCCACAGGCCGGCGATCTTGACCAGGCTGAAGTCGAGCGCCCGGGCGAGCGGCCGAGGCGGCGAGTCCCAGTCGATCCCGGTCGACGGCCGGCGGTGGACCTTGTCGACGAGGAGCGACCACAGGACCATGGGAACCCCGCAGGCGAGCAAGGCGAGCAATGCTCCGCTGCGATCCGAAAGGCCGAAGGTCCGGGCCGTGACCACCCAGGCGAACAGCCCGGCGAGGCCGGCGAGGCCGACTCCGGTGCTGACCGCGGAGCGGGGCCGCGGATCGTGCCGCGTCTCGGTGGCGATCTCGGTCTCGGCGTTCATCGCGCTTGGGGTTAAGCCGGAATGGTAAGCAAGCCGTGAACGATCCGTCATCCCGGCGGATTGATCCGTTCCGGCCCTAATCCGCCACTTCCGTAAGGGGTTCGTAAACGTCTGGACGGCTATTCCTTTGCGACGGCGGACAAGTGGGGCTTGCCCGCCGCAGGCGATGGCCGGGAGTGACGATGCTGTCGAACGAATGCCATGAGGAGACGGTCTTCTCTTTCTCGCGCACGGCTCCGCAGCCGCCGGAGCGCCGGCGCGCGACCCGGCATCTCACCATCCTTCGGGTGGGCGCCCTGATCGGGCCCAACGGCCGCGAGCTTTGCCTCATCCGCAACATCTCCGCCGGCGGCCTCATGGCCCATGTCTATTCGCACCACGTTCTGGGCGCGCCGGTCGCCATCGAGCTGAAGAGCAACCAGCCCGTGCCGGGAACCGTGGTCTGGGCGGACCAGTCCAATGTCGGCATCGAGTTCGATTCGCCGATCGACGTCGAGGAGATGCTGTCGAGCCAGGCCGCCCTCGAATCCGGCTGGCGGCCGCGCCTGCCGCGGGTCGAGGTCGACCGGCTGGCGACGCTTCGCTGCGGCGCCCGGCTCTACGGGGTCAACACCCGCGACATCAGCCAGGGCGGAGTCAAGGTCGAGACCGACCAGCCGATCGAGGTCGGCCGCGAGATCGTCCTCACCATGGAGAAGTTCCGCCCCGTCGCCGGAGTGGTGCGCTGGTGCCAGAACGGCCTCGCCGGAATCGCCTTCAACCACCTCATCCCGTTCCACGAGCTGATGGAATGGCTGCGCCCGGAGGCGGCTGGGAAACGCTGACCCCACGTTGACAGCCCCCGCCCCTTTCGCCAATGGGACGCCCTCCCTAACTGGGTGCCTCCTGGACAGGTGGCCGAGTGGTTAAAGGCAGCAGACTGTAAATCTGCCCGGGTTTCCCGTACGCTGGTTCGAATCCAGCCCTGTCCACCACCCTGCTTCGCTGAAGCTACGCAGGGCAGGCCGTTGCCGCAAAGGCTCGAGCGCGGTGCATTACGTATACCTCATCGAAGGACGTGACGGGGCACGGTACGTAGGCTGCACCAAAGACCTGAAACTGCGCCTGCGGCAGCACAATGCCGGTGAGTCGCGACACACGAGCAAGTTTTGTCTTGGAGGCTGGTCGCCTACATCGCCTTTCCTACGGAGGAGCAGGCGATCGCCTTTGAAAAATATCTGAAGCAGGGCTCGGGCCATGCCTTCGCCCAACGACACTTCTGGACAAAGCCTCGGGATTGAGGCACTGGCCCGGCCGCGTCGCTTCGCCAGCAGGGCCTGCCCTGCGTAGCCTTGGCGAAGCAGGGCGGGTGTAGCTCAATGGTAGAGCAGAAGCCTTCCAAGCTTACGACGAGGGTTCGATTCCCTTCACCCGCTCCAGCCTTTCGCCCGCGCCCGAGCCTTTGGGCGTGAGCCCGCCCCGGGTCCGTTCGGGCTGAGCTTGTCGAAGCCCTCTCCTTCTCTTGCCGATCAGGAAGGAAAGCCCTTCGACAAGCTCAGGGCGAACGGATGGAGGTGATCCGACCGGACCTTCAGCGCCCTAGCCGGCCGCCGTCCTGGCCCCGCTCGCGCCGATCACTCCGCGCAGGTCGAACTCGCTGATGAACCGGACCCCGATCCTGCGGTCCCGGCACCATCTGACTTCGACTTCGAGAAGGTTGAAGCCTGCCATTTCGAGCTTCGCGCTCGATCCCGGCTCGAGATCGCGCGGCGCCTCCAGAAGGGCGCCCCCGGCGGACAGGTTGCGGACGCTGACCGGAAGGCTCTGGCCGCCGGCATGGAGCGCCGCGCGCTTGATCAGGCGGTGGCGCGGCGCCCGGCTGACCGCGAAGCCTTCCGCGTCGACGGGACAGCTCTTGCCCGCCAGGGCGAGGGCTTCCTCGGGCGGGATCGCCCGGCCGAAGATGAAGCCCTGGATATAGGAGCAGCCGAGGCGGCGGATCAGGTCCAGCTCCTGGTGAGTCTCCGCCCCTTCCGCGGTCGTCTGCATCTGGAGCTTGTGCGCCAGGCCGACGATCGCCTCGAGGATCTGGAGGTTCCGGCTTCCGGGCAGCGAAGCGCCTTTGACGAAGGCCCGGTCGATCTTGATCTTGTCGAACGGCGCCCGCTCCAGATAGGCGAGGCTGGAATAGCCGGTTCCGAAATCGTCCAGCGCCAGGCGCACGCCGATCCTTTTCAGCGAGGCGAAGGTCTCGTCGATCGCCGGGTTGTCCGCGAGGAAGACCGCTTCGGTGATCTCGAGCTCGAGCCGGCCGGCGGGCAGGCCGGCATTGGCGAGCGCCTGCAGGACCAGCGATGAGAAGCCCTTGCTGGCGAACTGGGTCGGCGAGACGTTGACGGCGATGAAGAGATTCTCGGGCCATTTCGCCGCCTCCTGGCAGGCGGTCCTGAGGACCCATTCGCCGAGCTGGTTGATGAGGCCGGTATCCTCCGCGATCTGGACGAAGGATTGCGGCGATATGAAGCCCTGCTCCGAATGATCCCAGCGGACGAGCGCCTCGAAGCCGGCCAGGTTTTCCGAGGCGCCGGCCACGACCGGCTGGAAGAACACCTCCAGGTCGCCGGCGGCCATGGCCAGCCTCAGATCGTGCTCGAGCGCCTGGCGATTGGCCGATATCATCTCCATCTCGGGCTCGAAGGTGCGCACCATCCCGCGCTCGGTCTTGGCGGCGTAGAGCGCCAGATCGGCCTTTCGAAACAGGGTTTCGGCATCGTCGGCCTGGGGGAATGAATAAGCGATGCCGACGGAGGCCCCGATCGAGATGCTGCGCTCGCCGGCCTTGAAGGCCTGCGAGAGATAGACGATGCAGCGGCGGGCGAGCTCTTCGACCGTGTCGCGGCGGGTGTTGACGGACATGACGACTTCGAACTCGTCACCCCCAAGACGGCCGACGGTGCCGTGCTTGCCGAATATCTGCTCGATCCGGGTCGCCGCCTGCCTCAGCACATCGTCGCCGACGAGGTGGCCGAGCGTATCGTTGACCTCCTTGAACCGGTCGAGGTCGACGATGAGAAGGGCGCATTCCGTGCGGCTGGACACCCTGAGCGCGTCTTCGAGGCATTTAAGGATGGTCGCCCGATTGGGCAGTCCGGTCAGCGAATCGTAGCGCGCCGCCCGCCTCAACTCGGCTTCGGCCCGGGTCTTTTCGGAAAGGTCGGAGCCGAAGCCGCGGAAACCGGTCACTTCGCCCGCTTCGGAGAGGACCGGCCTTCCGGTCAGAGCCCAGAGGAGGTCGGGATTTTCGGCGCTCCTCACGGTGAGATCGGTGAAGGGCAGGGCGCGCGACAGATAGAAGCCGAGCGTCCGCTCGCTTCCTATGCCCTCGCCGGCCTCGTCCCAGCAGTCGGTCGCCAGGTCGGCGAGCCTTCGCCCGACGAGGGAGGCCGACTCCCCCGATTTTCCCTCGAAGCCCGAAAAGTAGGTGACGCAGCCGGCGCCGTCCACTTCCCAGAACCAGCCCTTGCCGCTGTCCTCGAACAGGCGGGCAAAGCGCGAGCAATCCTCCGAAGCCTCGGCTTCGGCAGGTGGCGCGACTTCGCTCCCCTTCCTTGAGAAACGGCTGATCATCTTCCGGCGCTCGACCCCCCGCCAAGCGGTCTAGTGCGCCTTCCTTAAAATTCGCTAAGTATCGCAAGTTAGCGTCTCACCCGCCCAGCCGCTTCGCCCGAGCCACCAGGTAAGCGTGGAGCGAGTCGATCTCGGCGTCGGTGAGGTGGCTGAAATCCTGCTTCGAAACCGTCGTCATCAGGCCGAGGTCCCGGCCGGTCGGCGGACGCCCCGTCCGCATCAGGGTGCGGAACTGGGCCGGGTCGTAGCCCGCCGCGATGCGCAGGTCCGGAGTCTTCTCGTCCGGGCCGACCGAGCCGCCCATCAGCGCCGGACCGTGGCATTCCGAGCAGGCGGTGGCGGCGAGATGACGAGCCGCTTCATGCTCCGGTCCCAAGACGATCGGGACTTCGCTTCGGTATTCGGCGACCCGCTCCGGCCCCGACGGGAACGAGCCCATCACCAGGCCGAGGCGGCCGAGCGGTCCGGCGCTCAGGCCCCTGGTCTGCCCGTCGGCTCTCGGCAGGGACCGGATCCAGGCGACCAGCGCCGCAGTCTCCCGGTCGGTGAGGCGCGAATACATGGGCGAAGGCATGATGAAGAGCCCCCGTCCGTCATGGCCGATGCCCTGGCGGATTCCGGCGGCGAGCTGCTGGTCGCTCGCCTTCGACGCGACTTCGGTGACGTTGGGCGCGAACACCCGTGCGACGCCGGGAGCGTCGAACATCAATTTCCCCTTCAGCCCTTCGCCGTGGCAGCCGAGGCAGCCGAGCACCCGCGCCAGCCGAGGCGCCGCCGCCTTCTCGGCCGGGCTCACGGCCGGCAGGGTCTCGGCGGCGGCCGAAAAATCCCGCCGCAGGATGATCTCCGACCAGGCGTAGACCACGATCGCCGCCAGGATCAGCAGAGCGATCAATCCCCCAAGGCCGATGCCGGCCCACTTCAGCGCTTTCCGCATTGGCGACTCCCCCGAATCCCGGCAGATTGGTCTCACGAACCGGAAGGACCGACAAGGGGCTCAAAGATGAAGCGTTTCCGTCTCCTGTGGATCGCCGCCTTGCTGGCCGGCTGCACCGCCCAGATTCGCGAGGGCGACTTCATCCGCCCGCTCAAGGGCGGCCCGCTCACCGCCGAGGCCGTCGCCGCCGCCGCGCCCGCCTACAGCCTCGCCGAGCATCGGATCCCGAGGCCGGACGGCGGCCAGCTCTACGCCGTCCACCTGCGCCACCCGGGCGCTCGGGTGACGATCCTCTATTTCGGCGGCAACGGCTATACCGTGGGCCGCTACGGCGCCTGGACGGCGAGCCTGTTCGCGCCGCTCGGGGTCGACCTGATGATCGTCGACCATCGCGGCTACGGCCTCAGCGAAGGCAGGACTGGGATCGCGATCATGGAAGCGGACGCCCTCGCGGTCTTCGACTATCTGCACCGCCTCGCCCCCGAGCAGCGCATCGTCCTCCACGGCCATTCGCTGGGCAGCTTCATCGCCGGCCATGTCGCCGCCAACCGGCCCGCTGCGGGCGTCGTGCTGGAAAGCTCGGCGACGACGACCGAGGAATGGGCGAAGGTGAGCACGCCCGGTATCGCTAAGCCTTTCCTCAAGGTCGACATCGCCGACGACCTGCACGGCCGCGGCAATCTCGCCAACATGGCGCGGATCGAGGAGCCGCTCCTCCTCCTCGTCGGAGCGAAGGACGGCACCACGCCTCCGAGCCTGGCCCAGGGCCTCTACGCCGCCTCGCCGCTGCCCGAGACCCGCAAGACCCTCAGGATCATCGCCGGTGCCGGCCACGAGAATGTGATGACCAAGCCGGAAACCAGCCGCGCCTACAGCGCCTTCCTGGCCGGCATCGACGTTCCTTCACCCGGCGTTCAGGCGCTGAAAGGCGAGGTTCAGCTTGGCGGGACGGGTGGAGTGCCGGGGCCTGACGGAGCGTGCTTTCGGAGGCGGAACGAGGGCCCCGACCCAGCCGTTCCTTCCTTGAACCCAAGGAGTCTTCGTCATGCGTAACCTCATCCTGCTCGCCGGCACCGCCGCGCTCGCCCTCGCCGTGCCGGCTGCGGCCGAAAAAGGCGGCAAGGGCGGCCACGGCCAGGGCGGCGGCAAGCCCGCCAAGGTGGAGCATGGCGGCGGCCATGGGGGCGGCCAACAGGCCCGTGCGGCGAAACCCGCCAAGGCCGAACGGCACAGCTTCCGCGCCGAGCGTCCGGCCAGAGCCGAGCGCCACGTCCGGGCCGAGCGGCCCCAACGCGTCGAGCGCCGCGACTTCCGCGAGGAGCGGCGCGCGATCCGCGACGAACGCCGCCACGACACCTTCGTCCGCCGCTCGGGCGAGGAGCGCCACGACTTCCGCAGGGTCGGCCGCGATGTCCGCCGCATGCCCGATTTCCGCCCCGGCGAGCCGCGCTTCGGCGGCTTCGACCGCGGCTGCCCGCCGGGGCTCGCCAAGAAGGGCAATGGCTGCCTTCCGCCGGGCCAGGCCAAGAAGCTTTTCGCCCGCGGCCAGCGGATCGAGCGCGACTGGTTCGAGGGTTACCGGGTGCCCGTCGCCTATCAGGGCTTCTATCAGGACACGCCGGACTATTATTACAACTATGACGACGACGGCTACATCTACCGCGCCGACCGCGGCAGCGACCTGATCAGCGCGATCATCCCTTTGCTCGGCGGGGGCTTCGGGATCGGCCAGCCACTCCCGGCCGGCTACGACGCCTACAACGTGCCGATGCAGTATCGCGATGATTATTACGACACCGACGAGTCGCTCTACCGCTATGGCGACAACGCCATCTACGAGGTCGACCCGCAATCCGGGATGATCGAGGGCATCGTCGCCCTGCTCGCCGGCGACCTCAATGTCGGCCAGGCGCTTCCGGACGGCTACGACGCCTACAATCTGCCGATGGAATATCGCGACGAATATCAGGACGACGACGATTACAATTATCGTTACGCCGACGGAAACATCTATCAGGTCGACGCCAAGACCCAGATGATCCAGGCGATCGTCGAGATGCTCGCCTGAAGGAGCCAAGGATGAAGAGATCGCTGCTCGCCGCCGTCCTGCTCCTCGCCGCCTGCGGCAAGGAAGAGGCCGGCAACGTCTCGACGTCCGAGTCGAACGGCGCCGCTCCGCGGGCGACCGCGAGCGGGGAACAGGCCAGGACCAACCTTTTGCAGGCGCTGGGCGGCTCCGCCGACCACAAGACGCTCGCCAACGCGGTCAAGGCGGCGGGGCTCACCGAGACTTTGTCGGGCGCCCAGCCCTACACCCTGTTCGCGCCCACCGAGGCGGCCTTCCAGAAGCTTCCGGCCGGCGCCGCCGACGGCCTTCTCGCTCCCGAAGCCAAGGGCCGGCTCGTCGCCCTCCTCACCGGCCACATCGTCCCCGGCGTGGTGACCGCCGCCGATCTCGGCAAAGCGATCGAGCGCGGCAAGGGCAAGGCCCAGCTCGCCACCGTCGGCGGCAGCACCCTGACCTTCGGCAAGGATGGCGACGCGCTCGTCGTCACCGACGCGGCAGGCGGGCAAGCGCGGGTCACGGGAGCCGAGCGGCTGGCCTCGAACGGGGTGGTTCACGACGTCGACGGAGTGCTGCGGGGCAAATGACCCGTCGCCCCAGCAAAGGCTGGGGCCCCGGGGGGTGAAGAGCGCCGCGTCTTTCACCCGCCGGGATGCCAGCCTTCGCTGGCATGACGCCCTGCACCGAATCTGCACGGTCTTCGCGCAACGAGTTGAACCCGGGCCCATCCCACTTCCATACGCCGCGCCCATAGCGGCGCCATGGAACTCACCGCCCCCGCCGCCGCGCCCTGGCGCCTCCGCCTCCGCCGCTTCAGCTTCGTCCAGAAGATCCTGCTCGCGGCGGCCCTGGTCGCACTCGCCGACCATCTCTTCTTCTTCCAGCGGATCGGATCCACCGCCGGCCTGTTCGCCGCCGCTCTGCTGATCGCGATCCTCGCCGCCACCCCCGCCATCGGCCGAAGCAAGCCCGCGCTGGCGGCAGCCGCCGCGGCCCTGATCTTCGTTGCTGTGCTTGGAGACGATCCCTCGCCGCTCGCCGCCGGCCTGTTCCTCGCCGCCGCCGCTCTAGCCGTGCTCCTCCCCCGAAACCGGAGGTTCGACGACGGCTGGCGCTGGGCCAAGCGCCTCTTCCTCCACGCCCTGCTCTCGGCGATCGCCCCTTTGCTCGACTGGGGCCGGCTGCGCTCCGCCCGGCGCCGCCGAGGCCCGGCGCGGGTCGCCGCGGCGCTTCCCCTGCTCGTGTTGCCCGTTGCCGGCACCGCCCTTTTTCTCGCCTTGTTCAGCGCGGCCAACCCGCTCATCTCGAACGCCTTCGCCCGGATCGATCTGCTGGCCGCGGTGGGCGGCTTCTCGATCGTCCGCCTGTTCTTCTGGCTGGTCGCGACCCTTCTCGTCTGGGGCCTGCTCCGGCCGCCGCGGATCCTGCTTGCGCCGCCCGCGGCCGGCGGCGGCGAGCGCAGCCTCCCCGGAGTCAGCCCCGCCTCGATCGCGCTGTCGCTGGCCGCCTTCAACCTCGTCTTCGCCCTTCAGAACGGCCTCGACATCGCCTTCCTGTGGAGCGGGGCGCCTCTGCCCGGCGACATGACCCTCGCCGAATACGCCCACCGCGGCGCCTATCCGCTGATCGCCACCGCTCTGCTTGCCGCCCTGTTCGTCCTCGTCACCCTCCGCCCCGGCACGCCGAGCGCCGAGAGCCCGCTCGTCCGCCGCCTCGTCTACGTCTGGATCGCGCAGAACATCGTCCTCGTCGCCTCCACCATGCTCCGTACCTTCGACTATATCGAGGCCTTCTCCCTCACCCGCTTGAGGATCGCGGCTCTGGTCTGGATGGCGCTGGTCGCGGTCGGACTGGTCCTGATCTGCGTCCGCCTGTGGCGCCGCAAGAGCGGCCCCTGGCTGATCAACGCCAACCTCGCCGCCGCCCTCCTTGCCCTTTCCGCCTGCTCGGCCGTCGATTTGGGAGCGCTCGCCGCCCGCTGGAACGTCCGCCACGCCATGGAGGTGGGCGGCCCCGGAGTGCCCCTCGATCTGTGCTACCTGAACGAGCTCGGCCCCTCCGCCCTGCTCCCGCTGGTCGAGCTCGAAAGCCGCCCGATCGGCCCGCGCTTCCGCGAGCGGGTCGGCTGGACCCGAAACCTGATCATGGACCGGCTCGCCACGAGCCAGGGCGACTGGCACGGCTGGACCTTCCGCAATGCCCGCCGGTCGGCCGAAGCGAAGCGCCTGATCGCCGAGCGCCGCCTGCCGCGCTTCTCCGCGAACGTCCGGCATTGCGATGGAAGCACTATCGGAACGGCAATCTTTGACAGCCGCCTGCGGGGGATGTGACATGTACGCGATGAGCCACAAGATCCTCCTCGTCGACGACGACGCCCATATCCGCCAGCTGCTCGCCTTCGCCCTCGGCAAGGCGGGAATGAAGACGAGCGAGGCCGGCGACGGCGAGGAGGCCCTGAAGGAGGTCGAGCGCGAGCGGCCCGACCTCGTCGTCCTCGACATCAACATGCCGCGCATGGACGGCCTCGAAGTCTGCCGCCGCCTTCGCGCGGAAGGCGATCTGCCGATCCTCTTCCTCTCCTCGCGCGACGATGAGATCGACCGGGTCCTCGGGCTCGAGCTCGGCGGCGACGATTATGTTGTCAAACCCTTCTCCCCCCGCGAGGTCGTCGCCAGGGTCAGCGCCATCCTCAAGCGCGGCGGCCGGGCGCTGGCGCAGGCGGGGCCGAAGTCCGCGCTCGTCCACAACCGCCTGCGCCTCGATCCCGAAGCCTGGGAAGCGCATTGGGACAATGTCCAGGTGCCGGTCACGGTCACCGAGTTCCAGCTCCTCCAGCTGCTCGCCAGCCTTCCCTCCAAGGTCTTCAGCCGCGACTCGATCATCGACCGGCTCCACGGCCCCGGCTTCGCCATCACCGACCGGACGATCGACAGCCACATCCGCAACCTGCGCGCCAAGTTCGCGGCCCTGGGCGGCCAGGATTTGATCGAGACCCGAGCGGGGATCGGCTACCGGATCGGGCGCTGCCTGGGGCAGGACCCGGCTTGATCCGACCGCTCAAGGATTATGCCAAGCGCCACTGGCCGGCGCTCAGGCTTCGCACCCTCCTCTTCCTCACCCTGCTGTTCGTCGCGGCCTTGCCGGGAATCGGCGCGGTCTTCCTGCGGGTCTACGAGAACACTCTCGTCCAGCAGACCGAGGCGGAGCTGATCGCCCAGGCCGCCGCTCTGTCCGGCGCCTATCGCGCCGCCTGGCCCGAGCCCTTCACCGACCCGCCGCCGGGCCCGCTCCGGCCCGAGCGCCCCACCATCGACCTGCGCTCGATGCCGGTTCTCCCCGAGCAGCTCGACGCCCGGCCGTCGCGCTGGCCCCCCGACCCCAGCGCCGCCCGAGCCGCCGCGGCGCTGAAGCCGGTGGTGATCGACACCGCTCGAACCACCCTGGCGGCGGTGCGGCTGATGGACGTGCACGGCACGGTGGTGCTTGGACGAGGCGACGTCGGCGGCTCCTATCTTCACCTGCCCGAAGTCGCCGCAGCGACGATCGGCCAGACCCGGACGGTGCTTCGCGAGCGCGGCGACTATCAACCCCGCTACGCGCTCGAATGGCTGAGCCGGGCATCGAACATCCGGGTCCATTACGTCCGCCCGGTGGTCGCCGGCGGCGAGGTGATCGGAGTTCTGATGCTGAGCCGAAGCCCACGCGGCCTGTTCCTCGGAATCTATCAGGACCGCGGCAAGATCGCGCTTGGAGTCGCCCTGATCTTCCTCACCCTGCTGCTCCTCGCCGGACTGCTTTCGCGCGGCATCGCGCGGCCGATCGAGGCGCTGAGCGAAGCCACCCAGAACGTCGCGCGAGGCGCCGTCGCCGTGCCCGAGCCGCCGCCGACCGCCGCTATCGAGATTCGCAACCTCTACATCAGCTTCGCCGCCATGGCCGACCGGATCGAGCGCCGCTCGCGCTACCTCAAGGACTTCGCCGCCGCGGTCAGCCACGAGCTCAAGACCCCGATCGCCGGGATCAAGGGCGCCCTCGAGCTGCTCGCCGAGCATCCGGAGATGAGCGAGGAGGAGCGCCGGCGTTTCCTCTCCAATGCCGGCGCGGGCGCCGACCGCTTGTCCCATTTGCTGCGCCGCCTGCTCGACCTCGCCCGGGCCGACATGGCCGTCGCTCCGGAAGATGCGGCGACTCCCTCGGAAGGGGCCGCCCTCAAGGTCGCCGACGCCCACCGCCGGGCGGGCTTCGCGGTCGGCGTGTCGCTGGCCGGCCTCCCCCCCGTCGCGGCGCCGGCCGAACTGCTCGAGGCCGTGCTCGAGACTCTGGTCGAGAACAGCCGTCAGGCCGGAGCCACCGAAGTGGCCATCGCCGGCCGGGCCGAGCGGGCGAAGGTCCGGATCATCGTCGCCGACGACGGCCAGGGCATCGCGGAAGCCGACCGGGAACGGATCTTCGAGCCCTTCCACACCAGCCGCCGAGGCGAGGGCGGATCCGGCCTCGGTCTCTCCATCGCCCGCTCCCTGCTCACCGCCTGCGGCGGCACCATCGCGGCGGTCCCGAGCGACAGGGGCGCCCGGTTCGAGCTCTGCCTGCCGGTCGCGCCCTGACGTCATCCCGGCGAAGGCCGGGATCCCAGCGGGTGAAGGACGCCTGCGCTTCTCACCCGCCGGGGCCCAGCCTTCGCTGGGGGCGACGCCTCGCTTCCCGCTCGACTTGTCGCCTTTCCCGGCAGATAATTGACGCCGAATCGGGGGTTTGCGCGGTCCATGTCTATTCGGCTCATCCATTTGGCGGCCCTCGCCGCGCTCGCCGGCTGCGCCGCCGCGCCCCGCGCTCCCGCCACCAGCCTTGCCGAGGCCGGAATAAAGGCGACCGCCAGTTTCAGCGCCGAGGTCCGCGACACCCAGGCCCAGCTCGGCAGCCTCGACGTCGGCGACGCTTTCACGTCGACCCTAAGGCAATGCTCGAACCCCAAGCTGACCTGCAAGGAGATCGTCGACCCGGCCGCGCTTTCGGAGGAACGGCGTCAGCTCGCCAGGGTGGTCGGCCTTCGCGCGCAGGCGCTCGACGCCCTGGGCTCCGCTTATGCGGCGCTTCAGACCGAGGCCGCCTACGACCAGGGCGCCGACCTGTCCGGAGCCGCGGGCGACGCCGTGACCGCGGCCAACGCCTTCGCCGCCGAGGCCGCCCGCCTCGACCGGGGCGCCACTCCGGCCGCTCTCCCCGGCGAGGTCGCAAGCCTTGCCGATTTCGGCTTCGGCCTGCTCGGCGAGCACCTCCAGCGCAAGCGGCTCCTCGCCGCGAGCCGGGAGATCGCCAAGACGACTCTTCAGATCCGCAACGGCATGGCCAACGAGGCGGCCTCCTTCCGTCGGCTGACGGAATATCTGGTCGGCGAGCGCACCACGGCCCGAATCACCTTGATGAGGGCGGGTTATCTCTCTCCCGACGACGTTTTCAAGCAGGTCGCTGAGCAGCTCAACCTCAACCTCACCGTCCCCGATCCCAATTCGGAATCCTATCGGATGGCGGTTCAGGCCTCGATGCGGGCGCTCGCGCAGCAGGAGGTGAGCGCGATCCAGCAGCGTTACGAGGCCGGCATCGCCACTCTCAGCGCGCTTCTCCAGAGTCATGCCCAGCTCGAGAAAGGCAAGGCGCTCTCCATCGCCAATGTCGAGCGCGTGCTCACCCGCCTCGACGCCTCGCTCAACGTCGCCGCCCGCGCGCCGCAGCCGCAAGGGCAAGGGCCAGGACAGCAGCAGCAGCAGCAGCAGCCTTAGGGCCAACAGGAGGTAAGGATGGAAAGCACCCCCGACGACCGCCTGGCGGTGATCCTCAAGGCTTACTCGATCGCCCGCGACCAGCAGGATTGCGATATAGCCGCGGCGAACTCCGACGAGGAGGCGGACGCGATAAGGAGCAACCTCGCCTCGCTTCAGCTCGCCTATCTGCGCGCCGAACGCTCGCGGCTCGAGGCGAACGGCGCCGCCGTCGAATCCGCCTACCAGGCCGCGAAGGCGGCAACGGACCAGGTCGCGCGCGCCTACCGCAACGGAGCGGCGCTGGCCGACCGGATCCGAGCCGTGGCAGGCGCCGTCACCGCCGTCGCGAGCCTCGCCGCGAAGGCTTCGGCGCTGGCGTAATCGATCCCCTCCCTTCCAGCGAGGGAAGGGCCTATTCGAACTCCAGGATCACCGCGTCGACCGCGAGGCTGTCGCCCGGCTTGGCGGAAACCGTCTTCACCACGCCCGCTTTCTCGGCGCGCAGGATATTCTCCATCTTCATCGCCTCGACGACGGCGAGCGGCTGCCCCGCCTCGACCCTATCGCCTTCGCCGACGTTGAGAGCGGTCAGAAGGCCCGGCATCGGGCAAAGCAGATATCTGGAAAGGTCCGGCGGGATCTTTTCGATCATGAATCGGCTGAGCTCGCCGACATGGGCCGGAAGCACCTCGACAAGATGCGAGGCGCCCCGGGTCGTCAGCCGCCACTGGCGGCCGCGGCGCGCGACCTGGACGATCCGGCTGCGGCCGTCGATCATGCCCTTGAACAGGCGCTGGCCCGGCTCCCAGCGCCCGATCATCTCGCGGCCCTCGCCCTCGTCCAGATAGGCGAGGAGTCCGCCCTCGAAGCCGTCGAACCGGATCGCGAAGCTTCGGCCGCCGAGCCGGACCACCCTTTCCTCAGGGGGAGTCACCGGAGCGCCGAGCTGCCCGCTCACCGAGCAGGCGCGAGCCTCGGTCTCCATCGCGAGCATCGCGCCGATCGCCGCCAGGTCCTCGATCAGCCGGTCGTCCGCGGGCGCGCCCTCGAAGCCCTCGGGATATTCCTCGGCGATGAAGCCGGTGGTCAGCCGCCCCTCGCGGAAGCGCGGATGCTGCATCAGCGCGGAGAGGAAATCGACGTTGTGGCCCATCCCCTCGAGCACGAACGAGTCCAGCGCCTCGACCTGCCGGTCGATCGCGGCCTCGCGGGTCGGCGCCCAGGTGATCAATTTGGCGATCATCGGATCGTAGAACATCGAGACTTCGCCGCCCTCCTCGACTCCGTCGTCGACCCGGGTGCAGCCTTCCGCCTCATGCGCCTCGCGCGGCGCGCGATACCGGACCAGCCGCCCGGTCGAGGGCAGGAAGCCGCGATAGGGATCCTCGGCATAGACTCGGTTCTCGACCGCCCAGCCGGTCAGGCTCACCTCCTCCTGGGTGAAGGGCAGCGCCTCGCCGGCGGCGACCCGGATCATCAGCTCGACGAGATCGAGGCCGGTCACCATCTCGGTCACCGGATGCTCGACCTGGAGCCTCGTATTCATCTCGAGGAAGTAGAAGCTTCGGTCGCCCCCGGCGATGAACTCGACCGTGCCCGCGGAGAAATAGCCCACCGCCCGAGCCAGCGCGACCGCCTGCTCCCCCATCGCCTTGCGCATCTCGGGCGTGACGAAGGGCGACGGCGCTTCCTCGACCACCTTCTGGTGGCGCCGCTGGACCGAGCATTCGCGCTCGCCGAGATAGAGCAGGTTGCCGGCCTTGTCGCCGATCAGCTGGATCTCGATGTGGCGCGGATTTTCGACGAACTTCTCGATGAACACCCGGTCGTCGCCGAAGCTCGCAAGCCCTTCGCGCTTGGTCGCGTCGAAACCCTCGCGGACGTCCTTCTCGCTATAGGCGAGCCGCATCCCCTTGCCGCCGCCCCCGGCCGAGGCCTTCATCATTACCGGATAGCCGATCTCGCCGGCGATCCTCACCGCATGCTCGGTATCGTCGATCTCGCCGACGAAGCCGGGGACGACGCTCACCCCCGCCTCCCTGGCCAGCTTCTTCGACTCGATCTTGTCCCCCATCGCCGCAATGGCCCCCGGCGGCGGCCCGATGAAGGCGATCCCCGCCGCCTCCAGCGCCCGGGCGAAGCTCTCGCGCTCGGACAGGAAGCCGTAGCCCGGATGGACCGCCTCCGCGCCCGTCGCCTTGCAGGCATCGATGATCAGCTTGGCGTTGAGGTAGCTCTCGCTCGCCGGCGGCGGCCCAAGCCTGACCGACTGGTCCGCCATCTTGACATGCGGCGCCCGCGCATCGGCGTCCGAGTAAACGGCGACGGTGGCGATCCCCATCTTGCGGGCGGTGCGGATGACCCGGCAGGCGATCTCGCCGCGATTGGCGATCAGGATTTTAGAGAACACCGGCATCCTCTCAAGGGGTTGATCCGACGTCGACCCAATATCGAACTTCGTGCCATCGCTTGAAGAGCAACGCCGGGCCCGGATCAAGCCCTCGGTTTGGGCGACCGCCTCCGTGACCGGGACACTTTGTCGCAGAGTCGCGATTAGGCACTTCGGGGCGCCTCGAGAGCCGCATCCGTCAAGTCAGCTTCAGATAGAAGATTTGGCGCTCCCCATCGTACGCGCTCCCGCCGTAGACGGGCCCGCGCTGATCGTGGCGGACGACGTCATTGACGTGGCGATACGAGATCAATGCCAGCTTTCTGAAGGCTTCCTCCAGCTCATGGACCTCATATAGCTCAGGGTCACTCCGCCTCAGGCGCTCCTCCCATTCGCTTTCGTCAGGCAATGTCCAGAGGCCCTTGAACAAAGAGGCACCGGATTTGAGGGCGCCGAACAAATTGCCTTTCTTCATGTTGTAGAACGTACTCGCGGCGTCCACGCCAGAGTCCCGGAGGACCGAAAATAGAGCATCCTTCATAGCTCTATTTCGGAGACGACGCTTCAAAGCGGGATAGTTTACGGAGGCCGATTTGGATAATCTAAAAACTATTATCCCGTTTCGACCTTCGACTTTAGTTACCTTCTTGGGGTAGGTGAAGGAATCGCCGAGAAGCCAAGCAGTGACTGCGGAAATAGACTTGAATTCCTTAATCGGCATGATTGGGTTCCCAGCGAGCCCATACCTGAGACTACAATCGCCGCCTTTACCATGACTGGACCCTATTGAACATTACCTCCGCCGTGCATCGCGGGCATTGGGGTGGAAACCGAAAGGAAATACGAGCAAGGAAAAACCTCAACTATTCGGCGGCCTCCTCAAGCGGGGGCATGTTGTGGCCGAGGAGCTTGAGCACTTCGCCGGCCGCGTCGACCAGGTTGGTGCCAGGGCCGAAGATCGCCTGCACGCCCGCCTCGCGGAGCATGTCGTAATCCTGGGCGGGGATGACTCCGCCGACGACGACCTTGATGTCCGGCCGTCCCAGGTCGCGCAAATGCCCGATCAGCGCCGGAACCAGGGTCTTGTGCCCCGCCGCGAGGCTCGAGGCGCCGACTACGTCGACCTCTTTCGCCACCGCCAGCCGCGCACTTTCCTCCGGAGTCTGGAAGAGCGGCCCGGGAACCACCTCGAAGCCGAGGTCGGCAAAGGCCGAGGCGACGAGGTTGGCGCCCCGGTCGTGCCCGTCCTGGCCCATCTTGGCGACCAGCATCCTGGGCTTGCGGCCGAGCCGCCGCTCGATCGCCGACACCCCTGCTCCCGCCCGCGCCCAGCGCGGATCGCCTTCGTAGGCGCCGCCATAGATACCCTTCACCGGCTCGGGGGTGGTGCCGTAGCGGCCGAAGGCGTCCTCGAGCGCCCGGCTGATCTCGCCCAGGGTCGCCCGGGCCCGCGCCGCCTCGACCGACAAGGCGAGCAGATTGGCCTCGCCATTCGCGCCTCGGCGCAGAGCCTCGAGCGCCGCCTGGGTCGCCGCCTCGTCGCGCGAGGCGCGCACCTTTTCCAGCCGCGCCACCTGTCCGGCCCGAACCTTGTCATTGTCGATCTGCAGGATGTCGAGATGGGCCTCGTCCTCCAGCCGGTAGCGATTCACTCCGACGATGACGTCCTCGCCGCGATCGGCGCGGGCCGCCCGCGCCGCCGCCGCCTCCTCGATCCGCCTTTTGGGCAGGCCTTCGGCGACCGCCGCGGTCATTCCGCCCATCGCCTCGACCTCCTCGATCAGGGCCCAGGCCTTGTCGGCCAGCTCCCGGGTCAGGCTCTCGATGAAGTACGACCCGCCCAACGGATCCGCGACATGGGTGATTCCGCTTTCCTCGGCGAGGATGAGCTGGGTGTTGCGGGCGATCCGGGCCGAGAAATCGGTCGGCAGGGCGATCGCCTCGTCGAAGCTGTTGGTGTGGAGCGACTGGGTGCCGCCGAGCACCGCCGCCATCGCCTCGATCGTCGTCCGCACGATATTGTTGTAGGGATCCTGCTCGGTGAGGGACACGCCCGACGTCTGGCAATGCGTTCGAAGCATCAGCGATTTGGGGTTCTTCGCCCCGAAGCCGTCCATGATCCGGTGCCACAGCGTCCGCGCCGCGCGCAGCTTGGCGATCTCCATGAAGAAGTTCATGCCGATGCCGAAGAAGAAGCTGAGCCGCGGCGCGAAGGCGTCGACGTCGAGGCCCTTCGCCTTGGCGACCCGGACATATTCCATGCCGTCAGCCAGAGTGTAGGCAAGCTCCTGCACCGCCGTCGCTCCGGCCTCGAGCATATGATAGCCGCTGATCGAGATCGAATTGAACCGCGGCATATGCTCGGAAGTGTAGGCGATGATGTCCGCGACGATCCGCATCGAGGGCGCCGGTGGATAGATGTAGGTGTTGCGGACCGCGAACTCTTTCAGGATGTCGTTCTGGATGGTGCCGGAAAGCTTCGCCTGCGCCACCCCCTGCTCCTCGGCGGCGACGATGTAGAAGGCCATGACGGGGAGCACCGCCCCGTTCATCGTCATCGACACCGACATCGTGTCGAGCGGGATGCCGTCGAACAGGATCTTCATATCCTCGAGCGTGTCGATCGCCACTCCGGCCTTGCCGACGTCGCCCGTCACCCGCGGATGGTCGCTGTCGTAGCCACGGTGGGTGGCGAGATCGAAGGCGACGCTTAGCCCCTTCTGCCCCGCCGCCAGGTTGCGCCGGTAGAAAGCATTCGAATCCTCTGCCGTCGAGAAACCCGCATATTGCCGGATCGTCCACGGCCGGCCGGTGTACATCGAGGCATAGGGCCCGCGCGTATAGGGCGCGAAGCCCGGCAGGCCGGGGTCGGTTCCCACGACGTCCTCGCCGGTGTAGAGCGGCCGGACCTCGATCCCTTCCGGCGTGTGCCAGACGATGTCCTTGCCCTTCACCTCTTTCGAGGCGGCGGCCTGCCAGTCTGGGCGGGTGGGCTTGTCGGTGCTCAAGAAATCTCTCTCGTGCTGTAGATGCGCAGCATGCGGATTCGATCCGCCTCAGCGCGATAGTCCAGGACGTACTGAATGTCAGGCATGGAGAGTCTGCGAACGCCGGGTCGATCCGTGGGCCGGCCGATCGCAGGGGTCTGGATCAGGCTAGCCGCCCTCGTCCAAATGCGGTCCTCGACCTTTTCAGCCCAAGCCGGACTCAGCCGCTGGTTGAATTCGAATATGCGCTGCAAATCGGCTTCCGCCGCCGGCGACAGCTCAAGCCGCACTATTCGGCCGCTTCGTCCCGGTACCGGCTGCGTCGATCGGCCAGTCGGGCCTTCACCTCTTCAGCCGAGGAGAAAGGTCCCTTCTCAGCTTCCTTGATCTCTTCGATCCAGGCGCGAGTGCGGTTCATATATCGTTCCAGCGCCTCCAGCAGCAAAGCCTCGACGCTGCGCTCGCTGGCGACGGCCCATTCCCGAAGCTCGGCCATGTCGGCTTCGCCGATCTCGATCGTTACCTTCTGGCTCATCACATCAATCTACTCCTGCGCCCAGCGGACTCAAAATCTGCTTATTCCTTCGGGCTCTCCATGATCTCCGTCAGCACCCCGCCCATGTCCCTGGGATGGACGAAGAAGATCGGCGTCCCGTGCGCGCCGATGCGCGGCTCGCCCAGCACTTTCGCGCCCTTGCCCTCGAACCAGGCCTTGGCCTCGTGGATGTCGGGCACCTCGTAGCAGAGATGGTGCTGCCCCCCCGCCGGGTTCTTCGCCAGGAAGCCGTGGATCGGGCTCGACTCTCCCAGCGGCTCGATCAGCTCGATCTGGGTGTTGAGCGTGTCGACGAAGCAGACCTTCACTCCCTGGGCCGGAAGATCGAACGGCTCGCGGATCACCTCCGCGCCCATCACGGCGCGATAGTGAGCGATCGACTTCTCGATCGAGGGGGTCGCGACGCCGACATGGTTGAGCCGCCCGAGCTTCATAATGCCTCCTTCAGGCCGAGCTGGAAGATGAGGTCCGCCGCGATGATCGCGACGATGACGAAGCTGAGCGCGTGCAGCCCGAGCAGCAGCCCGAACTTGCTCCCGGCCTCCTCGCGGCTGACATAGGTGCGGTAGAGCGGCAGCCGCCCCTCCTTCAGCCCGCGCCGCATCCGCCAGCCGATCAGCGGCAGGAGCGCGGCGCCGATCAGCCCGGCCAGCAGATCCTCGCCGGAGGCCATCAGCAGGTTGCCATGGTCGATTTGCCGCCGCCGGCCACGGCATAGCCGCCGGGGCCGCGTACATAATGCTCGCTGAAGGCGCGGGAGCCCGAATAGACGACGTCGAACGACTGGTTCTTGACGATGTTGAGGATCTTGCCCTCGATCGCCCGTCCCTCGCCGTCCGGCTTCGCGCCCGTGTCGTCATAGACGAGCGGGACCTCCGCGATCCTGGTCGGGCCGTCCGGGCGCAGCTCGGTCAGGGTCAGCCGGGAGCAGGTGTAGCCCTGCCAGGTGCCGCCGCCCTGGGCGGCCACCACCGGCCAGTTGGAAAAGCGCGGGTTGAGGCTCCAGCGGGCGACCTGCCCGTTGGATCCGGTGGCGACGGCGGCCGGGAAGGCTCGAACCACCTCGAACCGGTCGCCCGCCGGCTTCAGATAGTGGACAGCGATCCTGCCGGCGCTGGCATGGGCCGGGTCCTGGACCTTGCCCTCGCTGATCAGCACCGGCCCGAACGGCAGCCAGACCAGCCGCCCCGGAGCGAAGCGGACGTCCTCGTCCGCGCCGCCCGCCGGGACCGCAAGCACCGCCTCCCCCCGGCTCCCGAACGCCGCCTCGAAGGCGCGGGCGAGCTGCTCCTCCGGCGGAAGCTTCTGGACGTCGGGCGGGGCCTCGGCTTCCACCAAATTCTCGACGGCCGCGACATTCTCCTGCGGCAGCGAAACATTGCCGCTCTCATAGCCCGATCCGGCACCTCCAACGAGGTTGCCGAACCAGAGGCCGGCCGCAACGGCGACCGCCAAAGCCGCAACGGCGAGCGCGATCCAGATCGGGCGCCGCGAATGCTGCCCCGGCTCCGCCACCGCCTCTTCCTCCGGCGCAAGGCTCTGATGCCCGAGCAGGCGCCGCTTCTCCGCCTGGAACTCCTCGTCGCTCAGAGTCCCGCTCTCGCGAAGCCGTTGCAGCCGCTCCAGCTCGTCGTAGCGCGAGCTCATGACCGGACCGCCTGAAGCTTCAGATCGCGCGCCAGCGGGAGCGCATGGTGACGGGTCAGGGGCGCGAGAAGGACCTGCGGCTCAACCTCGGGATCGATCCAGACGGCCTCCTGTATCTCGGCTGACGGGCGCACCTCCCCCGCTAAGGTCACAGCGAAGAGTTCGGCCTCGACGGTCCACCCCGGCTCGTTGGCCGCGGGCGCGCTGTAGGTGCCCAAGGGCCGGCAAGAGGCGCGATCGAGACCGCAGCCGAGCTCTTCGGTCAGCTCGCGCTCCAGCGCAATGAGGTTCGTTTCGCCCTCCACCGGCTTGCCCCCGGGCTGCATGAACGCGGCCGTTCCGCGCTTGCGGACAAGCAGCGTCTCTCCCCTCGGATTCAGGGCAATCGCGGCAACGATGCGGATGCGCATTCGGTCCCCCACCTCAGAGCGGGATGTTGTCATGCTTCTTCCACGGATTCTCAAGCTGCTTGTCGCGAAGCTTCCTCAGCCCCAGAGCGATCCGCCGCCGCGTCGAATGCGGCATGATCACTTCGTCGATGAAGCCCTTGCTCGCCGCCACGAACGGGTTGGCGAACCGCGCCTCGTAATCGCGCGTCCGCTCGGCGATCTTCTCCGGGTCGCCTATGTCCTTGCGGAAGATGATCTCGACCGCGCCCTTGGCGCCCATCACCGCGATCTCGGCGGTCGGCCAGGCGTAATTGAGGTCGCCGCGCAGATGCTTTGACGCCATGACGTCATAGGCGCCGCCATAGGCCTTGCGGGTGATCACCGTGATCTTTGGAACGGTCGCCTCGGCATAAGCGAAGAGCAATTTCGCCCCGTTCTTGATGATCCCGCCATGCTCCTGGGCGACCCCGGGAAGGAAGCCGGGGACGTCGACGAAGGTCAGGATCGGGATGTCGAAGGCGTCGCAGAAGCGGACGAATCGCCCCGCTTTCTTCGAGGAGGCGATGTCGAGCACGCCGGCGAGCACCATCGGCTGGTTGGCGACGATTCCGACGCTGCGCCCCTCGACCCGGCCGAAGCCGACGATGATGTTGGCGGCATGGTTGGGCTGGATCTCGAAGAAATCGCCCTCGTCCAGCACCTTCCGGATCAGCTCATGCATGTCGTAGGGCTTTGCCGCGCTGTCGGGGATGAGCGTGTCGAGGCTCGGCTCGGCCCGGTCCCAGGGGTCGGCGGTCGGCCGCTCGGGGGCGTCGTGGCGGTTGGAGAGCGGCAGGAAGTCGAAGAAGTCGCGGGTCGCGAGCAGGGCCTCGATGTCGTTCTCGAAGGCGACGTCGGCGACCCCCGACTTGGTCGTGTGGGTGACGGCGCCGCCCAGCTCCTCCTGGGTCACCACCTCGTTGGTCACCGTCTTGACGACGTCCGGCCCGGTGACGAACATGTAGCTCGAATCCTTCACCATGAAGATGAAGTCGGTCATCGCCGGCGAATAGACCGCCCCGCCCGCGCAAGGCCCCATGATCAGGCTGATCTGCGGGACGACGCCCGAGGCGAGCACGTTCCTCTGGAACACCTCGGCATAGCCGGCGAGGCTGGCGACCCCTTCCTGGATGCGCGCGCCGCCGCTGTCGTTGAGGCCGATGACGGGGGCGCCGACCTTCATCGCCATGTCCATCACCTTGCAGATCTTCTGCGCGTGCCGCTCGGAGAGCGAGCCGCCGAAGACGGTGAAATCCTGGGCGAAGACGAAGACCAGGCGGCCGTTGATCGTTCCCGAGCCGGTGACGACCCCATCGCCCAGGAATTTCTGGGACTCCATTCCGAAATCGGCGCAATTATGCTCGACGAACATGTCATATTCTTCGAAGCTGCCCTGATCGAGAAGCACGGTCAGGCGCTCCCGGGCCGTCAGCCGCCCCTTTTTATGCTGCGCAGCAATGCGCGCCTCGCCACCCCCCAGCTCGGCGCGCAGGCGCCTCGCCTCGAGTTCGTCGATCATGATCGCCATGGAGGTTCCGCTACCCTGTTGCCGAGGGGGAATTCCTTAGGCGCGCCGAAAGACGGTGGCAATTCTCCCCTCCCTTCCAGGGAGGCGAGGCATTACCGCCCTTCGAAGCGCGCTTGCTGCTTTTGGAGGAACGCCATCACCGCGCCCCGGAAATCCTGCGTCTGCCCCGCCTCGCGCTGGGCAACGCGCTCCGCGGCCAGCGCCTCGCTCAGAGGAAGCTGCCCGGCCTCGCGCGCCAATTTGCGGATCAGCCCCAGCGCCACGGTCGGCCCCTGCGCGAGCCGGGTTGCCAGCGCCACCCCTTCCGAGGCGAGATCGTCATCCTCGACCATTCTCGAGATCAGCCCCCATTGCAGCGCCTGCTCCGCCGGGACGCGTTCGCCGAGCATCATCATCTCCATCGCCCTCGCCCGCCCCGCCAGGCGCGGCAGCAGCCAGGTTGCCCCGGCGTCGGGGATCAGCCCGATATTGACGAAGGCCTGGAGGAAATAGGCCGAGCGCGCGGCGATCACGAGATCGGCGGCGAGGGCGAGCGAGCAGCCGGCTCCGGCGCAGGGCCCGTTGACCGCCGCCACCACCGGGATGGGGAGGGCGAAGAGCGCCTCGATCAACGGGTTGAAATGCTTCTCCAGCGACGCTCCGACGTCGTCGGGAGGGCCGCCCCCCGCGGCGAGATCGGCCCCGCTCGAAAAGCCTCTGCCCTCGCCGGTCAGAAGCAGGCAGCGCGCGCCGGAGCTTCCCGCTTCCTCGACGGCGGCGCGAAGCTCGTCGACCGTCTGGCCCGAGAGCGCGTTGAGCCGGTCCGGCCGCGCGATCGTAATCGTCGCGACCGCGGCGGGGCTCTGCTCGAGCCGGATATGTTCGTAGGTCATGGCCGCTTACAGCATCCCGGCGACGCGGGCGCAATTCCTCCTCTGCCGGCCGGGGCCAGACAGGGTCATAAGCAGCGCCCTGAACCCCAACGCCTCGCCTTTCATTTTTAAACGCGACGACGCGACGACGCAACGAAGCCTTGCCAGGGAAGACGCCGGCGCGATTGTCCTTCCGCGGCGCAGCCAGCTCATCACCCAATCGGGTTCGCACGGCGGCGGACACCCGCCGGGGAATCGTTGCGTCGTTGCGTCGTTGCGTTGAATCCTGATTGGCCTGCGGCCTGCTAGGACGAGCGCGTGAACCTCTGAGGAAAGCCCGGCGAGCCTATTCGCTCAGCGCACCCTCTTCAGGCGCGTGCAGCCGCAGCCGGGTCACCCGCCGTGCATCGCTCTCCGTCACTTCGAGCCTCCACCCCGAGGGATGTTCGACGATCTCCCCGGCCTGCGGCACGTGGCCCGCCAGCACCGTCGCGAGGCCGCCCAGCGTGTCCACATCCTCCTCGACCGCGCCGAGCCGGGCGTCGATCTGCTCGGCGACGTCCTCCAGTTCGGCGCGGGCGTCGGCGTCCCAGATGCCGTCCTCGAGCGCGATCAGCATTCCCGGCGCTTCCTCGTCATGCTCGTCCTCGATCTCGCCGACGATCTCCTCGACCACGTCCTCGATCGTCACCAGACCTTCCGTGCCGCCGAACTCGTCGACGACGATGGCGAGGTGGACCCGCTCGGCGCGCATCCGGGCAAGCAGGTCGAGCACGCCCATCGATTCGGGCACGTAGAGCGGCTTGCGCAGAAGCCCCTTGATGTCCTCCGGCGGCTCGGCGCCCGAGACCTCGACGGTGAAGACGTCCTTGATGTGGGCCATTCCGACGACGCTATCGAGGCTCTCCTCATAGACCGGAAGGCGACTGTGGCCGGCCTCGGCGAAGGCGGCGACCAGCCCGGCGAAGGTGATGTTCGAGGGGACCGCGATGATATCGCCGCGCGGCACCGCGATGTCGGCGACCGTGCTTTCGCCGAAATGGAGGAGGTTGCGAAGCATCTGGCGCTCGATCGGCGAGAGGTCGCCGACGATCGGCGCCTCGCCTTCGTGGCTCTCGATCGCCTCCTCGATCTCCTCGCGCAGGGTCGCCTCGCTGTCGTCGCCGAACAGCAGTGCGCGGATTCCGCGCCAGATGCTTCGCTCGCCGTTCGCCTCTTCAGCCATCAGTGGTGGATCTCATAGGGATCGGCGATTCCGAGCGCCGCCAGCGAACGCCGCTCGGTCTCTTCCATCGTCTCGGCTTCCTCGTCCCCGCGCTCATGGTCGTAACCTAGCAGATGGAGGGTGCCGTGAACCACCAGATGGGCGGCGTGGGTGCAGATTCCGAGGCCTTTGTCCGCCGCCTCCGCGGCGCAGATGCCGTGAGCGAGAACGATGTCGCCGAGCAGGGCTTCGCCTTCCCCGGTGCGGACGAGGGTTGCGAGCAGCTCGGGCTCCACCATCGGGAAGGACAGGACATTGGTCGCCTTGTCCTTGCCGCGCCAGGCGGCGTTGAGCGACCGGACTTCCTCGTCGGACGTGAATTTCACCGAAACTTCGGCGGCGGGACCGCCTTCGAGCAGGCCCGGCACGCCGCTCTGAGCCACTGCGGCGCGAACGGCCGCTTCGGCGAGCTGCGCCCAGTCGGTGCTACTGTCCCACTCTTCCGAGACGTCGGCTTCGACGAGGATCACTGCGCCTTGCCCTCGTACGCCTCGACGATCCGTCCGACCAGCGGATGGCGCACCACGTCGCCGGCGCCGAAGCGGATGGTGGCGATCTTGGGGATGCCCTCGACCTTGGCGACGGCATCGGCAAGGCCGGAATTGCCGGGTTGCGGCAGGTCGACCTGGAGCGGGTCGCCGCAGATCACCATCCGGCTGCGCATTCCGAAGCGGGTGAGGAACATCTTCATCTGCGCCGGGGTCGTGTTCTGGGCCTCGTCGAGGATGATGAAGGCGTCGTTCAGGGTACGGCCGCGCATGAAGGCGATCGGAGCGATCTCGATCTCGCCCGAAGCGATCCGCCGCTCGACCTGCTCGGCGGGAAGCATGTCGTAGAGCGCGTCGTAGAGGGGGCGAAGGTACGGATCGACCTTCTCCTTCATGTCGCCGGGCAGGAAGCCGAGCCTCTCGCCCGCCTCCACCGCCGGCCGCGAGAGGATCAGCCGGTCGACCGAGCCGCCGATCAGCTGCTGCACCGCCTGCGCCACGGCGAGATAGGTCTTGCCGCTACCCGCCGGCCCCAGCGCGAAGATCATGTCGTCGCGGCCCAGCGCCTCCATGTAGACGGCCTGCATCTTGGAGCGCGGGACGATCGTCTTCTTGCGGGTCCGGATCATCACCTTGGGCGGCTCGGCCACTTCCGGGGTGATGATCCCGTCCAATGTCGGCTGGCCCGACATGGCGATGATCGCGTCGACCATCCCGGCGTCGATGTCCTGCCCCTCGTCCAGCCGGTTGTAGAGCCCGAGCAGGACGTCGCGCGCCCGGGCCGCATCCTCCGGCTCGCCCTCGATCTGCACCTTGGCGCCGCGCGCGGCGATATAGACCCCGAGCCGGTCCTCGATGGCGACGAGGTTGCGGTCGAACTCGCCGAACAGGGGCCCGAGCAGGTGCGGCTGCTCGAACTCGAGCTCGAGCCGGGCGCGGGGCGCGGCGGCGGCGGCGGCGGCCGTGGCGGGCTTACGACTCATGGATTCCTTTCCAATGACCATCGACCGTTAGATGGGTTGGCACGAGAATGAAATCCAATCGCCGCGAGGGAGTTCCGACGCAACCGGGCGGACGCCGGCTTCGCGACCCCCCGGCTGATCGAACCCGAGGAGCGCCGAGAAGGCTATGAAACGTCGGCGCGCCTCATGGTCGCCCTCACGCAGCGGATATTATATTGCGACCAGTACAATATGGTTGCCATCGAGATAAGGTCCGCCGCCAAAGCTAACCAGAAAGCAGTCTCCTTGCCTTCCTTCGAAATGGTAATTGCAAAGGACAACCACCCGATCGTTGCAGCGATAAATGCTGTCCCGGTGCAAACAAGGATGATGCCTTTGAAACTGGGATCCGATTCCGCAGCCTCGGCATCCATAAGCTTGGCATACCAAATAGCACCACTAAAGTACACAAACAATACAGTGGATACATAGGCTGCACTGTAAATCTGATTGGATAAGGTCGGCGCCAACAAGACGAGGTATATCATCATTGGAAAGGTCATATCGAGCAATAATCGAGTGACTCCAGTGTACACCAATGGAGAGACGTGGACGTGATAGGCCAGCCACTCGCTGAACGCCATGATCGTAGCCAGCACCAATAAAACCAGCGCGATCCAGTCGAACTGCGTGACCACGCCTTTTATTGCATCCGACAACCCGTTGCCGATGGCAAAGCCGTAGAGTAGGTCAACGATGATTGGGAGGCGCTGGATCGACGCTTTGCTTCGCCAAGACTCCTCGCTTTCTGTGGTCATCTTGATTGCCCCCGTAAGCAACCGATGATTCTTCAGATCGAGCGTCAACGCAAGCGTGGATTCGGCCGCGCCGCACTGGCCCGAGCCGAGACTTCCAACCTTGCTAGGCTTCCGTGCTAACCTGCCGCCGCTGCCGCGTGAATTCCTGCCAGTGAGTTGGGACCGGCGGCGGCGATATCGACCTCGATGATTTGGCCGATTTCCGCCATTGTTTCGACATGGACCGACTGAAGCCACGGCGACTTGCCGACGATTTGTCCGGCGCGCTTGCCCGCCCGCTCGAGCAGGATTTTGGTACGTCCCCCAACTCTCAGGCGGTTGAACGCCAGTTGTTGAGCGTTGAGCAGCGCCTGCAGGTGCTGCAGCCGCTCGTCCATTAACTCGAGCGGCACCTGATTCTCCATCTGGGCCGCCGGGGTGCCCGGGCGCGGCGAATATTTGAACGAGTAAGCCTGGGCGTAGTTCACCGCGCGGACGATTTCGAGGGTCGCCTCGAACTCCGTCTCGGTCTCGCCGGGGAAGCCGACGATGAAATCGCCCGAAATCGCGATGTCCGGCCGGGCCGCCCGGACCCGCTCGATGATCCGCAGATAGCTTGCCGACGTGTGGCTGCGGTTCATCGCCTTCAGCACCCGGTCGCTTCCCGACTGCACCGGTAGGTGCAGGTAGGGCATCAGGGTCCCGACCTCGGCATGGGCCCGGATCAGGCCTTCGCTCATGTCGTTGGGATGGCTGGTCGTGTAGCGGATCCGCTCGAGCCCCGGCAGCCGGTCGAGCGCCCGGATCAGGTGATCGAGGCCGCGGCCGTCCCCGTCCCGCCACGCATTGACGTTCTGGCCGAGCAGGACGAGCTCGCGGGCGCCGCCGTCGACCAGCGCCCGGGCCTCGTCCACCACCGCCGTCCAGGGCCGCGAGACTTCGGCGCCGCGCGTATAGGGGACGACGCAATAGGTGCAGAATTTGTCGCAGCCCTCCTGGACGGTCAGGAAGGCGCTCGGCCCCGGCCGGCGCCGCGGCGGAAGCGCCCCGAACTTCGACAGGAGCGGCATGTCGGTGTCGATCCCGCGCCCGCCCCGGCCGGCCTCGGCGACCAGCTCCGGAAGGCGATGATAGGCCTGGGGACCGACGACGATGTCGACGCTCGGCGCCCGCCGGGGGATTTCGGCGCCCTCGGCCTGGGCGACGCAGCCGGCGACGGCGATCATCGGCCGCGAGCCGTCCTCGCGCTTCAGCCGGCCGATCTCCGAATACACCTTCTCCGCCGCTTTCTCGCGAATGTGGCAGGTATTGAGGACGACGAGGTCGACCTCGCCGGACGAGCCGGCCGCGATCATTCCCCCGGCCTCGAGCAGCCCCGCCATGCGCTCGCCGTCATAGACGTTCATCTGGCAGCCGTAGGACTTGATCTGGAAGCTTTTCGGGGAGGCTCTGGTCATCGCCGCGCGCCTATAGGCGATCCGCCCCCTCGCCGGAAGGGCCGGGGGACCCCAGGGCTTCGACGATCTCGTCGCGGGCCGCCCTGGCGAGGGCCTTGCGGTCGCCCGAAGCGGGATCGACGGGGGCGAGGAACTGCACGGTGACCGGGGTCGTGCCGGGCCGCGTCAGCACTTTCCTGACATTGGCAAGGCCGGTTTCGTCTCCGACCCAGGCAAGGTCGTGCGCGGCCGCCCCGTAGTCGAGCGCCACGGGTTGAACCTTGAGGCCGGGGAGCGGAGGAAAAAGCGCGGCGAGCAGGCTCGCTCGAAACGGCAGAATGTCGGGTCCGCCATCCGTGGTGCCCTCCGGGAAGAGCGCGACCGGCTGGCCGCTGGCGAGGGCGCTGCGCAGCGCATCGGCCTGGCCGCGCACCGCGCTCCGCTCCGTCCGGGCCACGAAGACGGTGTTGTTGAGCCCGGCCAGCCAGCCGACCACCGGAGTGGTGGCGACCTCGGCCTTGGCGACGAACGCCGTCCCGCTCGCTCCGGCGAGGACGAGGATGTCCAGCCAGCTCAGATGATTGGCGAGGAACAGGACGTCGCGCCCAAGCGGCGCTCCGACCACCCGCACCCGCATCCCGGCCGCCCGCGCGACCCAGCCCAGGAAGCGCCGCGGCCAGGGCGAGCGGCGACCGAGCAGCCTCCACAGATAATGGAGCGGAAGGCAGACCAGCAGCGCCGCGACCATCGCCAGGGTTCGAAGGGTGAGGCGGATCATCGATTATCTGTTCCCCGGCGAAGGCCGGGGTCCAGCCTTTGGGTCGCGACGACTGGGCCCCGGCCTTCGCCGGGGAGCTGTTCTTCCTAAGCATAGCGCCATCCACCGGCAACCGAGTCCCATTTGGAAACGCCCGATACATCCGTAATGGACATTTCGTCGGCGGTGAGCAGGTTCGCGCCCCTCGACCCGCGCCGGCCGACCGGGGGACGCGCGTCGGCTGTATCTTTCGCTTCGAAAACAACAAAGGGAGCCGCAAATGGCGATCACCAGCTATATCGTCGACGACCATCAGGGCCAGGGCAAGGGCCTCGGCCATCTCAAGCATGCCGACGACGCGATGGCGGACGGAGTCTACACGATCCGGGTCGCCGGCATCGATCACCAGAACCACACCGCGGTCGATCAGGCGACCCCGCAGACGACTTTGGCCGACGGTTCGAAGCTCAACACCGAGGTCCGCGCGGGCTCGATCACCATCGACGGTGCGCCGGGCGGCGACGAATCCCTGCACCTCGTGACGGACAGCAATAACGGCCGCCTTCGAGTCAATGTCGAGCAGGACGCCGACCAGCGGATGACCCTGGGCGACCTCGATGAGCTGAGCTTCGATTATTATATCGAGAGTTCGGACCGGACCGACGTCATCCCCGTCATCCGCCTCATCATCGATGCCGACGGCAATCTGGCGACGACCGGCGACCGCGGCGAGCTCGTCTTCGAATGGGCCTATCAGGGGCTCGGCTCAACCACCCAGGACAGCTGGCGGCATGTCGACCTGGTCGGCGGTGACTGGAACGCCTGGCAACGCTCGTTCGGCCAGAATCGCGACCAGATCGTCAACATGACCGAGTATAGCGACTGGGCCGACGCAAACGGCTTCACTCCCGGGGGCGGACTCCATTTCGATCAGAACCGCCTCATCCTCGGCTATTCGATCGCGCTCGGCTCCGGCAACGGCACGGCCGATATCTACATGGACAATGTCAAGGTCGACGGAGTGACGATGGACTTCTACGGCTGAGGCTGGGGACCCCGGGGGGTGAAAAAGCGCTGGTGCCTTTCACCCCCTGAGATCCCAGCCTTCGCTGGGATGACGAAGGCGCGGCCGCGCGGCCTTTATTCCTTCCGCCCTAGGGCGACCCCGTAAAGCTCCATCCTGTGGTCAACGAGTCGGAAGCCCAGCTTCTCGGCGATCCGTCGCTGAAGCGCCTCGAGCTCCTCGTCGACGAACTCGATGACGTTCCCCGTCTCGACGTCGATCAGATGGTCGTGGTGGGTGGCGTCGGCGGCCTCGTAGCGGGCCCGGCCGTCGCCGAAATCGTGGCGCTCGAGGATTCCCGCTTCCTCGAACAGGCGTACCGTCCGGTAGACCGTGGCGATGGAGATTCCTGAGTCGATCGCGGAGGCCCGGGCGTGAAGCGCCTCGACGTCGGGATGGTCCTCGGCCTCGGAAAGGACGCGGGCGATGATCCGCCGCTGCTCGGTGATGCGCAGCCCCTTCTCCGCGCACAGCGCTTCGATGTCGATCCTGCGGGTCATGCCCTGTCCGCTTTAGCCTAATCGGCGTCGCGGTAAAGGCCGCCGGGCCCCTGGGGCCCGGCGCTCCTTCAACTTATTTCGCGGCCTTGCCGGTCCGGCGGCGCTTGGTGCCGAGGCCGATCTTCTTGGCCAGGGTCCGGCGCTGCTCGGCATAATTGGGCGCAACCATCGGGTAGTCGCCGTTCAGGCCCCACTTCTGACGATATTCGTCGGGGGTCATCTGATAGTGGGTCATCAGATGCCGCTTCAGCATCTTCAGCTTCTTACCGTCCTCGAGACAGACGATATAGTCCGGCTTGATCGACGAGCGCACCGACACCGCAGGCTCGGGCCGAACCGGAGCTTCCTCGGGCTTGGCGCCCAAGCCATTGAGCGCATTGTGCACATTTGCGATCAGCTGCGGCAGGTCGTTGACCGCCACGCTGTTGTTGCTGACATGCGCGGAAACGATGTCCGCAGTCAGGGTGATTAGGGTTTCAGTGAGTTCGTTGCTCTCAGCCATGCTTTCGCCTACAAAACTTTCTACCCACGGATGGTTGCGACTTGGCCCCCGACCCTGCGAATGGTCCGTTTTGGTGGTTTTTACAAGCGAAAATTAAACCGAATACAAAAACAGTTTATGCCCTTGAGTTCTTGGCGAGGGTGAGGGCGTCGAAAAGCTGCCCGTCCCGCCCGCTATAATAATTCCTCCGGCGGCCCACCTCCCGGTAGCCGTTTCGGCTGTAGAGCCTAACCGCATGATTTCCCTCGCGCACTTCGAGGTGGAGTTGTTCGGCCCCTTTACTGGCCGCAACCGTGCCAAAGCGGTCGAGCAGCATCTGCCCGACGCCTTTGCCTTGCGAAGACCGGTGGACCGCAAGCAACAGCAATTCGGCTTCGTCGCGAACGATCCGGCCGAGCGCAAAGCCGATCACCGCCTCATCCTGGCTCGCCAGCGACAGCCACACGCCCGCCATCGGCAGCAGCCCGGCGCATTGCGGCGCGGTCCACGCCTCGCCGAAAGCGGGATCGAAGCTGTCCTCCATCACCCGCATCACCGCCGGCAGATCGGCGGGCCCGCCCTCCGAAACGATGGTTCCGACGGTCACGGCATCGGCTTCGCGTCGGGCGCCCGGCCATAGATCGGGCGAGGCGCAAGCGACCGCAGGGCCGGGGGCAATCGCCGGGCGTCCGCCGCCCTCGGCAGAGCCTCGATGGCCTCCCCGTCGCCACGCGCCGAGACCAGGGCCGCGGCTCCGGAGCCGGCGACTCGATGGGCGCGGATCGCCGCCGCCGCCGCCTCGGGCGGCAGGGAGCGGAGCGTGTCGAGCGGCCGCATCACGTCCTCGCCGAAAGTCTGGATGAAAAGCTGCCCGTGTCCGCCTTCGAGCGCAACCGCGATCTCGCCGCTCGCCCGCCCCTCCACCGCCGCCGCGACCGCGGCCATCGAGGAATAGCCGGCAAGCTTCACGCCCCAGCCTATGGCGAGGCCGTGCGCGGCGGCGAGGCCGACGCGGACTCCGGTGAAGCTGCCGGGGCCGCAATCTACCAGGATCGAGCCCGGCCGCCGCCCCGCCAGGAGCGCCTCGACCATCGGCACCAGCCGCTCGGCATGGCCGCGGCCGACCAGCTCATGGCGCTCGTCCACCACCGCGTCGCCGTCGACGAGCGCGACGGAGCAGGCGGCGGTGGCGGTGTCGATGACGAGGATCATTGGGCGAATGGCACAGACGTTGGTGAGAGTCGCGACCGTCACCCTGAACTTGTTTCAGGGTCCAGTTCTCCACCCCCATTGCTGCTCGAAAATGGATGCTGAAACAAGTTCAGCATGACGACACCGCATGACGGAGGATGTCAAACCGCCTCGACCGCCTCGACCTCGGGCACATAATGTTTGAGCAGGCTCTCGATCCCCTGCTTGAGGGTCATCGTCGAGGAGGGGCAACCCGAGCACGCGCCCTGCAAAGCGAGATAGACGGTGCCGTTGCGGAAGCCGCGATAGACGATGTCGCCGCCGTCCTGGGCGACCGCCGGCCGGACCCTGGTTTCGATCAGCTCGCGGATCTCGGCGACGAGCGGCGCATCGGCCGGATCCTCGCCATAATCCGCGTCGCCGGCCACTTCGATCCCGGCCGCCGAAGCCGCCCGGAACAGCGGCGCGTCGCTCGAGAAATGGTCGAGCAATAGGCTCAATATCTCCGGCTTGAGATCGCGCCACTCGACTCCGGGAGCGGCGGTGACGGAGATGAAGTCGCGGCCGTAGAAGACGCCTTCGACCTCGCCGGTCGAGAAGATCGCCTCGGCGAGCGGCGAGACCTCCGCATCCTCGGGAGTCGCGAAATCGCGGGTCCCCGCCTCCATCACCCTCAGTCCCGGCAGGAACTTCAGGGTGGAGGGGTTGGGCGTTGCTTCGGTCTGGATCAGCATGGGGAGAATGTGGGCCGGTGGACGCTGCCGATCAAGTGGCCAACCCCGTTCCCCGGCGAAAGCCGGGGCCCAGCGGCGCAGTCGGAAAGACTGGGTCCCGGCCTTCGCCGGGAAACGAATTCCTAATAAGCCGCCGCCCTGAGCGGCAAGCGCAGCACCGGGCGATGCCTTTCGTCTTCGACCTCGACCCAGCCGTCATCGGAAAGCCCCTCGGCGCGAAGCCGCTTCTGGAGCACGGCGCTCGCCACCCGCATGGCGCCGCTCAGCGCCGCGACGTCGTTAGGGCAGCATTCCCCGACCACGTCGGTCGACTCATAGTCCCCGCAGGACACGTTGAAATAATAGCGTGGCACGCGTCACGAACGCTCCAAACGGCCAACCGACTCATTCCGCACCGCAATAAGCCTGTCAATCGGCCTTCATTCCGCCTGCGCCCGCCCTCGTCCGGACACGGCGTCGGGCGAGATCGGGAAGGCCGTCGTGCCCTTGACCAGCTCCATGGCGAAGCGGGAGGTGACGTTCTTGATCGGCAGGTCGGCGATCAGCCGGCGGTAGAAATCGTCATAGGCGCTCATGTCGGCGACGGCGACGCGGAGCAGATAGTCGACGTCGCCGGCCATCCGGTGAACCTCCATGACCTCGGGCATGGCGAGCACGGATAAGGCGAAGCGGTCGAGCCAGGCCTTGCTGTGGTCGCCCGTCTCGATCTCGACGAAGACGGTGAGGCCGAGCCCGATCGCCTTGGGATCGAGCAGTGCCACTCGTCGGCGAATCACTCCGCTTTCCTCGAGTCGCTGGATCCGGCGCCAGCAGGGCGTCTGCGACAGCCCGACCCGGCCGGCGATCTCGCCGACCGACACCGAGGCGTCGTCTTGGAGGATGGCCAATATCTTGAGGTCGGTGCCGTCCATCTAATCTCGGTCCGGGATTGAGTATAATCTTCTAATAACTCCGATGGCGCGGCAATAATAGCGCCTTTTGCGGCCTGCCATTGAATCCGCACTTTTTGGCCGATAACTTGGCTTTTTCGAGCGTGGGTGACGCGAATCCATGCTTGAAAGGAAGTTGCGGCGCTTCCCGGCGTATTAGAAGGATATTCTAATTGTGATCCCGTTTCGAGCCTTTAAGTCCAACCGGCCCGAGCCGCGCCGGGCCGGGGCATGAACGCCTTCACCCGCCTTGCCGCCCAGGCCGCCGCCGAGCATCCGGGCGACCGGCTCGAGGCCTTGCGCGCGGGGGTCGACGGGAGGATCGTCTTCACCACCAGCTTCGGCCTCGAGGACCAGGCCGTCGCCCACCTCATCTTCACGCGCGGGCTCGACATCGAGGTGGCGACCCTCGACACCGGCCGGCTCTTCCCGTCCACCTACCAGGTCTGGGAGGAGACGGAGCGGCGCTACGGCGTCCGGATCCGCTCCTGGCATCCCGACCAGGCGGCGCTCGCGGCCTTCGTCGCCGCGAACGGGATCAACGGCTTCTACGGCTCGAAAGAGGCTCGGCTCGGCTGCTGCGAGGTCCGCAAGGTCGAGCCGCTGGGCCGGGCGCTGGCCGGCGCCGCCGCCTGGGTGACGGGGCTCAGGTCCGACCAGTCGGCCGGCCGGGCCATCGTCGAGCTCAGCGCCTGGGACCCGGAGCGCGCGCTGATCAAGTTCGCGCCCCTGCACGACTGGACCCGCGACAGGGTCGTCCACTTCTGCGAAGCGGAGGACGTCCCGGTCAATGCCCTCCATGCCCGGGGTTTCCCCTCGATCGGCTGCGAGCCGTGCACCCGGGCCGTCGCTCCGGGCGAGCCGGAGCGGGCCGGCCGCTGGTGGTGGGAGAATGACGAGGCCAGGGAATGCGGCCTCCACGTCGGCCCGGACGGCCGGCTGGTGCGGAGCAAGGCGGCGTGACCCGCACGCCTGCCCCTCAGGCTCCGCGGCGCGAACCGGTGGCGACTCCGGCCCGGATCGCGCCGCTCGCCAACCTCCCGCTCTTCCACCGGCTGACGGGCCGCAAGGCGGTCGTCGCCGGAAGCTCGGACGGCGCCCTGTGGAAGGCCGAGCTGCTCGCCGCCGCCGGAGCCGACGTTCTGGTCCTCGCCGGCGAGGACTCCGGGAAGTTCGAAGCGATCCCCGCCCTCACCGTCCTGCGGCGAGGCTGGGTCCCCGCCGACCTCGACGGCGCGGCTCTGGCCGTCGCCGATCCCGGCAGCCGGGACGAGGCCCTGAGCTTCGTCGCGGCGGCGCGGGCGGCGGGCGTTCCCGTGAACGTCATCGACCAGACCGATCTGTGCGACGTCCAGTTCGGGACCATCGTCAACCGCTCGCCGGTCGTCCTCGCCATCTCCACGGGCGGCGCCGCTCCGATGCTGGGCCAGTCGATCCGGGCCCGGATCGAGGCCGTCCTTCCGCTCGGCCTCTCCGCCTGGGCGAAGGCGGCGCAGGCCCTGCGGCCCCGGCTCAAGGAACGGGTGAAGAGCTTCCGCGACCGCCGCGCCTTCTGGGAGCGCTTCGTCGAGCGCGCCTGGGCCGGCGGGGAGCCCGACGGCACCGAATCCCTGTTCGGGCCGAGGCCCCGCCGGGAAGGCCGGGTCACCCTCGTCGGCGCCGGCCCCGGCGACCCCGAACTGCTCACCCTGAAGGCGGTGCGCGCCCTCCAGTCGGCGACGATCATCCTCTACGACGACCTGGTCGGCCCGGAGATACTCGAGCTGGCGCGGCGCGAGGCGAAGCGCGTCGCGGTCGGCAAGACCGGCCGCGGCCCCTCCTGCCGCCAGTCGGACATCAACGCGCAAATGGTCGCGCTCGCTCTGGCGGGCGAGACTGTCGTCCGCCTCAAGGGCGGCGACCCACTCGTCTTCGGCCGCGCCACCGAGGAGATCGACGCCTGCCGCGCCGCCGGGATCGAAGTGACGATCGTCCCCGGAATCTCGGCCGCCCAGGGCGCGGCCGCCGCTCTGGGCTTCTCGCTGACCGAGCGGCGCGAAGCCCGGCGAATCCAGTTCGTCACCGGTCACGGCGCCGACGGCAGGTTGCCGCGCGACCTCGACTGGAGCGCGATCGCCGATCCCGCCGCCACCACGATCGTCTATATGCCGCGCGCCACGCTCGGCGGGCTCGCCCGCTCCGCCATCGCCGCCGGCCTGTCCCCCGATACGCCGGCGGTGGCGATCGCCTCGGCCACCCTGCCCGAACAGGCGCAGGTGGCCGGGACGATCGCGACCATCGCCGGCCTGGCGGACTCGCTTCCCGCGGGCGCTCCGGTGACGGTCGTCATCGGCCGGGTCGTCCGCGAACGCGGCGCCGTCGCCGAGCTCCGGGCCGCCGCATGAACGCTCCCGCCACCTTCCTCCGCCGAGGCCTCACCCATCTCGAGCAGCTCGAGGCGGAGAGCATCCATATCCTTCGCGAGGTCGTCGCCGAGGCCGAGCGTCCGGTGATGCTCTCTTCGATCGGCAAGGACAGCGCGGTCATGCTTCATCTGGCCCGCAAGGCCTTCTTCCCCGCCCCGCCGCCCTTCCCGCTGCTTCACGTCGACACGACCTGGAAGTTCCGCGACATGTACGCGCTCCGCGACCGCGTCGCGCTCGAGGCGGGCGTCGAGCTGATCGTCCATCGCAATCCCGAGGCCGAGCGCCTCGGCATCAACCCGTTCGACCATGGCAGCCTCCACACCGACATGTGGAAGACCGAGGGGCTTCGCCAGGCCCTCGACCTGCACGGCTTCGACGCCGCCTTCGGCGGGGCCCGCCGCGACGAGGACAAGAGCCGGGCCAAGGAGCGCATCTTCAGCTTCCGCTCCGCTTTGCATCGCTGGGACCCGAAGAACCAGCGGCCTGAACTCTGGTCGCTCTACAACGCCCGCAAGTCGCGGGGCGAGACGATGCGGGTATTCCCGCTCTCCAACTGGACCGAGCTCGACGTCTGGCAGTACATCGAGGCCGAGAACATTTCGATCGTTCCGCTCTATCTGGCGGCGCCGCGGCCGACCGTCGAGCGCGACGGCATGATCCTGATGGTCGACGACGACCGCTTCCCGCTTCGCGAGGGCGAAGTGCCGGCCCTGCGTTCGGTGCGGTTCCGGACCCTAGGCTGCTACCCGCTGACCGGCGCGGTCGAGAGCCGGGCGACGACCCTGCCGCAGGTCATCCGCGAGATGCAGCTCGCCACCACCTCCGAGCGCCAGAACCGCGCCATCGACCATGATGGCGCCGCCAGCATGGAGCGCAAGAAGCAGGAAGGTTACTTCTGATGGAAGCCGTTGGGCACGTCGCCCCAGCGCAGGCTGGGGCCCCGGCGGGTGAAGAGAACCGGCGCCTTTCGCCCCCTGGGCACGTCGCCCCAGCGCAGGCTGGGGCCCCAAGGGGTGAAGAACACCGGCGCCTTTCACCCGCCGGGGCCCCAGCCTTCGCTGGGGCGACGGAGGTGAACGAGGATCCGACTATCGCCGGACAGGAAAAGTCGCTTCTCCGACTCCTCACCTGCGGCTCGGTCGACGACGGCAAGTCCACCCTGCTCGGGCGGCTGCTCTACGACAGCAAGATGCTGTTCGACGACCAGCTCGAGGCGCTGGAGGCGGACAGCCGCAGGTCCGGCACCCAGGGGGAGGCGCTCGATTTCGCCTTGCTCGTCGACGGCCTCAGCGCCGAGCGCGAGCAGGGCATCACCATCGACGTCGCCTACCGCTTCTTCGCGACCGAACGGCGCAAGTTCATCGTCGCCGACACTCCGGGCCACGAGCAATATACGCGCAACATGGTGACCGGCGCCTCGACCGCCGACCTCGCCATCATCCTCATCGACGCCCGCAAGGGCCTGCTCACCCAGACGAGGCGGCACAGCCACCTCGTCCACCTGCTCGGCATCCGCCACGTCGTCCTTGCGGTCAACAAGATGGACCTGGTCGATTACGGCCGGGAGCGTTTCGAGGCGATCGTCGCCGATTATCGCGCCTTCGCCGACGAGATCGGGATCGGCTCCTTCCTCGCCATCCCGATCGCCGCTCTGGCCGGCGACAATATCGCGACCCGGAGCGCGGCCACCCCCTGGTATGGCGGGCCGTCCCTGCTCGAGCATCTCGAGACCGTGCCGATCGCCGCCGCCCGGCCCGATTCGGGCGCCTTCCACATGGCGGTCCAGTGGGTGAACCGCCCCGACAGCCGCTTCCGCGGCTATGCGGGCCGTATTTCGGGCGGGACCGTCCGGCCGGGCGACGAGATCGTCATCCTGCCCTCGGGCCGGCGCTCGCACGTCGAGCGGATCGTCACTTTCGACGGCGACCTCGATCGGGCCGTGGAAGGCCAGTCGGTCACCCTCACCCTCGCCGACGAGGTCGATTGCTCGCGCGGCGAGGTGATCGCCTCCGTATTCTCGCCGCCGCACGTGGCCGACGGCCTCGTCGCCAATCTCGTCTGGATGTCGCACGAGCCGCTCGTGCCTGCCCGGTCCTACTGGCTCAAGATCGGCGCCAGCATGGTCTCGGCGACGGTGAGCAAGGTCGAGCATATCGTCGAGGTCGACACCGGCCGTCCCGCCGACGCCCGGCTTCTCGCCCTGAACGACATCGGCCGCTGCGAGATCAGGCTCGACCGCGAGGTCGCGGCGATCCCTTATGCCCGCGGCCGGGAGCTGGGCGCCTTCATCCTCATCGACAAGCTCAGCAATGCGACGGCCGCCGCCGGGATGATCGACGGCTTCCCGCGCCGCGCCGGCCTCGACCGGGCGACCGGCGAGACGGACCGGATCATCTGGCTCAACTCGGTCGCTCCCGAAGAGCGGTCCGAAGTCGCCGCCAGGGCGCAGCAGAGGCTCCAGGCGATGGGCCGGATGAGCTTCATTCTCGACGAGGAATCGCTTCGGGAAAATCTCAACAGCGACCTCGCCGACAATCCCGCCGACGCCGCCGAGCATATCCGCCGGGTGCGCGCGGTCGCGGGCCTGATGAGCCGGGCCGGGCTTCACGTCCTCGTCGCCCTGGATCTGCCGGCCGCCGAAGCCTGGCCGGGCCGGCCGATCGACTCGGCGGACCTCGATCAGGAGGGGGAAGCCGAATGGGTCATCTGAGGAGGCGGCCATGACCGCTCGCGCCCTTTTCCCGGCCGACACGCTCAGCCTCGATCAGCGCCGTCAGGTCGAAGCCCTGACCGGCTCGGTGACGGCCGAGCAGGCACGCTGGATCAGCGGCTATTTCGCCGGCCTCGAAGCCGGCATCGCCCGGCTCGCCGGCGACGGCGCGCTTCCCGCCGGCGCCGCGGCCGCGATCCGGACCCTGACCGTTCTTCACGGCGGCGAGACGGGCAATTGCGCCGGGCTCGCCCGGGCTTTCGCCGCGGCCGCGGCGGACCAGGGCCTCGTCGCCCAGGTCGAGGACCTGGCGCGCTACAAGCCGCGCCGGCTGCGCGACGAGCAGGACCTGCTCGTCATCGTCAGCACCCACGGCGAGGGCGACCCGCCCCAGCCGGCGCTCGACTTCTTCGAGTTCGTCGAGGGTCCGAAGGCGCCGAAGCTTCCCGAGCTTCGCTATTCGGTGCTGGCGCTCGGCGATTCCACCTACGAGCATTTCTGCGAGGCCGGCCGCCGGCTCGACCGGCGCTTCGAGGCGCTCGGAGCGACCCGGCTGGTCGAGCGGGTCGAATGCGACGTCGATTATGACGAGACGGCAGCACAGTGGCGCGCCGAGGCGCTGGCCCTGCTTGTTGCCCGGGCCGGGGCGGGCTGCGAGGTGTCCGCCCCGGCTGACCCCGCCTTCCCGGCGGCGACCGCTCACGACAAGCGCAATCCCTTCCCGGCGCGGATCATCGACAATCTCGTCATCGTCGGCCGCGATTCGACCAAGGAGACCCGGCATGTCGAGCTCGACATCGCCGGCTCGGGCCTCGCCTACCAGCCCGGCGATGCGCTGGGCGTGGTCGCCCGCAACGATCCGAAAGTCGTCGCCGCCTTGCTCGACGCGACCGGCCTCTCCGGCGACTCCGCCCTGACCGTGAAGGGCGAGCCGACGACCCTGGCGCAAGCCCTGGAGAGCCATTTCGAGATCGCGATCACTCCGCCCCGCTTCCTCGACCACTGGGCCGCCCTGACGGGTTCGGCGGAGCTCCGGCGGCTGAGCGGGGTCGAAGGCAAGGCCGAACGCCAGGCCTGGCTCCGCGCCCACCACATCATCGACATAGTCCGGCGATTCCCGTCGAAAGGTGTCGATTCCGAAACTTTCGTGGCCGGCCTGAGGCCGCTCCAGCCGCGCCTCTACTCCATTTCTTCCAGCCTCTCGGCGATGCCGGACGAAGCGCATATCACGCTCGCCCCGGTCCGCTACGAGCTCCACGGCGAGGCGCGGCACGGGGTCGCTTCCGCCCATCTTGCCGACCGCGGCGCCGTGGGGGACACATTGCCGGTCTATATCCAGCCCAACGAGCAATTCCGCCTTCCGCAAGACGACAAGGCGATCATCATGATCGGTGCCGGCACCGGCATCGCCCCCTATCGGGCCTTCCTCCAGGAGCGCGAGGCGCGCGGTTCGAGCGGGGACAGCTGGCTGTTCTTCGGCGAGCGCAACTTCCGGAGCGACTTCCTCTACCAGGCCGAATGGCAGGCTTGGCTGAAGGACGGCGTGCTCGGCCGGATGGACGTCGCCTTCTCGCGCGACCGCGGCGGCCGGACCTACGTCCAGCACCGGATGCTGGAGCGCTCCGCCGACCTCTTCGCCTGGCTCGAGGAAGGCGCCCATCTCTACCTTTGCGGCGACGCTGCGAGGATGGCCCCGGACGTCCACGAGGCGCTGATCTCGATCGTCGCCGACGAGGGGCGCCTCCAGCGCGACGGCGCCGAGGAATATGTCCGCGACCTCCAGCGCAGCCATCGCTACCAGCGGGACGTCTACTGACATGGCCGGCGCCGAAACCCTCATCGACCGCGGCAAGGACCTGTCCCAGCCGCTCGACCGCCTGAGCGCGGACGAGCGGCTGAAGAAGGCCAGCAACTATCTTCGCGGCACCATCGCTACCGGCCTTCTCGACCGGATCACCGGCGCCGTCGCCGCCGACGACACCCGGCTGATGAAGATCCACGGCATGTACCAGCAGGACGACCGCGACCTGCGCGACGAGAGGCGGCGCCAGAAGCTTGAGCCGGCCTACCGCTTCATGATCCGGGTCCGGCTGCCGGGCGGAGTCTGCACTCCGGAGCAATGGCTAATTCTGGACTCGCTCGCCCGCGCCCATGGCGGCGAAACCCTTCGCCTCACCAGCCGCCAGACCTTCCAGTTCCACTGGGTGCTCAAGGAAGACGTCCGGGCCGCCATCCAGGGGCTCCACGAAGCCCTGCTCGACACCGTCGCCGCCTGCGGCGACGTCTCGCGCAACGTCATGTGCGCCGCCGATCCGGAGGATTCGGCGCTTCATGCCGAAGTCGTCGCCGCGGCCCGGCAGGTCAGCGACGAATATTTGCCCAGGACCCGTGCCTATCACGAAATCTGGTATGGCGAGGAGAAGGTCGCCGGCTCGGATTCGGAGGAGGAGCCTTTCTACGGGGCGACCTATTTGCCGCGGAAGTTCAAGATCGGCTTCGTCGTCCCGCCGTCCAACGACATCGACGTCTACACCCAGGATCTCGGCTTCATCGCCATCAAGGGTCCGGACGGGCTCGAAGGCTTCAACGTCGCCATCGGCGGCGGCATGGGCCGGACCGAGAACGAGCCGCACACCTATCCCCGGCTCGCCGACGTCATCGGCTACATCCCCAAGGACAGGCTGGTCGCCGCGACCGGGGCCGTGATGTCGGTCCAGCGCGACTATGGCAACCGCGCCGAGCGCAACCGGGCGCGCTTCAAATATACGATCGACGACAAGGGGCTGGGCTGGATCAAGGCCGAGATCGAGGCCCGTCTCGGAGCCGCGCTCGAGCCCGCCAGACCCTTCCGCTTCACTTCCAACGGCGATACTTTCGGCTGGCGGGAGACGGAGAGCGGGCGTTTCAACTGCACCCTCTATGTCGAGAGCGGCCGCCTCAGCCGGGCCTGGCTCGACGGCCTCCAAGCGATCGCCCGCATGCATCGCGGCACGTTCAGGGTCACCCCGAACCAGAATGTGATCGTCGCGGGCGTGGCAGCCGAGGACCGGCCGGGCATCGAGGCGCTGCTCAGGGAACATGGCCTGACCGGCGGTGGGGGCGAGAGCGCGATCCGGCGCAACTCGATCGCCTGCGTCGCTTTGCCGACGTGCGGGCTCGCCATGGCCGAGGCCGAGCGCTATCTGCCCGGCATCCTGATCCGGATCGAGACGATCCTCGCCGCGCACGGTCTCACCGAGGCACCGATCACCTTCCGGATCAGCGGCTGCCCGAACGGCTGCTCGCGGCCCTATGTCGCCGAGATCGCCCTGACCGGCCGGGCGCCGGGCAAGTACAATCTCTACCTGGGGGGCGGCTTCCACGGCGAGCGGCTGGCCCGGATGGTCCGCGAGAATATCGGCGAGGCCGAGATACTGAGCGTGCTCGAGGACCTGCTCGGCCGCTATGCAGGCGAGCGCCAGCAGGGCGAGCGGCTCGGCGATTTCGTCGAGCGAGTCTCCTACCTGGCGAGCGAGCAGCAGATCCCAGGGAGGATAAGCCCGATAATCTGAGGAGAAGCAGGCGGCGCCGAAGGCTCCGCTTTTGGGAAATGTGCCGACCGATTGTCTACCGAATTAATTAAGTAAATAAGAGGGATAGAAATCATGAGATCCGTTCGCGCCCTTATCGCCGCTCTCGCCGCAGCCTTGGTCCTCTCGGGCTGCGGCGGGAAACCTGATCAGCAGCGCCGCGAGCTGCTGAACGTCTCCTACGACCCGACCAGGGAGCTCTACCGCGACGTCAACGCGAGCTTCGCGCGCAAGTGGAAGGCGCAGACCGGCCAGGACCTGGAGATTCGCCAGAGCCACGGAGGCTCGGGCAAGCAGGCGCGTTCGGTGATCGACGGCCTCGGCGCCGACGTCGTCACTCTGGCCCTGGCCTACGACATCGACGAGATCGCCCAGCGCGCCAAATCGCTCCCGGCCAACTGGCAGACCCGTCTGCCGGACAACAGCAGCCCCTACACCTCGACGATCGTCTTCCTGGTCCGCAAGGGCAATCCGAAGCGGATCAGGGACTGGGGCGACCTCGTCCGCCCCGGAGTCAAGGTCATCACCCCCAACCCCAAGACCAGCGGCGGCGCCCGCTGGAACTATCTCGCCGCCTGGGGCTATGCCGAGCGCAAGTACCGCTCGTCCACGCGGACCCGTCAGTTCATGACCCAATTGTTCCGCAACGTCCCTGTCCTCGACAGCGGCGCCCGCGGCGCCACCACCACCTTCGTCGAGCGCGCCCAGGGCGACGTTCTCCTCTCGTGGGAGAACGAGGCCTTCCTCGCCGTCAACAAGCTCGGCAAGGGCCAGTTCGAGATCGTCATCCCCTCGCTCTCGATCCTCGCCGAGCCTCCCGTCGCGCTCGTCGACAAGGTCGTCGACCAGAAGGGCACGAGGGCGGCGGCCGAGGCCTATCTCAAATATCTCTACACGCCGGAGGCCCAGGAGCTCATCGCCAGGCATTATTACCGCCCGCGCGACCCCGCGGTCGCCGCCCGCCACAAGGCACAGTTCCCCGACGTCGCCATGCTGACCATCGATAAGGACTTCGGCGGCTGGGCCAGGGCCCAGAAGACCCACTTCGCCGACGGCGGTGAGTTCGACCGGATTTTCAAACAAGCGAAAAGGTGAAGATCGCGCGCTGACCGGGCCCCGATCGGGGCCGGTCACATTCGAAGGAGAACATCGATGCGTTTCCTGCTCCTGGCCAGCGCCGCGCTGGCCACAACCCCGGCTTGCGCCCAATCGTCCCCGGAGGAACCGGCCGAAGCCCCGCCGGCCCAGGCCTCATCGGCCGAAGCCGCCCCAGATGGCGAGGGCGACGACATCGTCGTCACCGCCCGGCGGCGCGACGAGCAGCTTCAGGACGTCCCGCTCGCCATCTCGGTGCTCGGCGGCGCTCAGCTCGACTCGACCGGAAGCATCAATGTCGGCCGGC
>Ga0190273_10000106_pt1 | contig 43820 bp, 37 predicted proteins | sample Popmic504IS_FD_134513 | JGI IMG/M metagenome (GOLD analysis project Ga0190273, IMG submission 134513) | Populus adjacent soil microbial communities from riparian zone of Shoshone River, Wyoming, USA - 504 IS | ecosystem: Environmental > Terrestrial > Soil > Riparian zone > Trees stand | place...
CAGCTTCGTCTTCGGCCACCGGATCAACAACAGCGGCTTCAGCGACGGCATGTACTGGTTCTACGTCCTGCCGCTCGGCTTCCTGCTGACCCAGTACACGATCACCGGCTTCGACGCCTCCGCGCACATCTCCGAGGAGACCCACGACGCCTCCGAAGCGGCGGCGAAGGGAGTCTGGCGGTCGATCTTCTACTCGGCGCTGATCGGCTGGATCGTGCTGTTGGCGATCACCTTCGCGGTCACCAACGTCGAGGGCGCCAACGAAGCTCTCGGGTTCGCGCCGACCCTGCTGACGGAAGCGCTGGGCACCGGCTGGGGCAAGTTCGTCTTGATCATCTCCGTCGTCGGCCAGCTCTTCTGCGGCGCCGCCTGCCTGACCAGCGCCTCGCGCATGTGTTACGCCTTCTCGCGCGACAAGGGCTTCGGCGACCGCGCCTCGGCGAAGATCTCCACCGTCAACTCCGAGCGGGTGCCGATCTACGCCGTCCTGGCGATGGCGACGGCGGCGCTGCTGATCACCCTGCCGGCCCTGAAGGGGAACGGGGAAAACGTGCCGTTCGCCTTCTTCGCGGTCGTCTCGATCGCCGTCATCGGCCTCTACATCGCCTATGTGATCCCGGTCTTCCTGCGCTGGCGCAAAGGCGATGACTTCGAGCCCGGCCCCTGGAACAACGGGCGCAAGTACAAGTGGATGAACAGCTTCGCGACCTTCTGGGTGGCCTTGATCACGATCATCTTCTGCCTCCCGTTCACCCCGCTGGCGGTGCCCTGGAACGACGAATTCACCTGGGAGTCGTTCAACTACGCGCCGTTGATGGTGGGCGTCGTCATCCTTCTCGCCGGCCTCGGCTGGCTCCTCAGCGCCCGCAAGCACTTCACCGGGCAGGTGCGGGAGACCGAAATCGAGGAAGCGCTCGGGGCCGAGCCCGAAGTCGGGCCCGCCCGCCCGTAGCCACCCCGGCGTAACGTACTCCAGGTGACCGTAGAGGAGCTGAAGCAGGCGGTTGCGGACGGCGCGGTCGACACCGTGCTGCTCGCGATCGCCGACATGGAGGGGCGGCTGCAGGGCAAGCGGCTGACCGCGGCGCACTTCCTCGCCGACGTGCTCGAGCACGGGGCCGAGGGCTGCAACTACCTGCTCGCGGTCGACGTCGAGATGGAAACGGTCGGCGGCTACGCGATGAGCTCCTGGGACACCGGCTACGGCGACTTCGAGATGGTTCCGGACCTTGACACCCTGCGGATGGTGCCGTGGCTGCCGGGGACGGCGATGGTGATGGCCGACGTGAAGTGGCACGACGGGCGCGAAGTCGCCGCCTCGCCGCGGCAGATCCTGCGCCGGCAGCTGGCCCGGCTGCAGGAGCGGGGGATGAGCGCCAACGCCGCCACCGAGCTCGAGTTCATCGTCTTCCGCAACACCTACGAGGAGGCCTGGAAGAAGGGCTTCCACGACCTCGAGCCGGCCAACCTCTACAACATCGACTACTCGCTGCTCGGGACCTCGCGGGTGGAGCCCCTGATCCGCCGCATCCGCAACGAGATGGCCGGCGCCGGGATGGAGGTGGAGAACTCGAAGGGCGAGTGCAACCTCGGCCAGCACGAGATCAACTTCCGCTACGACGGCGCCCTGCGCAGCGCCGACAACCACGTCATCTACAAGAACGGGGCCAAGGAGATCGCCGCCCAGGAGGGGCAGGCGATCAACTTCATGGCTAAGTTCAACGAGCGCGAGGGCAACTCATGCCACATCCACTGCTCGCTCGCGCGCGAGGACGGCTCGAATGCCTTTGCCGCCGACGAGGCGCTCTTCGACCACTTCGTCGCCGGGCAGCTCGCTTGCATGCAGGAGCTGACCCTGCTCTACGCGCCGCACGTCAACTCCTATAAGCGCTTCGCCAAGGGCTCCTTCGCGCCGACCGCGATCGCCTGGGGGCGCGACAACCGCACTTGCTCGCTGCGGGTGGTCGGCGAGGGCGAGGGGTTGCGGGTCGAGAACCGGCTGCCGGGCGCCGACGTCAATCCCTACCTGGCGCTGAGCGCGATGATCGCCGCCGGCCTGCACGGGATCGACGAGGAGCTGCCGCTCGAGCCGGTCTTCGAGGGCAACGCCTACGAGTCCGACAAGCCGCGGGTGCCCTCGAACATCTACGCGGCGCGCGACGCCTTCGCGGCGAGCGAGGTGGCGCGGGAGGCCTTCGGCGGCGAGGTGGTCGACCACTACCTGAACCGGGCGGGGGTGGAGATCACCGCCTTCGAGGCCGCCGTCACCGACTGGGAGCGCTACCGGGGCTTCGAGCGGCTGTGAGCGAGGAGGGAGACACCCAGGCCCCCGTAATTGGCATCTGCGCCGCGATCGAGCGGGTCTCATGGGGGGTCTGGGACGGCTATGAGGTGACGCTGGCGCCGCGCACCTACGTGCGCTGCGTGCAGCGGGCGGGCGCAGTCGCGATCGTGCTGCCGCCCGACGACGCCGCGGTCGAGGATCCCGACCTCCTGCTCGACCGCGTTGATGGGCTGATGCTGGCCGGCGGCGCCGACATCGACCCGGCCAGCTACGGCGCCGAGCCGCATCCGGAGACCCGAGGCACCTGGCCCGACCGCGACCGCTTCGAGCTGGCGCTGGCGCGGCGGGCGCTGGAGCGGGACCTGCCGGTCCTGGGCATCTGCCGCGGCATGCAGCTGCTCAACGTCGCCCTTGGCGGGACGCTGGTCCAGCACCTGCCCGAGGCGCTGGGGGCGGAGCGGCATCGCACCGTCGCCGGCACCTTCAGCGAGCACCACGTGCGGCTCGACCCCGACTCGCTCGCCTGCCAGGCCGCCGGGGTCGAGGGCTTCGTCGTCTGGTCCCACCATCACCAGGGGGTGGATCAGGTCGGCGAAGGGCTGAGGGTTTCGGGCTGGTCGGCGGAGGACGACCTGCCGGAGGCGATCGAGCTGCCCGGCAAGCGCTTCGCCCTCGGCGTCATCTGGCACCCCGAGGAGGACGAGAGCAGCAAGGTGATCGCGGCGCTGGTCGCCGCGGCGCGTGTCGAAAAGCTCTCGCGTAGCGAGAGGGAAGCGCCACAGGGGGAGCCGGCATGAGCGCGATCGAGGTGATCGAGCCGGCGACCGAGCGGGTGATGGCGGAGGTGCCGCGGGCCGGGGCCGAGGAGGTCGACGCGGCGGTGGCGCGGGCGAAGGCGGCGTTCCCGGCTTGGCGGGCGGTGGCGCCGGCCGACCGGGCGAAGCTGCTGCGCGATCTCGCCGAGGCGATCGAGGAGCGGCACGAGGACCTGGCGCGATTGGAGGCGCGGAACGCCGGCAAGCCGATCGGCGACGCCCGCGGCGAGATCGCGATGGTGGTCGAGACCTTCCGCTACTACGCCGGTTGCCCGGAGCGGCTGCTCGGCCAGACGATCCCGGTCGCCGGCGGCGTCGACATGACCTTTCGCGAGCCGCTCGGCGTCGTCGGCCTGATCGTCCCCTGGAACTTCCCGCTCGTGATCGCCTCCTGGAAGGTGGCGCCGGCGTTGGCGGCGGGCAACACCGTCGTCCTCAAGCCGGCCGAGCTGACGCCGCTGACGGCGCTGGAGCTGGAGCAGATCGCGCTTGCGGCCGGGCTGCCGGAGGGGGTGCTGAACGTCGTCGCCGGACCGGGCAGCGTCTGCGGGCAGCGGCTGGTCGAGCACCCCGAAGTCGCCAAGATCGCCTTCACCGGCTCGACCGAGGTCGGGCGCGGGATCGCCGCCGGCGCCGCGCAGACGATCAAGCGGGTGACCCTAGAGCTGGGCGGCAAGTCGGCCAACGTCGTCTTCGCCGACGCGGACCTGGAGGCGGCTGCGGCTGCGGCGCCGATGGCGGTCTTCGGCAACGCCGGCCAGGACTGCTGCGCCCGCTCGCGGATCCTCGTCGAGCGCTCTGTCCTCGACGACTTCCTGGCGGCGCTGCAGCCGGCGGTCGAGGGGATTGCGGTCGACGACCCGCTGGCGGAGGAGACCCAGATGGGGCCGCTGATCTCGGCCGGCCAGCGCGACTCGGTTTCCTCCTACGTGCCCGACGACGCCCCGGTGGCGATCCGCGGCAGCGCCCCCGAAGCTCCCGGCTACTGGTTCCCGCCCACCGTCCTGGCGCCGGTCGCCAACGACGACCGCGCCGCCGCCGAGGAGATCTTCGGGCCGGTCGCCTGCGTCATCCCCTTCGTCGATGAGGAGGAGGCGGTGCGGCTCGCCAACGACACCATCTACGGCCTCTCCGGCTCGGCCTGGACCCGCGACGGTGCCCGGGCGCTGCGGGTGGCGCGGGCGCTCGAGACCGGCGTGATTTCGATCAACTCCAACACCTCGGTGCGGGTCTCGACCCCGTTCGGCGGCTTCAAGCAGTCGGGTGTCGGCCGCGAGCTCGGCCCCGATGCGCTCGAGCACTACACCGACGTCAAGAACGTCTTCTACGCGACGGAAGGAGGCTGAGATGGCCGGAAGGCTCGACGGGAAGGTTTGCGTCGTCACCGGCACCGCCAGCGGGGTCGGTGCCGAGTCGGCGCGGCTGTTCGCTGCCGAGGGGGCGACCGTGGTCGGGATCGACCTCTCCACGGAAGCCGAGGGCGCCCTGACGATCGAGGCCGACGTCTCCGACGAGGGGCAGGTCGTCGAAGCCTTCCGGCGCGTCGCCGATGAGATGGGCCGCATCGACGTGTTGATGAACAACGCCGGCATCAATCCCACCGACGACGGCTCGGTTCTGGAGACCAGCCTCGAGTCCTGGCAGCGGGTCCAGGACGTCAACCTGCGCAGCGTCTTCCTCTGCTGCAAGCACGGCATTCCGCACCTGCTCGAGGCCGGCGGCGGCTCGGTGATCAACGTCGCCTCCTTCGTCGCGGTGATGGGCGCCGCCGTTTCGCAGAGCTCCTACACCGCCTCGAAGGGCGCGGTGCTCTCGCTCTCGCGCGAGCTCGGGGTCGAGTTCGCCGACCGCGGTGTCCGCGTCAACGCCCTCTGCCCGGGGCCGGTCAACACGCCGCTGCTGAAGGAGCTATTCGCCAAGGACCCCGAGCGCGCCGCCAAGCGCCTCGTCCACATCCCGATGGGCCGCTTTGGCGAGCCGGAGGAGATCGCCAAGGCCGCCCTCTTCCTCGCCAGCGACGATTCCAGCTTCGTCACCGCCAGCAGCTTCCTCGTCGACGGCGGCCTCTCTGCCGCCTACCTGACGCCGATACAGGTGACCTGAGAGCTGGGCCGTAGTAGGAAACAGGGCCGCCACGGCGGCCCTGTTTCAAACGACGGTTGCTGCCCTGGGATCAGAGCACTTTGTCGATCCAGAGCGGTGACTCGACGCCGGCTGATGTTTCAGCGAAGACCTGCTGTGTCAGGTCGAGGAAACCTTCAGCCGGGCAGGGGAAGCCGCCCCTGATCCGGGTGAATTTCTGTTTTTCGACATGCAGGATCGCATGCGTCGGGTGTGTTGTGTAAGTACCGACGACCGGGGTCGTCCGCTCGTATTCGCATTCGACGCCGAAGGCTGCATCGAGGATGAAGCGGATGGACCGCGCCGCTTCCGTGCAGAGTCCGCCGCGAACCTGGAATTCGTCTGTTTTCATGGCTTCGGTGCTGCGCAGGCACCACGGAAGGCCGTTGACGATGCTTTTGGTTGTGCTGGGTGTCACGGTGACGGCCCCGAACGATCCTTCGCAGTGTTCGGTATGGGGACTCACACCCGGTGTGCCTTTGAAGTGGGCTGCGGTGATGTTCGCTTCTACTGCCGGATGCGTATTTTTAATCAAGGTGCCGAAAAGCGTGACTGTTGTGCATGCGGCCAACGTATTGCCGTTGATGTCTGTGAGCCTGGAGACAATATGCGGCCCGCCTGTTTCTCTGTTTGTGGAGATAATTTTTAGAGGGACCGGCGCGATGGTGCCTGTCGGATGTGTGACTGTTGCTTTGTTGCTCGCAGAGGCGGTTGCCGGCAGCAGCGCCGTCAGCGACGCGAGAGCGGCAAGGCCGAAGCAGAGCTTGATCAGCTTGCTCATTTCGATACTTCCTTCCTTTTGTCCGGTCGGTTCGGGCACAGGGCGGGTGGACCGGTCCTGTGCACTCTCCGTCTCCGCTCAGCGGGGACGGGTTCAGCTTCCAAACTGAACCCACCCGGATCAAGGGGGAGCGGAGGGGGTCTGAGAAAAAAGTCGCGAAGAAATGCTTCGCAGGTACGCGAATGATCACAAAATATCCCTGCATTTATCCCTGTCTGCGACTGGCACCCTCGGTGACAAAAATCCCCCGTTGCTCTTGGCAGTAGCCAGAGGTATCCTCTAGTACCGAAACGAAACCCACGCCCACTGATAGCAGCTTCGTCAGCGGGCCCGAGCGGCGCAGCCCACCGGGCACCGCTAACCCCGACCGGTCGATTGCCGGCATCCTGCAGGAGATCGGGGCCCCGCCCGCATGCGAGATCCTGATGGCGTTGTGCGGAGGACCGCTGCGCACGAAGCAGCTGACCCAGCGGGCGCTGGGGGTCTCGCCCCGCAGCGTCTACAGATGCCTCAGGAGGCTGGACGCCCTCGGCTTGATCGAACGCCGGACCGAAGTCGGCGTTCAAAACATGACCCTGATTCGGCTGTCCGAGGGCGGCGCTCGGGATCTCGCGCGCCTCCTGCGAATCTTCACATCCGCTTCCTTGCCGCCGGGCCGGATTGGTGAATCGGCAAACTGGCTGAGCCTCCTCGGCGGGCTCTGGAGGGAGGGGTTCGTGGAAGAGCTCAGCCACGGACCGCGATCGCTGGACGAGCTCGCCGCCGCCGCGCACCCACTCACCTACCACCAGGTCAAACGGCGAGCCAGCCTTGCTCTCGCCGCCGGCCTGCTCGGGCGCCGGCCCCGCGAGGGCAACACCTGGCACTACGAGTTGACCGCCCAGGGGCGTCGCAGCTTGACGCTCGTGTGCGGGGCAGGTCGCTGGCGCCGTCACTTTCTCGGTGGCGGATCGGCGGGGCTGGATACCGGCGAGATGGCAACTGTGCTCCGCGCCGCCCTGCCGCTGGCGAGACTGCCGGAGCACAAGGGGATGAGGATAGAGCTGGCGGTGGCCGGGCCACCGAACCTCTACGGCTACCGAGAGACAACGAAAGTGAGGGGGGAGGTGAGGCGGGACGGCACCCTTGGGCTGGGTCGACAGGACCAAGCGCCTGCGGACAGCCTTGCCGCGGCCACGATCAACATCTGGATGGTGGCGCTGCTGGATGACAAGCGGGGAAGGATCCGGGTGCGCTGCGACAGCGGGCTCGTCGACGCGTGCTTAAAGCGCTTGTACAAGGCGCTGTTCCCAGGGATCTGATAGATCCTGAACCTGTGTACGGCTCAGTACCTTGACAGGAACGCCATCGATACTAAAGTGAGATGGTGGGGAGTGACAAAAAACTCGCGTGGAACCTGTCACCAGGCTTCCCGCGGCAGCTGGCCTCATACAGACTGAGCGCCCCGGCGGCGATCCTTTCCTTTCTAGTGGGATTACTGGTCGCGGCCTGGGGTCCCTCCCTCGCCTCCGCCGCCGGGTGCCCCAACGAAAGCTTCCGTACCGGTCCGTCAGCCAACCTTCCTGACTGCCGTGCCTATGAGCTGGTGACTCCGCCCGATACCAACGGGCGCCTCGTCGGAGCGATCGAGACCTTCGGCGGGCCGCTCCAGGTCGGAGGCTTTCCGACCGAGCTCATGTCCCCCTCGGGGAGGAGATTCGCCTATCTGTCCTATACCTCGCCGCTGCTGAGCCCGGGAGAGGCGAACGGCACTACCGACCTCTACAAGGCAGAGCGCACGGAGGCGGGCTGGGTGACGGTCCGCCAGCTCAACCCTCCTGGCAGCGTGGCGACGATGCCGGTTCCGGGGGGGATTGCCTCCGACCACCTCTACGCGACCACGAGAGTGGGCAACGACTTAAGCAGCATGGCGCTGGGAGGGGAAACCGATTACCTGGTCAACCCGGACGGGACCTATGAGCTGATCGGCGTGGGCAGCCTCGGCACGGAACCGTTCGTGCGGACGCGCTGGATCACGGAGGGGGGCGCCCACGTGGTATTCGCCACCGGTCACGCCATCGATCAGAGCAATGCCTGCAAAGTCGGCTGCGAAGTTCGCCAGCTGGAGCCCGACGCCGCGCCGACCGGCACCGGCGCCATCTATGACCGCCCGGCCGACGGGCCCACCCACGTCGTTTCCCTACTGCCCGGAGACGTGCTCGCTGGTACCGGTCAAGAGGCCTTCTACAAGGGCACGTCAAAGGACGCCAGCAGCATCGCCTTCGGAATAGAAGGCGTTCTCTACGTCCGCGTCCACAACGGAGACGCCCCAAACGAAGAGACGCTCGAAGTCGCCGGCGCCAGCCCGACCTTCGCCGGCCTCTCGGACGAGGGTCGCTACCTGTTCTACCTCGCCGCGGGGAACATTCATCGTTTCGATACCGAGGCCGGAGGGAGCGAGACGATCAACGCCACCGGCGACGCAAAAGTCGTGGCCGTCTCGGGCGATGGTTCGCACGTCTACTACGTCTCCGAGTCCCAGATCAATGGCGAAGGAGCCCTCGGGCAGCCGAATCTGTATGTGTGGAGCGGAGGCGCCGCCAAGTACATCGCCACCGTCTTGCCAAGCGACCTGGAAGGGACCCCCGGACTCGCCATGTGGACGACGGCGGTGGTGGGGATAAGCGATGGTGAAACCGGACCAGGCGCCAGCACCGCGAGGACGACTCCGGACGGGACGGTGCTCGTCTTCGAGTCGGACGCGCCGCTCACCTCCTACGACAACGGGGACCACACGGAGATCTACCGCTACGAGGACGGGAAGGGCCTCATCTGCATCTCCTGCAATCCGGCGGTCGAGCCGGCAGCTAGCGATGCTCGCCTACAGGATCTCGCAGCCACCAGTGTGGCAACGGTGATCCACAACGTCACCGACGACGGCAACCGGATTTTCTTCGAAACCCCCGAAGCGCTGGTCAGCCGCGACACGAGCGGCGTCAACGACATCTACGAGTGGCGAGAAGAGGAAGGGGTCGCTGAGCTGAGCTTGATCTCCTCCGGGCAGTCGATCGAGTACAAACCGGCCGACTCTCCCTTTCCGTTCAAACCAAGCGCAAACGTCCTCCTCTCCGTCACTCCCGACGGGAGGGATGTCGCCTTCCTGGCCCAGGACATTCTGGTTTCCGGTGCCGGGCAGGGCGGAACCACCGCGATCTGGGACGCCCGTGTCGACGGAGGCTTTCCGGCGCCGCAGAGCCCTGCCATCTGCAGCGAAGAACAGTGCCGCCTTTCGCAGGACGCCTCGCTCCCGCTCGTCGCCCCGCAGTCGGAGACGACCGCCGGCAGCGGCAACGTCAAGCCGCGGAAACGCCATCGGCACTGCCGCCGCCGGGCCAGGCACAGGAGACACGGGCATTGCACTCGACACAGAGGCTCCAAGCGCTCTCTCGGTGGAGGGGGACGGAGCTCCTCATCGGTCGCAAAGCAAAGGGACTCATCGGGCGGGCACAGGTCGGCGCAGGCTGGACCCGAGTTCAGCACGAGCGCGGTCATCCCCCCCGCAGTCGATGCACCGGTGGACGCAGCACCGGTTTCCACCCGGCTCACCAGCTTCGCGGAGTTCGGATTCGAATCGGCAGCTGCGAGCGAGTCGACGTCGGCAGCCGCCATGCACCCCGATTTCAAGACCGTGGTCACCCTCAATCATCGGATCGACGAAAAAACTGGGAGACCCGAAGCAGACGCCAAGACCGAAGAGATCAGCGTTTCGCTTCCCCCGGGCCTAGTGGGGAACCCACTGGCGACTCCCCGCTGCAGCACCGGGCAATTCATCGGGGCGACCGACTGTCCACCCGACACGCAGATCGGTGTGGCGACGGTCGAAACGCTCCTAGTCGACGGCAAAGTGCCCCTCTACAACCTCGAGCCTCCCCACCCTGAGAGCGAAGTCGCCCGCCTCGGCTTCCTCGCCGGTTTCGGATACCCGGTCTTCATCGACGTCGAGGTGCGAACCGCGAGTGATTACGGGGTCACCGCGACCGTTCACAGCGCCCCCAGCCTAGATGCCCTCGTGAGTGCGGAAACGACGGTTTGGGGCAACCCTGCGGACCCGAGTCACGACGAAGAGCGATTCACCCTCCCAGAAGCATTCCAGTGCCCCGGCACCGCCTGCAAAGCGCCTGGGGGAAAGCGCCCCAGTGGGATCGAGATTCCGAAGCCGTTCCTTACCAACCCCTCGGCCTGCCAGGAGCAATCGGTCGGGTTCGAAATGAAGAGTTACCAGCTGCCCGGTCAGGCCTTCCTCGCCAGAGCTCCGCTCCCCCCGATCACGAACTGCAGTGGCTTGCACTTCACCCCAAGCTTCGAAGCCCAGCCCACCTCTCGAGTGGCAGGAGCCCCAACTGGCCTGTCAACCATTCTGACTCTGCCGCAGATGGAAGACCCGAGCTCGGCCGGCTCGGCGACGATGCGGGAAGCGCGCGTCACGCTCCCCCCGGGGATGCAGATCGCGGCTGGAGCGGCAAACTGGATCGGCACTTGCTCTGAGGAGCAGGTCGGTCTCCACCGAGAAGTCGAGGCAGCCTGTCCAGATGCCTCGAAACTCGGCACGGTGACGTTGAAATCACCTGCTCTCTCGCGGCCCCTGCAGGGCTACCTCTTCCAGCGGACCCCGTTCACCGGCCATCAATTCGGACTTTGGCTGGCCTCTGACGATCTTGGTCTACACGTGAAGCTGCCCGGTGAGATCGAGCCCGACCCCGGCAGCGGTCGCCTCACTGCCGTCTTCAGGGACCTGCCACAGGTGCCGGTCTCCGAGATCAAACTCGACGTCTGGGGCGGCCCCAAGGCGCCCCTCGAAAATCCTGACTCCTGCGGGACCTACACGACCAACTACTCCTTCGCCCCGCACTCTAACGATCCCGCCGTCTCCGGCCAGAGCCAGATGACGATCGACCAGGGGTGCGATCAGGGCTTCTCCCCGACGCTGCGGGCGGGCGTCACCGAGCCGATCGCGGGGCGCTTCTCGCCCTTCGTCTTCGACCTGCTCAGGGACGACGGGCAGCAGGCGCTGCGCGGCTTCGAGCTGCACCTGCCCGACGGCGAGCTCGCGAAGATCGCCGGCGTGCCGCTCTGCCCTGATGCCGCGGCGGCCGCGGGCTCGTGCCCGGAGGGCTCGCGGATCGGTTCGCTGCAGGCAGCCGTCGGTCCCGGTCCTGACCCTCTCTGGATACCGCAGTCCGGCAAGGCCCAGCCGGCGGTGTACCTGGCCGGCCCCTACCAAGGATCGCCATTCTCGATCGTCAGCGAGGTCCCGGCCCAGGCCGGTCCGTTCGACCTCGGCGTCGTCGTCGTTCGCTCCGCCCTCCACGTCGATCCAGAGACGGCACGCGCAACGGTCAAAGCGGACCCCCTGCCGCAGTTCTTCGAAGGCGTCGGCATCACCTACCGCCGCCTGCACGCGGTGATCGACCGGCCCGAATTCTCGCTAAACCCGACCGACTGTAGGGAAATGGCGGTTACGGCTGAGGCGATGTCCACCCAAGGCACGGCGGCCCATCCTGCAGCTCGCTTCCAGGTGGACGGCTGCAAAGCGCTCAAGTTCAAGCCGCGGATCTCCTTGAGTCTGAAGGGCGGGACGAAACGCAGCGATTACCCGGCCCTCTCAGCTCTCGTCGGAACGCGGAAAGGCGACGCCAACATTGGCCGCGTCTCGGTGGCGCTGCCGCACTCCGAGTTCCTCGCCCAGGAGCACATCAACACGATCTGTACTCGCAAACGCTATGCGGCTCACGACTGCCCGAAAGGCTCGATCTACGGTCGCGCGAAAGCCTGGACGCCGCTGCTCGACAACCCGCTCGCCGGGCCTGTCTACCTACGATCCTCGAACAACCCCCTGCCCGATCTGGTGATGGCGCTGGGAGGCGAACTCGACATCGCCCTGGTCGGGCGCATCGACTCGATCCGCGGGGGCATTCGCACCACTTTCGAAGCGGTCCCGGACGCTCCGGTGGCCAAATTCGTCCTGAAGATGAGAGGCGGCAAGAAGAGCCTCCTCACCAACTCTCAGGACATCTGCCGCGGAGTTCACCGCGCGGACGTGAAGATGCGCGCCCAGAACGGTCGGATTGCCACCCCACAGCCCGTGCTCAAGAGCAGCGGGTGCGCGCGCGGCAAGTCGAGGAAGTAGCGACTTCATCTCAAGATGATCAACGGGAACCCAAAGGGAGGGAGAACTATGTTCACTCGCATCCACAACAAGCTCGGTACTGCTGGGCTGATCCTGGCGATCGTGGCGCTGGTGGCGGCTCTTGCCGGTACCGCCATCGCCGCATTGCCGGGGCTGAATAGCAAGCAGAAGAAAGAAGTGACGAAAATCGCCAAGAAGCAAGCAGGCAAGCAGGGACCCGCCGGTCCTGCGGGGGCAGTGGGGCCTAAGGGAGACCCCGGGCCGAAGGGGGATACCGGGCCGAAGGGGGATACCGGGCCGGAAGGCAAACCAGGACAGGAAGGCAAACAAGGGATACAGGGAATTCCTGGACCGACCGAAACGAAACTTCCCTCTGGTAAAACCGAGAAGGGTCTCTGGCAGTTCCAGTCCGATGAGACCGAAGAAGCACTGGTGACGGTCAGCTTCCCGCTCCGGGTTGAACCCATTCCGGAATTTCACTGGGTCGGGGTGAGCGGAACCGCCGAACATTGTCCAGGGACCGCGGAGGACCCGAAAGCGGACCCGGGCCACCTCTGCCTGTACGCCAGCAACCTCAGCGGAGCGTCCGCCTCTTTCCCGAATCCGTTGGGAGGATTCGACGAAACCGCCGGGTGGAGGGGTGGCTTCTCCATAGAAGAAGGCAAACCCGCGTTCGGTTTCGGGAGCTGGGCCGTCACCGCCAAATAGGCTGCAGACCAAGTTGCTGGGAAGGCCGCGCTGGTAGATGCCAGCGTGGCCTCTCCGATTCGAACCAGGTCGACTAGCCTGGCGGCGTGGGCGAGCGCCGGGTCGACTACGACGAGCATGGGCGGCACTACACCCGCGGACGCCGCGCCGACCCGCGGATCGAGGCTCGCATTCACGCCGCGCTGGGGGAGGCGCGCACGGTGGTGAATGTTGGCGCTGGGACGGGCTCGTACGAGCCGCGGGACCGCTGGGTGTTGGCGGTCGAGCCGAGCGCGACGATGCGGGCGCAGCGGCCGCCGGAGGCGGCCCCGGCGATCGACGCCACGGCCGAAGCGCTGCCGCTCGACGACGACGCGGTCGACGCGGCGATGGCCTGCGTCACGATCCACCACTGGCCGGCGCGGGAGCGGGGGCTGGCGGAGCTGCGCCGGGTCGCCCGCGGCCCCGTCGTCGTCTTCACCTTCGACCTCGACCGGCTACCGCCCTGGCAGCTCGACTACCTGCGCGAGGGGGTGGACATCGAGCGGGCGCGCTTCGGCGCAATCGAGGAGGTCGCCGCTGAGCTTGGCGGGCGGGCGCGGGTCGAGTCGATCCCGACTCCCGCGGACTGCGAGGACGGTTTCTTCGAGGCCTTCTGGAACCGACCGGAGGCGCTGCTCGACCCGGACGTCCGCGGCTCGCAGTCGATGTGGGAGTTGCTCGACGAGGGGGTGGAGGAGCGGATCGTCGGGCGCCTCGCCGCCGACCTCGAGTCGGGCCGCTGGGACGAGCGTTACGGAGAGCTGCGCGGGATGGACAGCTTCGAGGGCTCGCTGCGGCTCGTCATCTCCGAGCCCGGGTAGCGGCCTAGTGCGCCGTCTCCAGCCAGCGCCGGCAGAGATCGCGGCCGAGCTGGTTGAAGGCGCCGATCTTCTCCTCGGTCTCCGGGCCGAGCACCGCCGGGTCGATGCCGATCCGGACCGCGTCGGGGTCGGCCTCGTAGTCGGCGACCCAGTGGAGCGCGTCGGCGCGGCTCACCTCGGGGTGGAACTGGAGCGCCCAGGCGCGCTCGCCGAGGCGGCACGCCTGCAGGCAGACCTCGCTGCGGGCGAGCGGGACCGCGCCGCGCGGGAGGGGAAATTCATAGCTGTGCCACTGCAGCGCCTCGAAGCCAGGGGCGAGCGGTCCCAGCAGCGGATCGTCCGTCCCCTCGGCGGTGACCTCAACCCGATGCCAGCCGATCTCGGGTCGGGACGCGCGCCGCGGCTGAACTCCCGCGGCGGCGGCGAGCAGCTGCCCACCGAGGCAGAGCCCCAGCAGCGGCACCTCGCGCTCGAACAGTTCCCGCAGCAGCGCCTGCTCCTCGGCGATCCAGCCGTGGCGGTCGCCTTCGTCGACGTTCATCGCGCCGCCGAGGACGAGGACCGCGTCATAGCCGCAGGGGTCTGACGGCGGCTGTGGCCGCTCCGCCAGCGTCCACTCGTCGAGCTCGCCGTCGGCCTCGCGGATCGCCTCCGCGAAGACGCCGGGACCGGCATCGCGCTGGTGGACGATCGCCAGGACTCTCACCGTGCCGAGCGTACAGCTGCCGCTCAACCTGACCGGGGGTAAGTTTAAGGATGCTCAATCTTTGTCAAGCATTGGCAACCATCTCAAGGAGAGAAGATGAAGCACCTGAAGAAACTCGGCCTGATCGGCCTGATCATGGCCTTCATGGCGCCCCTCGCGGGAAACGCGCAGGCAACGGCACTCACATCGGGAGGCGTGACCTATACAGGGGAATTCACGGCCACGGCCACCGACGTGATTCTGCACCGCAAAACCTTCGCGGAAGGGCTATGGGGCATCACATGCAACAAATCGACGATGACGGGGAAAGTCGTCAACCATGGGCTTGCCGTCACAGCGACGGTGCAGCTGACGAGCATCTTGCTGATGGAATGCGTCAGCAGCGTCCATCCGTACACCGAAGCCAAAATCCTGAAACCGGGCGTACTCGAAATACACACAGCGCCGGGGGACACTGGAGGCACGGGGGGGAACGGCACAGTCACATGGTCCGGGCCCTTCGAACTCACAACCTACATCGGGCAACCCGGCTATGCCGAGCACTGCATCTTCAAACTCTCGAACGTGGACATCGGGTCGATCACCGGCAGCAAAAACACGGGGGCGACAGCGAAACTCAACGTTGACGCCTTTCTCAGCACCAGCCTCGGCTGCGGGCTCTCGGCCGAGCTGACAGCCAGCTACACGATCAACACCCCTGACAACCTGAACATCCACTGACGAGTTGGCGGCGGGCGTCAAGGCAAGCGTTCCGCCGCCCCTCTGATCTCCTCCAGATCGCTCGCCTCGGTCAGCGAAGAGATTGCGGAGGGCGCGGCCGAGCCGAGGCCGTCCTTGCCTACGATCAGGTGCAGCGGCTTGCCCGCGACCGCGCAGCGGGCGGCGATCGCGGCGACGATCTTGCCGCTGAGGCTTTGGGCATCGAACCGGCCCTCGCCGGAGACGACGGCGTCGGCGCGGCCGAGGCGGGCGTCGAAGTCGAGGGCGTCGAGGACGAAGTCGGCGCCGGGGCGGAGCTCGGCGCCGTAGGCCCAGAGCCCGCCCGAGAGCCCGCCGGCGCAGCCGCCCATCGGCACTCCTCGGGGATCCCGCGGCAATTCGGCGGCGAAGCGGTCGAGCCGTGCAGACAGCCTCTCGACCGCCGCCGGGTCTGCGCCCTTCTGAGGAGCGAAGACGCGCGCCGCGCCCTCGAATGGGGTCTGGACGTCACACAACACCTCGATCCGCACCCTTTCTCGCTCGGCGTTCGTCTTTTCACGGTCATATGCATGGGAAAGGACGAACGCCGCATCGCTTTGCCGTAGCGCTTCGAGCGCCCCCAGGCCGCCGTCGGTGGTGGCGCTGCCGCCGGCGGCGACGAGGACGCGCTTCGCCCCGGCCGCGACCGCACCGGCGATCAGCTCGCCGGTGCCGAAGGTGTCCGCCCGCTCCGGGTCGCGCTCCTCTGGCGCCAGTAGGGGGAGCCCAGAGGTCTGGGCGACCTCGACGATCGCCGTCTCCCCGTTCGCCAGCAGCCCGAAGCTGGCTTCGATCGGCCGCCGCAGCGGGTCGTGGACGCGAGCCGTCCTGCGCTCGCCGCCGAGCGCCTCGAGCAGCACGTCCATCGTCCCCTCACCGCCGTCGGCGACGGGACAGCGATCGGCGACTCCGCCCGCCGCCTCGATCCCTCCCGCAATCGCCTCCGCCACCTCGGCCGCGCCGAACGTCCCCTTGAACGAATCGGGCGCAACTAAGAATCGGCGGGGCATCCCCGAACTGCATCAAATTCCCCACCCAGGAGGGAGGAAATTTGATGCAGTTCGCTCAGCCGGCCGAGGGGGGCGGAACCTGCGAGGCCATCTGTTCGTAGCCGGTGGCGCTGGGGTGGATGCCGGTGTCGCCGCTGATCACCCAGGGCGGGCCGCCGCCGGCGGGTCCTTCGCAGAAGGAGAGCGGGTGCAGGACCTCGAGCTCGTCCTGGGTCGGGGTCGACTGGACGCTGGGGCCGTCGACCTCGTAGCCGAGGCGGGAGCATGAGTAGTTCGAGGGGTAGGCCGGCGAGATGTCGATGCCGACGTTGAAGTGGGGTGGCGCCACCACCTGCAGCCGCTGCGGGTTGACTTCGGCCGCGACCGCGGCGATTTCGCGGTTCAACAACACCCCCATCTGGGCGATCTGGGTGGCGCTGTAGGCGAGCGCGCTCGAAGGGACCGAGAGGTGGTACTGCATCAGGTAGATCGTCGCGTCGGTGTGCTCTACGAGGTCGCGGTAGAGGCTCGCCAGACGTTCGCGCAGGTGCACTTCGCCGAAGGCCCGTTCGATGCATTCGCTGTAGCCGCCGACGATCTGCGAGTAGATCGCGCAGCCCATGTTGTCGAACCCGAACAGCATGTTCGAGAGCAGCGGGTTGGCGCCCATCGTCAGCAGGACGTAGTCCGGGTCTTCGGACTCGATCCGTTCGGTCTTTTCGTGGAACTGGCCGCCGGGCGCCCAGTCGGCCGGTTCCGAACCGCTGACGGCGAAGTTGGCGTAGTTCGTGATCGCATGCTCGTTTGCCCACTGCGCCGCCCAAGAGATGTTGTTCGACAGCCCGTAGTCGGAGGCGTATTCCACCTTCGTCGCCGTGTTGCTGACGACCACCGAGTTGGACGAGCAGGCGTCGTCGTAGCCCGTCGCCGGCGGCCGGCAACCGAGCAGGCGCCCGATCGTCATCGGGGTGCCGTTGCTGTAGTAGCCGAAGCCGGCGGTGACCGAGTCGCCGAGGGCGCGGACGACGGCGCTGGCCGCGGTGCCGACCGTGACCTGCACGACCGACTCGCTCAGCGGTTCGCCGGCGCTGCGCACGGCTCCGCCACCCGGTGCCTTCTTCAGCAGTTGGATCTCGGCGCTGCCGCGAAAGCGACGCGGGGCCTGGTAGACGAGGCGGCCCTGCCGGACTTGCGCTCTGCCGCGCTCGGGCCCCTTGCCGACGACCCAGCTCACCTCGGCCGCGCAGACCGGCAGCGGCACCGAGATCCGGTGGCCGGGGCGCAGCTTGATCCTCGGGATGCTGCTGCAGAGCCCACCGGCGCCGTTTGCCGGCAGCGGCTGAGCCTTTAAGTCCGTCGAGCCCACCTCGGGGTGCCCGTCTCCATCGATGTCCGTCACGGCAAGGGAGCGCACCCGCACCGCCAGCCCGTCGCGCAACCGGGCATCGAGCGACTCGTCAAGGCCGAGCCGGTGGACGAAGGTGAAGCGCCGCCGCTTCTCCGGCCGCCCCCGGTGGCCGCTACTGAGCGCTTCGTGCAGGGTCCAGCTGCGCAAGGTCCCGTGGCCCGGGTCGTGCAGCCGTACACGCGTTTCGACGAGGCGACCGGCGAACTCGATCGGATAGCTGATCGGGACGAGGATCGAAGCAAGGCCGTTCGAGGAAGTGCCGACGCTGACGTGGCCGATGCGGATCGGAATGGAAGTCGGGCGGGCTGAGGCCGGCGCGGGGCCAGCGGCCGCCACCAAGGTGACCAGGCTCAGCAAGGCGAGCGTGAAGAACGAGCGGGCGCGGATCATCGGCCGCTAATCATGGCTTGCCGCGCCGATAGAGCCAGCGCTGGAAGAAGGGACCGAGGTCTCGCCCGGAGACTTCCTCTGCCAGGGAGATGAACTCCCTGATCGTGCCGCTCCCGTAGCGATGCTCAGTCGCCCAGGTCCGCAGCAGCCGCAGCATCGGCCCGGTGCCGATCTTCACCCGCAGCGCCTGCAGCGCCATCCCTCCGCGCACGTAGACCGAGGGGCCGAAGATGTGCTTCGGGCTGCCGGGATGCGCCGAGGGCGGGTCCCAGAACTTCTCGTTCGAGGCCGGCACCCGGTAGAGGCGGCGGAAGATCGCAGCGGCGCTGCGCCCTCCATGTCGCTCCGTGTAGTACCACTCGGCCCAGGTCGCGAAGCCTTCGTTGAGCCAGATTTCCGGCCAGCGCTCGATCCCGACCGAGTCGCCGAACCACTGGTGGGCGGTCTCGTGGACGACGGTGGTCAGGTCCGGCACGTAGGCGTAAAAGGGGCGGCTCTGCGTCTCCAGCGCGTAGCCGACCTCGGGCGCGACGTCGACGACCGAACCCGCCGTCCTGAACGGGTAGGGGCCGAAGAGCCCGCTCTCGAACCGGATCACCTCCGGCAGCGCGGCCAGCACCTGGCGCGAGCGGCGCTGCAGCCGCGGGTCGATCAGCGTCCAGGAGGGGCGGTCGGCGATCGTGCTCTTGACCAGCCGCCCGCGGCCGATCGCGACCAGGGCCAGATAGGTGCTGATCGGCGACTCTTCCTTCCAGCGGTAGCGGCGCACGCGATCCTCGTCGTCGTGGGAGACGCGGAGGAGGCGGCCGTTGGCGACGGCGACGAGCGGCCGCGGGACGCTGATCACGATGGCGAAGCTCGCCTTGTCCCCCGGGACGTTGTTGCACGGCAGCCACGCCGGCGTCCCCTGCGGCTCGCCGAGGGCGACGGCGCCGTCGTCGGTCGCGATCCATCCCTCCTTCGATCCGTCGGGGTCGACGATCGCCCGCGGCTTGCCGCGGTAGTTGACGGTGACGCTGAAGCGGTAGTCGGCCGGGACCCGGTAGGGCGATTCGATCCAGAGCTTGCCCCCGCTGCGCCAGCGCCGCGCCCGATCGCCGTCGACGTCGACGAGCCCGACCGCGGGGCCGCGGTAGTCGAGCGAGAACCGCCGTAGCGGCGCCAACGACCGGATGGTGATGGTGACCTTGCCGCGGATCCTGCCGCTCTGCGGCCGGTAGGAGATCGAGCCGGCGTAGCGGCTGACGTCGAGGCGGGGGTCGCCTGCCTGGGGGAAGAAGGGTTCGGTCGCCTCTGCCGCGGCTGCCGTCCCGGTCCCTCCCCAGGTGAAGAGAAGGCAGATGATCAAGAGGCTGAGCCGGGTAGAGCGCAAGGGACGATCCTATGGCCGAGAAACTGAGCGAGTACGAGCGTAAGCGGGACTTCGGCAAGACCTCCGAGCCCCCGTCTGCGGCAAAGACGAAGAAGCGCCGCAAGAAAAAAGGCGAGCCGCGCTTCGTCGTCCAGGAACACAGCGCCCGCCGCCTGCACTGGGACCTGCGGCTCGAGCACGAGGGCGTCGCCGCCTCCTGGGCGATCCCCAACGGCATCCCGGAGACGCCGGAGGAGAACCGCAAGGCCGTCCACACCGAGGACCACCCGCTCGAGTACCTGAGCTGGGAGGGGGAGATCCCGAAGGGCGAGTACGGCGCCGGGACGATGAAGATCTGGGACGCCGGCACCTACACGCTGGAGAAGTGGGAGCCGGGGAAAGTGATGGTCGAGTTCCATGGCGAGCGGCTGCAGGGGCGCTACGCGCTCTTCCGCGCCGGCAAAGCCGAGAAGGACTGGATGATCCACCGGATCGACCCGCCCACCCGCGAGCGCGACCCGTTCCCCGAAAACGTGGTGCCGATGCTGGCCCGGCTCTCGACCCTGCCGCGCGACGACGGCAAGTGGGGGGTCGAGGTGAAGTGGGACGGGGTGCGGGCGCTGGCCTATTGCCAGCCCGGCCGGGTGACGCTGCAGACCCGCAACCTCAACGACGTCAGCGTCCAGTACCCCGAGGTGCGGAGGATCACCCGCGCGCTCGGTTCCCACGACGCCGTCCTCGACGGCGAGCTCGTCGCCTTCGACGAGCAAGGGCGGCCGAGCTTCGAGCGCCTCCAGCAGCGGATCCACAACACCGACCCGAACGTCGTCAAACGGCGGATGCAAACCCACCCCGTCGTCTACATCATCTTCGACCTCCTCTACCTCGACGGCCAGGACCTCACCTGCGAGCCCTACATCCGCCGCCGCGAGCTGCTCGAGGGACTTGGGCTAAAAGGGGACCACTGGCAGACCCCGGGCCACTCCGTCGGCCATGCCAAAGAGTTGCTGGAGGCGAGCAAGGAGCAGGGCCTGGAGGGGGTGATGCTGAAGCGCCTCGACTCGATCTACTGCCCCGGCAAGCGCACCGGCACTTGGCTGAAGGTGAAAAACACCAGCCGCCAGGAGATGGTGATCGGCGGCTGGACCCCCGGCGAAGGCCGCCGCGAGAAGCACCTGGGGGCGCTCCTGGTGGGTTACTTCGAGCACGACGGGAAGGAGCAGGTGCTCCGCTACGGCGGCAAAGTCGGGACGGGCTTCAAAGCCCAGGACCTGACCGCGCTTGCCGCCCGCCTGGCGCCACTGGAGCGCAAGACCAGCCCCTTCGGCGCCGGTCCCAAACCGCCGAAAGGCGCCCGCTTCGTCGAACCGCGCCTGGTCGCCGAGATCGAGTTCCGCGAGCTGACCGGGGAGGGCATGGTCCGCCATGGCGCTTACAAAGGCCTGCGCGAGGACAAGACGGCCACCGAGGTCGAGCTGGAGCGGGCGAGCGACCCGCAGGGGGAGTCGCTGACCTCCCGCGCCGTCAAGCGCCCCCGCAGCAAAGCCGCGGTCACGGTCGAGGACCGCGAGCTCGAGCTCTCCAACCTCGACAAGGTGCTCTACCCCAAGGCCGGCTTCACCAAGGGGGAGCTGATCGACTGGTACGCACGGATCAGTGAGGTCCTGCTGCCGCACCTGCGCGGCCGGCCGCTGACCCTGAAGCGCTATCCCGAAGGCGTCGAGGGAAAACACTTCTACGAGAAGCGCTGTCCCAAGCACCGCCCGGATTGGGTGCCCACGGCCAGCATCTGGAGCGACCGGCACAAGGGGGAGATCGACTACTGCGTGGTTGAAGACCTGCCGACGCTGGTCTGGGCGGCGAACCTCGCCGACATCGAGCTCCACACCTCGCTCTCCAAGGCAGAGGAGATGGAGCGGCCGACGGCGATGGTCTTCGACCTCGACCCTGGCGCCCCCGCCAACGTGATCGACTGTGCCCAGGTCGCCGTCTGGCTGCGCGGGATGTTCGAGCAGCTGGGGTTGAGCTGCTACCCGAAGACCTCCGGCTCGAAGGGGATGCAGCTCTACGTGCCGCTCAACAGCGACGTCACCTACGAGCAGACCAAGCCCTTCTCGAAAGCGGTCGCGGAGACCCTGGAGAAGCGCTTCGGCGACCGCGTCGTCTCGCAGATGTCAAAGGCCAAGCGCCCCGGCAAGGTCCTGATCGACTGGAGCCAGAACGATCGGCACAAGACCACCGTCTGCGTCTACTCGCTGCGGGCAAAAGAGCGGCCGACCGTTTCGATGCCGCTGGAGTGGGAGGAGGTCGAGCGGGCGCTGGAGGCCGGCGACTCCGAGGCCCTCGTCTTCGACCACGCCGCGGTCCTGGAGCGGGTCGAGGCGAAGGGGGACCTCTTCGCCCTCCTGCTGAGCGAAGAGCAGCAGCTTCCCGCGGGGTGACGGAACTAGCATGTACCTAAAGGTACCGCCGAAAGGCCCCAAACCGATGACAACTCCTCCGGCCAGAAGAGGCCATACCCGCTCTGGAGCGACGGCTTTGGAACTGCTTGCGACGCCTCTGAAGCTCCAGATCCTGCGGGGGCTGGAGGGAGGTCCCAAATCCCTGGCCGACCTGCGGCGGGAGATCGGTTCCCCGCCGCAGAGCACGATGCGCATCTACGTCTCCAGCCTGCTCGAGGCGAAAGCCTTGGAGCGCGGCCCCCGGGCGGGGTTCCGGGGTTCCGTGGAGTACGCGCTGACCGGCCCCGGCAATGACCTCCTCGCGGTTGCCGCCGTGCTGCAGAGGTGGCTCGACGGCTCACCCCAGGGTCGGATCGAGCTCGGGACGCCGGAGGCCAGGAGCGCGGTCCGGGTGCTGGTCGAAGCCTGGTCGGCGAACATCATCCGGGCGCTGGCGGCACAGCCGCTCTCCCTGACTGAACTGGCTCGGCTGATCCCCCGGCTCAGCTACCCCGCCCTCGAGCGGCGGCTGGCCTCGATGCGCCTGCTCGGGCTGGTCGTGGCGCACAAAGAAGAAGGCCGGGCGACGCCCTACACCCCGACCGCTTGGCTGCGCAGGGCCGTCGTCGTGCTCACCTCCGCCGGCGAATGGGAGCGCGAGTGCATCCCCGATGCGACCCCGCCGATCGGCCGCCTTGACGTCGAGGCGGCCTTCCTGCTCGCGGTATCCCTGATGCAGCTGCCGCCGACCCTCAACGGCCGGGTGCGTCTGGCGGTCGAGATCCACCGCGGCGCCTCGCCGGTCTTCGCCGGGGTCCTGGTCTGCGTCGAGGACGGGGAAGTTACTTCCTGCTCGGCTGGCGTCGACGGCGAGGCGGCGGGATGGGTCTCTGGGACGCCGCGCTCGTGGCTGCGTCGGCTGAATCGAAGGGACGGGGACCACCTGGAAATGGGTGGAGAGTCAGAGGTAGCCAAGGCGGTCCTCGACGCACTTTCGCGTACCGCTTCAGGAACGCGAAGGGTCCCCCCGACCAGCTAGATATCGCGTGTCGAGCTAAACGCGTGAAAATCTAGTCTCTCATTCTTTGCAGGGATTTTTTGCAGAACGCCCGAGTCTTTAATGGTGTCGAAGCGCGCTATCGACTATCTAAGTTGAGTTTCGGAGTGCACGCCCGAATGATGGGCTTGACGATGCTCCGGAGTGGTCAAGGGAGAGCTGGCGCCGGAGCTCTAAATCCCGATCAGCCCAACCTTCGAAAGTTCGACTTTGGCACCTCAAGTAACACGCGCCGGCGCAACGGCGCTCGGCATGCTGGCCGCGCCCCTCAACGTCCACATCATGCAAGCGCTCGAGGCTGGCCCGCTCGCCCCTCTCAGCCTGCGGCGGGCGGCGAACTCGCCGCCGCAAAGCACGATGCGGGTCTACCTGCGTGACCTGACCGCGGTCGGCGTACTCGAGCGCCACCGCCAGGACAGCTTCCCGCCGGTCGTGGAATACGCGTTGACCGCCGGCGGGCGGGCGCTGCTCAAGGTGGGGGAGGTCCTCCAGGCCTGGCTGAAGGCCGCCCCTGAAGGAGAGATCCTGCTCGGGACCCCGGCCAGCAAGAGCGCCACCCGGGCTCTGGTCGACGGCTGGTCGACGAACATCGTCCGCGCCCTGGCGGCCCGCCCCTACTCGCTGACCGAGCTGAGCAGGCTGAACAACCAGACCAGCTATCCCGCCCTGGAGCGGAGGCTCGCGGCGATGCGCCTCGTCAATCAGGTGGAGGCGATCCGAGTCGACGGCCGCGGTACCCCCTACCGGGCGACGGAGTGGCTGCGGCAGTCGATCTTCTCCCTGACCGCGGCAACCGCCTGGGAGCGCAGGTACATCCCCGACTCCTCTACACGGATCGGCCGCCTCGATGTGGAGGCGGCGTTCCTCCTGGCCGCGCCGCTGATGCAGCTGCCTACGGACGTGAACGGAATGGTGCGCCTCGGGGTGGAGGTGCAGGGCGGCGCCAGCCCGGTCCTCGCCGGTGCCCTGATCCGGATCCAGGACGGGAAAGTCGCCTCCAGCTCGAACCGACTGGAGGGGAAGGTCGATGCCTCGGTGACCGGGACGGCGATGGCCTGGCTGCGGCAGATGCGAGGGGGAGCGAGCCTCCAGGTTGAGATCGGCGGCAACCAGGCGCTCGGCGAGCTGGTGGCGGACGCCCTCCGGGTCTCTGCCGTCGCCGCCTTCGAGCCGCTCGACCCCTCGGTGAGCTAGCTCCAGGGCGTCATCTCCACTTTTCTCCAGGTGCACAAGCCGAGTCGGGTTGAAGTTGGGTTTTTCGCTCTGTGCAGGGCTTTCCGGCAGGTGGGAGTCGGGCCCGCGCCCCCGAACCAGGATCTCCTAGCGTGACCGGCGGGACCGCTCTATACCTGCCTGAGAGGCGAATTACCTTTCTCCGAGAGGGCTGAATCGGAAGCTCTCCCGCAGGCCTCCGAGCAGGAGGGGCGACTACGGCGTCCCTCCTGCCATCCAGGTTCCGCCTCCCAGCGAGCAGCGATTAAGCGGGTGCGAGATCGGGCAGAGAAGGGGGCATGGAGAGACAGAACGGGTTTTCAGACCAATCGCTCGCGGAGCTCTTGCGGCAGCTCTCCGAGCAGTCGAGCCGCCTCGCCCACCAGGAGGTCGAGCTCGCCAAGGCGGAGATGAACATCAAAGCCAAGCGGCTCGGAGCCGGGGTCGGCGCCTTCGGCGCTGCCGGCGTGATCGGGTTCTTCGCCCTCGGGGCGCTGACCACCGCCGCGATCCTCGCCCTCGCGATCGTCCTCGACGCTTGGCTGGCGGCGCTGATCGTCGCCGCGGCCTACGCGGCGGTCGCCGGGATCCTCGCCCTCACCGGCCGCAAAGAGGTCAAGGCGGGGACGCCGCCGGCGCCGGAACGGGCGATCGCCAGCACCAAGCGGGATATCGAGGAAGCAAAACGAAGCGCCAAGAGCGCCAGACAGGGAGCGGTGTAGATGAGCGACCAGAGCAATTCGCCGGAAAGATCGCCGGAGCAGATCCAGGCGGAAATCGAGGCGACGCGGGCGGAAATGGGCGAGACCGTCGCCGCCGTGGCGGAGAGGGCCGACGTCAAGAAGCAGGCGAAGCAGAAGGTCGAGGAGATTAAAGAGCAGGCCTCGACCAAAGCCGAGCACGCCCCCTCGGCGGTCCGTGAAAACCCGGTGCCGGTCGCCGCGGTCGCCATCTTCATCGCCGGCGTCGTGATCGGCCGGATCTCGAGGCGCTGAGCCATGGACGCCGCCAGGAGAGATAGAACCGCCGAGCGCGATCAGGTCGACCGGACCGACGACCGCGACGACGACAAGGTCAGCGACGACGTCCGTCGGGACTACAAGCCCGAGGGCGCGGCGTCGAAGACGGGCCTCGGCGCGACGTTGAAACGCACGCTGACGGAGTTCCAAGAGGACAACCTCAGCGACTGGGCAGCGGCGCTCACCTACTACGGGCTGCTCTCGCTCTTCCCGGCCCTGATCGCGATGGTCTCGCTGATCGGCATCTTCGGCGATCCCCAGACGACCACCTCGAAGCTGACCGAAATCATCACCGAAATCGGCCCGCAGTCGGGGGCGGAGACCTTCGAAGGCCCGATCAAATCGATCACCGAAAACCAGAGCGCCGCCGGCTTTGCCTTCGTCTTCGGCCTCGCCGCCGCCCTCTGGTCGGCCTCGGGCTACGTCGGCGCCTTCACCCGCGCCTCCAACATCATCTACGAGACCCCCGAGGGCCGCCCCTTTTGGAAGCTGCGGCCGCTGCAGATCGCGGTCACCCTGGCGATGATCATCATGATGGCGCTGCTGGCGCTCGGCCTCGTCCTCACTGGCCCCGTCGTCGAAGCGGTCGCCGACCCGATCGGCCTCAGCAGCACCGCCGTCGACGTCTGGAACATTGCCAAGTGGCCGGTGATGGCGGCGATCTTCATCGTCATGGTCAACGTCCTCTACTACACGACGCCGAACGTGAAGCTGCGCGGCTTCAAGTGGGTGACGCCGGGGTCGATCCTGGCGATCGTGGTCTGGGTGATCGCTTCGGCGCTCTTCGCCTTCTACGTCGCCAACTTCAGCTCCTACGACAAGACCTACGGCACCCTGGCCGGCTTCGTAGTGCTGTTGCTGTGGTTCTGGATCACCAACCTGGCGATCCTTTTCGGCCACCAGATGAACGCCGAGCGCGAGCGCAGCACTGAGATTGAGGAAGGCCATCCGCGGGCAGAGAAGGAGATCCAGCTCGAGCCACGCGATGAGCCGAAGGACCAGAAGACCACCTGACCAGAGAGGGAGTGGAAGCGATGAGAGGAACTGATACCGCGTCGCGGATCGCGCCGTACATGGAGCAACTGGCGGAGAACGAATACGCGCGGGAGAACCTGCGCCGGGGGGCCGAGAACCTGCGCGCCGCCTACGACCGCTCGCGCAAGCGGCGGGTGAAGAACGCCAAGGACGAGAAGCTCCACCACCAGATCGAACGCGCCTTCAGCTCCCTCAGCGAGGGGACCCGGGCGCTGGCGACCGGGCGCCAGAAACCGAAGCGCCACTGGCCGAAGCGGCTCGTCGCGGTCGGGCTCGCCGGGGCGGCGGCGGCCGGGATTGCGATGGCGGCCGGCGACGAGATCAAAGGTGCGCTTGGTATGAACGGGACCGAAAGCGAGCCGAGAGCCTGAGATGAAGTTCATCTTCGCCCCGATCAGCATCGTCCTCGGCCTGATCGCCGGCTTGGTCGGCAAGAAGATCTTCGAACAGATCTGGGGGCTGATCGACGAAGAGGAGCCGCCGAAGCCCGAGCACCGCGAATTCTCCTGGCCGAAACTGATCGCCGCGCTCGCGGTCGAGGGGGCGATCTTCCGCCTCGTCAAAGGCCTGGTCGACCACGGCACCCGCACCTCTTTCGCCAAAGTCACCGGCGCCTGGCCGGGCGAGGAGCGTCCGGAACGGGAGTAGATCCTCGTTTGCGCGGGTAGGTATTGGAGCGAAGCACTCGTCCATAAATCACCGAACGGAGGAGCAGATGAACACCAGGGCAGATAGAGGAGCCGGCATCGGCGGGATCTCGTTGGGAGGCATCCTCGTGATCATCGGGATCGTGCTGATGATCGTCTGGAGCTTCTGGATCGGGCTGATCATCGCCCTGATCGGGCTGATCGCATTCGGCGGCTTCGCCAAGGGCAAGTGGTACTAGCCGCCCGGTACGCCACGAGCGCGAGGTAAGCGCCCGCATCTGATCCCCGCAGGAACTTCGCCCCGCCCGCTTCCCGGTTCTCACCGGGCAGCGGGCGGGGCTGTTGTATGTTCAGCACAAGTTGGCAGGGGGACTTTCGCGCACCACCCGCATCGCCTGGATCGCCGCCGCGATTGCCGCGATCTGCGTCGTCTGGGTCCTCGCCGAGGCGGTCAACTCCGGTCTCGCCTTCTTCCTTTGCGTCCCAGTCGGCCTGACCGCCTGGTGGTTCGGCCTGCGAACCGGGCTCCTCGTCGCGATCGCCTGCATCGCCCTCTACGCGATCGGCGGCACCATCCATCCGGTCCCGGAATTCGGCCTGGCGCTGATCATCCGCTCGGTCTTCTTCCTCGCGACGGCGGCGATCGTCGCCGCGGTCGCCGACCGGCTGCGGACGCTCGAGCACTCGGCCGAGGAACTGGAGGCGATCCGGGCGGCGCTGGCGCCGGCTGAACTCCCGGACCTGCCCGAGCTCGACGCCGCGGCGACCTTCGTCCCTTCTGAACTCGGCGTCTCCGGCGATTTCTACCTGCTCACGAACGGCCCCGACGGATCGACGGTGGCGGTGGTCGGCGACGTCGTCGGCCACGGACCCGCGGCGGCGCGGCTCGCCACCTTCATCCGCGCCCGCTTCGCCGCCCTCGCCGCCAGCACCAGCGATCCGGCCGAACTGCTGACTCTCGTCAACACCGCGCTTGCCGACCGGCCGGGCCGCGAGCGCGAGCTGGTCAGCGCCGTCTGCCTCCGCCTCTGCCCTGGGGAGACGACCGTCCACTGGGCGCGCGCCGGCCACCCGCCGCCGCTGCGGCTGCCGCAGCTGGAGGAGCTGCCGATCAACGGCACTACCTTCCTGCTCGGCGCGGACGAGGGTTTGCAGCTGGAGAACGCCGAGTGCTCGCTCGCCGGCGGCGAGGGCTTGGTCGTCTACACCGACGGCGCCACCGACGTTCGCCGCGGCAAGCAGATGCTCGGGCTGGAGGGGCTGATGGACCTTCTCGCCCCGCTCTCCGGCTTGACCGCGAGGGTCGTCGCGGACGAGGTCGAACGGGCGATCCTGTCCTGGGCCGATCGGCCAATCCGCGACGACCTCTGCCTGGTGGTCCTGAAGCCCGAGCGCGGGTGACACAGCGTCAGTGCCTCGCCTTACGTGCAGAAGCAGACACCCGCGCGTACTTGATTAGTCACGCGTTTCCTGGCAAAAAGGAGGGCGCTTCGTGTTTTTTTCCTGGCTCCCGGGATGTCCTCTTAGGAACATCCCGGGAGCTTTTCGCGTTTGACGGGAGAACGGCGATCACCAGGATGAGCTACTGGTCGAGCGCGGGTGACAGGCGCTTCAGGTGCCCTTTGGCACCTTTTCATCTCGGTACTCGCAGGGCCTTGAAGTTCACGGTGAAGAGTGCGAAAACCCTGGAGCTTCATTATTTCTCCTGGCTCCCGAGATGCCCCTCAACAGGAACATCTCGGGAGCTTCTTCGTTTTCGGAGCCTGCCGAGGAAGGCGCGATAGCGTCAGGTGATCGCTCCGCTCTTCGCCGTCACCAACCGGCTGCCGGACCCAGCCCTCGAGGCTCTGCGCGCGGCGGGAGAACTGCGGGCCGACGAGAGGGAGGAGGCGCTCCCGCGCGAGGACCTGCTGGCGCTCGTCGCCGGCGCCGACGCGGTACTCACCCTGCTCCATGATCGCGCTGACGAGGAGCTGCTGGAGGCGGCGGGGCCGCAGCTGCGCTGTGTAGCCAACGTCGCCGTCGGCTACGACAACGTCGACGTCGCGGCGGCGGCGCGGCGCGGGGTGGTCGTGACCAACACTCCGGGGGTACTCGACGATGCCACCGCCGACCTTTCCCTGGCGCTGCTGCTGGCGGCGACGCGGCGGGTCGCCGAGGGCGACCGGCTGATCCGCGCCGGCCGTCAGTGGACTTGGGGGATGAACTTCATGCTCGGCAGCGGCCTGCGGGGGAAGCTGCTGGGGATCGTCGGCCTCGGCGGGGTCGGGCGCCGGGTGGCGGAGCGGGCGCGGGCCTTCGGGATGGAGATCGCCTACCACGGGCGGCACGAGGCGCCGGCGCAGGTGGTGGCTGAGCTGGAGGCACGGCGGCTGCCGTTCGAGCAACTGCTGGCGGAGGCGGACGTGGTCAGCCTGCATTGCCCGCTGACCACCGAAACCCATCACCTGATCGGCGCCGCCGAGCTGCAGGCGATGAAGCCGGGTGCGGTGCTGATCAACGCCGCCCGCGGGCCGATCGTCGACGAGCGGGCGCTAGCGGCGGCGCTGCAGGCTGGGGAGATCGCCGCCGCCGGGCTCGACGTCTACGAGCACGAGCCTCGGGTCGAGCCCGCCCTGCTCGAGCTCAACAACGTCGTCCTCTCCCCGCACCTCGGCTCGGCCACGGTGGAGACGCGCACGGCGATGGCCGAGCTGGCGGCACGCAACGCGATCTCTGTACTCGGCGGCCTAGGGCCGCTGACCCCCGTCGCGCCACAATGAACCGGTGTTGATCACCCACCGGATCGGCGGCGAGGAGACTCGCGGGGCTTCCTCTCGGACTTCGCCCGTCTACGACCCTGCCACCGGGGAGGTGCAGGCCGAGGTCCTGCTCGCCGAGACTGCCGACGTCGACGCCGCGGCGGCGGCGGCGCGCGACGCCTTCGCCGAGTGGTCGCAGGCCTCGCTCAGCCGCCGGGCCAAGATCATGTTCGCCTTCCGGGAGCTCCTGCACGCGAACGTCGAGGAGCTGGCGCGGATCGTCTCCTCCGAGCACGGCAAGGTCCTGGAGGACGCGAAGGGGGAGGTGTTGCGGGGGCTCGAGGTGGTCGAGTTCTCCTGCGGCATCCCGCAGCTGCTGAAGGGCGAGTACTCCGACCAGGTCTCGACCACCGTCGACGCTTACTCCTTCCGCCAGCCGCTCGGCGTCTGCGCCGGCATCACCCCGTTCAACTTCCCGGCGATGGTGCCGATGTGGATGCACCCGGTGGCGATCGCCTGCGGCAACACCTTTGTCCTCAAGCCCTCCGAGCGCGATCCCTCCGCCTCGAACCTCGTCGCCGAGCTGTACGCCGAAGCGGGCCTGCCGGCAGGCGTCTTCAACGTCGTCCACGGCGACAAGGTCGCGGTCGATGCGCTGCTCGACCACCCCGACGTCGCCGCGGTCTCGTTCGTCGGCTCGACCCCAATCGCCTCCTACGTGCACGCTCGCGCCACGGAGAAGGGCAAGCGTGTGCAGGCGCTCGGCGGCGCGAAGAACCACGCCGTCGTCATGCCCGGTGCCGACCTCGGCTACGCGGCCGACCAGCTGGCGGCGGCGGGATTCGGCTCGGCCGGCCAGCGCTGCATGGCGATCTCGGTCGCGGTGGCGGTCGAGGAGATCGCCGAGCCGCTGGTCGAGGAGGTGGCGCGGCGGGCGCGGGAGATCAAGGTCGGCCCGGGCCTCGACCCCGCCTCGGAGATGGGGCCGGTGGTGACGCCGCAGGCCCGCGAGCGGATCGTCGACTACATCGGCCAGGGCGCCGAGGCGGGCGCCCGGCTCACCGTCGACGGCCGCGAGCTGGAGATGGACGGCGGCGGCTTCTGGGTCGGGCCGACCCTGATCGACCAGGTCGAGCCGGAGATGTCGGTCTACCGCGACGAGATCTTCGGCCCGGTGCTCTCGGTCGTCCGCAGCGGCGACCTCGATGCCGCGATCGAGCTGATCAACCGCAACCCCTACGCCAACGGCGCCGCCATCTTCACCGGCTCCGGCCACGAGGCGCGCCGCTTCCAGCGCGAGGTCGAAGTCGGGATGATCGGCATCAACGTCCCGATCCCGGTGCCGATGGCCTTCTACTCCTTCGGCGGCTGGAAGGACTCCCTCTTCGGGGACCACCACATCCACGGCCCCGAGGGCGTCCGCTTCTACACCCGCGGCAAGGCGATCACCAGCCGCTGGCCGGCGACGCAGGCCGGCGACGCGGATGCGGGTTCGATGAACTTCCCGACCTCCAGCTAAGCGAGCGCAGACTGAAGAAGCGGCCCTGGGGTAGGAGAGGGCGATGTTCCTCTTCTTCTCGAACAACCTGGGCTGTGCCGGATCACTGCTGGTCTCACCAGTGGTGACCCTGATCCTCCTCCTGCTTTTCGGTGTGATCGAACTCGGCTAAGTGAGCCGACCTGCTCTGAGCCGATGAAGTTCCTCGAATCGAAGCCGCTCCATGAGGGCGAGCACGTCGACCTCGTCGCCAAGCGCTACCGGCGTGCCGACGGCACCGAGGTGGAGCGGGAGGTCGTCGAGCACCCGGGCTCGGTCGCGGTTCTTGCCCACGACAGCGAGTTCGCCTATCTGGTTGCCCAGCCGCGGGAGGCGGTCGAGGAGGACGAGCTGCTGGAGATCCCGGCGGGGACGCTTGACGTCGAGGGGGAGAGCGAGCTCGAGTGCGCGCAGCGGGAGCTGGCCGAGGAGGCGGAGCTGCGGGCGGAGGAGTGGAGCGTGCTGCACGTCGTCTACCCGAGCCCGGGCGTGCTGAGCGAGAAGGTGACGATCTTCGAGGCCACCCGCCTCTCGCCCGCCAGTGGTGAGCGCGACGACGACGAGGAGATCGAGATCGTCCGGCTCGATCTGGCGCAGATCGACGAGGCGCTGCCTCAGATCCGCGATGCGACCACGGTGATCGCCCTGCAGTACCTGCGGCAGAAGCTCTAGCCGACGATTCGGCGCAGCTCCTTCTTGGCCCCGCTCAGGACCGGCGCGCCGTGGGAGGGCAGGAGGAGCTCGACCGGAAGATCGAGGGCGGGCCGGAGGGCGTCTCGCAGATCTTGGAGGTTGCTCGGCTCGGGAAGCCACGAGGCGGGGCAGGTGTTCAGGCCCGAGCCCTTTTCGCCGTCGCCGAGCAGGGCGTCGCCGGCTATCAGCGCCCGCGAGCGCGGCTCCCAGAAGAGGACTTCGCTACGCGGCCGCGCCTCCAGCGCCACCAGGCCCGCCGGAAGCTCCTCGCCGAGGCGGAAGACGTCGGTGACAGGCGCCCGTCGGGCCACGGCGGCACGATTGCGGGAGTGGGCCCAGATCCGGCTGCCGCCGAGGCGCTCGGCGACCTCGGCGGCGGAGCGGGCGTGCCAGTGGATCGTCAGTAGGACGTGCAGCTCGCGATCGCCCCCCGCCTCCTCGAGCCGCTCCCACTGCTCCCCTACGAGCAGCGGGTCGATCAGGACGAGCTGGGACGGGGTGGCGAAGGCGACCGACGCCACCTCCTTCTTCCACTCTTCGTGGTGGGCGGTCCAGCGCCAGAGGCCGGGGCGCAGCTCTTCACCAAACACGAGTAGTCCTCCTTCAACACTGGCTAAAACGATTTGCTGGTGTCTCCAACACTAGCTAAGCTAGATAGCTGGTGTCAAACGCTGTTAACAATGCCCTGCAGCCGGAGATCGACCTGCTGGTCGAGTTCGTCAACACGCGCGACATTGAGGAGGAGACGGATTCCCTCGCTGGACCCTCTGATCTGGGGGACTGGATCGCCGAGCACACCGGCGAGCATCTCCCGGAGCTCGAAGAAGCGGATCTGCGGCGGGTGATCGAGCTGCGCGAAGCGTTGCGGGCGATGCTCCGCGTGAACAACGGCGTCGACGCAGATGAAGTTGAGCTCGAGCCCCTCCGCCTCGCCGCCGAGCGCAGCCGCTACCGCCTCTCCTTCGCGCCCGACGGCCGTCTCGCCCTAGCGCCGGCCCGCGGTGATCTCTCAGGCTTCGAGTCACGGCTCCTGCTCGCGATCGAGCGGCTCCAATGCGAGGAGCTCTGGCCCCGGCTCAAGGCCTGCACCGACGACGGCTGCCAGTGGGCCTTCTACGACGCCACCCGCAACCACTCCCGCACCTGGTGCTCGATGGATGTCTGCGGCAACCGCGAGAAGACGCGCCGCTACCGCGAGCGCAAGGGCAGCGGGTAGCCCCGCGCGCACCTCATTCTTCGAACGGCTCGCGGCGGAAGCGCCAGGCTCTGTCGACGTAGCCGTCGTAGCGGTTCGAGTGCTTGTAGCGCTCCTGGTGCCCGGGCGCGGTCGGGGGGGAGCCGGAGTCGCAGTAGTAGGTGAGCCAGCAGTGGCGCTCGCCCCAGGGCCCGTCGTAGGCGTTCCAGAGCGCCGGCTCCTCCCCGCCCGTGTGGGTGGGGATCATCTGCAGGCAGCTCGACCTGCCGCAGGCGTCGGTCTGGTTCCCGACCCAGCCAAGGTCGCCGCGGTGCGGCGCCTCGCCCAGGTTCGCGTTGGCGACCTGCTGGCAGTCGCGGCACGGCAGGGGATAGGTGGCATGGGTACCTTCGGCGACGAAGGCGAGCGGCCGCGACGCGGCATCTTCGATCCCGGCCAGCAGCGTCTGCACCCGTGGCTCCCGGTCCCATCGGTCCCGCAGCAGTGCCCAGCTGTATTTGACGACGCTGTCGTGCTGGGCGTAGTGGACCGCGACGACCCTCGGCTCGGCTCCGCTGCGGTCGACGACGACGGTGATCCCCTCCCAGTCGGACTGGTGGTTCTGGCAGGTGACTCCCGGGATCACGAAGCCGGCGCCGCAGAGGGCGCCGCCCCCGACCCCGACCGGGTTCTCCGGCAGGTACCACCAGTAGTCGAGGTAGAGCAGGCTTTTCCCGTCCCGATCCAGCGCCACCGGGTGGACGTAGATGGTGCTCCCCGCCCCCGGCGGCGGGTTCTCCCCTCCGGCCGGGGCCGCCGAATCGAGTTCTCGTTCCTGAGCTTCCAGTTCCGCCTTTGCCAGTTGCTGCAGCTCCCGCGGCCGTTTGGTCCGGATCTGGATGTGGGTGCCGCCGTTGACCAGCTGGGCGGAGCGCTTCAGCGGCTCTTCGTCGCACCTGGTCGAGAGCCCCTCGTCGTGGCAGAGGGTGATCCGGCCTTCGGCGAAGAGGGCGTTCACCGAGAGCGGCCAGGGCACCGGCTCGGCGCGGTCGAAGAGGAGGATCGGCCGGTAGGACATCGCGAGGACGAGGTCGCTCTGCGAGGTCGGCGCTTCGATCAGGAGTCGCACCGCCTCCTCGGCGACGCTCTGGCGCGCTTCGCCCTGGATCGAGACCACGCCGCCGGACGAGGCGAAGTCTCGCCACCGTCCCAGCCGCCCGCGCTCGTCCGTCTGGAGCAGGGCGAAGGTGGGCGTGGCGGCGCCGCCCGCACTCGCGGCGACGGCCTGCCAGCGGGCGACCTCACCCGGGCGACCGGCCACGTTCGGGAGGCCGGCCGGGTCCGGCACCACTGGTGGCGTGCCGTCGGGAAGCAGCAGCAGGACGGATTCCGCTCGGGGCCGGGGAAGGGGGGCGGACTCGAGCGCCGGCTCGTCGTTCCCGCGGGCGGCGACCCGCAGCGCTTCGTCGGCGTCGCTCCCGTCGACCAGGGTCCAGCGGACCACTTCGCCGTCGGCGAAGCCGACCGAGTAGCGGACGTCGAATTCCCCGAGCGCCGGGCTCGGCGGCAGCTGCGGAGGCAGCGCCTGGCGGCTGCCGTCGCCGACGATGAGGACATCGAGTTCGGAGGCCACGGGTTCGGGGGGCGGGACCTCCGAGCTGTCGGTTTTCAGCTTGCCGACGACGTAGGGCGCGACGAGGATCAGGCCCACCGCCAGCGCCACCGCTCCCAGCGCAGCGGCGGGAGCCGTCGTGCAGCGGCGCAGGTACCAGAAGGCGGCGAGGCCGAAGATGATCAGGGCGACGATCAGCCCTAGCCAGATCGGCAGCCGACCGAGGCCGAGGGCGTTGCTGACGACGTTCACCCCGGCGAGGACGAGGATTCCCACCAGGGCGGCGCCCAGCGTCCGCACGACGAGCAGGTCAAGACGGAACCAGTTGCGCGGCCACATCAGCAACACCACGATCGCGAGCATCCCCGCCGCGACCAGCGGGTTCAGCGCGTCGCCAACACCGAAGAGGCCGAGGGCGGCGGCGATCAGGATCGCGGCCGCGACAAGGGGTCTCCACGAGATGGACATCGGGCGGTCACCCTACTGTCCATTGAGTACTAGGCCCTTTTGGTGTTTGATGCCCGCGATGACGAAGAGACACTGGTGGCTGGGACTGCTCGGGCTGGCGGCGGTGATCGTCGTGGTGGTGATCGTGGTCACGGGGGGAGAGGACCCCGACCCGACGCCCGCGGACCCTCACCCCGAGTCCTCGTTTCGGATCGTCAGCCTCGGGGACTCCTACATCTCCGGCGAGGGCGCCCGGGTCTACCTCCGCGGGACCGACGAACCGGGCGGGAAGCGGAACATGTGCCACCGCGCCCGCACCGCCTACTCGTACCGGCTGGCTGACGAGCTTGGAGCGTCCCTCACCTTCGTCGCTTGCTCCGGGGCGGAGACCGCCGAGGTGACCAACGTCGCCCAGTACCCGCGGAGCCCTGAGGGCGTCTACGGCGGCCGGCCCCAGATCGAGGTGCTGCGGGAAATCGAGGACCCCGACGTCGTCCTGATCAGCATCGGCGGCAACGACGCCGGCTTCGCCGAAATCGGCCTCCAGTGCGCGGTGAGTCTCGCCGACTGCCGTCGCCTGGCGGACCGGTGGCTGCGCCGGCTCGACAGCGACGTCTACCCGGCCCTGGTCCGGACCTACTTGGCGGTCCGGGAGGCGGCGCCGGGCGCCGAGGTTCTCGCGATGACCTATCCCAACCCGATCGGCCCCCAGAACTGCAACCAGCTGATCGGGGTCGCGCCGGCCGAGATGAACTTCATCCGCGACGTCTTCGTCGGCAGGCTGAACGAAATCGTCACCGCCGCGGCGGCAGCCGCCGGTGTCCGCTCGGTCGACCTGACCGGTTCGCTCGCGGGCCACCGCTTCTGCGAGGCGCGCCTGGGGGAGACCGCGATCAACTTCATCGACGTCTCCCGCACCAGGGGAACGCCGATCAACGTCGCCCACCTCGGCGGTCTCGCCGCCGGGACCCTCCACCCGAACAAGCTGGGGCACGAACTGCTCGGGAAGGTGGTCGGCCGCCAGCTCGACGAACTACGGGCGGGGACGCTGCCGCCCGCCTCGGAGCCCGATCCCGACAAGAAGCCGCCCCCGTTCGTCCCCAAGGAGATCGGCGCCCCCGGGGTGCCGCGCCAGTTTCCTCCCAACACCGATTGCAACGGCACCGAGCTCAGCGTGGTGACGCCGATGTCCGCCCAAGAGCACCAGCGCCAGGTCGAGCTGACGGGAGTCCGCCCCCGCTCAACCGTCTGCTTCCGCACCTACCAAGGGGACTGGGACTCGAAGCAAATCGCCGCTGACGGGACGGTGCGGGTGCCGATCGACGTCAGCCGCCCCGGCGTCGCCAGCATCAACGAGATCCTTGTCGAGGACGAGCAAGGGAACTGGAAGGAGCTCGTCGTCTCCCTCGCGGGTTAGCTGAGGGGCGAATTCGGTTCCGTTCCCCATGACCGGCCTCTCTGAGATCATCGAAGGCGTGGAACGGCCGCACATAAAGCTGAGCGGAGACATCGAGGGCCCCTATGTCGTTGAGGAGACTCGCAGCGATGGCCGCCTCGTGATTTCGCCCGATACGTCTGCTCAGGCCATCATGGAGCGCCTGGGCCATGAGCCCGCGACTCTCACGGAGTTCGAAGCTGAGTATGGGGCCGTGAGGCCACCTGACGGCGAGCGGTAATCGTGCCACTAAAGCGGGGCTTCGCTCCCGTGGCTTTTGACGAATTGGCCTGGCTTGCGGATCTACGCCAAGCCACGGGCAGCGCGAAGAGGATTGCCGAAGAAACTCGCTCGCGATTGGAGCGCGAGGGGCAGGCTGTTGACGCACTCTTCGCCTGCGACGAGGAGGCGCGAGATGGCACCAGTCTTCCCGGCTGCGTCAAGGTCTACCTTCCTCCTCCTGGCGGACCTCTTGGCCTCGTCTTCCGACTCGCGAAGGGGAAGGACGGACGACTCTATCTCGACCATCTGGCGTTCGGGAAGCGGCACCTGCCATCCGGCTCTCGCGGCGAAACGGTCTATCAGCTCGCGCATCGACGGCTGAACAGCTAGAGAGACAGCGCACTCTCTCGACTTAGCTAGACGGCGCCGATGCGGGGGACGGCCCCGGGCTCGTCCTCGGGCGCCCGCTCCCGCGCCGGCTTCGTCTCCGCGCAGAGCGCCTCGTATTTCTCCAGCAGCGCCTCCAGCTTCGAAAGCGGGACGCGGCCGCCCTGCTGGGCGAGCGGGCCCTGGTGGGCGCCGGGCGATAGCTCTTTGACCGCGGCGTCGATTTTGGCGGCGATCTCGGGGCTCCAGCGGACCTTGTGCAGTTTGCGGATGTGGACGTTGCGGACCTGGCGCTCGACGATGCCGCCAAGGACGTAGACCTCGATCAGCCGCTCGTAGGCCTTGCGCAGGTCGAGCGCCCAGAGCGCGGCCTCGCGCTCGTAGCGAGGGTCGTTGCCTTTATATAGGGGCCGCAGCTCGCTCTTCAACCGGTGCCGCAGCGCCTTCAGCCGGTCCATCGGCGACTTGGCGCTCCAGGGGAGATCCGGGTCGACGACGCCGACGCTGTGGAAGGCACGGGTCAGCGCCTGGCCGTGGACCTCGACACCGAGCTCCTCGGCGCGCTCCTTCAGGTAGTGGACGAAGACGAGGTCGTGGGTGAGGACGACGACCTGCCGCTTGCGCGCTTCCTCGGCGAGGCGGGCGGCGACGTGGTCGCGGCGCTGGTGGTCTAGCGAGGAGACCGGGTCATCGAGGATGATCGTGCTGCGCTCGTCGCTGACCTGCAGCTCGGCGAGGAAGAAGGCGGTCGCCAGCGCCGTCTGCTCGCCGGTGCTCAAGACCTTCGCCACCCGCTCCTTGCCCTCGCTGCGGAGCTTGAACTGGACCGCCGGCTTGCCCTTGCTGGCCGAAGCTTTCAGCTCGACGCTGGCGGCGATCGGGTCCATCTCCTCGATCTCCTCTTCCAGCGCGCTGGTCAGGCGGGCGGTGATCGCGAACTTGCTCAGCTCGCGGATCTGGTGGGAGATCGCGCCGGTCGAGAGCTCGCGGCGGGCGGCCTCGCGAGCGGCGATTGCCTCCAGCCCCGCGACATGGCCGGTCACGTCTTCGAGCGCCTCGCCGATTTGCCGGCGCGCCCGCAGCTCTTGCAGGCGGCGCTTGATCCGCGCCCGCTCCGCGTCGTCGCGGAGGACCGCGAACCCTTCGGCTTCGGCGACGCGGACGGCGACGTAGTCGCGCAGCGGAGCGAGGTCGATCGCGTCGCCGGGGGAGGGCTGTTCCTGCCCGACGACGACGCCAAGGCGATCGGCAAGCGCCCGCACGCCCGCCTCGGCCGGGCCGCGGATCTCCTCGCCGGCGGCGGCCACGGCGACCTCGGCGGTGTGGGCGATCCCCTCCAGGTCCGGCAGGCCCTGCAGGCGCTCGGCCAGCACCGCTTCGACCCGCCGCACTTGCTCGCGGAGCTCGCCGGAGACGAAGGCCTCGAAGCGCTCGATCCGCTCGCGCGCGGCCTCTTCCAGGTCCTGCTGGCAGAGCGGGCAGGTGGCGTCGGAATCTGGGTCGGGGAAGGAGCCCTCGCCGGTCTCGACGAACCGGCGCGCCGCCTCCCACATCTCCCGCCAGGCCTCGCCGCCGGTCCCCGGCTGCGGCTGGTCGGCGAAGGCATCGGCGGCGAGCTGGTCGACCGCGGCCGAGGCACGGGTAAGCCGCTCGCGCAGGTCGGCGATCTCGACCAGCGCCTCGTCGTCGAGCCGGTCCCAGGCGTCCTGCAAAGCGCTCGCCAGCCGGGCGACGGCATCGCCCCGCTTCCGCGCCTCCCGCTCGAGCGCCTGGCTCTGGTCGGCGGCGATCGTCGCCTCCGCCTGTTCCAGGTCGCGAAGCTCGTCGAGCTCGTCCTCGCTCAGAGCGGCGAAGGCCTCGACCTCCTCCCGCGAGGCTTCGCCGGCGGCGACGCGCTCCAGCAGCTCCGTCGCCTCCGGATCCTCTCCGACGGCGGGCAGCGGCGGCAGCGCCTCGCGCCGCTCCTCGACCTGGCGCGCCAGGTCCTCGGCCAGCCGATCCTGCGCGTCGGCCAGTTCTTTGAGTAGCCGCAGCGCTCGCGGCGTGTGTTCGATCATGTTCTGCTTGTTGAGGCAGAACTCGGCGCAGTTGGCGTCGAAGGCGGTCATCGCCGAGAGCACCCGCGGCGCTTCCCGGTTGAGGTCGACCTCGACCACCCGCTCCTCGCCGTCGACCGCGATCACGAACTCGGCGGTCTGCGGGGCATCGGCCTTGCCGGGGTCGAAGACGTCGTGCAGGACCTCGCCGACCTCGGCCGCGCGGCAGACGCGGCGGGCGAGCCGGCCGTAGCCGCTCTTGCCGGCGCCGTTCTCGCCGAAGACGATGTTCAGGCCGGGGCCGAAGCGCAGCGCCTGGTCTTCGGCCAGCCGGTTGACGTCGCGCAGGTTGCGGATCTCCCGCAGCTCGACCACTCCGTGCTCGGTCTCGTCAGCCGGCAGGTTGCGCAGCTCCAGCGGCCGCAGCCGCGGCGCCCCCGGCTCGCCGAGCAAGACCGTCAGCACTTCCGCCCGGCCGTGTTCGTCCAGCGGCCCGTCGCAGAGCCGGCGCAGCAGGCCGCGTTGCCACTCGGGCAGCTTCAGCGACCAGTTGAAGATCCGCCTTTGGAGGAAGACGTCCTGCTCGGTCATTCGACCTAGTGTCTCAGAGGCGGGGTGCCGGGGGATGCAGGTTTTCTTTCGCTGCCGGTGGAGCCCCGAAGAGGCGGGCGAGGCTCGCTCTCGCCTCAGGGTGCAGGCTGAATCGCGCCGACGGTCGCCCCGGAGTGGCGCCGTCGCTCTCCCCCGGGGTTTCAACGACGATGCCGCCGGTTACCAGGGCTTCGAGATGCCGGCGCACCGTCCGCCCGCTTGCCTGGCAGCGTCCGATCAACTCGGCGACCGTCGCCTCCCCTGCTTCGGCTAAGCAGCGAACGAGACCGAGCCGCACCGGGTCAGCGATGCCGTCGAGAAGATCTGTCGGCGCGAACAGCTCGGTTTTCACGCGGGGGATTAAGTTAGGTACGGGCGGGTGTGTCAACAACGCCGGTAAAATCAAGAAAAGCTGAGCATTAGTCCTCGGGCAGCTCGAGGAGCATCAGCCAGGAGATCGCCCGCAGCGGCTCGTCACCTCCCTGGTCGAGACGAGCAGCGCTCTTGTCCCGCACCCGCTCCACTTCTTCTGCCGCCCGCCGGTGGATCTCCGCCAGTTCCTTCCACCCTTGAGGGTCGACGGCTATCCGACTGGAAGCCACACACCAGTCGTCGCGCTGGTCGAGCCGGTCGCTGCGGAGGGCCAGCGTCGTGTCGGCCAGGGCCTCGCGGGCGACGCGGAGCGCGGTCGCGCGCTTCTCCTGCGAGTCCAGCCTGCTGGTCGCGTCGTCGTCCAACCAACGCGAGGTCGGAGCCACCCGATAGAAGCGCTCGGTGGTGCCACGCCTGACCTCCTCGCCGGCGCTCTCAACCAGGCCGCCGGCGATCAGCTTTCGCAGCTGGTCCCCAACGGTGCTCCGCGGCTGCGACAAGAGGTCGGCGAGTTCCTTCGCGCTGGCGGGGCGCTCGGTGAGGACCCGGAAGATCGCGTAGCCGACCCGGTGCCCGACCGTGTCGACCAGGGCCTTGCCCTGACCGGCTGGGACCTCAGGTGCCTCGTCGGACATGGCAGCCAAGCCTACTCACGGAAGTGTGACGTCCCGAACCCGCATGGCGACCGTGCGGGTCGAGACGTAGGGAGGAAGCTGGGCGAGGGCGGCGCCGGCGTCCGCCGCCTCCACCCGCCACCAGAGGCGATGGCCGCCGCTGAGGCAGGTGGAGTCGGGGGCGCTGCCGCGCAGCGGGCTGTCGAAGCCCCGCCACGCGGCGAACGCCGCCTCGCACTCGCACTCCTCGTGCCTGTGCTCGAGCAGGTAGGTCGGCATGGTTCAGGCCGTGGCCGTCGCCTCGCCCTTGGGCTGCGGCAGCCAGCCGAGCCGGCGGGGGAGCCACCAGTTGCGCTCGCCGAGCAGGGACATCGTCGACGGCAGGAGGACGCCGCGGACGATCGTCGCGTCGAGCAAGACGGCGACCGCCAGCCCGATACCCATCTGCTTCAGTTCGACATTGGAGACGAGGGCGAACATCGCGAACACGCCCACCATCACCACCGCCGCGGTGGTCACCACTCCGGCGGTGCTCTTGATCCCCTCCGCGACCGCCTCCCTGGTGCTCATGCCGCCGTCGTGCAGCTCGCGGATCCGGCTGAGGATGAGGACGTGGTAGTCCATCGAGAGCCCGAACAGGATCACGAACATGAACAGCGGCAGCCAGGCGGTGATCGCCCCGGTCGACTCGAAGCCGAGCAGGGACTCCCCGTGGCCGTCCTGGAAGAGCCAGACGAGGGCTCCGTAGGAGGCGGCGACCGAGAGCAGGTTGAGGACGATCGCCTTGATCGGGATCACCACCGAGCGGAACGTGACCAGCAGCAGCAGGAAGGCCGCGGCGATCACGAACCCGAACACGTAGGGCAGGTGCGAGGTCATTGCGTCGTTGAAGTCCCGGATGCCAGCGGTGGCTCCGGTGACGTTGGCCTCGGTGCCGCTGAGGCCGCCGACCGTGGCCGGCACGATCTCCTCGCGCAGGGCGTCGAGCGCCTGGTTCGAGGTGGCGTCGGAGCCGGTCCCGGCAGTCGGGAGCGCGACCACCGCGACCGTCCTGTCGGGGCTGACTTCGACCTCTGCCGGGCCCTCGAAGAGCGCCGGCCGTGCCGCAGCCTGCTCGCCGAGCTCGGCGATCGCCGCCCGCACCGGCGCCGCGGTGACGTCGTCTGCCTCGACCACCACGGCCGCGGGCAGGCTCTCAGCGGGGAACTTCGCCTGGATGCGGTCGTAGGTCTGCATCACCTCGACGTCGCGGGGGAGGGACTCGACTCCCGGCAGCGCCGTGTGGATGCCGAGGGTGGGGATCGCCATCACGACCAGGAGGCCGCCGCTGAGGACCGCCGAGAGCAGCGGTCGCCGCAGCACCCGGTCGATGATCCGCGACCAGATCCCGACGCCGCCGAACCGCGCTTTGAGGCGAGCGACGAACGGGACCCGGCCGCGGCCGAGCTTGTCGCCGAGGGCGGAGAGGACGGCGGGGAGCACGGTCAGCGAGCCCAGCACCGCGACCGCGACGACGAGGATCGTGCCGGTTGCGAACGCGGTGAAGTTGGAGACGCCGCCGAAGTACATCCCGGCCATCGCCACCATCACCGTCAGCCCCGAGACCAGGATCGCCCGGCCTGAGGTGGCCGCGGCAATCGCGAGGGCGTCCTCGCTGCTGGCACCTGCGGCCCGCTCTTCGCGCATCCGGCGGACGTAGAACAGCGAGTAATCGACGCCGACGGCGAGGCCGACCAGCATCACCACGTGGACCACTGCCGGGTTGATCGGCGCGATCTGGCTGATCGGGCCGAGCAGCCCCATCGTCGCGACGATCGCCGAGATCGCCAGCAGCAACGGCACCCCGGCGGCGACCAGCGCCCCGAAGGCGAACAGCAGGATCAGCAGGGTGAAGGGCAAGGAGGCCATGGCGGCCTTGCCGAGCTCGGAGTTTTCCTTGTCGAGGATCGCTTTGTTGGAGCTGGCGTCGCCGAACTCGCCGATCCTCAGGTCGGGGTTAGCCGACTGCACGGCGGCGACCGCTTCAAGCGGCTCGTCCACCACTTCTTTGGCGCGTTCGGAGTCGCCGGGGATCTCGTAGTCGATCAGCGCCGAGCTGCGGTCGGCGGAGATCTTGCCCGCTTCGCCAGGTGCGTAGGGGCTGGAGACCGCCTGGACCGTGTCGAGGGCACGCAGGCGCTGGACCACTTCGGCGACGGCGGCGCGGAACTCCGCCTCCCCGGCGGCCCCGGCCTTGCCCTGGACCAGGACCATCCCCTCGGACTTCTTGGGGAAGGCGTCGAAGCTGGCCTGCTGGGCGGCGCCGGACTCACCGGCGCCGGTGCTGGCGGGGTCGACGTTCTCGGTGCCGATCGATTTGCCGACCATGAAGGCGGCGATGACGAAGACCAGCCAGCCGACGATGGCGGTCTTGCGGTGCCGGGCGCTCCAGCGACCGGCGCGTGCTGCGATGTTGCTTGAGGCGTGCATCTGGTTCCTTCCGTTGCGGGTGAATTGCATGCCTCCACCCTCCTCGCGAACGGGGAGCCGAACATCAGGGAGACTCCCTGAATCGACCCCCTGAATTCGCCGAAGACCGTGGGGAGGGACCCTGAGCTCGAGCGGCTGGAGTTGCTGCTGGACGGGCTGTCCGGCGCTCCGGCCTGCCTCGCGGTGGAGGGGGAGCCGGGGATCGGCAAGACGCACCTGCTTGGGGAGCTGCGCCGTCGCGGCGACGAGCGCCGCATGCTGGTCCTCGGCGGGACCGCGGCCGAGTTCGAGAGAGACGTCCCGTTCGCGGTCTGGGCCGACGCCCTCGACGCCTACGTCGCCTCCCAGGACGCCGATGATCTGGCCCCGCCCGAGGCGCGGGCCGAGCTCGAGGCGATCCTCCCCTCGCTGGCCAGCGAGGCGCAGCCGCCCCCGGTCGACGAGCGCTACCGGACCCATCGCGCGGTCCGGGCCCTGCTCGAGCGGATCGCCGCCGGGCGGTCCCTGGTGCTCGTCCTCGACGACCTCCACTGGGCCGACCCGGCCTCGCTGGAGCTGGTCGCCTCGCTGCTGAAGCGACCGCCGGGCGGCGCGGTCCTGCTCGCCCTCGGCTTCCGCACGGGGCAGGCGCCGGCGCCGCTTCCCGCCGCCCTCGCCGGTCCCGCGGTGCAGCGGCTGCAGCTCCGCCCCCTGGAGGAGGCGGGCATGCGCGAGCTGCTCGGCGGGGCGGTGGAGGGGGAGCGGCTGGCGGCGATCCGCGAGGAGACCGGCGGCAACCCG